>LNAP01005328.1_pt1 | contig 11477 bp, 19 predicted proteins | sample 602601 | NCBI WGS metagenome assembly LNAP01 (sample SAMN02440304, study PRJNA202911) | soil metagenome | biome: Subtropical and temperate rainforests or woodlands; isolation source: soil samples (1 kg each in a 20% v/v slurry with milli Q water) were... ... | reverse complement strand
ATGGAGGCGGATGCCGATCGCACGGAAGCCAATTGGCGCATCGGTAACTCGCGACTGGTTCAGCAGCGGATGTCGGTGGAGATCCTCGAGGCGGTCAAGGCGGGGATTGCAGCTCGCAAGTTGAATCAGCCGAAGGGAGGGAAGGGGAGAAGTCGCGGCGCCGGCCGGGCCACGGTTTCGGCGGATGCCGGCGGGGAGTCGCATGCATTGCCGGCGGTGACCGGTCACCTGGAGGTGGAGGATGCTTGATTCATCGAACCCGGTACCGGCCGTGCATCGGCCACCACTAACGATGGCACAATTCATAATGCTGCAGTCCCTTGGCCGGGAGGGGAGTTGGGCCGAGGGCGATGCACCTCTCTGGAGGTCTCCCGGCATTGGTCTCACAACCCCGATCACTCGGTTGAGGCGATGGTAGCGTGTTGGGATCTTGAGCGGCAGGGGCTGGTGGCGAGCACGCCGCGTACCTGTTGCGGGGCGCGATGGTGTTCACCCTGTCCGAGCGGGGCAAGGCGATGCTGGTTCGCATCAATGGCCGGCGGGCGCCGCTCCTCGCGCAGTGGATGCACACCAATGAGATTCTGGCACTGGCCCGGGCGGGCGTGGCGGTAACCGCGGTTGATCCGGCCACGGTCGTTCAACTGATCTTGGTGCAGGCGCAGCACGAACATGCCTTGGGGCTGGGCAGCTACCAAGAACGGTTTGTGAAGTTGGTCAAGTCGGCACGCAAAGTTGCAGCTGGGCGTTCTGTGCGCGATTTGGCGGAGTTCGAGGGGGTGTTGCGGAGCAGCACGAGCGTGCCGCCGGAGTTCGCTGACTCTATCGCTTCCGTGCTCGCCGTTCAAGCGCGGGCCGTGTCAGGTGCTGAGGCATACCAAACAGGAATGTGAGCGGGGTTGAGCTGGTGGCTGCGTTTTGTCGGTACCGGGTTTGCGGGTGTTTTTTGCACCTGGTCACAAGAGTATTATGACTGCCATACACATGGCCTTATCGGGGCTTGCAGTCATAGCCACCCCCGACGTTTGGATCAACCGAGCATTCGATGACGACAAACCAATCATTTGCATATGAAGCCGGGCAACAATTCTTCTGGCTTACTCTCCTGCGGCAGTCTCACCAGGCTGGACCCAATGCCTGGGTGTGCAAATGCGCCTGTGGGAGAGAAGTCGTTATTGAAAACGTTGACCAGGTTCGCAAAGGAACCAGAAAAGCCTGTGGATGTGGGTACTCGGGCACGCCATTGGTTTTCGAAGCCGGCCAAAAATTCTTCCACCTAACCTTGGTGCGTCCCGCCGAATTTGGAAGGGTCGCATGGTATTGCCAATGTGATTGTGGGACCGAAATTCATGTTCGTGACGTAAGACGGGTCCGTCTTGGCGACAGCAAGTCTTGCGGGTGTGAAAATGGGCGTCGACCACCCAAGCCCTCGACCGATCTCATGTCCGGTAGCCCTGAAGGCAAGACGGCGCTGGAAACACGCGTGTCTGAAATCCTGGCAGAGTTTGGCCTCTGAGGCCGCTCTACGGTGTTGAATCGGTACCGTCACCCTGAATGGCGATGAACGCGTTCTGAGCCGAGCACGTCAGCCCATCAACTGCATGAGCCCACCTAACACGGTCAGGCATTGGCCTGAAATGGGCTCAGAAGCATCCGCAAAAAATATCCCCGACTTGACCAATCACACAGTTAATTCATGCACCACATTGTGAAGCGTGATAAGTATCGGTACGTGTTATGTATCGAGATTACAGGTACGATGTTGCAAGTGGCGTCTCGACTGTGACGCTGTGGGGGGGGGCGGTGCCCTTTCGCGAGTCTTGCGCACTCACGCTGGTTCGGCACAAAGCGAGACCGGAAATGCTGGGTAACGGTGAACAGGTACTCCCTTTCACCTCACGGAAATGATGATCAGGAAATCGACGAAATGGGACGCTTTGCTTATACGGCTGGTCTGCGGTTCAACGGGATTGAACTGGTGAGGCTAGAGCCACGTACCTGGGCCTGCCGGTGCCACTGCGGGAGCGAATTCAAACTCAAAAGCATGACAGCGCTCCGAATTGGTACGTTGAAGTCTTGTGGGTGCAACAGTTCTGAGAGGTTTTCATACGCACCAGGGCAGCGATTTAATGACATTGAGCTACTCAGACAAGTGGTTGGTGGCTGGGTCTGCCGGTGCCATTGCGGGAACGAATTTACGGTGGAAAACATGACCAATCTACGGTTGGGCAAAAGGAAGTCCTGTGGGTGCACTCGTGTGCCTTACAGACGAACGTCATTTTTTTCATACGCTGCCGGGCAGCGATACGGCGGTATTGAGCTGGTGAGAATGGATCCTCGTAAATGGGTCTGCCGGTGCCATTGTGGGAAAGAATTCACACCCACGAGTATGAGTCGGCTGCGTGTTGGTAAGTTGAAGTCATGTGGATGCCTGAAAGAAACCCTGAAGAGCAAGGACCCGCTTTTCCCACAATTTTTCTCGCACCTTCATAACCGGAAACATGGTCGCTTTTGCGAGGAATGGGCAACGTTTGAAGGCTTCAAATCGGACATGAAGGACTTCTTTTTCGAGGGTGCCAAGCTGGATCGCCACGATTTGACAAAGGACTTCAGCAAGACAAATTGCTTCTGGAGCACGGTTGAGGCTTACGACAAAAGAAGGTGGCGAAGAAGCTCACGCCCCTTGGTTAAATGTGCGTGCGGAGTTGAATTTCGACAGCAAACAAGCGGAAAGATTCATTGCAGCAAGTTTTGTAAAAAACGCTTTGGTGGCGTTGTGAATTCGGTCTCGCAGCTCTCACCGGATCAGATCCAAGAGATGAAGACAGCAATCCTTGAGGGTTCCCGGGGGTATGGGCTGCGTCTTGCGAATAAATTTGGCCTGACATTGGGCCAAGTGTGGGCCTTTGCCAGACAGGTGAGGTCGAACGCGCTGATCGATGGGGCGTGTCCTGTTGGTACACCTTCAGCCGGCTTGACCAATCACACAGGCGAACCATTCGCCTGATTCTCTCTGTATCACGTATAGGTACGTGTATAGATTCCAAAAAAGGAGCTAAGATGGCACTTGCAGACGTTTTGGGGGGCAACACCGCCATCGTGGTGGTGGCTTGCGCAGCAGCGGCCTTCCTGTATTTCAAGCTGGGTAACCGCAAGAAGTACTCGACCAAGCACTACCAGTGCATCCCGCTGCTGACTGAGCGGGAGCAGGACTTCTTCTGGCGGCTCAGGGAGGCGGTGCGTGATGACCTGGTCATTGCTCCCCAGGTGGTGTTCGGGGCGTTCATCAAGGTCAAGACCACTGCGCTGACCGACAAGAACCATGCCCGGCATGTGGTCGCCCACAACCGGTGCGACTTTTTGCTGTGTGACAAGAAGCTCAAGCCTGTGGCGTTGGTGGAGGTCGACGATTCGACTCACAACAACTTCAAGGCCCGCTCCAAGGATCGTCGTCGCGACGATCTCATGAAAGCGGTGGGGGTGGCGGTGATCCGCTACCGAAACATGCCGGCGGCGGCCCAGATCCGAAAGGACCTGAAGCTGTAGATTCGCGCCAGAGGAAGACCGGGGCATTCGTATCACCGGCCTGCCCGCGTATGTCACGCCTTGGCGAAATGGCGATACCTGTACCGAGGAGGTAGGAGAAATGGCAAGCAATGAGGCTCTGACAAACCGCTCAATCGGCATCCTGGTCAATCTGTCCGCCGGGCTCGATGAGACCGGTCGCGAGTGTGATGACGACCGGGTGCAGTTGACCGCCAACTTGCGTTTGGCCGCCGCCGCTGGCGCCGCCGCATTGTCCCAGCGCTCGAAGCGCTCCACGCCGTTCGCCAACGACACCGGCAGTCCGAATGTGAAGTTGGTCAAGTCGGCGGCGGGTTGGCTCGATCAGCTCAAGCAGGCCAAGGGGTTTCACGGCGATGTGACAGCCGCCGAGTTCCTCGGAGTGAGCCCCACCCAGTTTTCACGCTGGCGCACCGGCAAGGACCTGCTCGACAACTACCACGCCTGGCTGGTCGCTACAGCGTTGAATGTAAATCCCATGGCGATCATCGGCAGCGTGAACTTTCACCATGCGCGGGATTCCGATCGTACCCGTTGGCTGGCCATGCTCCAGACCGTGATCGACGCTGAACTGCCACCGGTGCCAGAAACAGGGATACCCCCACGAGCACCAGCGGCGGAACCGGTTGAATCGCCGGTAGCGCCACAGGCACCAGAGGCGACCGCCCAGGGGAGCAAGTGGACGGACGACGAGGACCAGCGGCTGGTAGCAGCGTTTCAGGACTGTGCTGATGTCGCGGCTCTGGCCAAAGCTCACCGGCGCACGCCCAAGGCCATCTTGCTGCGCCTGAGCCAAACCCACCGCCTTCTGAACGGTGAGCGGTTGGCCAGCATGTGTGAGTTGTACGGTGTGAGCCTCAACAGCCCGGGGCGTGATAAGAAGCCAGCTCGGAAGGGCGCCCGGACCGCAGAGAAGTCGCCGCAGGCCGCTCCCTCCGTATTTCTGTAATCCGGCTTTGGCGTGGCCAAGGCTTCATTTTCTCGGGTGTAGTACAAATGTACTCTTTTTCGTTTTTGCGGCGGTTTGCCGAGATTTTTCTCCCATCACCGGTAGACATCGCCCCGGTGGCACATGACCCAGGACCAGCAACACCGATCAGGGAAGAGCGGTATCGCGCTCCCAGGTATTCGGATCTGGCTATCTGGTTTGAAGATCTGACTGATGACCCAGATCGGGTTTGGGGTGTTGGTGTTGCACCAGCTCAAGGAATGGATGAGGGATGGTTCGACACGGTGCTGGGTTACGCCGAAGCGTCTGAGCGGCGATACGCGGCCCCAGGCGTGTTGTCCGGGGTTCGGGTAAAAGTCCAATTCGATAATTGGAGCCAATTTACGTGGGTACTCCGACAGGTCAGTCAACGTCTCGGAACCAATCCCTGGATACGCGACCTTTCGGAGCCGGAAAACGCGGAGTTCTGGTACAGCCACAAGCCCTTGTTCTCCCCGAAGACGAGCATCACTGGTGGAAGTGCAACAGCAACCGCTGACTTGACCAATTGTGCTATCCGAACCACCGAAAACTAACGATGGCATATCTGGAGTTCAACAAACCCCCTGTATTCAAGGGGTTTGGACGGTTTAAAGGGTTATCACTAACGATGGCACATTTGGGCTTGGTATTGAGACTGGGTAACACGACTGGTGGCGGTTTTTATGACTCCCTCGGTGTATTTCAGAAGGATGTGATTGGCATGTCGGACTCCGATGAAAAAGTAAGAAGTGCCTACTACTCGCCGAAGGAATTTCGAAGGAACGATGGAAGGAGTAAAGCCCCTAGTCTTCATCCGAAGCCGACCGGACGTACAGGGCAGGGCTGGCCGAGACAGACCGGCGGTTTGAGCCCTTGGTTGTTTGTCGTTGGGCTAAGCATGGGATTTTTATTGGCTTGCCTGCTGAGTCTGCTTGGGGCGTCACTTTTCGAGTCAGGTCGGAATTTGATGCGGCCGGTCGCTTACTGGATAGCCCCAACGATGACACACCCAATCAAGCAAGGACCGTTGACTCCATCAGGCATTCACCGAGCAACGAAATGAACGATCTGTGTCGATCGTCAAGTCAACAGCAGAGCAGGAGCACCCCAATGACCGTAGAAAACTATTTCCGTCCAGACAAAGCCGGCGAGATTCCCTTCACCACTGAGGTCGAGATCTTGCTTGGCGGGATTGGCCGGGCGATGTATCCCGATGGCACCTTGCAGTTCGCTGACCAGGACTGCAACCCAGTTGTCATGTATTCGCCGCGGCTCGGCGAGCAGGCACTCGAAGCCTTCTGCAAGCAGCACATCGAGCGGTACCGCGCTCACCACCTGATACACAAAGAAGCGATCCAGGAGGATGAGACCCCGGCCATTGAATCATTCTGGGAGTGAGTTCGATGGACTTGTGTAAAGCACTACATCACTCGACCCGTTATATCAACGACCAAACATAGTAGGAAAGCAATGGCAAAGTTCCTAAACACAAGCGGCACGAATTACTACCTGGAAGAACTCATCAAGGGCGCTAAAGACCGGTTAATACTCATCAGTCCCTACCTGCGGCTGAACGATAGAATCAAAGAGCTACTGGAGGACAAAAATCGACTCAAGATCGACGTGAGAATTGTGTACGGTAAAAGTGAATTGCAACCCGTTGAGGTCAACTGGCTAAAGGGACTCAGCTATGTGCGTACAAGCTTCTGCAAAAACCTCCATGCAAAATGCTATCTCAACGAGGAAACCTGCATCATCACCAGCCTGAACCTCTATGAGTTCAGCCAGGTTAACAACAATGAAATGGGGGTTCTGGTTCAACGAAGCGATGACCCCGATCTCTTTCGAGATACCTATCAAGAGGCTCAGCGGATCATTCGAATCAGCGATGAGGTTCGGAATTCACTTGAGCCTGCTTTAAAACCAGAATTTCCAGATCCAAGTAACCCTAATCAAATTGCAGGCCATGATGACGAACCAGAAATCTCTGACTCAGGGGCCAAACTTACGACATCTAAGCTTGCGGTAAAGTTGGGCATCAAAACCCCAGAGCTGATTGAGTTGCTCATTCAGAAATGCTACCTCGACGAGCGCATCGGAAAGCCCTACTTGACTGATCTTGGAACATCAATCGGTGGTGAGTACCGGCGGGCCTATGGGGGTTACTTCCTCTGGCCTGAAGACTTATTCGCTTCTGCTTGCACCCAGGCCATCGACGGAACTGTTCAGCAACTCGGCTGCTAGGAGAAAATAGATGGCACGACGCAGCAGAAGCTCAGCGCTCGACGACCTAATCGACATATCCATTTCCATTCCATTTTGGGCAAACGTTCTAATCGCCACCGCGCTATTTGCCGGCCTGCATATCTATGCAGGATGGGAAATATCAAATATGAAAACTACGACAGGCAATCTTGGAGAGGCCATTGTTGGACCCATGCTCAAGACGATTGCCTACTACGCTCAGTTCCTTCTGCCCTCAATATTCATTCTTGGTGGGATAGTCGGTTCGATCCGGCGCAAATTACGGTCTCATCAGTTCGACCGGATTTCATCCGCTCGAGACCCCGGTGCTGCGATTCGCAGCCTGAATTGGCAAGAGTTCGAAAGAATGACTGGAGAGGCTCTACGTCGGCAAGGTTACACCGTCGAAGAGACGAATAATGGTCCAGATGGTGGAGTTGATTTAATACTGCGCTTGCACGGCGAACTGTTTCTGGTGCAGTGCAAACGGTGGAAGGCTTACAAAGTGAGTGTTCAAATCGTACGCGAGCTTTATGGCGTCATGGCCGCAAAGGGTGCCGCGGGCGGATTCGTTGTTACGTCAGGCGTGTTCACTTCCGAGGCAATAAAATTTGCTTTGGGCACAAACATTGAATTAATCGACGGAAATAGGCTGACTCGATGGTTTCGCGCTGTAGGTGATGTCAGTGCAAAGCCTGCACCGACACCGCGCTGCCCCCGGTGCGGTGACGTAATGACCCCCAGATTCGCGAAGGCGGGGGGTGGAAGCCTCAACGCCAGCCGAGTTTTTCTTGGATGCACCCAATTTCCAGCCTGCCGTGGTACCCGGCAATTGGTTCCAGCAGCGGCCGACTTTGTCAATGAAGGCGTGAAGCCAATAAAGCCGACTGATGCCGGGCAGTACACTGCTGCTAGGCAAGAAGGCACTCGAAGCCATCTGTGAGCAGAACATCGAGCGGTACCGCGTTCACTACGAACCAGGGGGTGACTATGAAAATCAAACGATCGGCACGGGTGGTATGGCTGAAGACTCTCCGTCGCATGAGCCTGGCCCGGCGCTCTGCTCGCTACGTGCGTTCCGCAACCGGGTATTTCCTGAGTGGTGATCTCTCCTGGTGCGCGTACAAGCATGCACTGAAGTATCGGCCAATAGCGGTTGCGTGCAGCTGGGGCGCCTTGATCGTCGACCCGGACTTTGAGGTGTAGTCCTAACGATGGCACAACTCGCATCTCATGCCTTTAACGCCTCCAGCCGGACCACCCCGCAGTCAAAGCCCATAGGGGGAACCTATGCCCCTCGCAAACCGCAACTGGGATTCCAGAAACCTGTCGCTGGTCTTCACCTCGACCAGCGTCATGGCCTGGATTGTTTCGTACTCGGTGTGACGCATCCCCTGACACAACGTGAACTTTCAATCATCCCGGCTTGAGGACAACACCGTGAATCAAATCCATCCTAATTTCGACGATGTGCCTGAGATCAAACACCCCTACGCGGATTACAGCCTTACTGATGCGCTACATCTTGCAACCGGGCATCGAAATCTCTGCCTCAAACCTGCCCCGACAACCCTGGAGGAGGCTCGTGAGGTTGTTAAAGAAATGGAAGTCCGGTGCGGGTTCAACTGGATTACCGGCAAGACAGCACTTGACGTGTTGGATGCGGCGATTGACGGTCGCGATCTGACCCAAAGCAGTCGCATGATTTTCCGCGAGTCGAACATGAAGGGCGACCAGAAATGAAAATTACAACCGACAACCGAGAATGCCAAATACTGGGTTTCCGGGCGATTGGTGGTGAGGACGCTGTACTCAAGGCATTCCCTTACCTCAATGGTTTCGACCTGAGTCAGACCAGGGCTGTAAGTTACCAAGGCAAACTGTACGACCTCCGTCAGTTCTACCCAGTAAACGATGAATTGCGGGCCCTCGGCTGGGACGCGGTCCATGGTGACGTACTGGTCAAGCTTGTGTCAGGCGCTCGCAGGAAGGTCATCCTCGGAACTGTCTCCGCATAACCCATAGTCTGCCCGTTACAGAGCCTCGGCCCTACCTGAGGAAATCTGATCTGGCATCTTAGCGTTCGAAACGATTCACCTACCCCGACCTCATCAGGTCGGGGTTTTTCATTCTGGATTGTATGCGACTATCCCTGCGTAGTCGTATAGCTACGTGTTATGTATTATTCTGTGGTTTAGGCGCGTAGTGCTTCCGGTTTCCGACGCTACCAATCCCCCAGCACGCTGATGATTGAAGCATGGAAAGGCCGGCTCGCCGTACACGATCCATCAAATCCCGGGTCAGCCCTCCAGCAGGTGGCAGAACTCGGCACTTATCAGGGCGAGCAATGAGCATCGAAATGATCGACAGCGTGTTACGAAAAATGGATAGCGACCTTGAGCTGCATCACCGTACCTGGGAGATCGATGGGGACCTGTACCGCTGCCGTCACTGCAACGCCGGGCAGCTGGCGAGCAAGTGCGGCGAAAAGTTTGTTCATGCGTCTGACTGCGGGGTACAAGGTACGGCGAGTGGTCACCCCTGGCTTGATCTTGTACGGTTGACCTCAGTTATGGCCACGCCGCCGGCTCAGGTACAGACTCGCTATTGCGACACGTGCGAAAGGGAGGTGCCCGACCCATGCAGCAGCTGGGATTGCTCGACCCCAGAGAAGGACAAATGGGAACAACCCGTTAACCAGAATTCGGGCAGTCCCGAATGGTCTGAAGTCTTGCTTCAACTGGACGTTGTACGCGAGGCGCATACCAGCCGTGACAGCGCCGAGCGCTTGAAGAACATGGATGCGGGCACGGCCCTGCGCGAAGCCATCGACAAGCTCAAGGCATTGCGAGCGAGCCAGCACCAGGGCGCACCGGCCAATCTGATGTTCCCCACGATGCTGCGCAGAATGTGGTCGGGGGGCGAGGTCCAGCAATGGATCAATGATCTCGGCCCACTCTACCGCAAGCCGCCGGTAAGCCATGGCGACACTGCCGCGTTGAGGCAGGTCTATGACCTGATCGGCCTTTCCTACAGTCAACCGGTGTCTGTGCTGCTGGTGAACTTCAAGAACATCATCCGGTTTGCCAACCTCCTGCACGCCATCGAGCGTGAGTTCCTCATGGTACCCGGCGAGCCCAGCGGTGAACCGGAGGACGAAGGCAGCGAGCCCGATGACGTTTGTATGGTGAACTGCTGGGGAGCCACCCATGAGCAGTACATCGAGCAGTTCCGCGCCGCGCTGGCGATGCTTACCGACAAGCGCACTGCGGACACGACCAATACCAGTGGTCACGCCCATTGCCCGCACTGCGCTGTATGCCATACGGCGGAGGAGACGTGCATTCAAGCTCTGCGTCGAGTGCTCGCACTTTACGAGCGAACCGAGCATGGAACAGGTGGTGGTGCACCATGCGCCTGACGAAAGCGGAACGCGAGCAGCTACGCCTCAAATACGCGGGGCACTGCGCCTATTGTGGGGTCGTGCTTGTTGGCAACAAGTGGCATGAGGACCACCTCGAGCCGATCATCCGCCAAGTTGATAAACCCACCGAGCGTCCTGAAAACCATCGCCTCGACAACATGATGCCGGCCTGCGCCCCGTGCAACCGAAGTAAGGGGCGCCAGGAGCTGGAAGGGTGGCGCAAGTGGTTGGCGGGTCACGTGAACAGCCTCAACGAGTATCACGGCATTTATCGCATGGCGAAAGCGTACGGGCTGGTCGTGGAGACGGCGGCGCCAGTCGTTTTTTTCTTTGAGAAATGCGAGGCGGCGCGAGTATGAAAGTGCTGAGCATCAGACAGCCGTGGGCTTGGCTGATTGTCCATGCGGGGAAAAACATCGAAAACCGCAGCTGGCGTTCACACTACCGTGGCCGCTTTCTGGTGCATGCAGCAAAAGGAATGACCCGTCAAGAGTACGACGAGGCAAAGGCGTGGGCCTATGCCTGCGGCGTATTAGAGATCCCGGCGTTTGGGGAGCTGAAGCGGGGCGGGGTGATTGGGTCCGTTGAGCTGGTGGACGTCCTCGATCACAGCGACTCCCCATGGTTCATGGGGCCCAAGGCCTTTGTGTTGCGCGACCCTCAGCCCCAGGCATTCATGCCGCTCAAAGGTCGGCTCGGATTCTTCGAGGTGGAAACCGCGAATGACTGACGAACAACACTCGCCGGCGGAGCGGTGCGTTACACGGACGACTCGTGTCGACGCGTTGGCGCCCCCGTGAGCCACACCCTGAATCGATACCAACCCCGAACTCGAACGGCTGATTTGTCACGCACACAAGGAACTCGCTTATGCACCAAGAACTGAAGGCCTACCAGGTAGGCGACAACGACATCGTGGCCCATTACACACCGGAGCAAGCGCTGGAATTTTTGCGCCGGTTCTGTGGCTACACAGATGAGTTCAGCCTCGACGATGTCGAGCTGACCAGCGACGATCTACTGGACACTGAAATGCACGAGGAAGACGGAACGCCGGCGGGAACGCTGCGGGCTCATCTGGCAGCGGCGACAGAGCCCTGCTACTTGCACGGCTGGGAATAACGCAACTGCTCCTTTCATGATCGGTGTGTTCCATCTCTCGAGATAACGCCAACAATCCTTAGGCTCTGTACGTAAAGTATTGTCGCAAGCACCGCATAGCGCAGGCCAATGAGACCATCGCCGCAAAACTTGTTGCGAGCTTGTCGAAGCGCGTCA
>LNAP01005327.1_pt1 | contig 11477 bp, 9 predicted proteins | sample 602601 | NCBI WGS metagenome assembly LNAP01 (sample SAMN02440304, study PRJNA202911) | soil metagenome | biome: Subtropical and temperate rainforests or woodlands; isolation source: soil samples (1 kg each in a 20% v/v slurry with milli Q water) were... ... | reverse complement strand
ATCCAGCCGATCTTTGGTCGACGCTGACGCCCGCGCTCCGACGCCAGATCGTCGAAGACGTCGCCGCGATTTTGGCGGAGATCCCTCATGAAGTCCGAGTTGGTCACACCAAGCCATTTGGCGCGCAAAGCCGTAGTCTACATCCGGCAGTCGACGCCCCACCAGGTCGTAAGCAATCAGGAGAGCCTGCGCCTTCAACACGCGCTTCGCAAGCGCGCCCGCGAACTCGGTGTCCGTCGGTGTCGATTTGACTCTTTCGAGGACCGCGTTCATCGCCGCCTCCAGAGCAACGACGCCGCCCCGGTCGCGGAAGGCTGCATAGCACTGCTCGTTGATGCCGCCGACCGTGCTGTAGTGCCGCCGGACGTCGGCGAGCGAAATCCCGGGCGAGGCGAGTGTTCAAACCGGATAGGTAGGCCCGGGCCACAGTGGGCGCCATGCCGTTTTCCGACAGCCACCTGACGCTGGTCTCCTGGACGCCGGCGGCAACCGCCATCAGGGCGCTGCCGATGCTCGCAGCCTGGTACTCGCGCAAGCTTTCGACGCCGATTGCCCCTCCGATCGCTTCGAAGATCTTTAGCCGCGGTGAGGGAGAAAGGCGAGCCGCAGTTTTCGTCCGCCGGCGGAGCGCCTGAACAGGACGCGGCAGCGCGACGTTTTGAGCCGGCGCGCAAGCGGCCGGCTCGTGCCGTCCTTCGCTACGACAAGCCTGCCCGGTTGACGATCGCCCAGGCTAGTGAAGACACCTGTCACGTACGATGTGTGATCCTGAACGGACGAAGCGGCTCCTGCTTGATAGTTGAGGTCTGCGTCGGACAGTGTTGATTACGAGGACATGTGTCCTCCTCGAGGTCAGTCACGGACGAAGAAACCGGTCGCCAATGCTGAAAGAAGCCAAATGTCGAGGGATAGCGAGGCGAAATCGGCTTGGCATCCGAGTTGCTAAGCACACGCCAACCAAATCAGGGAGGTCACTGTGGGAAAGCAATTTGCAGCGGTAGTCGTGGCGGTGTCTTTGTTGGGTTCGGTAACGAATGCCCAAGCCCAGGTCTCGGACGATGTCGTCAAGATCGGAGTATTGGACGACATGTCGGGCCCCTATGCGGACATACAGGGGCCGGGTGACGTCGTCGCAGTGAAGATGGCCGTGGAGGATTTCGGTGGCGACGTCAACGGCAAGCCGATCGAAGTCGTGTCCGCAGACCTTCAGAACAAGGCGGACGTCGGAAGTGCTATCGCGCGCCGCTGGTATGACGTCGAGAAGGTGGACGCCATTCTCGGCCTCGGCAATTCGGCGGTCGCGATAGCGGTTCAGGGAATCGCCCAGGAGAAGAACAAGGTCGCGATCACGACCGCGGCAGGGTCTACCGCGCTCACCGGCAAGGCCTGTTCGCCCAATGGAATTCACTGGGTATACGACACCTACGCTTTAGCCAAAGGCACCGCAACCGCAATGATGAAGCAGGGCGGTGCAAATAGCTGGTTTTTCCTGACGGCCGACTACGCCTTCGGTCAGTCGTTGGAACAGGATACGTCTTCAATCGTGAAGAAAAATGGAGGGAAAGTGCTTGGCAACGTTAGGGCGCCGCTTAATACATCCGACTTCTCGTCCTTCCTTCTTCAGGCCCAATCATCAAAAGCCGAGGTGATTGGCCTCGCCAACGCTGGGGCCGATGCAGTCAACTCAATCAAGGCGGCATCGGAATTCGGAATCGTGGCCGGAGGCCAAAAACTGGCTGGTCTGTTGGTGCTCATCGCGGATGTCCACAGCCTGGGCCTCAGTGCAGCCCAAGGACTATTGTTCACCGAGGCCTACTATTGGGATCAGAACGACGAGACCCGCGCATTCGCCAAGCGCTTCGCGGAGCGGCATGGAGGCAAACCACCAACGATGTTCCAGGCCGGCATTTACAGCGCGGCCATGCACTATCTAAAGGCGGTGAAGACCGCCGGCACCGACGAAGCTTTGCCAGTGATTGCTCAGATGAAGAAGATTCCAGTGAACGATTTCATGACCAAGAACGGGACCATCCGCGAGGATGGCCGGATGATGCGGGACATGTATCTGCTGCAGGCCAAGAAGCCATCAGAATCGAAGAGCGAATGGGATCTGATGAAGGTCGTGGCGACGATTCCGGCAGACGACGCTTTCCGCCCGCTGTCTGAAAGCGAGTGTCCCCTGATTAAGAAGTAATCGCAGGGGGCGGGTGGATCGCAATCTGATCCACCCGCCGGTCAATTGCCCTCCGTCTCGATCTCGGCGAGACGCTTGTAGAGGAACGAACGGGAGATGCCGAGGTTCGCGGCGGCCTTCTTCTTGTTGCCCCCGCAAGCCGCAATGGCTTCCTTGATCTGCTCGTTCTGGACCTCGGAGATCACGTGCTTGAGTTCGCGCGGCCTGTTGGGCTGGACGGTCGGACTAGGCAGGTTGTGCAAACGTCGCGGTACTTCGGTGAGATCCTCGACTCCGATCATGAGCCCATCCGAAAACACCACTGCTCGCTCGATCTCGTGCTGCAATTGCCGGATATTGCCTGGCCAGGGACGTTCGGCCAGTTCCGCAAGCGCCTCGGGACTGATACCGGGCACGGGCCGGGCATGTCTGTAGGCAAATTCCTGAAGAAACTTGGCGACGAGCAGGGGGATATCGTCCAGCCGTTCGCGCAGAGCCGGTAGCTCGATGATGATCGGCGAAACACGATAGAACAGATCGAGGCGAAAACCTCCGCTCTCGACCATCGACTGCAGGTCCTTGTTGGTCGCGGAAACCAGACGGAAATCGATCGTGCGGGAGCGGTCGCCTCCCACGCGCTCGACGATCCTGTCTTGTAGCACGCGCAGCAGCTTGGCCTGGACGTCCAACGGCATATCTCCGATCTCGTCGAGAAAGATGGTGCCGCCTTCGGCCTGCTCGAATTTGCCCTTGCGACCCTTCTTGTCGGCTCCGGTGAACGCGCCGGGTTCGTATCCGAACAGTTCGGATTCCACGAGATTGGGCGGAAGCGCCGCCGCGTTGACGTTGATCATCGATCGGTCGCGCCGCGGGCTGAGCTGATGCAGTGCGTGGGCGACCAACTCCTTGCCGGTGCCGCTCTCGCCACGGATCAGCACCGGAATCTCAAGCGCGGCGACCTTGGCGATCTGTGCGCGCAAGCGCTGCACCGCGGGACTTCGGCCAATGATCGCCTCTAGGCCGTAATCGCGCGCACGCAGCGTTTCGGTCTCGCGCTTGTAGAATTCGAGTTCGCCTTCAAGATCCTTGATGCGTCGACTCAATGCTTCGAGTTGTTGCGGCCCCTTGAACATGACGCGTCCAATAGCGCCAAGTACGCGGCCGTCCCGCCTGATCGGAACACGCGACACGACGCGTTCGGCGCCCTGCATCCGCTGAATGGCTCCGACGTCGGCCTTTCCCGTGGCCACAACTTCGTGCAAGCGCGTATTCTCGATCACCTGTTCGACCGGCTTGCCGTTGCCTTCGCCAAGCTTGAGGCCGAAAAATGCCTCGTGGATCGGCGAAATGAAGACGAGGCGGGCCTCGTGATCGACAATCGTCATCGCGTCGTGGGGATCGGTCAGCAGATACTGGATGATGTCCCAAGCGAAATTCACGCTGCCGACGAAGTGCAGCAGGGGATCTCCTGGCGCGTGGCTGATGACGAGCAGGTCGCCTTCGGTCGCCGGCGCGAGCAGGACCGCGTAGGACTTGCGGTCCAAGTTCAGCATCGTCAGCCGACGCTCGCGCAGCTCATTCAACCAAGCGCGATCGGCAACAAGCGCCTTGACGCGAGGATCAGATCCAAGCCCGATGCTGAATGTGGTCTGGCCCTCTTTGCCCAAGAGCGCTGCTCCCGCAATCTGGGGTGTTGATGGCATTTCCTCGTGTCCGATTTGAGGACACCTGAGCATGGCGGGGCGACGTTTGCAAAGACATTTGTTGTTGCGGAAGACACACGTGCTGTCCTCCCTCGGTTGAGGGCATTGAAAAGTCAACAGATTCTGTGGTTCCCAGGCTCCCGCTTCGCGTGGCACAGCCGTTGCTGATTGGGACCTGAACGCCCCCAAGCCGTGCTGCAACTGCGAGATGATCATGAGGCCGTTTCTTACGCTACATCACCCAGCGGACGCGACCCGCTACTACCGGCAAGGGCTCTGGTGCAGAGATACCTTCTACAGCCTGCTGAGCAAGCACGCGGTGGAGCGGCCCGATGCGATCGCCCTGCAGGACGGTCGGCGCGCGGTGTCATGGTCACAATTGCTTCCCTGGGTCGATGGGGTCGCCAACAGTCTTCGCGAGTTCGGCCTGGTCGGTGGCGATCGCGTTTCGATCTGGATGTCGAACCGGGTCGAAGCGGTCGTGATGTTCCTCGCCTGCGCACGCGAGGGGTTCGCCTGCAATCCATCTCTGCACAAGACCTACACGTGCGCGGAAATCATCGAACTGCTGTCGACATTGTCGGCGCGTGCCTTTCTCACGGAGCCCGGCTGGGGCGCCGACCGTGCGACGGTCGATCTGGATTCGATGCTCGTCAGGCTTCCCAGCCTGAAGATCGTCTATACGCCCGATACTTTCCCTGGACCGGTCGGCAACGCCACGCCGCCTTGCGCTGATCCCGACAAGGTCACCTATCTCGCCTTCACTTCGGGGACGACAGGCGCGCCCAAGTGCGTCATGCACTCCGACAATACCCTACTCGCCAACGCGCGCGATCTAGTCGAAGACTGGCAGCACGGCGTCGATACGGTTCTGTTATCGCTTTCGCCGCTGTCCCACCACATCGCGTGGGTCGGTGTTGCGCAGTGGCTGCTCAGCGGCGGTCGCTTCGTGACGGATGATCCCCCGTCCGGCATGAGCCGGCTCGATTGGATCGATGCGACGGGCGCCACGTACGTACTCGGTGTCCCGACCCACGCGATGGACATTCTCGCCGAACAACAGCGAGCGGGGCGGCGCGGACTCGGCAAAGTATCGCTCTTCTACATGGCCGGTGCGCCGATCCCGCCGGCTACTGCTGCCGCCTTCGTCGAACAGGGCGTAAAGCCGCAGAACGTCTACGGTATGACCGAGAATTCATCGCACCAGTACACCCATCCGGGAGATGCGCCCGAGGTCATCGTGACGACTTGTGGGCGGGGCGGTAAGGCTTACGAGGTACGGCTGTTCGATCCATCCGACTCCGACAAGGAGGCCGGCCCCGGCGAAGTAGGTCAGATCGGCGGGCGCGGCGCGGCCCTGATGCTTGGCTATTTCGACAATCAGAGTGCGACCGAGAACAGTTTCAACAGGGACGGCTGGTTTCTTTCCGGCGACCTCGGCATTGTCGACTCTTCCGGAAATCTCCGGATCGAAGGTCGCCTGAAGGACCTGATCATCCGCGGCGGCCACAACATCTATCCTTCGCACATCGAGGCCGTTGCAGTCCGCCACAAGCATGTCGATCGGGTAGCCGCATTTCCGGTGCCCGACGATCGGCTTGGCGAGCGGGTCTGCATCGCGATATCGGGAACCGCGGAGCTCGATGATCTGATGCAACATCTTCGGGATCAGGGCGTCTCCAAATACGACATGCCGGAATACTTCATTCGCGTGGACGAATTTCCGCTCACGGCAAGCGGCAAGATCCTTAAGCGGGAGCTGGCGCTCCAGGTCCGTCGCGGCGAACTTCAGCCGCTCCCTGTCTCCAGCAAGTCGATGGCCAAGGCCTAGCGAGTGAGTTTGATGGTGCGACCGCTTCACGACATCCGCGTCCTCGATTTCAGCACTCTGCTGCCGGGGCCGTTCGCCACATTGATGCTGGCGGAGGCAGGCGCTCAAGTGATCAAGATCGAGCGGCCCGGAAGCGGCGACGAAATGCGCAGCTACGTACCGAAGCTCGGCGCAGACAGCACCAATTTTCATCTGCTCAACGCCGGCAAGGAAAGCATCGCGATCGATCTGAAGGCCAAGGACGCATTCGATCGCTTGCGTCCATTGATCTCGCGGGCTGACATCGTAGTCGAGCAGTTTCGTCCCGGCGTGATGGACCGACTGGGTTTCGGTTACGAGGCGTTGCGCTTGTTGAATCCTCGGTTGATCTACTGCGCCATCACGGGATGGGGACAAAGCGGGCCCAAGTCGACGATCGCGGCTCATGATCTCAACTATATGGCGGAAGCCGGTCTGCTCGGACTCAGCCGCGGAAGCAACGGTGCGCCCGTTGTGCCCCCGGTGCTCGTCGCCGATCTGGCCGGCGGGGCATTTCCGGCCGTCGTGAATATCCTCCTGGCGCTGCGTCGGCGCGATCAGTCCGGCGAAGGCGCCTATCTGGACATCGCGATGGGGGAGAACCTGTTGCCGCTCGCCTATTGGGGACTGGGAAACGGTTTCGCGACCGGCGATTGGCCGAACGGTGGCGATGCGCTCGTGACCGGCGGCAGCCCGCGCTATCAGATCTATCGCACTGCTGATGACCGCTATATCGCCGCCGCACCCATCGAGGACCGGTTCTGGACCAACTTCTGCGAGTTGATCGGACTACCTGCGGAGCAGCGCAGCCCCGATGCGGATGCCGAGACCGTCAAGCGCGCTGTAGCGGCTATCATCGCCGGACGATCGTCCGACGCGTGGCAGGCCAGCTTCGCCGGGCGCGATGTCTGCTGCTCCGTTGTTGCCAGCCTGGAGGAGGCCGTCGCCGATCCGCATTTCGCCGCGCGCGGATCGTTCGCGCGCAAGATCGTCGCGGGGGCACGGTCTCTGCCAGCGCTTTCGGGGCCGGTCGCCGCGTGTTTCCGCGGTGAGGGCGAACTGTCCGCTCCGCCGCTCGGCGCTCAAACGGAGATTTTACTTCACAAGGAGCGGGTCTGATGCGTGCCTATCAAGTCGTCGATTTTGGGCCGCCATCCGCGTTACGCATCAGCGAGATCGCCGATCTCGTGCCCGGTGAAGGGCAGATCCTCGTCGACGTTGCCGCCGCCGGCATCAATTACCCGGACACGCTCGTTGTCTCGGGACGCTATCAGATCCTCCCCGAGCGGCCGTTCGTTCCCGGCAAGGAGATCGCCGGCGTGGTGCGGGCGGTGGGGCCAGGCGCGTCGAGTTTCGTACCGGGCGACCGTGTGCTGAGCCAGCTCGAGCACGGCGCGTTCGCCGAGCAGGCTCTGGTCAGGCCGGAGGATACATTTCGTCTACCGGACGAACTCGGATTTGCCGAGGCGACCGCGATGGGGCTGGTCTACCAGACTGCCTATTTCGCGCTGCGCGACCGAGCCGGCTTGCGGCCGGGCGAAACCGTGCTCGTCGGCGGCGCCGCGGGCGGTGTCGGCGTCGCGGGGATTCAGCTTGCCAAGGCCTTCGGAGCTCGCGTCATTGCAGCGGTCCGCAAGCCCGACCAGGTCGAATTCGTCCGCGCCTGCGGCGCGGACGTTGTGATCGACGTCGACGGAAAGAACCTGCGGGAGGAACTACGATCACAGGTTCTCGCCGGAACGGAGGGGGCAGGTGTCGACGTCGTGCTCGATCCCGTGGGGGGCGAGTTCTTTGGCGCCGCGCTACGGGCGCTGGCGTGGTGTGGAAGGTTGGTCGTGATTGGCTTCGTCGGCGGCGAAATCCCCTCCGTGAAGGCGAACTATCTTCTGGTGAAGAACATCAGCGTGAGCGGCCTGCAGTGGAGCGATTACCGGGAGCGTACACCGCAGCGGATCAACGAAGCGCAAGCGGAGATCTTCAGCCTGTGGAAGAGCGGAGCCTTGCGCCCGCCGGCTACGAAGACATACTCCTTCGAGGAGCTTCCCGTCGCCCTCGAGCTCATCGGACAAGGCCGGATTCAAGGCAAAGCCGCGGTCCTCTTTGATAGGAGGCCGTGAGGTGGACACGGAGATCCATACGCCGCGCACTGAGGCCACCTCGCGAAGGGATACGCCGACGGATGCGCTGCCGCTTCGACCACCCGGCGTTGGGTTCAACCTGCTTTCCGGTGTAAGAGTCATCGACCTCACGACGTCCATCGCCGGTCCGTCCGGCACCATGCTGCTCGCCGACATGGGCGCCGAAGTCATCAAGATCGAAAGGCCCGACGGAGGGGACGACGCGCGATCATGGGGGCCACCGTTCCTTGATGGCGAATCCCTTTGGTTCGCGAGCGTGAACCGCAGCAAGAAGAGCGTTGCGCTGGACTACTCGCAGCCCGTGGGCCTCGAACTTTTATACAGGCTCATCGGCCAGGCTGACATCGTGTTCGCAAATCTGCCGCCGCGCGTCGCACGCAAGCTGAAGGTCGACGCCGAGGCACTACGCGCGGTCCGTCCGGACATCATCTACGTCTCGATCACGGGCTTTGGGTTGAGCGGGGACCGTGCGGACTGGACCTGCTACGACCTGATCGCCGAAGGTTATTCCGGGATCATGGACATCACCGGCGCCGCCGGCGGTGAGCCGCAGAAGATTGGCGCGCCGGCGGCTGACATGCTCGCCGGACAGGACGCTGCTTTTGCAGCCGTCTCAGCGCTGTACGCGCGTCGTGTCTCTGGGAAGGGCCGTGTGGTCGACGTTGCGCTCGTCGATTCTATGACGCGTCTCTTGTCGTGCCGCATCATGTCCTATCTCGGTTCCGGCGAAATGCCGAAGCGATCCGGCGGCAAGGACAGCGTGATCGCCGTCTATCAGACCTTCGATACGGCGGACCAGCCGATCGCGCTCGCGCTCGGAAATGACAATCTCTGGCGACGCTTCTGGGAAGCCGTCGGGCAGCCCGATATTGCCGAGTTCCCGGGGATGAAAACGAACGCCGATCGCCGCCAATATCGTGAGGCAATCGTCGCGAGGATCGCTGGGCTCCTGCGCGAGAAGTCGCGAAGCCATTGGCTCGCGTTGTTCCGCGGCGCGAGGATACCGGCTGGACCGATCAACAGCGTCGCCGAGGTGGTCACCGACGAAGCGCTGCTCGAACGCGGCATGTTCTATCGGCTCCCACGCGCGGATGGGCGCGCGATGCCGCAAGTCGGCACCGGTATCCTGCTCGACGGAGAGTGCTCGCTGGCGCGCAGCGCGCCACCCGGTCTCGGCGAGCACACAGACGAAGTGCTTAGGGAACTACTCGGGTTGGACGACGACGGGCGGCGGAAGCTGCAGCAACAAAATATCATTCAGAGGAAACAGTCATGAGCTTCAACACGATCATCTACGAAGAAGATGGCCCGATCGGCACCATCACGCTGAACCGCCCGGATGACGGCAACATGTTCACGGTCGAAATGTGCCACGAGATCCGTGACTGCATCAACGCGATCCGGCGCGAGACGCGCACACGCGTGATAGTTATCACGGGAGCCGGCGACAGGTTCTTTTGCATCGGCGGCCGCAAGGAAGGCATGGAGAAAACCATGCTGTACGCCGGCGTGCTCCCGACCCTCGAAATGTACGAATCCATCGATCGGTTGCAAAAGCCGGTGATCGCCAGCGTCAACGGTTTCGCGGTCGGCGGAGGCAACGTGCTGCAGGTAGTCTGCGATCTCACGATCGCCAAGGAAAGCGCGGTGTTCCGGCAGGTGGGGCCGATGATGGGATCATTCGATGCGGGCTACGGCACCTGGTATCTCGAAGATCTGGTCGGCAAGAAGAAGGCCAAGGAGATGTGGTTTCGCAACCCCAAGATATCCGCGGCTGAGGCGCTTAAGATCGGACTGATCAACAAGGTGGTGCCCGACGACAAGCTGAAGGAAGAAACCCGCAAGTTCGCGATGGAGGTGGCGGAGCGCGGTCCGTTCGCTCTGGCATCGATCAAAGGAGCGTTCAACGCGCGGCATGGCGGCGTATCCGGACTGGCCCGCGTGTCGCACGATCTTCTTCTTCGACCATATCTCGAAACCGACGAAAGCCACGAATTGTCGGCATCCTTTGCGGAGAAGCGCAAGCCGGACACCAGCAAGTTCGGAAAGTAGCCATGCCTGTCGAACTCACGACACTCGACGACTGCGCTCTGCTGCGCCTGAACAGGCCGGAGGCGCTGAACGCCCTTTCGTTCGGCGTGCTGAAGGAAATCTCGGACGCGCTCACCGAAGTGGCGACATGGAAGGTTCGCGCGCTAATCGTCACCGGTGCTGGCGAGAAGGCGTTCTGCGCTGGCGCCGACATCAAGGAGCTCGGCGGTCGGCCGCTGATCGACTGCAAGCGGGGCGCCGAACTCGGCCAGGCCGCCTTCGCGAAGCTCGACAGGCTTCCGTTCGCTTCCATCGCAGCCATCAATGGCTTCGCCTTCGGCGGCGGTCTGGAATTGGCGTTGGCCTGCACGTTCCGGCTCGGAACTCCGAGCGTGAAGCTCGGCCTTCCGGAGATCAAGCTTGGTCTGATTCCCGGATACGGTGGCACGCAGCGTCTGCCTCGGCTGATCGGCGAGGCGCGGGCTATGGAGATGATCATGCTCGGTCGCACCGTCGTCGCCGAAGAGGCCGCGCGTATCGGTCTGCTGCACCGGATCGTGGAAGGCAACGTTGTCGATGCCGCATTAGCTTTCGCGCATGAGTTCTCTTCTTACAGTCTTCTCGCGCAGCAGTTCGCCCGAGAGGCGGTGTCCCGCGCGTTGGACGTGCCGATCCATGAAGGGCTGAAGATCGAGGCGGATCTCTCGACGCTGGCCTACGGCACGGCGGATGCCTTGGAAGGCATGTCGGCGTTCACCGAGAAGCGGAAACCGGAGTTCAAGGATGCGTAGCGGCCAGATCATAGTCACCGGCGCCAGCCGCGGCATCGGGGAGGCCATCGCGGTCGAACTCGACCGTCGTGGCTTCGCGGTCGCTGGCCTGTCGCGCAGCGGCGTCAGCGTCGTGGGCACCGGCTACGCCTGCGACATGACCGACGAGCGGGCCATCGCGGACGCGATCGCCAAGGTCGCTGCCGAGGGGCCGCTCATCGGACTCATCAACAACGCCGGCGCCCACGAAGGCAAACGGAGCGCCGAGCTGTCGCTCGCCGATTTCGAGACCACGATGCGGCTGAACGCCTCGGCGGTCATGGTCGCATGCCGCGAGAGCTACCCGCACCTGAAAGCCGCAGGCGACGCGCTGATCGTCAACATCGGTTCGTTCTTCGACAAGCTCGCGGTCATCGACAATCTCGCCTATTGCGCGTCGAAGGCCGCGGTGGGCGCGATCACGCGGTGCCTCGCGGCCGAATGGGCGCGCGACGGGATCCGCGTGCTCGACGTCGCCCCCGGATACATCGAGACCGATCTCAACCGCGATTTCCTCGCCAGCGAGAAGACCCAGGCCTGGCTGAAACGGCGCGTCCCGGCAGGCCGAGCGGGATCGCCCCAGGAAGTGGCGCGGCTCATTGGAGCGCTCTATACGGAGAACATCGCGTTCCTTACGGGCGAAACCATCTACATCGACGGCGGCCAGGGAGCCAATCACTAGACGATCGATTCCAAGAAAGTTGTCATATGGGTGGGATTCATCGGTCGTTTCGAGCTCCTATATAGCGGTGGAGGGGCTTTGTGACGAAGGAT
>LNAP01013614.1_pt1 | contig 11479 bp, 10 predicted proteins | sample 602601 | NCBI WGS metagenome assembly LNAP01 (sample SAMN02440304, study PRJNA202911) | soil metagenome | biome: Subtropical and temperate rainforests or woodlands; isolation source: soil samples (1 kg each in a 20% v/v slurry with milli Q water) were... ... | reverse complement strand
AAAGTTTGCTGACCAGAACGGAGTTCTGATCAGCCCTTTGACAGGCGATGATCTGAAAAAGGAAATTGACAATGTACAAACGACACTGAACGTCGTTGGCGACAAAGTTTTTACAAAGGCTAGCGACAAAAAATGAGCATTATCAAAAAGATAACCTGCCACGTGGTGAGTGCGCCCATTGCAAAACCATTTACTTCGTCTCGTGGATGGCTATACAAGACGCGCGGCTCTTGCATTGTTGAAATTGAAACTCAAGATGGGGTGGTGGGCTGGGGCGAATGCTACGGACCGTCGCAAGTGGCTCGCAGCTATATCGATACGCAATATGCTCCACGCATTCTGGGGCGCGATGCGTTCGATGTCGAAGTCATATGGGAAGATCTTTATAACCGGATCAAGGATTACGGCTCCAAAGGTATGGCTATTGCTGCCTTGAGCGGTATTGATATTGCCCTATGGGACATCATTGGTAAGGTTTGCGGCAAGCCGATCCACAAGCTGATTGGCGGAGCCTATCGGGACAAGGTCGACGCCTACGCAACGGGCTTGTATTTTATCGACATGGATCGGCTCATCGAAGAGGCTGTTGAAGAAGCTCAGGGGTATGTCGAAGACGGCTTTACCGCTGTCAAAATGAAAATTGGGCTAGGCTCGCCGAAGCTCGATATTGCCAGGGTGGAAGCGGTGCGCAAAGCCATTGGCGATGATGTTCGTCTGATGGTGGACGCGAATCATTGCTTTACGGTGCCCGCTGCAATCAGGCTGGGGCGCGAGCTGGAAAAGCTGGGCGTAGAGTGGTTCGAAGAGCCCATCTCCCCCGAAGACTTGGATGGCTATGTCCAGGTAACCCGCGCTTTGGACATGGCCGTGGCTGGCGGTGAAAACGAATATACCCGTTGGGGTTTCAGAGATATCGTTACACGCAAGGCGATGGATATCATCCAGCCGGACGTGTGCGCAGCGGGCGGTATTAGCGAGTGCCGGAAGATCGCGGCATTGGCTACTGCGCACGGAGTGGAATGTGTGCCGCATGCGTGGGGGTCGGTTATTGGGGTGGCGGCTACCTTGCATTTCCTGGCCGCTTTGCCAGATCAGCCACCGAGCTTCAGGCCTATGCCGCCGTTGTTCGAGTTTGAACAGTGCGAAAACCCTTTCCGCGATCATCTTGCTGTTGAACCCATCGTGCAGCACAAGGGGGTGGTGGTTATTCCAACCAAACCGGGGCTGGGTATCGACATCGATCGATCCGTCTTGCAGAAATACTCGGTCTAGGAGCCCCATGCGTTTTATCACCTTCTTACATGATGGCCGGACCAGGTCGGGAGTCCTGATGCCCAGGCTCCCTGATCAGCCAGAGGTACTGATCGACGGCAGCCATCCCTTAAGGCCAGAGGTTTTGCAAAGTCTGGAACCGGCGATGCTGGCTTGGGTGCGTTATGGCTTGGAGCGGTTGTCTCGTCAACTGCTGCAGGCTTCGGTCCGCCCCGAGTGCCTGTTGCCGGTTTCTCAGGTCAAATTGCTTGCGCCTTTACCTAATCCTGGAAAAATTGTTGGGGCGGCATTCAACTACAAAGACGCGCTGACGCAAAGTAAACGTGAGTTTCCTAAAGAGCCAGTCATCTTCGTCAAGTCAGTGTCGACAGTGATAGGGCCGGATGATGCCATACCGGTAGATAGTTCAAATCAGGTGACGTACGAAGCTGAGCTCGCTGTGATTATCGGCCGGCAGGCGCTGAAAGTATCGCGTGAAGAGGCGATGAACCATGTGTCGGGGTACGCTATTTTCAACGACGTAAGCGTCACGAATTACGTTCGCGAGGACGGCGGTTTTGTGCGGGGAAAAAATCAGTCCGGCTCGGGGCCGCTGGGGCCATGGATTCTTTCGGCAGACGAAGTTGAAAATCCTTACGATATTTCAATATCTCTGGATGTGGACGGCAGGCGTTTGCAGGAATCCAATACCTCTGAGATGCTTTATCGCATCGATGAGCTCATCGAGTACGTTTCAGCGAGAATGCCCTTGGATGTCGGGGATATTATTGCAACGGGGACTCCGGTCGGGGTGGCTGCCAGCCATGAACCGCCCGTGTGGTTGAAGCCAGGCATGGCTGTTTCCATATCTCTGTCCGGCCTTGGCGAGTTAAATAATCCAGTGCGAGGTAGTGATTGCCATGACTAAGAAAACATATAAAGTGCTTTTGACCAACCCCATTTTGCAACAGGAGCATGAGCGTTTGGCGCAACATGCCGAGGTAATCGTTGCACCAAAGACCGATGGGGATACGTTGCGGGCCTTGATTGAAGATGTGGACGGATTAATCGTGCGGGCCAAGCTGCCCGACGACATCTTTGATTATCAGAAGCAGCTCAAAGGCGTCGTCCGTCATGGGGTGGGTTTGGACATGATCCCAATGGCGCAAGCCACTAAAAAGGGAATTCCAGTGGCGAACATTCCCGGCTCGAATACGGCTTCAGTCGTCGAGTATTGCTTGAATGCCATGTTTTATTTACGCCGAAATCTGGAATGCTTGAATATTGATAAAGAAGCGCTGGATTGGGACACGACGCGTGCCCATGCAAATGGCATGTCAGAGCTGGCCGGACAAACCTTGGGCATTGTTGGGGTTGGAGCTATCGGAGGGGCGTTGGCCAAAGTGGCCGATGCATTAGGCATGCGCGTCGCCGGCCTGGTGCGCCGCAAAGAGAGTCTACCGCCTTATGTACAGTTCCTGGATAAGAAAGCGTTGTTTTCGCAAGCCGACATTGTTGTGTTGTCGTGCCCGCTAACGCAGGAAACAAGGGGGTTAGTCGACTCGCAGACCTTGGCTCTTATGAAGCCTACGGCACTACTGATTAATGTCTCCCGCGGCCCAGTCGTTCAAACGCAAGCGCTTGTTCAGGCCTTACTCGACAAGAAGCTGGGGGGGGCTGCACTTGATGTGCATGACGTTCAGCCCATCACACCCGGTTTGTATCCGGGGTTGCTCAATAATTTGCTCCTAACGCCTCATGTGGCTGGAATTACTGAGTCGAGCATGGCCAACATGAGTACAGGCTCGGTAGACGAGATGTTGCGGGCTCTTCAGGGACAACGTTTTGCCCATCTTGTTAACCCGGAAATTTACGCTTAACCGTTAATAAGCAGATACGACATGAAAATAACCAATATCAAAGCGCTGCCCATTTCATTTCCCGTCCCTCCCGAGCAATCGGTTCGTTTGGGAATCGGTAGAAGCGTTAAACGAGACGCGGTACTGTTGCGTGTGGAAACCGACGCCGGCATTGTCGGATGGGGAGAGGCGCATCACGGCCGTTGTCCCGGTGCCGTTGCCAAGCTTATCGAGACAACGCTTAAAGAACTGGTTGTGGGGATGGACCCTATCGACGTGTCGGGGGTTTGGGCGAAGGTCTTCAAGATGCAGATCGCGAGCCATGGCATGGGAGCCGCGGCGGCGTTGGCGTTGAGCGGATTAGATCTGGCGTTGTGGGACATACGTTGCAAGACGGCGAATATGCCGCTCTATGCGCTGATTGGCGGAAAAAGGAAGCCTGTCAAAGCCTATGCGGGGGGGATTTCGTTGGGGTGGCAAGAGCCGGCCTCTCTGGTTCTTACGTAAGCCAAGGATATAAAGCGCTAAAACTACGAGTAGGGGATACCGTGCCGCTAGATATCGAGCGCGTGGCGGCAGTTCGCCGCGCGGTGGGTGACGAGGTGGAAATTCTTGTCGATGCAAACACAAGCTATACGCTCGATGCGGCAAGACGAGTCCTTCCCGCCTATGACGAACTGAATGTGGGTTGGCTTGAAGAGCCTTTCCCCGCGTATGATTTGTCGCTTTACCGGCGTGCGGCGAGCCTGGGGCGCACGCCGTTTGCCGCCGGTGAGAATCACTATACGCGTTACGAATTCGCACCCTTATTGGCATCGGAGTCCGTTGCTTATATTCAGCCGGACCTTTCAAAAGCGGGCGGTATTACTGAGTCGTTGAAAATTGCCGCCATGGCCAGTTGCTATAAATTATCGATTAACCCCCATACTTCCGCGACCGCCGTCAATATGGCCACCTCGATCAGTTTCTTGTGCGGCATTGATAACCCAGGGTATTTTGAGGCGGACTTGACCACCTACAACCCTTTTCGGGATCAGATGACCGATAAGCCGCCTTACGTTCTGGATGCTCAAGGGTGTGTGACGGCGTACGAGGAAGTAGGAATCGGTTTGACGATAGACGAAGACTTTGTCGCTGCGCATCCTCTTATCGAAGGACCTTGCTACGTCTAGTCAAGTTGCCGTCGACGGTTTGGGTGCCCACGCTGATCAAGGTTTGAAAAAAGGCGTGGGTACCATCAAGCGGGTTTCTTGCGACACGAGGTAGCCCGCCTGTGCACTTTCCTTCAAATAGCCGAGCCACTCAGGGTCATGCTGCAGGGCGGCGCGTCTTTGTTCACGGTCGGCCGCGTTCTGGAAGACCCAGATATGGGTGTAGCTGTTAACGTTGCCTGTCTCGGTCTGCAAGTACGCCAGGGGTTCGCCCAGGTGGCGTCGTTGTATATCGAAGCCACCCTCGGCGTACAGCGATAGGTGTTTTTTCAAGGTGCCGGCCCGGCATGTATAGGTTCGTACATCGTAAAGCATGAGATGGTTTTCCTTTTATTGAATGGATGGTAATTAGTCCGCTGTTGCGCCGGAACGCTTAACCAGTTCTCCCCAGCGCTTGACCTCTTCAGCGACATAAGGCTGGAAGACTTCGGTGGTGTTTCCGATAGGATCGGCCCCCAGGTCTTTCAACTGCTTTTGTACGGCTGGGTCTGTAACGGATTTGGCGATGGCGGCGGAAAGTTTTGCCACGGCAGGGGCCGAGGTTGCAGCGGGCGCGAACAGACCGAACCATGACTTGGCTTGCATCGGTGCATAGCCAGATTCGGCAAACGTGGGTACGTCAGGCAAGGCCGGGTGGCGCACATCGCCGGTGACGGCAAGCGGACGCAAGCGTCCAGCCTCTACCTGTGCCAGCACTTCGGGTAGATTGGCAAACATGGCTTGTACCCGCCCGCCAATTACGTCGTTTAACGCTGGAGCGCCACCTTTATAAGGTACGTGGGTCATGCTGGCGCCGACTAGAGTGCTGAATTGCGCGCCTGCCAGATGCGCAGCGGTACCCGTGCCGCCCGAAGCGTAGTTGATTTCTGCCCCATGCTGCTTAGCATACGCAGCGAGTTCACTGGGCGTTTTGGCTGGCAACGAGGGGTTAACCACCAATAATAGCGGTACCGATGCCAAATTGGACAGCCCGACGAAGTCCTTGGTCAGGCTGTAATCCAATTTGCGATACAGCGTGGTATTGATGGCATGGCTGGAGGTTGCCATTAACAAGGTATAGCCGTCGGGCTCGGAGCGCGACACAAGTCCTGCACCGATATTGCCGTTGGCACCGGCCTTATTCTCAACGACAACGGGTTGCCCCAGTTGTTCGGAGAGTTTCTGACCTACAGTACGCGCGATAATGTCAGTAGCACCGCCCGCCGCGAACGGCACCACAATCCTTAATGGGTGATTGGGAAAGTCCGCTGCTTGTTGCGCTTGCGCGATGGGGCATGCGCCTAATGCAATAAGTCCCATCCATGGTGTTGTCTCCGGTTTTTGTTTTGAATAGGAGCCAACTATACATACGGGGTACGCGCTGCCGTTAGGACTTACGCGACCTTATGCTGTACTTTTTTGCAGTGCCTTAGTGGGCGGCTGGACTCATTCCATTGGGCCGGAGTAACGTTTCTTGAACTCACCTGGTGTGAGTTGCGTATGTTTTTTGAAGAAGCGGCAAAAATAGGCCAGGTCGTCAAAATTGAGCTGAAAAGCAATTTCAGAAATGCCTAGGTCGGTATTGCTGAGCAGGCGTTTAGCTTCTAGTACGACACGCTCTTGCACCAGCTGACCAGCCGTACAACCCATCGTTCGCTTAATGGCATCGTTGAGCTGTCGTTCGGTGATGTGCAGTTTGTCGGCATAATCCCTGACAGGGCCAAATTCCAGAAAATACTCTTCCATTAACAGCTTGAAACGCTTGGTCAGGGTATAGCTTTGTGGCGACACGCCGTCGGCCGTGCACAGGGGGTAAAGCCGCCGCAGCCGCGTTAGTAGAATCAACAGGTATGAGCGAACAATGTCGAAGCGGCCGCTTTCACGGTTGATGACTTCTTTTTCAATATCGAAAAGCAAGGGCAAGAGTTCATCGTGCCGGGACTGATCAAGATAAAGCGCGGGTGTGTCACGTGTGATATGAAAAAAGGGAAACTGTGCAATATCATCAGAGCGTGGAAACATCTGTACAAAGAAATCAGTACTGAAGTTGATGACATACCCTTTGGGGCGTACCGACGAGGTCCAGGAGTGGATTTGCCCGGGCGATACGAAGAAAACGGTGTTGGGGCGCAGCTCGAATTTTTCAAAATCCAGCATGTGCATGCCATGCGCTTCTGTCAGCCAAAGCAAGTGGTAGTAGTTGTGCCGATGCGGAAAGCTGCGGGGAATGTCGGTCCGATCTTGCAAGCGCACCAGATCGAAATAGAAGGGCCCTGACTCACCTCCGAAATCGGAAGTGTCGAAGGTGGGGAAGGTGGAGGTGGCTTTGGTGGGCACGCGTGGCGTCTCCGGATCGACTGCTGCAATATAAGTAGCTAGAGCCTGGTAGGTTACAGCGTTCGGGACGAATACATCATATTGTCGTGATTCCAGCAGATATTGCCAAGCCTTGCGCGCTGGCTTGTGGGTGCATAAGATACAAAATCGGCGTCGTGCCCTTATTAGGCACGACGCCGATTTTGCTTAAGCGCTAGTGTGATTTATTCGTAGCGGTAGGTTGCCGTCAGCATGTAAGAGCGGCCTGCTCCTACGTTGGCGAAAACCCCTACGTGCGAAGCATCGTACAGTTCGTTGTTGGACAGGTTGTTGGCGTTTAACTGCAAGGCCAGGTTTTTATTGACATCGTAGCGTGCCATGGCGTCGTAGCGCCAGTAGGATGGCAGGTTGTATTCATTGCTGTCGTCAACAAAGCGCTTGCCCATGTAGGTGGCGCCACCGCCTACGGTCAGTTGTGGCAATACTTTGTAGGTGCTCCACAGGCTCAGGTTCTGTTTGACAATGAACTTCATTTGCTTGCCGTCGTAGACATTAGCGCCGCTGCTGTATTCCTTGATTTTTGGATCAAGGTAGGAATACCCCGCCCACACATGCCATTTAGGGGTAATGGCACCGGAAGCACCTAGTTCCAGCCCACGTACACGATTGCTGCCACTTAAAGATATATCACCCGTTATTGGGTCTGCTGAACGGGCATCAGTTTTGTCAGTTTGGAAGATGGCGGCAGTTAATGACAAGCGCTCATCCAGCACATCCCATTTAGTGCCTAGTTCCCAACTGCGGCTTTTCTCCGGTGCAAGATCATTCTTAATACTTGCACCACTCGCTGCACCATCAGCACCACCAGCCTGACCCAGGTTTTCGCCAGAAGGGTTGGATGATGTGCCGTACGATACATATATGCTGCCATTGTGTGCTGGCTTATAGATCAAACCTAATTGGTAGTTCCATAGGTTATCGGTGCGGGAAATTTCTGTGTTGTTTACCTTGAAGTTGTCATAACGGAGCCCCAGGTTGGCCGACCAGGCTTCCGAGAACTCTATGGTGTCGAACAGATATACGGAGCGTGTCTTGATCCCGCCTTCGGGTTTCTTTGACCCGTAGTTTAGGTTGTAGGCATAGTGTTTATTAGGGTTGGGGTTATACAAAGAGTCTAGTTCTTTGCCCGGGCCGCCGTCCATTTTCTTGGTGTAAATATCTTCTTTACTAAACTCCACGCCTGCGGAAATGTTGTGTTTTAGATTGCCGGTAATGAATTCGCCAAAGATGTCAGTTTGGTTAACCAAAGATTCACTGCTACGCCAACGGGGGCGGTCTTCTCTGGTGAACTGTGCACCTGGTCCTTCTGTATAGCAGGAGGGGGCTGGGGTGTTGGTTTTGGTCGTAGTGCAGTTATCAAACGAAGGCCGCGACATCAGATAATGGTTCAGCGTCTTGCCGTAACGGGTCACGTTGCGCACCGTGAACTTGTCGTTCAGGTCGTGCTCTATTTGTGCGGTGGCCGTGTCGAAAACGTTTTCGCGGAAGTCCACGTTGTGGCGCCCGTAGAAATTGTCGCGGTCCACATTGGGTGGCGTAACACGGCCCGGATTGGCCGCATTTTTAAATGGGATGCCCAGGTCAGGCATGTCCTTGTTTTCGATATGTGAATAACTTAAGGTCACGCGGGTGGGGGTGCCCAGGCCAAAGGCTAGCGATGGCGCAATGCCCCAGCGGTCGATGGTGACGCCGTCGCGTCCTGCCACGTCGCCGCCCATTTTCATCAGGTTCAGGCGTAGTGCGCCGGTCTCAGAGAACGCGTAGTTGCCGTCAACGGTGGTGCGCCATTGATTATCAGTGCCATAGCCCGCGCTGCCTTCGAAGAAGTCATAAGCCTTGGGGGCTTTGGTGACCAGGTTGATGCTGCCGCCGGTGCCGCCACGGCCTGTGTAGGCCGAGCTGGGGCCCTTAAGCACTTCCACCGATTCCAGGTTGAAGGTTTCGTGCGAGCCGCGAGCGTAGTCGCGTACGCCATCGATAAACATATCGGTGCTGGCCTCGTAACCGCGTATAAACGGACGGTCGCCGGTGGGTGTGCCGCCTTCGCCGGAACCCAAGGTGATGCCTGGCGTGGTGCGCAGTACGTCTTGCAGCGACGTTGCGCCCCGGTCTTTGATCAACTCTTCAGATACCACAATGACCGAACGGGGCGTGTCGAGCAAAGGCGCGGTCATTTTCGGACTGCTGACCTTCGTGGGCGCCTGATAGCTTTCCGCTTGGCCTTGTACCGTCACAGGGCTCAGTTGCACTGGCGTCCTGTCGGTTTCCTGGGCGAGCACGGGGCTGATGGTCAATGCACCGGTCATTAAGGCACCGGAAAGCATGGAACGCTTGAATGAAGGGGCAAAGGTGTCGCTGGACATTAGGCTGGCAACGGGGCTGGATGCAGCCGCCGCGGTTTTCTCGATCATGGGTGGTCCTGAATAAGATTGATTTGCATTCATGAGTCTATTGGTGGTACCGTCGAATTCTTGTCAAATTCGGATCGGAAATGACACTCATTCGTCTTTCATGACGTGGGTGTTGCAAATTAGCTTCAGGATCAACTTTTGATCTTTTAAGGAAATAGCGGGTGGTTTATTGCAATTGCAGATTTCTAGCGTTTTATTCAGGTGCCTATGCGTAGTGCTACGCCCGCCCGCGGGGGCCAGTCAGTGCTCATCGTCGAAGATGATCCCGTTTTAGCCGAAAATCTGTTTAGTGTGCTGGAAGCCGAGGGTTATGCGGCCGATGCCGCCTACGATGCTCATTCCGCTCTTTACCGCCTGGAGCAGGATCATTTCGATGTTTTGATCCTGGATATCGGTCTGCCGGGTATGGACGGCTATCGCGTCCTGAATCACATTCGGCGTGTGATGAACAAGGCGCTCCCGGTGCTGATACTTACCGCGCGCAGTAGTTTGGAAGACAAGGCCAAAGGGTTTTCAAGCGGCGCGGACGACTACCTGACCAAGCCGTTTGCTCTGATGGAGGTGGTCATGCGGGTGAAGGCGCTGTTGCGTCGTTCTGTCGGTTTGCAACCCCCAGCCACGTGTTTGCGTTGCGGTGTTTTGGAATACGATATACCGGCCCGGAAAGTGAGTGTTGGAGGTGTGCAGCCTAAGCTGACGCGTAAATGCCTGCAAATTCTTGAACTGCTCATGCGTAATCCCAACTTGGTTATTCCACGGGCCACCTTGGAAGAGTATTTATGGCAAGGGGAGCCGCCTTCTTCCGACGCTTTACGCAGCCAAATGCATTTGCTTAGAAAAGCGCTGGCCGAAGTGGGTTTTGAGGGCATCCACACGGTACATGGCCTAGGGTGGAAAATCCTCGGTGCGCCACCCCCTTCGCCATGAAATTCAAACCATCGATTGCCCGACGCGTCACGCTGGCCTTGACCGGCGTCATGATGCTGGCCATTGCCGTGGTGATTTCCATCGCGTTCCTGGTTCACAAGGCCATGGAGCAAAGGCTGGTAGGGGGACTGGTTCATCACTCGATAGACGGGACGGTGTACGTGCGCTTCGATGCGTTGGGGCAGGATGAGTTAACGCAAAAGTTCGGCCTGATATTGTTGGCGATTGCACTGGTTTTTATGGTGCTGTCGTATTGGCTGGGGGCTCGGGTGGCTAAATGGGTGGTATCGCCCCTGCAGACGCTGACCGATCAGTTAACCCAATGGGTGCCGGGGGCGTCCAGCTTTCGTGTATCGCGCTCTGATGAGATCGGCCGGTTGAAGGACGCCTTTAACCGTGTCCAGCATCAGGTGGATGTGTCCATCGCCCGCGAGCGCGAGTACGCGGCTAATTTGCATCATGAAATACGTACCCCGCTTGCCAGAATACGCAGTGACTGCGAATTAATGCTGCATCGAAAGGACAGGGAAACGGATGCTGGCCGACGCTTGCGACGAATGATACGTTCTGTGGACGATATTACCGATGCTTTGGAAGGTGTTTATGACATTGCGCGGGCGCAGCAGGGATCGTCCGAAACAGTGAGCCTGCGTGATTGCGTTGACGATGTGTTTGCACAGTGGGCGTCCGACGCCGAAGCAGCGCAGTTGACGCTGGAAAATAAGGTGAACAGCGACCATACGGTTAAGGTCAACAGCTACGCCTTGGTCACGGTAATGCGCAATCTGATCCGCAACGCCATCGCGCATGCGGCACCCGCAGTGCTGCAGATTCTGTCCGTTGCAGATGGGATCGTCGTTGTCGATAGCGGGGCGGGCATTGCGCCCGACGACTTACCCTATGTATTTGATCGGTATCACAGTGCAGGCTTGGTTGATCAGGCTGATCAGACAAGTAGTCATGCTCAACCTCGATCAGCCAGGGACGAGCAGCGTACAGGGCTAGGCCTTGCCATAGCGCGACAAGTGTGCGCTACGCATGGCTGGGACATTACCGTGCAGTCTCCTGTGGCGAACAACAAAGGGACGGCATTTTACTTACGCTTTTAGGCGGGGTGCCCTAGCCCCTTCCGATATACGGCATTTTTGTAGCCATGACCGTCATGAACTGTACATTGGCATCCAGCGGCAGGCTGGCCATGTACACCACGGCGCGGGCCACATGCTCGGTGTCCATGACCGGTTCGGCTCGTATCGACCCATCGGCCTGAAGCGAACCTTTGCCGATGGCTTCCGTCATGTCGCTGGCCGCGTTGCCGATATCGATCTGGCCGCAGGCGATGTCGTACTTGCGCCCATCGAGCGAAGTGGCCTTGGTCAGGCCGGTCATGGCATGTTTGGTGACCGTGTAGGACACGGCATTGGGACGCGGAGCGTAGGCCGACACCGAGCCGTTGTTGATGATG
>LNAP01005326.1_pt1 | contig 11480 bp, 15 predicted proteins | sample 602601 | NCBI WGS metagenome assembly LNAP01 (sample SAMN02440304, study PRJNA202911) | soil metagenome | biome: Subtropical and temperate rainforests or woodlands; isolation source: soil samples (1 kg each in a 20% v/v slurry with milli Q water) were... ... | reverse complement strand
TGAAGAGTCATACGAAATCGACTTCAAACTAATTCTCTTGACCACCAGCATCACCAATTTAACTGGTATAGTTTTCTGCAAAATCGAATATAAATTATCTTCCTACGCTCAGACATTTTTAATGATTACATTGCAATTGACTTTCTTATCTTACAATGCAGTGAACGATGATACAAGGATAAAGATGGCGCGAACGAAAGAAATATGGGACAATTTGGAGTCGCTTCTTGGCGACTCGGACAAAGAAGCGAGAGGAAATCTCGAAGAGAAAAATTCAGAAGGGGGTATGTGCAACGAATTTTTCTGTTTTCTATGTGCTGAATGCGGTTAAAATTCTTAAATCTATCCTAATTCTCCCTTCAGGTGTGCTGCTTGATTGGTGGAGTTGGTGTCTTGGCGGTTGCATCAATGAAAGCAAAAATAAAACTGATTAACGCTTTGCACAATTCTGAAGTCAAGTTGATACTCAATACTGCAATGCCTGAGTTTGTTCTTCTTTACTGTTTGTTTCATGTAGTTGTCCGGTTCCAATTTATCAATGTATTTGAGCATGCTGTGCCGACATGTTCTGTTTTTATTTTAAAGCTCACTGGTCAGGTTTGCGGCAGTCTTTATCGCTTCCCCATTCATTCCTATCGTAAATTGCTGATTTTTTAAACACTGTGAGCTACATCATAATCTATCACGAATGGAGCTCGTATATATTAAATACATCTGCATGGAAGCAAATTGCAGGTAATTCTTTGCTGTCTGCTTGTTTAATTCTTTGCTGTCCAATTGCCTTACAACCGCTACTAAAAAAACATCAACGTTTGCCACAGTCTATACCAACCCGTTTGTTTACATTCTGTGCACAGTAGCAGCAGTGGTAGTTCCATAACCCATGAGTAAAAAGGCCCTTATTCTAGGGAAGAACGCTACTACCTGGAGCGCCTACTGTAGCCTTGGGTCGCGTGTAACTTTTGGTCGAAGATTACCCAACGGACCACATTGTATAGAAAGGGTTGTTCGCCCGAAAAACGAAGTGAGCAATTTGGACACCAAGGGGATGAAGTCGAGAAGTGGGTTCCTCTTGTATCTTTGTGCACATAATTATACGAACTAACTATCAACGATGGTGCTGAAACTTTTTATTCCGTTTCTGTTCTTCATTACCTTTGTTTTTGGATCCACCTTGCTAGACGGCAAATATCGGGAACGTCTTACACTGAATAATGGAGTGGTCGCCTTTTATAACGTATACGCAGGCAGAACGGTTTGTGGCGATATAATTCAAACACAAGTAAGAACCATTGAAAGAAGTGGACTGTTGGACAAGCTGGATCATGTATTCTATACAACTAGCGGAGAGCACGGAGAACATGTCGCAATTGGAAACAGCAGCAAGTTTGTCCATCTCGTCCACTTTGGAGAAAAAGGCGGTGAACTACAGACCCTGCATTTACTGTACAAGTTCTGTCAATCAAACCCAACATCCAAGGTTCTATACTTTCACAATAAAGGCAGCTACCACTACAACACGGAAAACCAAAATTTTGTGGAGCTCTTGAACTGCTATGTACTGAACCCACATTGTATCGAAGCTTTGGATGATCACGACACTTGTGGCTGGCGCATATCCCCCAAACCGTACCCGCACTACAGTGGCAACTTCTGGTGGGCACGGTGCGATTACGTACGCAAACTGATTGACCCCGCCGCAGCCGTGAACAACCGCACTTTCATCGAAGCTGCGAATCACATGAACGATTGCATTGGCATCATTGGTCGACACTTTGCAGAGACCTGGATCGGCACTGGACCTGCTCTACATCCCGCAGACTGTATGAACTCAACCATTGACTCCTCTTACGTATGGGGTTACAAAGTTCCTGCTGCAGCAAAGGCCTTCTGTCCTATGCACGGTGCCTCTATCGGATTGCCCTGTCAGACTGCCAGCACACTCACCAATGTGCTTGATTTCAAGGCGACATTGATGCGGATGAGTGCTTTAGTACCTCCTGGACGTTGTCGCGACAACGAAAATGACATCGTCAAACGGTCCCAAATGATGTACGGAGAGGATCCCCACACCTTTATGAAGTGGATGGACGCACTACATGCACCACTAAAGCTCCCCGAAAACGCGCTAGTTCGCTTTGACGACGGTACGCAGGTGTATGTGAATAAGATGGATGTCCTGAGAGGAGTGCCAAACCTAAAAACGTTTATGACCTTTGGCAGAGACTTTGATGAAACGAAGATACTGTATGCTGCTGATAGACCCTATTACAAAATAGGTGATATGCTACCAAGCGCTTAAATCTGATGCTGCTGCTCGTGCCTTGTGAGTGTTTGTCAGATTAACTGCAGAATGTAAAAATAAACAAAACTTCATTTTAATTCGAATTCGAAACTAAAAAAGCTTGCTCAAATTTGGGTTACGGTGCGCACTGGCCTTTTTCGCATTGTGGGCGTTCACCGTAGCCACAGTTGGTCCGTTAGTTACCACTTTGTTATGGTTAACCTCCATCGTGTTAAGAAACTCGAAAGTATTATTCACTCGAAGGGGTTTAGTAACACTTGCGGTATGGACTTTGTGTGGTTTGGCTTTCACTTTTAGAGTCGCTAATAGAAAAGAAAAACGTTAAGAACGTTAACTAAATTAAAAAACAGAGTTCTCTGCAGTAACACAAGTTTACAATATAAACACGCACCTGCTCGCTGTGCCGCATTAAATCGCGCCACAATGTCCAGCTTAATGTCCTTTTTGTGCTGTTCCAACACGTCTTCTGCGCTAACAACAGAACCTGCGGAGTAAGAGTTGATACTGCTGCGCGATGTCGTCGTTTCATTGATATAATCCAAACTTAGTCCCTACAGCATTAGTCGATAAAATAAACACACAAAGAATGACTCAATAAAAGCAGGTAGGTTCTTTATCTCGTCACTCGTGATGTACAAACACGCACATACAACAGCACACTCACCGAAGGCAATGCTTTCACCAGCCCTTCTATGGGTGCAACAATGCCCTGTGAATGCTTGCCGAGTCCTTTGCCACTGCTGACCTTGTACCCCATTCGAGCCATTATCTTACTACCAATACCTGTTGTGCAGAGATACAAACTTAGTGCAGGGAAGACAATGGAAACTATTTTGCAATGCTGAAAGTTTGGAAACTATTTTATAATGGTTTCCAAACTTTCAGTATAATTTCAAACTATCTGATACATTTGACTACAACAATAACACGCTGATACTTCACATATGAACTCACCTTTCGTGTGCTTTTCCCACGTTCCGGGTGGCCCAGTGGCAAGTGCAGACAAGCTGGCAGTGGAAGCATTCTTACTCGTGTGTCTGTCTGCGTACGACGGCAACGAAGTAATACCTGCATGAAACTCCTCTTCGGTGTCACTTTCGGAGTCACTGTACATACAGTGTTTAAATGGAGAAGATGCATGTATTGGGTTAATGCTTGCACAAGTGTTGTTTGAAGCACTGCGAGGTAACAAGGTCACCACTGACACTTTTAGCGGCAATACAATCGAAGTTTCTTGGCAGACTGTACTGTTGCGCGCGTTGAGTGGAATAATCGTTACGGTGGCTTGTGTACTTGCACCGGTATGTACAGAGCTGACTTTTCCTGGGAGCCACACGCCCGCCTGTGCACTGGTGTAGTCGGTATTTAGATATAAAACCTTATTGCTATCCTGCACAATGCTCAAAGCTGCTTCCTGTTCTTGCCAGTACTGAACAGCAGTAAATGGTTGTCGCAATTGCGATGGTGCAAAGTTGATACTGTGGGAGAAATGTTCGTACAGCGTCTGGGGTCGCAGCCATTGTACTGAGATTGTAACTTCACATTCAATGTTGGGTTCGGAATCTTGTAATGAATAATGGTCGAGTGTTTGGGTAATGCTGGTTGTGGTCAGAATTGGCCGGCGATTTTCTGTAATTTGTGTCACGATTACAAAGTCCCAACAGAGAGTCCCTTCGAATAGGCGTGGAGCAAGAACCAATGAACACGATATATAACAGGGACTTTATTAGTTATATATTCTGCGACGAATATTGAGTTGAGTAGGACCAGCGTGTCGAGCAGACTTGATTTTGCTCCATTCATCTGACTCAGCGTATCAAATATACTGTCATGATTTGAGCCGCCAGATGATCCAGACAACGACTGAAGTACATTCGTTACTTCCACCAGATTGCTAGCAAATGTGGAAAGCTGAAGAACGACTTTCTGTGACTGCATTCCGCACAAAAGCCAACAAGTTGGATGATTTATGTTGATGACAACCTTTGTGAATGAAGACGTAATGTCTGGTATTTAATATTCGGTTTATTCGTTTAATCAACAATCAGGGCCAAGATAATTTACTTACCCGAACACACCTAAATTACGTATTATTATTTTTTGCTTACCCATTTGCTTACCCGGACAATTCCCTTAGGAAACTATTTTAATGGTCGTCAGAATACAGAAGTCGTCAAGCATGCAGAAGTTTTGTTACTAGCAAACATGGCGACAGTGGAATTGAATACCAATTTCACCTGTAGACAGGAGTGTGCGGAGTACTGCAGGAAGACATACGAAGAGCGGCTTGGTCATCTGCTAGTATTTGCCAAAGGAAAGCATAGCAACAATCACCGCTTTACTTTCATATGCAAGGGCTGCAGAACACCTGTAGTCGCGGCGAAGCAATCCCGGTCAAAGAAGTACGGAGTTGGACCCTTTGTTCTGACTGATTACCGCGTAAATCCGGTTCACAACAAAGGCAACCAGTGGTGCTACCCGCCGATTGTCGATAAAAAGAAAAGTACTATTGATGAGTTGACTCAGACAGATGTGCTTAATATAGCTGTTAACGACGTCGGTCCTGGAAAGGGAAGATGCCGAGGCTGGTCCACAGCAGCAAAGAAAAGTGTTCTTGTCAACCTCGGTCACGGAGACATCACTTTAAGTGCCATTAAAAGTGCTACTGCTCTTCTCAAGATTACTCCCAAGGAGCACATTGAAAGTTACAAGTGCATTTTTCCATATTTTGAGTTGTGGAAGGAGGAAAACCCAAGTTTAGCCTATGATATTGAGCCAAAAAATGGAGGTGTTTTTGAGAGATTGACCGTAGTGATGCCTTATACTGAAGCCTTTTTGCCGAACATGCTGAATGTCTTTGGCTTGGATGCTGGGTTCATGCCAGAAGTGCCTTTAAAAGGTAGTGTAACAGACAAAATTATTTTACAAATCAAATAAATCTAAAATTTCATTGTTTATTTTTGTAGGATTGTCCACGGAGGAGTTGCAGCAAGCGTTTGGCGATCCTGAATTTCATCCGATCGTCGACGGCCGCCAGTATGACTTGGGTAAACTTACCCTCTCTATTGTGACTGGGCTGACTTTAGATCACTCCAGAATTCTGCTCGCGTATTGCCTTAGCTACGGGGAGAATGGAGATGATACACGCTTCTTTCTCAACTTCCTCCTAACCAACGGCGGAGCCGCAATCAACGGTCCCAAGAACGTCATCATGAGTGACCGAGGTGCGATTGCCGGGCCTGTGGATCAAGTCATGCCTTTAGCCATTCACCACTACTGCCCCAAGCACCTGGAGCGCAACCTTCAAAGCAAGAAATATTCAAAGGAGATTATCGCAATGTTTTGGTCTGCGCGGTGTGCGAAGGACAAGACCACCTACGAAGCAATTATGCAAAGGATGAAGACCCATTCCCCGTCTGGAAGTGCCGCCGCGACCTACTTGCTTGGAATTCCAAAGTGGCAACTTCACTTGATTGTCGAAAAACATGCTGTTTTGTATGAGCTAAAATCCGACAATTTGGTGGAAGGAATGTTTGCCACACTGAAGGAAGCGCGCTGTCAAGCCAGTCCGATTTTTGCCGCCAGCGACATCGCTGAAAGAGCTCTTGGTCTAATTGCCACGGCCGAGGAGAATGTTCCATCCACGGGGTGTTTAACACCAAGAGCGTATCGGTTAACACTTCAGTGTTTCCAAGAGTCGCGCAAATACATTCACCGAAAAGTCAGTGCCTCGGGTCAGTACACGGTGAGGCACTCCGCTTCCCCCAAGACGAAAGGAGACACATTCAATGTGAATGTAGCACGCAAGACATGCAGTTGCCATCACTGGCAGCAGTCTGGAGTGCCCTGTGCCCACGCCTGGGCAGCCATTGCACCAACAGGTTTGAGTATCGACAGCATTCATTACTACGAGTGGTGTCTTGTTGATAGATTGAAAGAGAGCGCTCAGAGGTGGTGGCCTCTCCCAGTCGGCAGTGCAGGGGAAGAGAAAAGTTGCGTGCACTTATTGCGGTAAGCACGTCGCTTCTAATAATACTTCCCATGCCCGCTCTGATGCGTGTGTGAAGCACGCACAGAACAACAAATCGGGATCTCTGTACGCGTTAGATGTAATTGATGCATACAATGAGTCCCGCAACGCCACGGTGCCGGTGATTGATTAATTTGTTGTCAACATGTTTTGTTGTGCGCAACCCAACAAGGTCTAGTCATAGTTTGTTAGAAAAATAGTGTTTTTGATTGTTGTGTGCTCTTGTTCTTTAAATTTTGAAAAGCTAAATCTTTAAAAATCAGCGTTCTATTTCTTAGCAGGTTATGCACATTCATTTTCATCCAACAATTCACACAAATAGCAGTGATATATTTTCTACTAGTGCTCGCTTTTGCACCTCAAAAGGTATGAATATACACATGCAAAAAGTGATAATATTACATTTCATGCATGATAGCTTGCCCGACTTCGTCCATAACAGCAAGATTTGTGTGAACCTGACCGGCGGCCAGAATGAACTCATTCAGAGTAAAGTTTGCCTTCAAATAATCCTCCAGTGAAGATTGATCGAATAGCTCCACTTCGTGCACTGACATTTGTGCGTAACCAATGCGTTGCAATTGCTCGATGGTGAGGTTTCTCGCTAATAGAATCAACCGGAAAGTACTTCGATTCAGCACATGAGAAGCAGGAAGAGTTTCACCAAATTGGTTCCATGCAGGCGGCAGATGGTTCACATTCAGGTTCGTTTCACGCTTTGCATACCAGAACATAAGCTTAAAGACCTTGACCTTAAAGAGAAACAGTGTACTTCGCCACAATCTATCGATATGGTACTCATTGTCACTAAACTCGGCGGCATTGCAGAAGAAATTGGTGACTTCGAGCTGAATGAAGTTCGCCATTGCACTTTGGATTAGAAGAGAGCGCTCAATGCAAAGCTGGATTGACAATTTCTATGACCATTGCCTTTGTGGTGATCTTGAACGACTCATTTGAATATGGGTAAGCAAACGGGTAAACCTTTTTGTCTTGGCCCTCAACAATCATGACTTCGGCCACTCTAATTTTCAAGCTTTATCATGACTTCGGCCACGGAAAGCACAATTGCCGCGCCCACAATCAATTTTCATGAAGCGAAGATACTGTATGCTCGTGGTAAAAAGGGACGAATAACGTGCGTAAAAGTAACGTGAATATTGCTGTTGTATTTACAATGTGCAGATTTATGTATCCGCATACTAACTACAATTTAGAAAACTACTCGACAGGCGTTGCAACTGCTTTACACAATCTGAAGCTGTAACTACAGTATCCATATTTCGGGGGCTAGTGCAAGCGGGCGATTTCACTCGACACCGGGGATATGATTTTGTCCATAAAGATGCGCATATCAATGAGAAACGGACCGCGACTGCTGCTATGGGCAGAAATGTTGGTGATCCCGGCACTAAACTGTCCTGCAGCAACGGCAGCCGCTTGATAAGAGTTCAGCACACTGCAGAACGAAAGAATAATAACAAAATACAAAATGTCAATCGTATCAAATGTTGGACTGACAACTGTGCACATGGTATATACCAAACGATAGATGGTAAAAACGAAACAATGGAGAAAATGGAATACTCTAACGTTTGGCCTCAAACAACATGCAATACTCTGATGAAGTACTTATAATGCAAAAAGAAGGATTTACATTCTACCTGTATAGAGTGTGTGAAGCCATTTCTCCGCACTGATACTGCGCGGCTACGCCAACCATCTGTTAAAAAGAATAACAATTATATTTCCAAAAAAAAAACACAGATAGAGAACGTGCAGCAATAAAAAACCCAAGCCCCACAATATCTCAACATAATAGTTCAACAAACGCAATTGCGTACCTCATTTCCAATCGATACCCAGAATTCCTGATACTTGGCATACATAATCTCTCCAACATCCACCACTTGTGGGGAGCCACTGCCACTGCCACTACTGCTGTGATTGTGACCACCTTGACCAGGGGATCGACCGGCCGCTCCATTCAGGGAATCAATCGTCGTCCGCGCCATGGCTAGGTAGGCGGCTTCCCCCGCTGAGGCGAGTGCGATGAGCACTTGTTCCAGCTGTGGTCGGTGCATCGTGTGATTACGCAGCAACACCGCCTGCGGGAAGAAAAGGTTATAAGAAACAACAAAAAAAAAACTCGTCGTAATAAATAGTATGCGATGGGTAAACGTAAGTTAATGAAGGCAGAGTAATATCTGCAACACAAAAGATCAATTAAAAGCAATAAAAATAGTGGCATAGGTACCTTTAAACAAGGAGTCAACAGACTGGCCCAGCACTGGTTCTGAAACCAATTCATTGCAAACAAGCTGTGCTGTTCGCTGAGTAATATTAATCCCTCCAGCGCGGTAAGCGTATCTTGAGGGGACACCGTAGGGCTCAAGCTACCAACACAGAGCTGAAAAAAATAACACAATCAACAGTACATTACGCACAGTTCGCTGCAAAACCCACGAAAATAGCATTGCTGCCGTGATAGACAAGCACGAATAAGTAAAAATGAAAATTACCTGAGTGAGAAGCACTGCAATGGGGCGCACGTTCTCTCCATCAATGTCAGGAATATTGTCACTAGCGCCTAAATAGCAAAAGACGAACCGCAAGATATACCATTAAAAGAACCCACAAGAGATTTTAACTGACATCATCCCAGCAAGGAGCCACAACATACACTTCATTACAATCTTCACGCTTACCTGATGTACCCGCAGAATTATTTTGGGCAATCGATGCCAGGAAGGGCAAGTTTTTGTGGGTCTTTTGCCAATAGCAGCGTACCGCCGTTACCCCGGCTTTTAAGGTCTACGTGTACATGATGTGAGCAATAAGATGCACAAAATACAATACTCAGAATACAACACTAAGAATACAATAAAACGTTTTGTGTCAAAATACTTTGCATGTTTTACTTACCGGTTGCAGCAGTTCCGCGCATACTCGGTCATCGTTCAGGCCCTGCGCGATAAAGCACAGTAGGCGATACGTGCTCGCAGCTTGTTGGTTCACACTGGGCGAGGAGGCTGCCGTGGACTCCGCAAGAACCTATACGTGGGTAAAATGGTAAAATAAATGAAAATATATATGAGCAGAAGAGTATATGGTATATCAAAAAAATTAGTTTTTTTAATGCAAAAAAGAAACACTAACTTTAAGAAGAATAGAAAGAAAGAACAAACGAAAGGAAAAACACATAACCTGTGTGAGTTCGAGCAGTTGTTTCGTCAGCAGCAAGCCGGTCGGGGTTAACAGGCGATTCTGCAAAAGATACCATTAAAGAACGGGACACTCAGAATATACAGTACTTAGCACACAATGAAGGATTATATCTGTGCACCAAAGATATAACCAACCAACACGCCACATGAAACAAGTATAACATTAAATATAACACACACTAAATTACCTCGCCGGGCAGCGTCGAAATGCTTTCTGCAAAATCCACCGCTATAGAGAGCACATCCGCTGCTGCTCTGCCAAAGCTTTTCTTGCCTAAATCAAATGAAAGAAATGAAAGACAGATATAAAAGTTTAACATGCTGGTGTGGTGTGTGGACAAAAACAGATCTTACATCAACCTTCACTGTCAGGATGCAATCAACATAAAAATATAATTTATATTAAATTGCTTACCAAGACTTTGCAGCAAGGCGCAGGACAGGGAAACGACGAGCCTAGTCAAGTAGCCCACTGGTTGACTGTTAATATTGCTACTACTGCGGTTCAGCTCAACATTGTAAGTGTGCAGAAGCAATCGGAACAGCGCGGTTGTGTACTTGCCCATAAATCCCTGCAAAATTACAGAATAAAACAGATCAAAAAAAGAAACAGATCCTTAACAAGTGCGTATGTCAGTAAGACACACAAAGTCAATCGCAAACGACGAAATAAGCAACAATATCAATTTTTAAAAGTACCTGCAATGGTGTAAAATGCAGGATAAGATGTTGTCTTCTCACAGGACGGGACAAAGCGTGGTTTCTTGCCAGTCCGTCAAGCGCTGCTGATATTTTGGTCAGCCGGTCTGCAAAAAAAAATAGAAAGTCGACAGAAGTTACGCAAGCAACGGACATGAATAATGTTAATTCACGCAGATAGAAAACGCGCAAAAATTAAAATTATTGCGACGATGAGGGCAACAATTAATCATTAAACACACAACGAACGTGCACCATGCCGTACCTACAACACTGGAATCCAGAGAAGCATAACCCTGTGCACTGCTGGCGTCTACCATTTCCACCAGTTCAATACACTGTGTCACAATACTGTTCGCCACTAGGTGGGGCTGCAGTAGGTCATGTACGCACATTAATAGCACGAGATTTTCCACAGGTAAACCGTCTTGATTTAGCAAACCTGACGGAATCACGAGAAATAAAACAGGGTTTAACACACTAAATATCTAAAAAAGACGCGAGGTGTAACAATCTATACCTGTGTGTTGATCTTGGAGTGCAGATACAAGTGCGGTTTTAATAGACACACATTGTGCGTTTTCCATATCAATCACATCAATGTTGACGGTGACGGTTTGAAGTAGTAATATACACATCGACGTAAACACTGTTATACTATACGTTGATGTAGCGCTATTACTAGATGCGATCTGATTGCATACAGTGGTACTCAACTTTGTAAGGCTGGGTAGAAGCACTGTACACACCAAATGCTGCAGGTCGTTCACAAGATGGTTATCCACTCGACTTACAGCTACTAAGCCGTTGCTTTGAATCAAATGCCCCGCCATCTGGCAACAGGTCACAATCAGCACGGCAAACTCCTTCCCTCGATTGTACAATTGCGCTTCTGACAATTGAGCAGCTAGGGTGGCCAATTGTGCAATTATCTGCGGTACGGGGATGTGTAGCAGTGGTAGGAGTGACACTAGTAGCTGCATATCCACCGCACTGGTACTGTAACCAGCCGTATTGGAACCGGTTAGTACAGCGATGTGCTGCATCTGAAGCTGTGTAACGGTGTTGGTCAGCCATTGCTGTACTTCAATAGATGCGATCAGCTCGGTAAACAGTGCTCGGCAATCTCTCAGGAGGACTGTTCCGATAAAGTTAACCTCCTCTGCGCCCAGCACTGTGCTGCCACTGCCACTGCTGCTGCTGCCACTGCTGCTGCTGC
>LNAP01021130.1_pt1 | contig 11483 bp, 9 predicted proteins | sample 602601 | NCBI WGS metagenome assembly LNAP01 (sample SAMN02440304, study PRJNA202911) | soil metagenome | biome: Subtropical and temperate rainforests or woodlands; isolation source: soil samples (1 kg each in a 20% v/v slurry with milli Q water) were... ... | reverse complement strand
TATTCCTCACAGGCCTGCGTGGGCGGCGATGGCGGCGGCGATGGCCAGGGCCAGCTCTTCGGGTTTGCGCTTGATCGAGTAGTTGGTCAGTTCAGGGTGGCTTTCAACGAAGCTGGTGTTGAACTGGCCGCTACGGAATTCCGGGTTACGCAGGATTTCCTGGTAGTACGCGGCGGTGGTCTTGACCCCTTGCAGACGCATGTCATCCAGGGCGCGCAAGCCACGGTCCATCGCCTCTTCCCAGGTCAGCGCCCACACCACCAGTTTCAGGCACATCGAATCGTAGAACGGCGGAATGGTGTAGCCGGTATAGATCGCCGTGTCGGTTCGCACGCCGGGGCCACCAGGAGCGTAGTAACGAGTGATCTTGCCGAAGCTCGGCAGGAAGTTGTTTTTCGGGTCTTCGGCGTTGATCCGGAATTGCAGGGCGAAACCACGGTGGTGGATGTCTTCCTGTTTAACCGAAAGCGGCAGGCCGGAGGCAATGCGGATCTGCTCGCGGCCGGTGATTTCTTCGGTGATGGTGTGTTCCACCTGCACCCGGGTATTCATCTCCATGAAGTACACCTCGCCCTCGGCGAGCAGGAACTCCACGGTGCCGGCGTTCTCGTATCCCACGGCCTTGGCTGCGCGCACCGACAAATCGCCGATATAGGCGCGTTGCTCCGGGGTCAGCTGTGGGCTTGGGGCGATTTCGATCAGCTTCTGGTTGCGGCGCTGGATCGAGCAATCACGTTCGAACAGGTGCACCACGTTGCCGAAGCTGTCGCCAAGAATCTGCGCTTCAATGTGCTTAGGATTGACGATACATTTTTCCAGGAACACTTCCGCCGAACCAAAAGCCTTGGTGGCTTCGGAAATGACCCGTGGGAAAGCCTGTTCGAGTTCTTCACGGCTGTTGCAGCGACGAATGCCGCGACCGCCACCACCGGAAGTGGCCTTGAGCATCACCGGGTAGCCGATGCGATCGCCTTCGGTCAGGGCTTCTTCGATGCCCGACACGTTGCCTTCAGTGCCCGGAGTCACCGGTACACCGGCCTTGATCATGCTGCGACGGGCTTCGGTCTTGTCGCCCATGCGGCGAATCACTTCAGCCGACGGGCCAATGAACTTGATCCCGCGTTCGGCGCAGATCTCCGCCAGCTCGGCGTTTTCCGAAAGGAAGCCATAGCCGGGGTGCAGTGCATCGCAACCGGTTTCCACAGCCAGGTTCACCAGCTTGCGCGGGTTCAGGTAACCGGCCAATGGCTCGGCACCAATGCTGTGGGCCTCGTCCGCTCGCTTGACGTGCAAGGCATGACGGTCGGCATCGGAGTAGATCGCGACCGAGCGAATGCCCATTTCGGCACAGGCACGTACGATTCGTACGGCAATCTCACCACGGTTGGCGATCAGGATCTTTGTTATCACTTGGAGTTTCCCTTGAGCCGGTGGTACCCACGACCTGTTAAACCCAGGTCGACGCGTGACCAAATGTTTCAATTTGGTCGCAGGCCCACACTAGCGCTCACAAGGGATTAACAAAAATGAATAATTATTGGGTCATGCATAAGTAAAGACTTATAGTTGATTCATCAGCCAGCGACGAGAGTGATCAAATTATGCGTAAGTCATTGATGCGCATGACTTTACGGCAATTGCAGATCTTCAACGAGGTCTGTGATTTGCGGTCGTACAGTCGCGCGGCCGAGGAAATGTCGCTCACACAACCTGCCGTCAGCCTACAGATTCGTCAACTTGAAGAGCTGATCGGCCAGCCTTTGTTCGATTACGTCGGCAAAAAACTCTACATGACCGAAGCGGCTGAAGCGTTACAGCGGGCCAGTCGGGATATTTTCGGGCGCCTGGAAAACCTCGACATGCAGCTGTCGGACATGCAGGGTTCGTTGCAGGGGCAATTGAAACTGGCGGTGGAATCCAGCGCCAAATATTTCGTGCCGCATCTGTTTGCCGCGTTCAAACGCCAGCACCCGGAAGTGAACCTGCAACTGACGGTGGTCAATCGCGGTCAGGTCATTCGACGTTTGTCGGACAAGGTGATCATGTCCATGGTGCCTCAGGACATGGGCCTGGAATTCCTGCCGTTCCTGAACAACCCGATCGTCGCCGTGGCGCCACCGGATCACCCGCTGTGTCATATGGGGCCGCTACGCTTGCAGGATCTCGAACCCTACACACTGCTGCTGCGTGAGCCAGGTTCTGGGACGCGGCTGGCGTGCGAAGAATACTTCAAAGAGAAACGCGTGCACTTCAACCAGACTCAGGAAGTCTCGTCTGCCGAAGCCCAGCGAGAATGTGTATTGGCAGGTCTGGGCGTTGCGCTGTTGACGCGCCACGCCCTGAACCTTGAACTGGCAACCGGTGGGCTGATCGAGCTACCCGTCGAAGAGCTGCCACTGTTTCGCAGTTGGTGCCTGGTGCAGGCCAAGGCGAAACGGCTGTCACCGGTGGCTCACGCCTTCCTGGCGTTTATCCGTAGTGAACGGATTCAAATCAGCGCGCTGGTTGAGCGTTTCGACGGGAAGTCGAGGGAGTTGCCTGCCAGAAGTTGAGTTCCAACTCCGGAAAATCGCCAGCTGACGGCGTTCGCAGCGATCTTCGATGGCGCGACGGAATTCCATGCGGCGCTGATCTTCTTGCTGACGACGGGTTTTGACAGCGCTGTTGCGTTCTTCGTAGGGCATGGCCATTTCGAGTCTCCCAAGGCGAGTACGGGAGTTTCAAGATAGGCGCGGGGGATGACGGTTTGGCGGCTTGGGGGTTACAAACTGATGAAAGTTGCGGTGCATTCGAGGCCGCCATCGCGAGCGAGCTCGCTCCCACAGGTTCTGCGGCGTGCATGATCAAATGTGGGAGCGAGCTTGCTCGCGATAAGGTCGGAACGACCTTCATGCAATCTCAGGCCTGGCTCAATCGTCCAGCGCTTTTACCGACTTGGGCGACAACCGCAAGCTGCGCAGGCTGCGCTTGACGCTCTTGAGGTGGTTAACCAGGCTCGGGCCACGCGCCATGGCCACGCCCATCGCCAGCACGTCGATCACCACCAGGTGGGCGATACGCGAAGTCAGCGGCGTATAGATTTCAGTGTCTTCATGCACATCGATCGCCAGATTGACCGTAGACAGTTCGGCCAACGGCGTCTGGCTCGGGCACAAGGTGATCAACGAGGCACCGCTTTCACGCACCAGGTTGGCAGTGATCAACAGGTCCTTGGAACGCCCGGACTGGGAAATGCAGATCGCTACGTCGGTTGGCTTGAGCGTCACGGCCGACATCGCCTGCATGTGCGGGTCGGAATACGCCGCAGCGGTGAGCAGCAAGCGGAAGAACTTGTGCTGGGCGTCCGCCGCGACCGCACCCGAGGCGCCGAAGCCGTAGAACTCGACACGCTGGGCCTGGGACATCAGCGTCACCGCCCGCTGCAATTCCAGCGGATCGAGTTTCTCGCGAACCTCCATCAGCGTATGCAGGGTGGTGTCGAAGATTTTCAGGCTGTAGTCAGCGACCGAATCATCCTCATGGATCGCAAACTGGCCAAAACTTGCACCTGCCGCCAGGCTCTGGGCCAGCTTCAGCTTCAGGTCCTGAAAGCCGGAACAACCGATGGCACGGCAAAAACGCACGATGGTCGGTTCGCTGATGCCCACGCTGTGGGCCAGGTCGGCCATGGAACTGTGCATCACGGCCGCAGGATCAAGCAGCACGTGGTCGGCGACCTTGAGCTCCGACTTGCGTAACAGGTGGCGAGACAGATTCAAAGGGCTGGACTCTTTGTTATTGGCAGGTGCCGGGGATGTAGCACGCTTGTAGTTATACTACATGAATCGGCTTTTTGCCTGCTCAATGCGTTACCGAATCCCTCGATTTCAGGTGCGGACACCTCATGTAGCCCTCGTCGACAGATGTAAACCAGTGATCGATCAGGCCCACAAGAAAACGATAACCTCCGATCGAGCCACTGGAAATTCAGATAACGACTAATAACAAATAAAATCAAACATACAAACTTACATAGTCCCCGAATAAGTATCACCAAAAACAAAGCTGACCTTGCTACATTAATTGCGCAGGAGCAAAACAACTTATTCAAAAGGAATTAAATACAATGAGCATTCAAACAAAAAACTGGACTGTACAAATTGACCGTATGCCTGGCGCCGCTTCTTTTCGAGTATTCGGCACTGTAACCGTTGCCAACTCAGGCATTACACCCAAGCTGGTATTAAGCCAGGTACAGGACACCCCTTTTCTGCCTCTGGAGCTGGTCCTTGAGCGTACTGCTGATATTTCACTGCCGGTTTTAACAGACAAAATAGTAGAATACAAAGTACTTGGAAACCACGCTCCAACCAGCGTTGGTATCTTTTACAACGGCGGATTACTGCATCACATCGATAAGGTTCTAATAACCGACTAATTAGTTTTCATCCCTACGTAACACCGGGCCTCCCGCCGGTTAACTATTACCGTCGGGAGGCACGATATTACGATAGCAATTCATTCGACGCGTGGCGCTCTTAGCAAGGCTGCCAAGCTTTGCGCCTCCACCGGCCGACTGATCAGGTAACCCTGAACCTCGTCGCAGCGCTCACTCTTGAGAAACTCAAGCTGCTCCTGCCGCTCCACGCCTTCCGCGACGACCTTCAAAGACAAGCCATGAGCCATGGCAATGATCGCCCGGGTGATCGCCGCATCCTCGGTGCCTTCCCCCAGCCCCCGGATAAACGCCTGATCGATCTTCACGTAATCCACCGGAATCCGCTTGAGGTAACTCAGAGACGAATACCCCGTGCCGAAATCATCGATGGCCAGCTTCACCCCCAGATCACGCAATTGCTGGAAGGTCGCGATGATATGTTCGACGCTATCGAGCAACTGGCTTTCAGTGAGTTCCAGCTCCAGGAGGTGTGGCGCCAGCCCGGTCTCTTCCAGCACCTGCCGCACCAGACTGACCAGCTTGCCTTGGCGCAACTGATGTACCGACAGATTGACCGACACCCGGATCGGCTCAAGCCCTTGTCGCTGCCACTCACAGGCTTGCCAGCAGGCCTGACGCAGCACGAACTCACCGATTGGGCCGATCAATCCGGTTTCTTCAGCCAGGCCAATGAAATCCCCCGGCGGTACGCGGCCCATGGTCGGATGATCCCAACGCACCAAGGCTTCGGCGGCATTCAACCTGCCAGTGGCCAGGCATAGTTTCGGTTGGTAAAACACCTTCAGTTGTTTGTCTTCGATGGCTTTGCGCAAGTGGTTTTCCAGCTGTAAACGCTCCAACGTGCTGGCTTGCAAGCTGTCGGTGTAGAACTGGAAATTATCGCCACCCAGGTGTTTGGCGTGCTGCATTGCCATGTTCGACTGACTGACCAGTGCCGATATTTCCCGCGCGCTGTCCGGCAACAAGCTGATGCCCATCGACGCGCTGAGCACCAGCTCATGCCCGTCAATGGTCACCGGCAAACGCAACTTGTTCGCCAGACGAGTCGCCACCCTCGCCAGGCTCGAAAGGTTGCCGTAGGAATTGAACAGCACGGCAAACTCATCACCGGAAAGGCGCGCGATGGTGTCTGCTTCAGGCAATGCATTCACCAGTCGCCGGGCCATTTTCTGCAACAACTGATCGGCGACTTCATGCCCCAGGCTGTCGTTGAGTTGCTTGAACCGATCGAGATTGATGTGCAGCAACGCCAGGCTGCGATAACCGCCCTGCCGCACTCGTTGATGAGCCTCGTTGAGTCGTTCGCGAAACATCGCGCGATTGGCCAGACCGGTAAGTTCGTCGTAATGGGTCAGATAGCGCATGCGCTGTTCGGATTCTCGACGAGCCGAGAGATCAGCGAAGAAGCCCACAATATGGCTTACATTTCCCCGGACATCGCGCACGGCATTCAGTTGCAGCCATTGCGGATACATCTCGCCGTTCTTGCGGGTTTCCACCAATTCGCCCTGCCAGCTGCCTTGCTGCTCCAGCGCCTGATGTATAGCGGCGTAATGCCTACGCGCATCGCGACTGCATGGCAACTCGACGACATTGCGTCCGATCATGTCGTCGATGTCATAACCGGTCACCCGACTGAAGGCTTGATTGATCGCGATCAGGACGTAGTTCGGATCGAAAATCACGATCCCTTCACTGGCCGCTTCGAACACGGTCGCCGCCAATTGCCGCTGCTCTTCCAGGCCTTTGCTGGCGCTGATGTCGCGGCGAGTGCCAACCATGCGAATCACCCGGCCGCTGTCGGCACGCTCGACTGCCCGCCCGCGGTCCTCGATCCAGACCCAGTGACCGTCGCCATGCCGCACGCGATACTCGATTTGATAGTCCTCAGTGCGGCCCTTCAAATGCTCGATCAGCGCCCTTTTCAGCGCAGGAAGATCCTCGGGGTGAAGGCGCGGCTTAAGGTGACGCAATATCGCCGTGACCTGTTCCGGCTCCAGGCCGAACAATTCCTGAATTTGTGTGTGATGGACTTCGTCGGTTTGCAGATTCCAGTCCCACAATCCCAACTCGCTGGCCTTCAATGCCAGCGCCAGGCGCGCCTCACTTTTGCTCAATGCCTGGTTGGCGGCGTCCAGTTCCAGGCTGCGCTGAGCGACTCGGTTTTCCAGGTCGACCTGGATCTCTCGCAATTCGTCCTCGGCACGTCGGCGCTGTTCTATCTCCTTGGCCAGCTTCTGATTGAGCTGATCACTGCAGCTTTGCGCCTGCTGCAGATGCTCGATCAGTGCCTGATTCTGAAAGCGTCGCATCAAGCCGCGATCGATCAATCGATTGACTTGCCAGGCAACCACGCTCAACGCACCGAGCAGGATCAGCCCGAACCAGCCCCAACCTTGCTGCTGTTCGTCAGCCCCCCAAAACATATAGGCGATGGCCGGCAACAGGCAGGGCAAGGTGAATGACAGGAAGGCCGGCAAGCTGACCGCATAAGCCACGCTGGCCGAGAGCGCTGCGGCACCGATGAGGCCGAAGACCCAGGCTTGCTGAATGAAGTTATCGGCGGGAACCAGGGCGATGCCGGCACCGGCCAGGGTCAGACCGGTGAGGCCGGAGCCCAGCAAAAACATCCGCCGCCAGATAGGATGGGCCTGACGGTTGGGGATGGCCGAATCAAAAGCTGCGACCTGAATCACCCGCAACGCCACCAATGACAACAACCACACCAGCCAGACACTGACAAGGAAATAGCGCTGCGGGCTCCAGAGCAAACTTGCACAGACCAGGCCATTGATCAGCATGAACAACGTGGGCAGCAGCGAGCCTTGATACAACAGGCGCGTGCGTTCGACCGCCATTTCCATGGCGTACTGTTTACGGATCACCCGGGGCTCCACAGTGGGGCCCGACAGGTCGAAGCTGAGGGTCATAGGCGATGTTCTTGTTCTTATAATGATGAGCATGTGCCCGAAACTGCTCGGAGCATACACAAGCAATTGCCCGGACCAAACTGCTGCTGATCAATAATTCGCCAATTTTTTCGGACGCCGATGCCGCTGAAAATGCAGAAGGCACGCCCCGCCAATGCCTGCAGCCGATGACTGACCGGTCGTCCTTTGCATAACTTTCATCGGTTAAAGCGAAGCGGGGTTTGCCCGGTGTGTCGTGGCCCCCTAGAATGCCCCGATGCGCGATGATCTCTCCCTTCTGCTGAACTCCCTCAACGATGCCCAACGCCAGGCCGTAGCGGCCCCCGTGGGTCGTCAGGGCCGGTGCTGGTTCCGGTAAAACCCGAGTGCTGGTGCACCGTATCGCCTGGTTGATCCAGGTCGAAAACGCCTCGCCCCACTCAATCCTGTCGGTGACCTTCACCAACAAGGCCGCTGCCGAGATGCGCCAGCGCATCGAGCAGCTGATGGGCATCAACCCGGCCGGTATGTGGGTTGGCACCTTCCACGGCCTGGCGCACCGCCTTCTGCGGGCACACTGGCAGGAAGCGGGCTTAAGCCAGACCTTCCAGATTCTCGACAGCGATGACCAGCAGCGGTTGGTCAAGCGGGTGATCCGCGAGCTCGGCCTGGACGAACAGCGCTGGCCGGCCCGTCAGGCCCAATGGTTCATCAACGGCCAGAAAGACGAAGGCCTGCGCCCGCAACACATTCAAGCCAGTGGCGACCTGTTCCTGGCAACCATGCGCGGTATCTATGAGGCCTACGAGGCCGCCTGCCTGCGTGCCGGTGTCATCGACTTCTCCGAATTGCTGCTGCGCGCACTCGATCTGTGGCGCGATCACCCAGGCCTGCTCGCTCACTATCAAAAGCGTTTCCGGCACATTCTGGTAGACGAGTTCCAGGACACCAACGCCGTGCAATACGCCTGGTTGCGCCTGTTGGCCAAGGGTGGCGACAGCCTGATGGTAGTGGGCGACGACGACCAGTCGATCTACGGCTGGCGCGGCGCGAAAATCGAGAACATCTACCAGTATTCCGAAGACTTCCCGGACGCCGAAACCATTCGCCTGGAGCAGAACTATCGCTCCACCGCCGGCATCCTGAAGGCTGCCAACGCCTTGATCGCCAACAACACCGGGCGCCTGGGCAAAGAGCTTTGGACAGACGGTGGCGACGGAGAAGCGATCAACCTGTACGCCGCCTTCAACGAGCACGACGAAGCACGCTACGTTGTCGAAACCATCGAAAGCGCGCTGAAAACCGGCTTGTCTCGAAGCGATATCGCGATTCTGTACCGCTCCAACGCCCAGTCGCGGGTTCTGGAAGAAGCCTTGCTGCGCGAGCGCATTCCTTACCGCATCTATGGTGGTCAGCGCTTCTTCGAACGCGCCGAAATCAAGAACGCCATGGCCTACATGCGCTTGCTCGAAGGCCGCGGTAACGATGCTGCGCTGGAACGGGTCATCAACGTACCGGCCCGTGGCATCGGCGAGAAAACCGTCGAAGCGATCCGCGACCATGCGCGCCACAGCGATGTGTCGATGTGGGAAGCGATGCGCCAACTGGTGGCCAACAAAGGCCTGACCGGTCGTGCGGCTGGCGCTCTGGGCGCGTTTATCGAGCTGATCGAGAACCTCGCCGCCAAGTGCATGGAAATGCCACTGCACCTGATGACCCAGACCGTCATCGAGCAGTCGGGGCTGATCGCCTATCACGAAGCGGAAAAAGGCGAGAAAGGCCAGGCCCGGGTAGAAAACCTTGAGGAGCTGGTCAGCGCCGCGCGCAACTTCGAAAACAGCGAAGAAGATGAAGACCTGTCGCCATTGGCGGCGTTCCTCGGTCACGCATCGCTGGAGGCCGGCGACACGCAGGCCGACGAGCACGAAGACAGCATCCAACTGATGACCCTGCACAGCGCCAAAGGCCTGGAGTTTCCTTACGTGTTCCTGGTGGGTATGGAAGAAGGCCTGTTCCCGCACAAGATGAGCCTGGAAGAACCCGGCCGCCTGGAGGAAGAGCGTCGCCTGGCCTACGTAGGCATCACCCGAGCCATGCAGAATCTGGTGATGACCTACGCCGAAACCCGGCGCCTTTATGGCAGCGAGACCTACAACAAGGTGTCGCGCTTCGTACGCGAAGTTCCGAAAGGCCTGATTCAGGAGGTGCGGTTGTCCAACAGCGTCAGCCGTCCGTTCGGCGGCAACCAGTCGATGAGTGGCAGCAACCTGTTCAGCGGCAGCGAGATTCCGCAGACCGGCTTCAGCCTGGGCCAGACTGTGCGCCACTCGATCTTCGGTGACGGCGTGATCCTCAACTTCGAAGGCGCCGGAGCTCAAGCCCGAGTGCAGGTGAACTTCAGCGAAGGCAGCAAGTGGCTGATGCTGGGGTATGCCAAACTGGAAGCAATCTAGCCTTTCTGTGCTGGCCTTGACTGATCCTGGAGGCGCAAACACATGGGCTCAGGCTTTTTTTCCTCCTGGACATTCTGGGCCCTGTTATCCGCGGTATTCGCGGCAATGACCGCCATTTTCGCGAAAGCCGGCATCGAAAACGTCAACTCCGACTTCGCCACCCTGCTGCGTACGATAGTGGTATTGGTCAGCCTGGCCTTGATTTTGTACGCCACGGGCCAATATCAGTCCTTGGGATCGATCTCTGCGAAGAGCTACCTGTTCCTGCTGTTGTCGGGCCTTGCCACCGGTGCATCGTGGATCTGCTATTTCCGCGCACTCAAGGTCGGTCCGGCGTCACTGGTTGCTCCAGTGGACAAACTCAGCGTGGTGCTGGTGGCTGTCCTTGGCGTTGTCCTGCTGGGTGAAAAACTCGACTTGCGCCAATGGGGCGGAATAGGCCTGATCACGGCCGGAGTGATCATGTTGGCCCTGCGACGCTAGGCAAGCGTCCTACAAACCCTGTCCACTCATCTGACGGATCAAAGTCAAAAGGCCTTATTGCACTGACTGGAGCTGAACACGACCTATCAGGCAAAAGCCCGAAACACTCTGCTGCTAGCCAGCAACACTTCACCTGTGCAACATGGCGCGCGTGCCTTCCACAAATGGGAATTCCCTTTATGAAACGTTTTCTTAGCATCGCCATGGCGTTGTGCATCGGCCTGACGATGAGTCTCGACGTCAATGCCGCCAAGCGCTTCGGTGGTGGCAAAAGCGCAGGCGCTGCGCCGACTCACCAGACCAGCCAGATGGCTCCTTCTTCTCCAGGCATGGGCGGCGCTGCGGCGACCGCTGGTGCTGCCGGTGCCGCTGGCGCTGCTGCCAAGGCTGGCGGCGCTTCGCGCTGGCTCGGCCCACTGGCCGGTATCGCGGCCGGTGGCCTGCTCGCATCCATGTTTATGGGTGACGGTTTCCAAGGCATGCAGATCTTCGACATCCTGATCATGGCCGTCATCGCGTTCCTGGTCTTCCGCTTTATCGCCGCCCGTCGTCGCAAGCAGCAGGAGCAGTACGCTCCGGCCGGCCACGCGCCGATGCAACGTGAGGCGCTCGAACAAAAGCCTGCCGGCGGTTCGATCTTCGGTGGTTCGGCAGCGCCTGTTGTCGCTCGCCCAGTGATCAACGCGCCAGCCTGGTTCAACGAAGGAAACTTCGTCGAAGCGGCACGCAATCACTTCCAGTCCCTGCAACAGCACTGGGACGCCAACGAAATGGACAAGATCGCCGAGTTCGTGACCCCGCAAATGCTGGAATTCCTCAAGCGTGAACGTGCTGACCTGGGCGACGGCTTCCAGTCCACCTACATCGATAACCTCAATGTACAGCTGGACGGTGTGGATGATCGCGCCGACAAGACCATCGCCACCCTGACCTTCACTGGCCTGTCGAAAACCTCGCGTTTCGACCAGGGCGAAGTCTTCAGCGAAAGCTGGAACATGGAACGCGCACAGGGCGAAAACCAGCCTTGGCTGGTGGCAGGTATCCGCCAGAACGGCTGATCCCGCGCAGAACTTCACTTGCTGTAAACAAAACCCCGGCTTAGGCCGGGGTTTTCTATTTCGCGGTTGCATCTATAGCAAGCTACTGTATAAACCGCCCCATATAAACCGCGCCATACAAGCAAGAGGATCCCGGACGTGG
>LNAP01005325.1_pt1 | contig 11484 bp, 13 predicted proteins | sample 602601 | NCBI WGS metagenome assembly LNAP01 (sample SAMN02440304, study PRJNA202911) | soil metagenome | biome: Subtropical and temperate rainforests or woodlands; isolation source: soil samples (1 kg each in a 20% v/v slurry with milli Q water) were... ... | reverse complement strand
TTAAGGGCTATGCCAGAAGAGTTTCAGTTCAACCCGAAAGTATCTGATGACTTCCTGGAAAGTTGGCTAGACTTTCCCGTTGATGAAAATTTCTCGATCATTTTTAACTCATTTAAGATGTGGATGACTTGGTTGATCTGGACCAACAAAAGCATGGCTGGACTGGATCCAGGAGATACAACGATTCGAGCTCGAGTCACTAGCCAGATTTCTGTGATTGGCACAGCAGCTGGTCTCTTTTTGGTGATTGCTATCGCTGGATTTTTGGTACCGCCAGAGCTCAAGCACGAAGAGGACCGAATTTACCTGGATATCTTCGGTTGCTTGATGTTTGCAGCTTCTGTGTCGCTTATCTTCTATATTGGCGTGGCGTTGACTGCGTTTTATCCATTGGTGGAAAGCTTGCGTGATGACATTGCATTCGATGCCTTCGAAAACTATCAGCTCCGCGTGGGTGGTTTCGAAGTATATTTGTTCTTTGTCGGCATGCAGCTGGTGACCATCGCCCTCGTGGTCGCCGCGAAGATATTATATTCAGATATTGCGCTCTACGTGATGTTTGGTATTATGGCGGTAATTCTAAGGTACTACATTCGTTCCATTTTATCTTATCGTCTCCACTTTTGTTATAAACACAAGTAATCTCTGTTTTTCTACGTCTATTATTTTTGCAGTTGCGTCACCTATCTGTCGAGGCAGATCTTCCTAGCATTGGATCCCATCTCTTCTATGCACATGGGGTTGTCAAATGACCCCGAAGAACACTATCGCGCAGAGCTAATGTCCCACTTCATTCTGCGCAAAATCCCTAATACTATCACAGAAGACTATGAAGAAGTGTTCAACAAGAAAACCGAAAGCAAAAAGCTTCAAGCCACGCGCGCGTCGATGGTCAAGTTTACCCCGCTAAACGATCTTGAACCTCTTGCGGAAGCTGTCAGCAACCTCGAGGGAGAGGCAGTGCCCAGTGGGAAGAAACAGCAGATCGAAGCAGTGGCAGAAGATGACGCGCGTGCAAACCAGTCCAGCAAGTCTACCAAGCTGACGGTAGTGTCGCTCTGGCCGCCCAACAAGGTCGCCCCAGCTAGCGACAGCAGTGGTCAGCTGGAGCAGCTGGAGCTTGTGGATATGGAAGCAACTGGCACAAGTGACACACAGCCGACAGCGAGCCGCCGAACGAAGCCTACTAATCAAAGCTTTTCCCAACAAGTAGAGGGTTTTACTCCCGTACCTGTTGCCATTCGCGCGGTATCGTTAAAAGAGCTGTTTTGTAGCGAGGCGTATGTATTCAAGTCGTTCGGACTAAGCAGTACCGATGCGATGGCTGCCTACACGAACATCATCCAGGCAGGCTGCACCTCCTCAGAAGAGCTACTACACTACCTCGATGAGCACAAGCAATACAGAGTATGCAATTGTGGTTTCACTGGTACGGATGGTATGCACCCAGCGCAATGCAGCTCGCGTGTTGCTGGTGTATGGACAGAGGGCCTGACCACTCTAAACATTCCCGCTTTCCACGCCGTAAAGATTATCCAAGCAGTGAAGGCAGAATTGAAGTGAATGAGCGAGACATATGTATTGGTACAGTATATTCAAGATATATAAATATGATATCCATGAGATTTTGAGAGTTGATTTGTATGTTGCGTACGTAACTTCGTTTACTCTACTTTCTCGTTTGTAGTATTTTTATTCTTATATTGTTTCTATTCTGGTAAATACTTCGTATTACTATATGTCAGATACTATAGTTTTCTTCTTGATGGTGTATATGCTGTGGATATTTATACACACATACATACCTGACTTGGTATAAACGCCGCATGCGCAAGGGAGGCAATCTGAAACGGTCAAGATGGCGCTCGTTCGCTCCGCCGGACAGAGAGGTGGAAACGTGCAAACATCCATTAAACTCACTTTCAATTAAATCATTCTGTCCGCATTTTTCCACATTACAATATCTCTCTTCGATGCTACCCGGAGCCGGTATATCTGCCACCTCATTGCTGAGCAACAAGAAGAAGTTCAGGAACAAAAGTAGTTTGTCGGGATTAAGCTTCATTGGGTCGAAGAAGAAAAATGCTACTCGCAAAACCAATATCGACAAACTAAAAACCAAAAGCTTGCGGGCTATGCCAGAAGAGTTTCAGTTCAACCCGAAAGTATCAGAAGACTTCCTGGAAAGCTGGCTAGACTTTCCCGTCGATGAAAACTTCTCCATCATTTTCAACTCATTTAAGATGTGGATGACTTGGTTGATCTGGACCAACAAAAGCATGGCTGGACTAGATCCAGGAGATACCACAATTCGGGCTCGAGTCACTAGCCAGATTTCTGTGATTGGCACAGCAGCTGGTCTCTTTTTGGTGATTGCTATCGCTGGATTTTTGGTACCGCCAGAGCTGAAGCACGAGGAGGACCGAATTTACCTGGATATCTTCGGTTGCTTGATGTTCGCAGCTTCTGTGTCGCTTATCTTCTATATTGGCGTAGCGTTGACTGCGTTTTACCCATTGGTGGAAAGCTTGCGTGACGATATTGCATTTGATGCCTTCGAGAATTATCAGCTCCGCGTAGGTGGATTCGAAGTGTACTTGTTCTTTGTGGGGATGCAGTTTGTGACCATCGCCCTTGTGGTCGCCGCGAAGATATTGTATTCGGACATTGCGCTCTACGTGATGTTTGGTATTATGGCGGTTATTCTAAGGTACTAAATTCGTTCCCTTTTGTCTTGTCGTCTCAAAGATTGTTAACTACAATGTAAACACTGTCTTTCTACGTCTATTATCTTTGCAGTTGCGTCACCTATCTGTCGAGACAGATCTTCTTAGCTTTGGACCCGATCTCCTCTATGCACATGGGGTTGTCAAATGACCCCGAAGAACACTATCGCGCAGAGCTAATGTCCCACTTCATTCTGCGCAAAATCCCAAATACTATCACAGAAGAGTGTGGCGAGGTATTTAACAAGAAAACTGAGAGCAAAAAGCTTCAAATTACGCGCGCGTCGATGGCAAAAATTACCCCACTGGATTACGTAGAACCGCCGGTGATGGCTGTGAGCAACCTCGAGGGAGAAGCGGTGCCCAGTGGCAAGAAACAACAAATCGAACCGGCCACTGAGAATTCACAGATCGACAAATCCAACAAACTGTCCGAAGTGTCACTCTGGTCGTCCAACAAAGTGACTCCTGCTGATACAAATGACCATTTGGAAATGGTGGATATGGAAGGGCCGCACGAGGCAAGCCGACGAGGAAAGCCAACGCCTGTTGGTGATTCCCAGCATTCCCACCGCGCCAACCTGAACGCCAGTGAGAAGAAAGCAACCAATATACGCACAACCTCGCTAAAAGAATTGTTTTGCGGGGAGGCGTATGTATTCAAGTCGTTCGGACTAAGCAGTACTGACGCGCTGGCTGCCTATACGAACATCATCCAGGCAGGCTGTACCTCCTCAGACGAGCTACTGCACTACCTTGATGAGCACAAGCAGCACCGAGTATGCAACTGTTCTTTTAACCAAAACAGCGAAAGTTTGAGCAAACACGACCAAGAGTGTAGTTCACGGGTAGCTGGTGTATGGACAGAGGGACTCACTACACTTCGCATTCCCGCTTTCCACGCCGTGAAAATTATTCAAGCATTGAAGGCTGAATTGAAGTAACAATTTTGATACGCTGGCAGAAATTTTCCAGTTTTTTTGTGTCCACCACTTTTCCCATCGTTCTATTTGTGTTTGTGCTATCCGCTTTGTATGTTCTTGCAAGACTCTCTGTTATGTAAACTATCTAAGCAAGTCGTTATCCAGGTTCAGAATAATGACAAAGGCGAACTCTTGTGTCACCTTTTTTATTAATCATGTTTAGTTGCAACAGTAACATTCCGCATTCATTACTTCACAGCAACACAACCAACAATACTGTACAACTTAGTTATCCGAGATAGTAATGTCTGGCAGGTTCTCTTCTTCCACCCGCGCGCCGCTGCTGCCGTCCATGAAATAGTGGAAACGAGGATTACGCCATCGCAGCACACGCCCTGTGGCGGCGCCAGGCAGGCCGCGGCTGTCCGTGTAAGCGGCAATACGGCGTACAGCGCCTACGCGGTCTTTGCATTCCAGCACCTGTCGCGTGAAGTTGATGATGTTCATCACTCGCACCTCCAAAGTCTGCGGGATAAAAAGAAGAGATCATTTAACATGTAATTCAAGAATAGAAGTCGGACAGGTACGGTAGCACTTAGTGTCAAGACCCACATACCTTTCCTTCAGCTGGGAAACCACCAAAGGCTTCTAGCTGCTCCCAGGTCAGCGGAAGCTTGGTCTTTTTCTCGTCGCCAGTAACCTCCTTTGGTGTGCACACCTTCTTGTGACCTTTCCAGGCCGCTTTCTGGCACTCCCTGTTGCAGTAGGCGACGCTTCTGCACTGAGAACAGACAAGTAGCTTTTCAGTACTGCTTTTGCTGCAGTAGCTGCAAGTAAACTTGTCGGCGCGATCGATGGAGGCGGAAGGAGGCAGGGCAGCTACTTGCTCATAAAGTCGCTGAGTCTCTGGGCCACCAAATTCCATACTGGTTTTACCGGGATTTTCTTTTGACCATGCGTTTGTGACGGCGGCCAGTTCGGCCTGATTGTCGTCTGATTTGCGGCGAGCCGCATGCAGCGCAGCATCAAATTCAGCGCCTTTGCCTTGCGCTCGTAAAGTGCTAATCTTTTTCTCCGCCTTCTCCAGCTCCGTCGTGTGCATGACAAGATTAGGATCCTTGGGGTTCGTATTCCTTTCTCTCATAAATTTAATCCCGTTAACGAGAATAACGTGCATTTCCGCCAGCTTTTCGATCTCTGATGGCGGTTTTCTCATGCCATTGTCAATTTCAACTTGCCTGTTCATCATGTCGAAATCATAGCAGCACTCGTGGCAAACCTCCCGTCTGTGCGCATCACAGAAGCACCGCCCGATTTCATCAGTCCACATCTTCGACGACATCGCGGATCAATGTTTTTGTCATATGAAGTTCTGCTCTTGAGGTGGATGAACACATCAGGTACGAACAATATTAACAATGTTATTAGTACTGTAATAATGTTCAGTGCGGTCTTGAAAGCACCAATCTGGAATTCACTGGCCCTCATTGACGGAAAATGGCAGTCAGGTCAGCTGAATCATCACGAAAATCGTCGTGTTTGTTTGCTGATAGGGTTGCTGAGCTGAGCATAGCTTTTTACCGGAATATATGCCCTCCCGAACTCCTGGAGTCGTTCGACCAAACCGTTTTGGCGACCATTGTGGTGCAGACAACTGTCAACAACAATGACAAGAATACCGGGGACAACAAGACGATGCTTGAAGTTATATCTATGGGAGTTGGGACAAAGGTAGTCGCAGCAGAAGATATTATGTCACACAAGGCAGAGAATGGGGTGAAGGGTGACAAGTTAGTACGGGACAGTCACGCTGAAGTGCTCGCCAGACGTGGATTCCTTCGCTACCTGCACAACCAAATACGCATAAGGATAGACAAAAGTGGATTAGTCAATGAAAACGATTGCATCTTCTCTGCCCTTGCAATTTCTGACGACAGACTGGTACTCAAGCCCGGCGTGAAGTTTCATTTGTACACCAGTTCGCAGCCGTGTGGCAATGCAAGTATCAAGCGCTGGGCCAAAGTCAAGCCCCTTCGTTATCGTGATGACTTATCCGCAGATTCATTCCCTCTCGAGTCGCACGAGCGTATTCAAGTCACTCCGGAGTCTAGACTTGAGGGACAAGTAGCACTTTTGGTGAAGCGAAATGGACGCAGCAGTGCTTCCAGAACCGCTCCCTTGCCGTCAGTATCCACAAACCCTACACAAGATAGATCATCCATATCATCATCAGTAACAATAGCGTCAGAGCACATTCCTGCTGGTACTGCATTGCCCCACACTCTCGAAGGCAATGTCATGACCTGCAGTGACAAAATCGCTCTCTGGAACGCCGTGGGTCTACAGGGCGCGTTGCTGAGTGCTTTTATCGAGCCTGTCTACTTCAGCACCATCACGGTGGGTAGGAAGTTTAGTCAGATTCACTGCCAGCGCGCATTGTGTTGCCGGCTGCAGGACTTTCAGTATCCACAAACATGCGTTGCTATAGGCAAGAAAGGGAACAAGAAGCGCAAACAAAATAAACTGGATTCACCTGCTGAAGATGGTCCACTTGTTGTAGATACAACAAATTCAATAGATGCGATTCATAGGCCTGCGCATTCTGCACACTTAATGGAGACTACTGTACCAGCGGTAGACGGTACAATCTCGGTGCCAGAGTCGGAGCGAAAAGCTTTGTTTTCCATCCACCATCCGGTAATGCTAGGCACACAGGTGAAGCTAGACGAAGGAACCATTATTACTGGCCCTGGTCTTGCTGCTGCTGTTGTTACTAATACCACCGATTGCAATGGTGCGGAAAGTACTAACGTTCAGATAAATGGAGTGATGGAGCACAATGGAAACAATGTCCCTACGATGGGTGCTCGCTTTCTGGAGCCGCGCTGTCTTGTGAGTTACGCTTCATATAGCTCCATAGGCACATGTAGTACTTTGGCTGATACCTGTGGTCATGTGTTGGAAGTACTGGATGGACGTACAGGCTTCCTAGCGAACGCTCCTACCGGTAGTATGGAGAATAAGAATATTAGCACAGTGAGTAGTTGTAGTCTACGTGCTGCCTTTGAAGCGTTATACTCTGTATTTCATGTGGTAAGTGAATCCTCTGCTGGAACTGCAGAGTTGGAAAGTTACAGTGGGTTGAAAAGACGAGTTGCGCCCAATTATGCAGCGGCGAAAGAAAGCCTGTTCTCTGATCCTCTTGCCTTTGCGGAGTGGACCCGTAAAAGTAAATAAAAAAGATACTCGTAGTATACCTTGCTTCTTGTGTTATTATGTTTTAAACTTGCTGTAAAACGTTCAGTGCGCGTTTATGACCACAATACTGTACCGGTATGACATACGATTCACAATAACCATTCCCAGTTTCCCGCCGCTGCCGATGCCTCATTCGACTGCAAACTTTTGCCAATAAAAAAGCAAGCTTTCAGAAGACAAAGTCATTCATTCGCAACGACTTGATGAAGAGACAGCTGGAGGATATTGACAGGTCGCTGCCACGCTTTGTATTGGAGTGCGATGGTTTGCAAGATTCTATCCAGCGGATCAACGCTGTTGTCGCCAACGTCGACTCCCTGTTGCTGAAGAAGCAGCGAATTGACTTGGCCCTCAATGCCGAACCGCAGGTGAAGCAGAAAGTGTTAAGAGTATATATCCGCCACGAGTATTATGCTGCAACAGAAAGCGAGAAGTCGTACTTTCTGGTAAATATCGAAGGAATGGTTCTCGACGAAAACGTTAGCGATATCAATTTGATGAGCTTCTTCGAACGTATTTCGATACAAACACAAACTGAAAAGAAGAACAATCAAGGCGCATTGGCGTACGACTGGAGCGAAGCTGACTTTCCTTTGGGTGCGAATGCACACAGTGTCCAAGCCAAGGTGTATGCAGACAAGTCCACTTTGTGTCGGATCTCCTTGCACCGAAGCACCGCCGTGCAAACACGATACAACATCTCCGACCAGCTGCGGGCATTCGTGCCTTATTTGCGCTTCGACCCCACCGAAGAAGAAGTTCTACTGGCGGTGTGGCAGTACATTGAACTCAACGGACTTATCGGCTCGGAAAAGGACAAACGCTATTTCAAACTAACCGAGGTAGGAAACATTCACTTTTCATGCTGTACATACCCACTGTATCTCATCAAATTAACTCGTCTTTACTATGATATTCCTTGACACACAGGGTCTAAAAGAGCTCCTTTTGGGCGACCGAGAGAACCCGCTGGCTGTGATGCTGGTGTCAGCCTTAAGAACGAAGTTATCGCCTCATATGGTGCCCGCACGACCTGTGCTGGTGGATCATTTCTTAAACATTGCCAACACACCAGAAGCATTTGCACTGAGGTGTGTATTGTTTGTGTCTGTGTGTTTCTTGTTGATTTGACTTGTATGTATGTACCATTGCATATCATTTTACCATGAGCGCATTGGTACAACCATTTGAAATAGTATGTTCTAACACTGCTTCTATGGTTAATTTAGTTTGAAGAACAACTTTTCCCTGCGAGGCGGAGGACGCTGGCCCACGGCAATCGCTTACTCTAGAGTCGGAGGTAAATATTTTTATTCTCACCCCATAGGTTGTCATGTTAGACCATTTAATGTGCATTGTATTATGCTTTCGTGGTTTGTCAGGGCGCGTGTTTGAGCTGGAAGTAGATGTGCGCGATCAAGCCTGTTTGGGTGTGCTGGCTGCGCTCAATAAGTGCACAGCCCAGCAATATGAGACCGACGACCGCGTGCGATTGGTAAGCCCCTGTCTCGCCATCGTTGTGTCTTATTTTGTGGGCAAATTTAGCTTCGTTGATGTCGATTTTGTGTCTGCAATGGTTGTTCTAATACTTCTTCCTCTATTTATTGTCCTAAAATTGCAGCACGCTGAGAAGTTAGCCTACTTGGCACGGCGCCTGTACGTTCTCGAACAAGAGCGTACTGCGCTCACCACCGCCCTGGACCTGCTCATCTCCCCTACCAGCGAGGCCAGCAACACCATTAAAGACGAGAAAATGGACGTGGAAAACAAGCCCAGAGGCGGTGCGGCAGAAGCAGAGGAGAAAAATGGCAGTGAAAGCAAGGTTGACCAGCAAAAACTGCAGGAGGAGCTTTTGTTGGCCTGTTTATGTCCGCTGTACCAGTAAGTCTAAATTACATTTGCACCTGTTTACCGCTGTGCTTTTATCTCTCTCTTTCAATGGTTTTAACATTTTTCTATCACATTCATATTCTAATCTTTACTGTGATGATTTGAATCTGACGTGCACCACAGACGTATCCGACAACGGCCAACCACCGAGCGCGTGAGTGCGCCGGCCCACACGCCACTGGCCTCGGTACTGCGGGCCACGTCGCAATTGGAGCTATCCCATGCCCACACTCATATCAAAGGGGAAGAAGCGGCTGCTGTGGGTGTTACTGCTGGTACTAACACTGTCCCCAAAGTGGCCCTAAGTGTACCCGGACCAGCGACGGCGGTCTCCACGGCGGCGAGTGCGCACTACAGCAGCCTGCACACCTTGTCTGGATATCTGGATGTCGGCAACAACGAGCTATTCCAGCAGGCTGAAGGCAAGGACACGGCGTGGCTCAAGGCCGCAAGCGAACAGATTGTGAACGAAAAACCAAAACAACCAGTTAAGTCTGTATAGGTGGGTGTGTTTTATGAATTGTAAAACTTAAAAAAGCAAGATGCGGTGGTACAAGTTGCTGTCAGTGGCGCTCTTGTGTTGCTCGCTTCACTGTTCTTTGCACAATTGAAATGAAAGTACACGGAAACGAACCTTTAGTAATTCTTTTTAAAAATTAACCGGTGTCAGTACAGCAAGACACATATAACCATATACAAAGCTTACACGACTGGTATGCGTCGAAAAAAATTACACACCGCATTCCAGATTTCACAACATAATGCACACTCGCACAATAGCACAATGGCCCTGTGCGATTCCATACTTTATAATACCTTTTTGATGCAGAGAATAATACTAACTGTTTTGTGCGTGCCAAAACACACAAGACAGAAAATGCAAATGAAAAAAATTTGAACCATACAACCACGTGAAATAACAAAAAATACACAAAAATGAAAAATGTGCGGAGCAGAATTTACACCTCGGTCGCCGTGGATGAGTCGACGTTGGTAGCCTCCGGCGCTGTTGGTACTATTTGTGCGCTTTTGGGTCTTAGCGATGCACCCATTCCGATCATGGGCAATGACGACCGAGAACCCGCGGAACCCATTGGGGTGAGAGGGCTTTTCTCCTTTTTGACCCGGACGGAATGGGAGCCCAGGGTTTGATCGTCCTCGCAGGCGGCACCGTGACCATTGTGATTCGCTCGGTGCAAGTGTTTGTGCAGAAGCTCTTCGAAGGACTCTATCACCAGGGGCTTGACCAGCACATCATCGGCGCCTTGGGCTTTGAAATACTGCACATCTTCCGGCAAGACATTTCCGGTCACGCCGACGATCAGACACGTGCAACCCAATTCGCGCAGCTTCTTGGTGGCGGTGGGGCCGTTCATTACGGGCATCTCGAAGTCCATCAGAATGGCATGTACGGGGTCGCACTTATTCACCAACTCCTGGTACACGCGGAGCGCTTCCTCGCCGTTCTCCGCTTGTTCACACACGTAGCCGCGCGACAGCAGCAGGCGCACGAGCATTTTGCGGTTGAAGAGACTGTCGTCCACCACAATCATCCGTCGGATCCCCGAGGCCGTGCGGGACGACTCAGTGGAGTTCACATTGGATCCCCCCAGGGACATTGAGGGCTCCTTCGCAGCAAACTTGCGTGTGGGCAATACAGTGGAGATGTCCTGCACGTTCTCGGAGACCTGGTACAAGGGAACTTCAACCGTGAACGTCACCCCTTTACCCAGTCCTTCCGAGGACACAGACAGCGTCCCGCCGTGCTGTTCCACAATGCCCTTGCTGATGAACAGCCCCAGTCCGGAGCCCTGGCCGGCCTGCAGCTCGTTGGCGTTGAACTGCACACCTTCGTTGCAGATCTCCATCATCTGCAACTCAGTGAGGCCCGCGCCGGAGTCTTTGACGGAGATGCGGATGCTGCCGGCTCGTTTCTCCAATTCAGGGTCCAGCGCGGAGTAGGCAGTCTTCTGGGGTGGGAGGCGCGCCTCAGGCATACCGTTTTGCACCGTCACGGCTGAAAATAAACAAGAAAAAGAAAAAGAAAAAGAAAGAAGCGTGTGTTAATAAAGGACGCGGGTATTAGAAAATTCATGCGAACTGCATAGAAAACACTTCACGTCAGAAGAATTGAACATACCTGTGACACTCACGTATCCGCCCGCAGGAGTGAACTTCAATGCATTAGAGATGAGGTTGCGCAATACTTGGCCCATTCGCGACACATCTCCGATTACACACGTAGAGTGCACGCCACAGTTGTTTTGGTCCAGCGGGGCCGCAATGTCCAATCCGGTACACAGCAAACCGTCAATGGACAACTCTAGGCAGATGTTCTTCTGCTGAGCTTGCATTTGCATGATGGAGGTCGTGCGCCGCGTGAGGTCCCACACGTTGAACATCGTCAGTTCGAGGCGTAAATTGCCCATCTCAATCTTGTCGTAGTTCAGCAGGTCGTCTAACACTTCCACCGCGGAGGCGCTATTGGTAGAAATGTCGTCGGCTAGGTGGCGCCAGCTCTCAATGACGCTCAAAAAGAACGCCGGCAGCTCTTCAACTGGGGTCAGCTTGATTTGCGCCGACACGTTGCTCATTTCGCCGTCAAACAGTTTCAACCCCAGGCGCACGGTGTTTAATGGCGTGCGGATTTCGTGCGAGATGAAACGCACAAAGCGCCGTTTCGTGTC
>LNAP01005324.1_pt1 | contig 11484 bp, 7 predicted proteins | sample 602601 | NCBI WGS metagenome assembly LNAP01 (sample SAMN02440304, study PRJNA202911) | soil metagenome | biome: Subtropical and temperate rainforests or woodlands; isolation source: soil samples (1 kg each in a 20% v/v slurry with milli Q water) were... ... | reverse complement strand
AAGCCTCACCGACACGGAGTGGTGGAATGGAACTGGACGACTGTGCTTCGGATCTACGAGAAGGACTTGGACAACTCACAATCTCCGTCGAAGCCTTACCGACACGGAGTGGTGGAATGGAACTGAACGATCAAAGTTGGATAATATTAAAAGATAACTTTAGCACTGAAGGTTTTCAGTATCATTAGTTTGTGTAGTCAGCCTGAAATAGTGCTCTAAAAAGAAAAAAACAAAGCAGCAACACATTACCTATCAACAACGGCTCTACAAGGAGGGCTTGGAGACGCAGCGCGCTGTCTTCGTGCTGGGGAAGGAATTCTACTGGCAGCTTTGTGGCTGTGGCGCTGCGTGTCGGCGCTCTTCTCTCTGACACGACGAGGCGGCGAGGCAAAGTGACTCCGACCTCTACGGCTATCGGAAAGACGATCCTGTTCGCGCGAGCTCTTTCTAGGCGGGATGGGGCTGCGATTTGGACTGCGGCGGTCGCGTGAATCCGCAGAGCGATCACGCTCAGTATGGCGCGACCCCATGCGATCTCTGCTCTCACCACGGCGACGGTATTGATCGTCGCGGACAAATCTGTCACGATTACGTTCCGCACGCGCAGGGGATTGGCGGGAATACGAGATACGCTCTCTGCTACGATCCCTGCTTCTATCTCTGATGCGTCCGCTTGTCAGGACTCTTTGGTCGGCTTTATCTTCTCCCTGTACACCATACTTACGGATCTCCAAACGGTCGTCATTGGTGCGGAAAGCGGAACGGTCAGATGCATTTCGATGGTCCCGCTGTTCTCTTTGCTCTCCCTGTGCAGGTTTGCCAGTGACGGTGGGATTCTTTGCATCGCTCTTTCTGACCCTTACATTGCGTCCACAGAGCTCATCGTTATTGCGGGCGAGAGCCTTCGTGACTCCCTGGACGTCCGCAAAGGTCACAAAAGCAAAGCCTTTATGGCCCCCGGAAGCACGAGCTGTCGGCACATTGACGCGCACCACTGCACCACAGTCTTTGAAAAAAGCGCTAATTTGGTTTACTGTCGCGTTAAAGGAAATGTTGCTGACAAACACTGTGTTATGTTGAGATTCTTCATAGCTGGCGCCGCCGTAGGGAGTGGCATCTGGATCCACGTATTTGGCCTTTGTTGACCGATCCGATACTTTACCCGGATCATCAAGGAAACCGTGCGTTCTTTTACCGTGCACAAACTCCAAATTCTGCTTCGCAATCTCATCACGGGTCGCCATGATTACAGTATGTCAAATAATTTTGATGTGATGTCAAAAGAGTCCTGTCTGAACCCTTTAATTAAGTAAGCAATGTTAAGAACCGGCATTTTGCAAGCATTTCAAATATTGGCAATGAGGGCAATGTACTTGCTGGCTATCTTGCTGGCTATACTTAGTGTAATTGTTGGAACAACAGAATGCACACACTAGGCAATTTACTCATCGTACGACTTTCCAGGTTTATTTTCACCACGTTCGACCGGCACGTTCATCTGATCTTCAAAGACTCTCACACCACCAGTCAATTTGCCATTTGTAAACACACCACTGTATTTTGGACCATCGGGGTAGGTGACATACCCTGGTCCATACAATCGACCTCTATCGTAGTTTCCCTCGTACACAACGCCATCACCAGTTACTAATTTACCCGGCCCTTGCCACCAGCCTTTCTCCCAGGTACCCGTAAAGATAGACCCATGTGCATATTCCATTGTACCTGTACCGTTGTACAACCGGTCCTTATGAAACTCTCCTTGGGCCGTGTTACCACTAGGACAGACGATTTTACCCTGTCCGTGCCGGACATCAGATTCAAAGTTACCCAAATAAACCTGCCCATTTGGGAAAGTTAATTCGCCATATCCAAACTTATGCCCGTTTACAATGTTGCCTTTAAAGTGAAATCGGTCGTTATTGTATACGGTGTCGATCTCTGCGCAACCATAGAACTTTCCTTTCTCCCATCTACCTTCAAACAAGTTGTTCGTCTTGGCTATGTACAACGTGCCTTCTCCATGGTAGATCTTTCCTTTTCGGAACTCTCCTTTTACAGACTTTCCTACTCGTGCAAAGTACTGAACTCCCTGACCGTGCCGCTTGCCATCCAAGAATTCGCCTTCGTATCTGTCTCCGTTGTGGTATATTTCAATTTTGGTTTCTTTCTTTGGTCCATAATCCGCCTCCAAAGTTCGAAAGTCGTTGTCGTCCAACTCTCTTGACGGACGAACGGAACCACAGTTGCGGAACTGTACAGGTGCACCGAGTATTTTCAATTTGTGTGGTGTGGAAAGTCGGGGAAGTCTACCATAAAAGAACCCATCTACTGCTGCCAGTGCACCCAACACAACAACAATTATGCAGAAAAGAGTGTTCATTGCGAAGCAAAGACAGCAAGCTGTACCAAACCTGTTTTTTGTGAAGCAGGGCTCAAAACACTTCGAGGCCTAGTCGCATAAAACTTAAAATCGGTTAAATCTAATTCTTCTGATAAATGCTGCTGTGCTGACCAAAAAAAACAAGCTCTGACCAGAGCAAAATACATTATCAATTGCTTCCTTTAACGTTACAATAAAATTAACTATTGACAAATTTTCCACTTTTCCACAGTCCTTCTTGTACCTCCCCATCCGCCCTGCTCAACTTACCCTTTCCATGCTGCTTACCTTTTACCCACTCACCCTCATAAACATCTCCATTACTATAGCTCATTCTACCCTGGCCGTGGTATGAGTTGCAATAGAAGTTTCCTTCATACACTGCTCCTGTTGGTGTTACATGTTTTCCAGTACCTTCAAGTTCACCTTTTATCCAGGTTCCTTCATACACTGCGCCATCCACTAAGACTAGTGTACCACTACCATCGTAGATACGGCCTTTTTGGAGCTGACCCTGCAATACAGCCCCGTTAGCGGTTGTTTTCTTCCCCTGTCCACAGAGCTTGCCTTCTTCAAACCTACCTTCACATCTGGAGCCCGAGGGAAAGACAAGTGTTCCCGAACCAGTGTCGACTAGTCCGTCTTTCCACTCTCCGGTAAACACAGTACCATCGTGATTGGTATGTTTCCCCTGGCCGTGCTTCTCCCCTCTCGCCCACATGCCTTCATATCGGCTACCATCGTGGTATAACAAGATACCGAACCCATGTAATTCACCATTAACATAATGACCCTCAAATGTGTGGTTGTCCCGCGAGTGAAACTTTCCTTTCCCTTGCAACATTCCATTTTCCCATTTTCCCTCCAAGCGAACCCCGCTCGACAAGATTAACACACCGCTGCCGTTTACTATCTTGCCATGGCTAAACTCTCCTTCCAGTATAGTGCCATCAGAATGGGTACGCTTGCCTTTGCCGTGTAGGTGGTCGCCTAGCCACCGATACCATAGCCATGCCGTGTGCCGTTGACAAACACACCTTCAAACACCATACCACTACTGGCTACGCACCGACATATACCTGTTTTCTTCCCCTCCACCCAAGATCCCGTAACGACGTCGCCGTTACTATACACATTGGTACCAAAACCCGTATAAATGGTACCCTTGCGAAAATCCCCTTCTAACGTAGTGTTGTCAGAATGGGTTATTTGGCCCTGTCCGTGCATGTTTCCTAACACCCAGGTACCCTCATACACAGCACCATTATCACCGCACAACACACCACTACCGTTGTAGATATGACCCTCTTTGAACGTACCGACACACTTTTTACCGGTTGGATGCGTCAGGGTGCCCTGGCCGTGGGCTAGTTTACCCTTTACCTGTCCCTCATACACACTACCATCCGGGTATACTATAGACACTACCTGCCTTATTCTCTTCAATTGCATGCGACCTAAAGTACCGCTGGTACTATTCTTGGTACCAGCATCCGCTACACTTGCATTTCGTGTATGCATATTACTACTAGGAGTCGTAGCAGTAGTGCCATTGGTTAGTTTTCCGTTAACAAAGGTACCTTGTACCACAGTCCCATCGGCTCTGGTCTGCTTGCCTGGTCCGATCATCATGCCATTTATCCAGGTACCCTCATACACTGTCCCACTTGGTAATACTAGCACACCACTACCGTTGTGTATCTTTCCTTCTCTAAACTCTCCCTCGAGTACCTGACCAAAAGGGCTTGTTTTCTTACCCTGTCCGGACCATTTACCCTTTACCCAGGTACCTTCGTAGGTGGAGCCGTCAGGTAAACGCATCGTTCCAGAGCCATTGACCATAATCTTCTCTTTAAACAATCCTGTGAGAGTAGTACCATCAGGATTGGTTAGTACACCATGTCCGTTCCACTTTCCCTCCACCCAGGTACCATTAAAAGTACCACTTTCTCGGGATTTATACACACCAGTACCATTGCATATTAAACTGTCTTGCCATAATCCTTGCAGTGTGCTATTATCCGCATTAGTGCGCTTGCCCTGACCGTGCATCTTGTTGTTCAACCATTCGCCTTCATACTTCGTACCATCCGGATAAGTCATTACACCATAGCCGTGCCGTTGCCCATTATGAAAATTCCCTTCATAGACAAAACCAAATTCCCCTGTACTATGTATACCTAACCCTTCCCAACTACCATTTTCCCAGGTACCATTGAAGCTAGAACCATCGGCCATAACCAACACACCACTCCCGTTGATTAGCTTATTCTCTCGCCACTCGCCTTGTAACACACTGCCATCTACATTGGTGCGGGTACCCTGTCCATGTAGCCTGCCTTCTACCCAATAGCCTTCGTCTTTGGCACCGCTAGCGTGTAGCATCACACCATAGCCGTGTCGCTTACCGTCTTGACGCTCACCTAGGTACCCTACACTGAACGAAGTTGCATTTTCAGTACCTGCAATATAATACAAAACACTATGACCATGTACAACAATGCACACTTTACAACAAATGAACATACAGTAACTATAGTTACCTGCAAAAGTGCTTGTACCTTCCTTCACTTCAGTGTTATTCGCTCGTAGTTTCTTCCCACCTTTTTGCTTCGCATTGTTAATCCATTCTCCTTCGTACTTGTTGCCATCCGGGTATGTTAAAATTCCATGGCCGTGGCGGTGGTTTTTATAGTGCTCCCCCTCATACGTATAACCCCCAATGGTAGTGTGTATTCCATACCCATGCATAGTGCTATTCACCCACATTCCTATATAGGTATCATTGTTAGGAAATAGTGCACTGCCATAGCCATTGCGGTAGCCGTTAACTAGCTGACCAGTGTAACGGAATCCATTAGCAGCGTGATAAGTTCCATTACCAGTCTGCTGTCCGTGTTTCCACTCTCCTTCATAGGAACTATTGTCCGGATAGACTAACTTACCGATACCATGCTGTCGACCTTGGTAGTACCCTCCCTCGTAGACATAGTGATCATGTGTGCTACATTTACCTTCTCCGTGTAGATTGCCTTTTACCCAATTGCCTTCGTGTCGCGTGCCGTCAGGATAGGTCAACACACCAAAGCCGTGGTGCAGGCCGTATTGGAAGTCCCCTTCATAGGTGTAACCGTTCATAGTCCTATATTTACCCTGACCGTGTAACTTACCATCCACCCAGGACCCTTCGTACACATTCCTGGTGTTCATAACCAACACACCATTTCCTGTTTTCACCTTCCCCTGGTGAAAGGTCCCTTCCCAGGTATCATTCACCGCACTGATAAACTTACCCTTTCCGTGCCATTTCCCTTTTAATCGTTCCCCTTCGTATCGGTCCCCTTCACGGAGTAAAAGTGTGTTGCCAGTGCCTAATCCTGCGATATGCTTGGAGTGTCGGTAGTTGGGCACCGCAGCGTTCGCATTTGTGTGGTTTGTGCTGTCCGTGCCGTTAATATCGCCTTTTTGGATGGACTCGTGCAGAAACCGGCCGTGTTCGAACACACCTGCAAGTATCTTGTTGTCTGCTAGTGTTAATTTACCTTCACCGTGCATAGCCCCTCTCGACCACATCCCTTCATAGCATTCCCCATTTTCCTGTTTCATTACTCCATAGCCATGGCGTAGGCTGTTCTTATACTCACCTGTATATCCTGTACCGTTAGTGTTGGCAAAAGTACCATTCCCTTCGACGCGGTTGTTGACCCAAGTCGCATTCAACACAGAACCATCAGGAAAGATCGTTACTCCAGCCCCTTGCTTGATATTGCGCCTAAACATCCCATAATGCACAGTGTTGTCTGCTGAGACGAGTTTGCCGGGACCGGTTAAGTATCCTTCCTCCCAGGTTCCTGTATAAACATCACCATTTGGGTGGGTCCAAGTACCTGGACCGGATTTGACACCTTTTACCCACCCTCCCTCGTATGTATAACCCGCAGCTGATGTCTCTGTGCCAAAATCTTCCAGTTTTCCTTCCACCCAGGTACCTTTATACCGGCAGTCTTTTACAAACAGCACACCGGAGCCGTTGTGGGTCATACCATTCTGATAGTCTCCTTCCCATAGGTAACCTTTACTGGATTGTTTCCCAGCTCCTTCCATTTGGCCGTTCACCCAGGTTCCTACTTTCCAGCCGTTGTTGGGGAACTTAATCGTACCGTTGCCGTTCCACAACCTGTTATCGCGCCATTCACCCTCGGCAATCTCGCCAGACGATGATGTTTTTCTACCCTGTCCGCATATCGAGTCCTGTCGCCACTGTCCTTCGTACACCGTCCCATCAGAAAACGTGCGCACCCCGTAGCCGGTTTTCTTGCCGTATAGAAAAGAACCGACGTAAGTGTACCGACCAGGGGAGATAAACGTTCCTTTTCCATGCATCTTTCCGTCTTTCCAGTCGCCCACATAGGTATCACCATTGGCGAAAGTCATATTTCCCAAGCCTGCTTGTGCATCCAACAAAAAGAACCCTTCGTATACACTGCCTGATGGGTATGAAAACCGACCATAGCCATGCTTCTTATTGGCAAAGAATTCACCAGCATAGGTGGCACCGGTGGCGAATGTTTGAATACCTAGTCCTTGTTTCAATCCATGTTCGAAGCCGCCTTTGTAGACGTAAATATCACAGGTTTTGGTACCCTGGCCATGCAGCAACCCTTGTTGGAAGATACCTTCATACACATTTCCCTCCTTTGTGGTGAGCTTCCCATGTCCTTCCATTTTGCCATCCACGAGTTCTCCTTCGAATACATCCTCAGCGATCTTCACCTGACCACTGTCCATTCCAGTAACATGGATTTGATGGTATGAACTTGCTAACCTGCTCCAGGAATGGCTAAACTTGAAAGTAGTCGATGGCTTGACCGAGCTTCCTGCACTTCGCAAGGCTGTCGGCCGGAGCCACTTGTTTCTTGCCAACGATGGGATCTGTGCTCCGGGTCCAAAGACTCCATAGAGATAAGAGTAACACGGCAGCAACGTGAGTGAGAGAGCAATGAGGAAAATCACGATAACCATTTCGAAAAATGATATCACCACCCAACAATTCTCACATTCAAAATGTCCGTTTTTCATAAATCGGTTTAAGCAAATTTTTGTTCTACAGTTGGTAGAGATACCTTTTAAAGAACTAATTATCAAGCTCAAAGCTTAGAACATAACATTTTAATATCGTTCTGTTTATATAACAGCACCAAATACACACGTGCTCCCCTCAAGCCATTGCTCAACCATGCTTGCATGACTACATCGACAGAGCCTGAAAAATAAAGCATAAAACACAAACTTCATTACCATCAAAAGATACCATCATACATAACATTGTACGAGTAATTGTGCTTATGCTGTTACCTTGATAGCCATGGCAATGGCACCTGCTTGAGTCTCGTGACCTCCGATGAAGCCCGTGGAATGAACAAATTTACATCCATCAATACCCACCTAGGCATGGTAAAACGTTGTATAAAAAAATAGCATGAATATATAAAATATAAAAGAAGGGCATGTTTGGTTTACTCAGGGCTACTCAACTAGAATAAAGGAACATTTTGTGAAAATTACAAATATTGGGAAATTGTAAGTGAACAGCATACCTCCTGTGAGAGTTCGTTATCTTTTAGCCCGCACCATGCATTAGGTAGTGCCTTTCGCGATTGAAAGCTACTCCTTATTTCTGGCACTGCTTGCACTCGCCAGCTACCACTCGTATCCGGAAACAGGACATACAGAATAGGAGATAGATTTTCCTGAACAATGGAAAAACGAAAAGCGTGACTGTAATAATCACAACAAGATTTTCATACTATGTGTACGTACACTATTACACTACATAACTATAAATAGGCTTACCTGTTGTTCCATTTCATATAAATGATCTTTCCACGGACAGAACTGTTCCAGTAAGATAATCTTACCATCACTTGCAAAAATGGGCTGTCCATCTGTATCCACAGTGTTAAATCGTTTCTTCACAGCTTGTTGCACGAGGCTTTTCGCTGGGTACCAAGAATGGATTACTTCATCCACATTGGTGAGGAATTCGCTCCTGGTCAAGGCCAGTGCTTTTGTGAATTGCTCGTTTTGAATGTTGCTGTTTTGTGGTTGGTTCCAACGTGGATTTAATTGGCCTACCCGAGCAGACAGCGATGTAGACATGTGACATTTAATGTCTTCAGACTCTGCACTGGTAATACCGTTGTCAATGGCATCGATGTGTTCTACAAAGCTTCGGTATAACTTGTGGTAGCAGATGTCCACCATTGTATTTTTCTCCTCACGACTGAGTCCGTCACTCGCAGTGTTCATATAGTTTTCGAGAATAACTCGACCAAAGTGCTTGTAAATCAGACCCGCTGAAGATAACTTCGTGCTAAAACCATCGAGAGTGTCTGTGAAAGATCGTTGGTGGTGGTCATAGCGGTAAGTGGTTGAATCGTAAACACCGCCGACATCCACCACAACATCACATTTCTGTGAAATGAAAAGGTCAAACGGAGTGAGCTGAATAACTTCCGCAATGGATCTCACTTCAGCTGTCCTTACCTGTAAAACTTCAGGGTTCCTCGATCGAAGTACGCAAGATGAAGCAAACTGAGGCATAAGGCGTAGCAAGCTGATGGCTAATGCTTCATCGCAGTGGAATGCCCCATCGTGAGTCCCAATAACAATTTGATTCTCACTGACAGGGGTCTCATCGAAATTACTGAAAACATTGACATTGCAAGTCAACTCTTGGTTCAATGCGCTACTAAGCCTGCGAGCAGGTGTTGCGAGGCTTCTCCCTGTCCATCTTGCCCACCGAGTTCCCAGGAGTAGACTTCCTTGCAAGAAAGAATTACAAGCGTATGGAAAGAGCAATAGCAACACAACAAAGGCCAGCATTCTTTCCAAAAAGTGTCCAAAACTTCGTTTTGTGTCGAGGATGAATAGATGCATGATCATACTTACACGACCGGTTCATAAATGTCGGAATGAAAATACTGGATTACAATCTCATTAAATGAAAACGTTTCCATTGGCAACATGTATAATGATGAAGAAAACTGTAGGAATACTTGTTTGTAAATCTGCAGCTAGACTTCATTTGAAACCACAAATTTTCCATACTGAAACTGACCCACTTGTACCTTACCTTCGGCAGTAGTCACCTTCCCATCGCCGTGCCACTTGCCCATGTCCCACTCACCTTCATACACTATACCCCCTGGATAAACACCCCTGCCGTGACCGTGTTCTTGGTTGTCAAAGAATGTCCCTGTATAGTGATACCCGTCAGGCGTAGTGTACATGCCTGGACCTTCCATAGTACCCTCCACCCAGGTACCTTCGTATATGTCACCATCTCGGTGCACTAAAACACCTTTACCATTGAATATCTTTCCTTCCGCCCATTCACCTTCTAGGACCGTGCCATCGCTTGTGGTCTGCTTTCCTCGCCCTTCCATACAGCCATTTACCCATGTGCCTTCACAAACAGCGCTATCACCGTGCACCAACACACCTTGGCCGTTGTGAATCTTTCCTTCCCTCCACTCACCTTCCAGCACAGCTCCATCGGTGTTGGTCTGCTTTCCCGGTCCTTCCATACAGCCATTTACCCAAGTCCCTTTGTATATGGTACCATCTCGGTGCACTAAAACACCTTTACCATTGAATATCTTTCCTTCCATCCATTCACCTTCCAGTACAGTACCATCCTTGTTGGTACGCTTGCCCTGTCCGTGCAGTTTAGAATTGATCCAGGTACCCTCCCACTTTGCACCATCTGGAAACAGAACTCCACCACTACCATTGTAAATCTTGCCATACTTAAACTCACCCTCCAGCACAGAACCATCGATGTTGGTCTGCTTACCCTGACCTTCCATACCGCCATTTACCCAGGTGCCTTCACAAACAGCGCCATTGGCATACACCAACACACCTTGGCCGTTATATATCTTCCCCTCTTTAAACTCTCCCTCCAATATATCACCACGAGGACTGGTTTGCTTGCCCTTTCCGTGCAGCTTACCTTTTACCCAGGTACCATCCTTTACAATACCATTCGGAAACACTACGGCACCTTCTCCGTTGTAAATCCTGCCTTCCTTAAACTCACCCTCCAGAACCGTACCATCGGGGTTGATCTGCTTTCCTGGTCCTTCCATACAACCATTTACCCAGGTGCCCTCACAAACAGCGCCATCACCGTGCACCAACACACCTTGGCCGTTGTAAATCTTCCCCTCTTTCCACTCACCCTCTAACACTGTACCATCCTTGTTTGTGCGTTTGCCCTGGCCGTGAGGCTTACCATTTACCCAGGTACCTTTAAAGGAGTCACCTTCGTGCCATTTCAAAACGCCACTACCGTTGTAAATCATATCGTCTCTCCATTCTCCTTCCAGTACAGTACCAACAGCACTCGTTATCTTTCCTTTCCCTTCCTGTTTGCCTTTGACCCAGGTACCTTCACGCACAGTGCCATCAGGATCCGTCTGCACTCCATAACCGTGTTCGAAGCTATCCACAACTTCTCCAATGTAAACATAACCACTGGGCGTTGTCTTTTTGCCCATTCCCATCATTTTACCTTCTATCCAGGTACCTTCACAGATTTCACCGCTTTGCCACCAAAATACACCTTGGCCGTTGTATATCCTTCCCTCTTTAAACTCTCCCTCCAACGTACTACCATCTGGATTGATTCTCTTTCCTACACCGTCGTGCTTTCCATTCACAAAGTACCCTTCGTAAATAGTGCCGCCAGGGTACGTTAGCACACCATAACCGTGCTCCAAACCATTTAAAACTTCGCCATTGTACACATAACCACTTGAAGTGATCATTTTCCCCATTCCCACCATTTTACCTTGTATCCAGTTGCCCTCATAAACGGCGCCATTACCGTACACCAGCACACCTTGACCGTTACATATCTTCCCCTCTTTAAACTCTCCCTCCAATATACTACCATCTGGATTGATTTTCTTTCCTACACCGTCCTGCTTTCCATTCACCCAGTACCCTTCGTAAACTGTTCCGTCAGGGTATGTTAGCACACCATAACCGTGCTGAAAGCTATTCGTAAACTCACCAGTATAAACAAACCCAGC
>LNAP01008854.1_pt1 | contig 11489 bp, 11 predicted proteins | sample 602601 | NCBI WGS metagenome assembly LNAP01 (sample SAMN02440304, study PRJNA202911) | soil metagenome | biome: Subtropical and temperate rainforests or woodlands; isolation source: soil samples (1 kg each in a 20% v/v slurry with milli Q water) were... ... | reverse complement strand
CAGCGCATCGGCTGTTGAGTGCAAGGCCGCATCCTGCGCCCCGGCGCTGGTGCGCCGCAAGCCTTGCAGCGCGCGCATGGCTCCATGCAGATTGCTGGCGGCCGCGCGCGCCAGCGCCACCTGGATGCGGGCATCATCCGCCAGATCAGACGCGGCCCATGCCCGCCGGAACGCGCTCAGAGACCAGGCCCAGTCCCGCGCCTTTTGCAAGCTCATGTTGGCAAGAATGCTGTCGCCATGCTGGCGGTAGGCCACCCAGGGCTGGGGGCAGTGGTAGAAGTGGCGCGCATTCAGGGCCAGTTGCGGCGTGACGGCCGTGTCTTCAAAAAACACGCCCTCTGGAAAGCGCACGCCCCGCGCCCAGACTTGCCTGCGGGCAATTTTCGACCAAACATGGGTTTCCCCGCCATCGAGCACGCCGCACACCAGATCACGCCTGTCGTGTGAAAGCACGTCCGCACGGCCGAAAAACGTGCGTTTGCAAGCCTGCGTCGGTCCAGCTTTTGTGAGCACCACGTAGTCGCACAGCACCAGTTCCGGCTGGTACTGCACTACGACTTGGCGCAAGGCAGCCAGTGCGCCTGGCAGCATGAGGTCGTCGGCATCCAGAAACCAGACGTAGTCGCCCTGCGCAGCATCCAAAAGGGCATTGCGCGTGCCCCCTGGCCCCAGGTTGAGGCTGTTGCGTTCCACGCGCAGCGCTGGCCAGCGTTGGGCCATGTCTTGCAAGATGGCCAGAGACTTGTCCGGCGAACAATCGTCCAGCGCCAGAATTTCCACGCCTTCCCCGCACTGCGCAAGCACCGATTGCACGCACGCCTGCACATAGGCTTGCGCCTTGTAGACAGGAATCAAAATGCTGAGCCAGGGTGGGCAAGACATGGGTCAATTCCAGCCATCAACCTGGCGCAGGCAAGCTTGCAGGCGTGCCCGGCGCAGCCACCACCCCTTGCGCCCATAGGCTTGCACCAGCGCTTGGGGCGACAGCGGCGCACTGGCCAGAAAATCCTGAAGAAATCGCTGGGCGAGCGCCCGGCTGTCAGTCAACTCACCCGGCTCCTGCGTATCCAACCATCGGATCGCGCCGATGAAGTTGCGCGCGCTCAGGTGCGACAAGGCGATGCGCACCCGCTCATCCTGGGCCAGAACGGGCAGGACGTCCAGCTCCTGGCGCATTGCCCGCAGCGCGCTTGACAAGTCCGCCACCTTGTTCAGATTGGGCGTGCTCAGAATGCTGCCCCGGCGCTGGCGGTAGTCCACCCAGGGTGCTGGCTCGTACCACAGGCTGCGCGCGCGCAGCACCAATCGGGGCACGGTGGCCATGTCCTCGAAATACCGGCCTGCCGGAAAGCGCAGGCCATCGCGCCACAAGGTCCGCCGCGAAATTTTGGACCAGGCATGCATTTGCCCGGGCATGCACAGATCCGCCACGAAAGCGGCCTGATCGATGAGCAAGCGGCGCGCGGGGCCTGCAAAACTGCGACGGTGCCCTTCTCCGCGCAGGCGGTGCTTGAACCCCATGGGCTCTCGCCACAGCCGGAAGTCACACACCACCATGTCCGGGCAGTTCGCCTGCACGATGCGGTGCAAGGCTGCAATCGCACCGCCTTGCAGGCGGTCGTCGGAATCAAGAAACCACAGATATTCGCCCCGGGCTGCGTCGATCATGGTGTTGCGCGCCGCGCTCAGGCCCTGGTTGACAGCGTGGTGCATCAGCGTCAGCCGGCCCGGCCACCGCTGCGCCAGCTGATCCATGAGAGCCCGCGAGTCGTCGGTGGAGCAATCGTCCAGCACCAGAATCTCCACACCCGCGACGCCGTTCGGTGATTGCTGCAGTTGCCCCACGACGGACGCAAGGCACTCCTGCAGATAGTCCTGCACGTTATAGACCGGCACCAGAATGCTGAGCCAGGGGGCAACCGCTGCGCTCATGGGGCGGCCTCCAGCCCCTCAAGCAGCAGGGCTTCATACCGCGCGGTCATGGTCTGCAGGCTGTACAGGCCCACTGCGTCGTCCCGCGCGGCCTGGGCCATGCGCTGGGCTTCGTCATCGTGCATCAGCAGCCGCGCCAGTGCGTCGGCCAGCGACTGCGGATCGGCATGCTCGGCCAGCAAGCCGTTGCGGCCGTCGTCGATGATCTCCTGCACGCCCACTACGCGGCTGCCCACCACGGCGCAGCCTGCAGCCATGCCCTCGATCAGCGACAGCGGCATGCCTTCGTAATGCGTGGCCAGCACGGGCCCATGAGCAGCCCCGGCACGTCGCCGCAATGGCCCAGAAATTGCACCTGTCCGTCCAGCCCCAGCGAGGTGCACAGCTGGCGTGCGGCGCGCTGCGCCCCCGCCTTGCCGCCGCCGGCCAGCATGACGGGCGGGGTGAGGCCGCGCTGGCGCAATAGCGCCACGGCACGCAGCAGCGTGGCGTGGTCTTTTTGGCGCGCAAAGCGTGCGGCCATGACGATGCCCGGCACACGGTCGGCCCAGGCGGGATGGCGTGCATGGTCATACGGCGCCAGGTCGATGCCGTTGGGAATGGCCACGGTCTTGGCGGCGGGAAAACCACGCGCCAGCAGGCTTTGGCGCACGCCCTCGGAGACGCCCACGATGAGATCGGTGCGCGCCGCCAGCCACAACGCCTGGCGCAGCCGCCAGGCGGTGTAGCGCTCGCGCGAGTTGTGTTCCACATGCACCAGGCGCGGCACGCCGGCGATCAACCCCGCGTAGCGGCCCCACAGGTGCTCGCTGAAGCCATGGGCCACCAGCACGTCCGGCTGGAAACGCCGGCAGATGGCGACCAGTTGCCAGATCGTGACTGCGTGCGCCCAGCCGGCGACGGTCTCCACGGCCAGCCCTTGGTCCACAAGGGCCTGCACACGCTCGTTGCGCGTATGCCGTTTACGGCGAAGCACCAGCAGGGCATCGCAGCGGCCAGAGGCCGCATGGGCCCGCACCAGATCCACGGCCACCTGCGTGGCGCCGGAAAAACCGCCAGTGACAAAGTGCAGCACTTTCACGTTGTTTCAGCCCTGCCTGCCGCGGGCGATTCTGGTGCTTTCGATCCTGGCGGACAATCCGTCCCACCATGAAACGAATTCCCGCCAGCCTTTTCAAATGGGCCCTGCGCTGCGTCAGGCCGCGCCAGCGCACCGGCTATGCCATGCCCGCGCCCAGCATCTACCAAGGCAGCACTGCCGCTGCAGTGTCGGAGCAAGGGAACATCCCGGCCATCCTCTGGACATACTGGAACCAGCCTGAACCCGACGCGTTCGTGCGCCAATGCCTGCAAAGCTGGCAGCGGCATTGCCCAGGCTACGCCATCCAGCTGGTCCACCCCGGCAACCTGACGGAGTACGTGGCCCCCGGCGACCTGCCGCGGCCCTGCACCCGACCAAGCAGTCCGACTGGCTGCGCCTGTACCTGGTGCACCGTTTCGGCGGCTATTGGCTGGACGCCACCATCGTGCTGACCCGATCGCCCAGCTGGCTGGACGCCCTGCGCCAGCAGCATGGTGCCGGGTTCGCCGGGTTCTACCTGGGCGGCTTCACGCACGACCCTGCCTGCCCGGTGGTGGAGAGCTGGGCCTTTGGCGCGCCAGCGGGCGAGCCGTTCGTGGGGGCCTGGCAGCGCGAATTCCACCATGCACTGATCGAGGCGGGCCCCGATGCCTACCTGGCCCGGCTGCGCCAGCAGGCCGATGGTGGCGCGGCGGTGCTGCAGGGCATCGCGGACCCGGCATACCTGTTGATCCACGTGGCGGCACAACAGGTGCTGCGCCGTGCCAACAGCTTCAAGCTCGTACTGCTGCGGGCCGAGGACACTGCCTTTTTCTACCAGCAAGCGCTGTGGTGGAAGTGGTACCTGCTGTACCCGAGGCTGTGCCTGGTGCCAGACGCGGCACAGCCCGCGCCGCTCATCAAGCTGCGCGGCGGGGAGCGGCGGCACTTCACGCAGATGATCGATCAGCACGGGGAACCGGTGTCGGGCAGCCTCTGGCAGCGCGCGTGCGCGGGGGTCAGCGCCGTTCAGTGACCAGCCCTCACGGCTTCGCCCGCCTTCAACCGATACACCGTCCCGCAATACGGGCACTTGGCTTCCCCGGTATGGGCCACGTCGAGGTAGACCTTGGGATGGTTGTTCCAGAGCTTCATGTCTGCCTTGGGATTGGGGCAGAACACGCCGCCCTGGGCGTTCAGGTCTTTGGCCAGAAGTTCAATAACGGCTTGCGGCATGGTCAGACCTTGGTGAGCCAGTGGGCGTATTGGGGATTGCGGCCATTGACGATGTCAAAGAACGCGCTCTGGATCTTCTCGGTGATGGGGCCGCGGCGGCCCACATAGTCACCTTTGCCCAGCTCGATGCGGTCGAGTTCGCGAATCGGCGTCACTTCTGCCGCCGTGCCAGTGAAGAAGGCTTCGTCGGCGATGTACACCTCGTCGCGCGTGATGCGCTTTTGCACCACTTCCAGGCCCAGGTCCTTGCAGATGTGGAACACGGTGTTGCGGGTGATGCCGTTCAAGGCACCGGCCGACAGGTCGGGGGTGTAGACCACGCCGTTTTTCACGATGAACACGTTCTCGCCCGAGCCCTCGGAGACAAAGCCGGCGGCATCCAGCAGCAGTGCCTCGTCGTAGCCATCGTCGGTGGCTTCGGTGTTGGCCAGGATGGAGTTGGTGTAGTTGCTTACCGCCTTGGCCTGGCTCATGGTGATATTGACGTGGTGGCGCGTGTAGCTGCTGGTCTTGACGCGGATGCCGCGGGCCATGCCGTCTTCACCCAGGTAGGCGCCCCAGGCCCAGGCCGCCACCATCAGGTGGATGTCGTTGCCCTTGGGCGACACGCCCAGTTTCTTGTCGCCGATCCACGTCAGGGGGCGCAGGTAGCCCGATTCCAGCCGGTTCTCGCGCATCACCGCGCACTGCGCCTCGTTCACCTGTTCCTGGGTGAAGGGAATCTTCATGCGCAGGATCTTGGCGCTGTTGAACAGGCGCTCGGTGTGGTCCTGCAGGCGGAAGATGGCCGTGCCATTGACCGTGTTGTAGGCGCGCACGCCTTCGAAGGCGCCGCAGCCGTAGTGCAGGGTGTGGGTCAGCACATGGATCTTGGCATCGCGCCAATCGACCATCTGGCCGTCCATCCAGATCTTGCCGTCACGATCGGCCATCGAGGGAACTACGGGGCTCATGGGTGTCCTTTGGGTTGCTGGGATGTCGCAAAAGACAGATTTTACGGGGCCGCAGACCCTGGATCGCTGCCCCGCGCCTCGGAGGAAACCACAGGGCGCTCCAAAACCCATTGCACCAGCTTGCCATTGTGGAACTCGCAGGTCACATGCGATTGGGTGCCATCGGTCCAGCGGTAGATCTCGGGCTGCTCGTTTTCTGGCGACTGCAGCGCGCCCAGCGAGCGGGTCATGGCCACCACATGCATCAGGTTCACCCCCGCCTGCAATTTGGCATTGAGCATGACAGCGCTGCCGACATACCCGATGGGGCGGTTGGCCGCCTTGCGCATGACATTCATGAGCCGCGTGAAATGCAGCAGGGCCCACATGAGGACGCCCCCGCCGACGGCCGCAACGCCCATCCAGCCATAGGACCGAAAGCCCGCCACCACCACAATCACCAGCCCCACGGGCACCAGGATATTTCTAAAATTCATGGCCCCATTGTCTTACGACGCCACCCGCCCAACCCTGTGGGGAGTGCGTAGGCATGCCTGAGAGGCTGAGCGCTGGCCCTCAGCCCATCCCGCGCACCACGTTCATGGCCTCTTCCACGCGCTCCACGGCGTGGATGGTCAGGCCCTCGATCGGCTTTTTGGGGGCATTGGCCTTGGGCACCACCGCCACGCTGAAACCCAGCTTGGCCGCCTCGCGCAGGCGCTCCTGGCCGCGCGGCGCGGGGCGCACCTCGCCTGCCAGCCCCACCTCGCCAAAGGCGATGAAGCCCTGCGGCAATGGCTTGCCGCGCAGGCTGGAGGTGATGGCCAGCATCACGGCCAGATCGGCGGCGGGCTCGCTGATGCGCACGCCGCCCACGGCGTTCACAAACACGTCCTGGTCCATGCAAGCCACCCCGGCATGGCGGTGCAGCACGGCCAGCAGCATGGCCAGGCGGTCTTTGTCGAGCCCCACACTCAGGCGCCGCGGGCTGGGCCCGCCGCTGTCCACCAGGGCCTGTATTTCGACCAGCAAAGGCCGGGTGCCTTCGAGCGTGACCATCACGCAGCTGCCCGGCACCGGTTCGCTGTGCTGGCTCAAGAAGATGGCACTGGGGTTGCTGACCCCCTTGAGGCCTTTTTCGGTCATGGCGAACACGCCGATCTCGTTGACGGCACCAAAGCGGTTCTTGATGGCGCGCACCAGGCGGAACTGGCTGTGCGTATCGCCCTCGAAATACAGCACCGTGTCCACCATGTGCTCCAGCACGCGGGGCCCGGCCAGCGCGCCCTCTTTGGTCACATGGCCCACCAGCACGATGGCCACCCCCGAGGCCTTGGCGCAGCGTGTCAGGTGCGCAGCGCACTCGCGCACCTGGGCCACCGAACCGGGTGCCGACGTGAGCTGATCGGAATACACCGTCTGGATCGAGTCGATCACGGCCACGGCGGGCTGCATCGACTCGATGGTGGCCAGGATTTTCTCCAGCTGGATCTCGGCCAGCACATTCACCTGGCTGTGGTCCAGGCCCAGCCGGCGCGACCGCAGCGCCACCTGGGCGCCGCTTTCTTCACCGGTCACATACAGGGTGGGCAGCCCGGCGCGCTGCAGCGCGTCCAGCGCCTGCAGCAGCAGCGTGGACTTGCCGATGCCCGGATCGCCCCCGATCAGCACCACGCCGCCTTCGACGATGCCCCCGCCCAGCACCCGGTCCAGCTCATCGATGCCGCTGGGCGTGCGCGCGATGTCGGTCGCCTCGATGGCCGCCAGCGGCATCACGGCCTGCGCCTGCGCCAGCCCGGCAAACTGTGCGCCGCTGTAGCGGTTTTTGCCGGGCCCGGCATCTGCCACCGATTCGATCAGCGTGTTCCAGGCGTTGCACGATGGGCATTTGCCCAGCCATCGCGGGCTGGTGCCGCCGCACTCGGTGCAGGTGAACGTGGTTTTGTCTTTGGCCATGGCGTATGTCGTTGGAAGCCCCTGGAACGGGGCTGCTGACTATAGCGACCATGCCAACGCGGCCTGGCGACACGCCGTACGATGGCGGGCTTGGCAACGCCGCACGGAGTTCAGATTGCAGACACCCACCAACCGCTTCAAACAGGCCATGGCCCAGGGCCAGGCCCAAATCGGCCTGTGGCTCGGGATGGCCGACGCCTACAGCGCCGAAATCCTCGCCGGCACCGGCTACGACTGGCTGCTGATCGATGGCGAACATGCGCCCAACGACCTGCGCTCCATCCTGCACCAGCTGCAGGCCATTGCCAGTACCACCAGCGCCCTGCCGCCGGGTGCACAGGCGCCCCACCCCATTGCCCGTGTGCCTGTGGGCGACACCGCGCTGATCAAGCAATACCTGGACATCGGCGCGCAAACCCTGCTGGTGCCCATGGTGGACACCGCCGAGCAGGCGCAGCAGCTGGTGCGCGCCACGCGCTATGCGCCCGAAGGTGTGCGCGGCATGGGCAGTGCGCTGGCCCGCTCGTCGCGCTGGCAGGCCTACCCCCAGTATGTGCACGAGGCCAACCAGCAGATCTGCCTGCTGGTACAGGCCGAGACGGTGGAAGCCATGGCCCACCTCGATGCCATCGCCGCCACGCCCGGCGTGGATGGCGTATTCATCGGCCCGGCCGACCTGTCGGCCTCCATGGGCCACCCAGGCAACCCGGGGCATCCGGAGGTGCAAGCCGCCATTCACGACGGCATCACCCGAATCCTGCGCGCGGGCAAGGCGCCGGGCATTCTGGCCACCACCGAATCACAAGCGCGCCAATGGCTCGCCGCCGGTGCGCTGTTTGTGGCCGTGGGCGTGGACACCATGCTGCTGGCCAGCGCCGCGCAGGATCTGCTGGCGCGCTTTCGCACCAATGCCGGTGGTACACCCCAGCGCCCTGCGGGCTATTGATGCCCTGGCGAAATCACACGCATCGAATCAATCAAAACACCCAGGAAGACAAAGGCCCAACACCCATGAAAGCCGGCTTGGAGACCGGTCCGTCACACTGAAATTCGGTGCACTTTGTAGTTGAATTTTCAAACCAAATTGGCCTCAAGTGCTTATCCATCAAGCGCTAACAGCTACTCAATTAATAGCACACCAACCATGACCCCTCTCACGCTTTACTACACCCCCGGCACCTGCGCGCAGGCCGTTCGCATCGCCTTGGAAGAGGCTGGCGCCGAGCACCAGCTGGTGCGTGTGAACTTCACCGCTGGCCAACAGCGAACGCCCGAATACCTCGCCGTCAACCCCAAGGGCCGCGTGCCCGCCCTCGTCACCCACCACGGTACGTTGACGGAAACGCCCGCGCTGCTGGCCTACGTGGCGCAGAGTTTTCCCGAAGCACGCCTTGCACCCGCCGAGGCCCACGGCTTTGCGCGCATGCAGGAGTTCCACTGCTACCTCGCGTCCACAGTGCATATCGCCCACGCCCACCGCCCCCGCGCCAGCCGGTGGGCCGACGAGCCTGAAGCCATTGCCGCCATACAGCGCAAGGTGCCGCAAAACATGACCGACTGTTTCCAGCTGATTGAAACCCACTATCTGGCATACGCGCAGCAGGGTCCCTGGGTCATGGGTGAGCAGTACACCGTGGCGGACGGCTATCTGTTCACCATCGCAGGCTGGCTGAAAAGCGATGGCGTGGACATTGCGCTGTTCCCCAAAGTGTTTGCCCACACACAGCGCATGCTGGAGCGTCCGGCGGTGCAACGCGCACTGGACTGACAACCCGGCGAGCAAATATAAAAAAAGCCCCGACGCTTGCCCAGCACCGGGGCTTTTTGCTGTGTGGGCCTGGTCAGTTGACCTTGAGCGCGCGCCAGTCAATGCGGTTGTCCGCCCGGTGCGGCAGGTCCACCTTTTGCGTGGCGGCCCACGGGATCACCTGGTTGTACAGCGGGATGTGCGAAATGAGCTCGTGGTCCTGCACCAGGGCCTTTTCGATCAGGCTGTTGCGCGTGACCGGGTCGGTTTCCTTCTTGATGCGCTCGATCAGCGCATCCTGCTGCGGGTTGCTGAAGCGGCCCAGGTTGAAGTTGCCGTCGCCGCCCACGCCCGGCGAGCGGATCAGCGACTGCAGCGAATAGAACGCATCAAACGTCGGCACGCCCCAGCCCAGCAAATAGATGCTGGCCTCGTTGCGCTGGATCATGGGGAAATAGGTGGCAAACGGCAGCGAGCGCAGCTTCGCCTTCACGCCCACCTTGGCCCACTGCGAGGTGATGGCCTGGCACAGCTGCTCGTCGTTGATGTAGCGGCCCGCGCTGCAGGCAAAGTCCACCTCGAAGCCGTTGGGATAGCCCGCATCGGCCAACAGCTTTTGCGCCGCCTTGGCGTCGAACGGCCAACGCACATCGGCCTTGGGCGTCCAGCCGTTGACTTGGTGGGCAATCAGCGCGCCCGTGGGCTGGGCCAGGCCGCGCAGCACCACGCGCTGGATGGCGTTGATGTTGATCGCCTGGTACAGCGCCTTGCGCACCCGCACATCCTTGAGCGGGTTCTTGCCCTTGACGTCCGAGCCCGGCAGTTCGTCGCGGAACTGGTCCAGCCCCAGAAAAATGGTGCGGTATTCGGCGCCTTCCAGCACCTTCAGGCCCTGCGTCTGGCGCACCCGCGCCAGGTCCTGCAGGCTCGGGTCGATGATGAAATCGATCTCGCCCGACAGCAGCGCCGCCGTGCGCGTGGCGTCGGACTTGATGGGGGTGAAGACCACTTCGGTCACGTTGGTGGCGAACTTGCCCTTGCCCCACCAGTGCGGGTTGGATTCGAGCACCACGCGCTGGTCGGGCGCCCACTGCTTGAGCACGAATGGCCCCGTGCCCAGCGCGTTGCGGTGGGCAAAGGTTTCGTCCTTGCTCTTGATGTCCTTGGGCTCGACCGACTTGTGCTTCTCGGCCCAGGCCTTGCTGAGAATGCGCAGCTCGGTCAGCTGGTTGAGCAGCACCGGGTTGGGCACGTCCGAAAAAATGTCGATGGTGTGGCTGTTGACCTTTTCCACCCGGTCAATGCCCTGGGCATAGACCGCGTAGTTGGAGCTTTTCGACTTGGCACGCTCCAGAGAAAACTTGGCATCGTCAGCGGTGAACTCGCTGCCGTCGCTGAACTTCACGCCCTTGCGCAAGCTCAGGCGCAGCTGGGTGGGGCTCACCAGCTTCCATTCAGTGGCCAGCGATGGTTCAGGCTTGAACGTCTTGCTGTTGTATTCGACCAACGTGTCGTACACGGCGGCGTGCAAGGTGTTGTTCACGCCCACGTTCTGGGCGTGAACGTCCCACGACGACACATCGACAGCACGCGCCCAGTGGAACGTCTTGGCCTGCGTGGCCAGGGGCAAGGTGACAGCCAGCACTGCGGCAAGCAGCAAGGGTTTGAATTGCATGGGTTTGCCCCTCTCAGAAAACAAGACGCTACTGTGACCGAGGGCAGGCACCGTCGGAACCATTTTTTGGCTGTATCCATATGCGTTGTGGGGTCAGCCCCATGCATGCCACCGACGATGTGCGCCCGCGGGTGCACCGCACGGACCTTACTTGCGCCGCAGTGCCAGCCGAATGCGTTCAAGCGCCGGCGATGGCGGGGCCACGGTGCGGTCGAACGGGTGCGCGGTGGCGCCAACGGCCTTCAGGATGCGCTGCACGTAGGCGCGTGTCTCCAGGTAGGGCGGCACGCCGCGGTAGCGCTCGACCTTGCCCTCGCCCGCGTTGTAGGCGGCGGCCACCAGCGCCACGTCGCCCTCGAAATAGGCCAGCAGCCAGCGCAGATAGGTCAGGCCCCCACGGATGTTCTGCGCCGGGTCATACGGGTTCTTGACGTTGAAGCGCTCGCTCGTCTCGGGAATCAGCTGCATCAGGCCCTGCGCGTTCTTGGGCGACAGCGCCTGGGTGTTGAAGTTCGATTCGGCGGCAATGATGGCCAGTGCCAGCTGCGGCTCGACCTGGTATTGCGGCGCCATCTTGAGCACCAGCTCCACGATCTTGCGCGGCGCGGTCAACTGGTAGTTGACCCCCGGCGGGGCTGCCACAAGCTGCGCAGGCGGCGACGGCGGTGGGGGGCGCAGGCACTCGGGCACCTCGTCGGTGGCGCCGCCGACCACCTGCAACATGCGCGCGGCCACGCCCAGCCCCTGCTCGGCGGCGGCCCGGAAGAAGTAGGCGGCCGCCACATCGTCGCGCGCCACGCCGCGCCCATGGGCATACATCCATCCCAAGTTGTATTGCGCCTGCATGTCGCCAAGCCGCGCGCTGGCGCAATACAGGGCCACGGCGCGCAGCGGGTCGCGCGCCACGCCCTCGCCATGCTCGTAGGCAATGGCCTCCTGGCGCAGGCTGGC
>LNAP01005323.1_pt1 | contig 11491 bp, 9 predicted proteins | sample 602601 | NCBI WGS metagenome assembly LNAP01 (sample SAMN02440304, study PRJNA202911) | soil metagenome | biome: Subtropical and temperate rainforests or woodlands; isolation source: soil samples (1 kg each in a 20% v/v slurry with milli Q water) were... ... | reverse complement strand
AAAATTGGAGCTTATTGGTGATATATTGCACAAATCGGGCACTCACGACACACTGTTTGCCCTGGGTGTGGAAATCATTGGTAAAGGCGCCAAACGCGAGGTTCGTGTGAATGGTGCTTATGCTGGTTTGAGTTCAACGCTTTGCTTTATTATCGCCAAGCATGTGCAGAATGATATTTCAAAAGGAAAGAAGCTGTATTTAGGATCAATGAACCAGTCGTCAGTAGTATTCGTTCAGCCCGTTGTTGCCCCGGTGGCGCAATCATCACCACCAACAACAACAACCACATCAGCAAGTACCAAGATTACTTCGAGATCCGTTGGTACTTACTGAGCCATTGCTTGTTCTGGTTGCACTCGCCTGCGCAAGAAGAAGAAGAAGCTACTGCAGCAACACATTTGCTGTTTGTGAGGAAACAACTAAAGAAACAACAGCTCAGGTAAGCAAACATGCAGGAAAATGTGTTTACTTGCGTGCAAACATATATATAGAATTGTGAGTTTCGTGGAAATGTTTTTCACAGGCGCCTCACCAAAGTCACCAGGGAAGAAACGACGAAAGCGACGCAAACAGAGAAAGCAGACACGTTACTCCGGTATGCAGAAGGAGGTGGTGTGTATCTGAACAACATACACGGCATCGAACAATTGGTCAAAGCAAACAAATCCACTTTAGTTACATTACCAGTAGTTGTGAAAGTATGGTAAACTTTGAAGCCACAGAAGCGTCACTTTCAGGAGAAATTGTTGTTTAATGATTAATTGAAAAGAAGCAGAACAAATATCAAACTTAGTATGTTTAATAATTGCAGAAGAAGGGTAACTTGGTTGCAGGAACAAGTGAAAAAAAAGTCGCATGCACAGCTCCAAGGTTCAGACGATGCAATCGAATGACTTGGTAAATTTCACCATCATCACCAACCACATCGCAAAATCAATGGAATACACTGCACTACATGTTATAACCACTTGCGAGTTCTCAGACAAATTCGTTGCAGCAGAATATGTCGCCAACTTCTTGTGTATTTACCACGCACTGGCGCCGGGAAATTTTCATTGAAAGACAAACACATGTGCTATCGGGGTCAGAAGATGCAGAGTCAGATGTGAACTTATCCGTGTCACCTGTTGCCTTGAAATTGTCATTGACTGCTGCTGCTGAGGTTCAAAGGATATAAGTTACGCCTTGGAAATGGAAATTTCAGCACGTAAACAGGACCCGTCAGGGTTATCGTCATATTCCAATAAGTTAATACTGCTCAAGGACAGACTCTGAAGAATGCAAGGATGCAAATTGGCCGTGGTAGACACTCCAAGGATCGCAAATAATGTCTCGACGAAAGTTATCCAAGCCACCGAAGTCCAAGCGTCGATAGGGTCAAATCGTTCTATTCAAACTGTCGGACGTATCAAAATCGGTATCCCGCAAGCTTCATGAAATCAAAATCGTTTCTACAATCATAGCGGGCTATATACTCTCCACCATACAACGTCTTCATATACAATATCACAGACAACAACCGTATCAATGCGCGGAGCCAAAAAGTAAGTCATTTGGTTCCGTATTAGAAAAGTTACACGTTTTTGAAAGTTGGGGGGTCAAGGCAGCAGAAATTTGAACGAGTCGTGTGCGTAAAAACTAAATCGGAACAAGGTAATTGTTGCGTTCACGCAACACAAACCTACTGCACACACGAATTCAACTGAATGAAACCAGATAAAAGAATAACAATGCACACAATGCACACCTTTTAAAAAAAGTTTTGGAATAAAACACAACTAAAAGGTTAGGCCAGAGTTGCGGTTGGCCATCCTCTTGTGTAACCCATTCCGTGCATGGTCGTCCGAACGCACCGCACTGCTACGATTGGTACTGAGGCCCGGATATGCCGCATGTGTCTTGCGGAAAAACTCCTCGACATCCGGCACGGGAGCCAGCGCGGAGGCTGCAAAGATTCCAATTGCTACAGAGAGCGCGCCGGTCACCACGGCAAAGGTGAGATTCAGTCCTCCTCGTAGGTCTAAGAGTAACACCGTGTAGAAGCTACTGGCAGCCACCGAGCCGGGCACAAGCAAAAAGATAGCAGGAATAATGTACACCACTGCCGGCTGGCCCGTGCGCCGTGAATACAGATTTGATAACAAGGAGGCCGTGAAGGAGGCGAGAATAACCGGAAGCTGATTGTCCATGTTTAAGGCGAGGAAGTAATACACCAAATAGCTGCACGCGGTGATAAAAACCATCTGCAACAACTGGTTAATATGCGCCTCCAAGAGTAGATTAAACGACATGGTCATAATCACAAACAACAACGGATACCAGCCGCGGCTGACGGGATTGTCACAGTGGCTATCCGCCGCCACGCTCTCGTAAGAACGCTGCGTTAAGGAAGCATACGTGGAAGTGGAAATATCCACAGCAAAGCCAATCATCGCTGACACCAGCATACCAAAGAACAGCCGCGTGGTGCCAGAGGTAAGATCTTTGGTCATGAGATCCACAAAGGACAAGGTGATGGTGACACCCTGCAGAGCGAATACAATTGTACCCAGCAATACCGCGCGGTAGCAGACATTGTGAGCGTGGGCGTTCACCGCGCGGATAATAATTGACGCTACAAAGGTGGCCACAAACTCAAAAATGCGACTAAACGTCGGCGACACCAGGGAAATCAGTTCAATGCTGCCGATAAGCACGCCAAGACACAATGCAAAGGCACAATCTGTCCAGCTGCCTCCGTAAAACAACCCGCATGCCCCAAATGACGACGTGCCAATGAGTAACACTTTAAAGCCAATGCTGTATTGGGGCTTTTGTTTTATGATCGCTTTGATTAATTTCACGCCATCTTCGACGGCTAGTTTGGAAAACAAATTTCGATAGGTACGTTCTGCGTTGGAGTCTTCTACCCCACCTGTTTCGTAGACGTTTGGTCCCAATTGTGCCAGATTGAGAATCAATTCAGTGAGATTCTGTTCGTTTGAATCCTGTCCAGGGTCGGGACCGGCATTGAATTGCAGGCCGGCTCGCTCGAGACTGTGCACACGTGGCCAATTGGCGAGTTGTTCAAAGAATGTTACAGGTTGAATACCCGACAAAGTTTGCGTCACATCCTCTTCTTCTTCCTCACTGTCGTTCGAATCTTCTTTAATGGACATGTACCCATAATGAGAGGAACCATGTGGGGAGATAGATATTCGTTGCTTCTCTTCAACTCCGTTGAACACTACGGGCAGCTCCAAATCCATCCTTCCCATATCTCTGGAATCTTCCGTGTCGAACGATCGACGGTTCTCGAAGTCACTGCTGCTGAAGTTGTAACTGCCCGCCAGCACGGCCGCCGAGGGCATCGGCAAGCCGCCGCTGCCAGTCATAGAAGCAGAATACGCTCTCGCCCGAGTACACGCCTGATCAATCTCCTCCACATCCAAACCTTGTACTTCGGGGACATCTTCGGCTTCCTGAGCGTAACTGGATATTCTTCTTACTAGCTCGTCGACTAGTTGAAGCTTGTAGAAGTTGTAACCATAAGACGAGCGGAAGAAGCGGTTGTGGCGCCGCATGATATTGTGTTCTGTTCGTACATTGTCAATTTCCACAAAAATATGAGACGGATAGACAAGAAACTGCGCGGTGATGGCCAATCCGGCGGCTACTTTGCTCATGTTCGTTTCGATTGTATGAGTCGGACATCCATAACTCTGGTAACAGAGGGCCACCTGATGTAAGAACGCCTCGATGTCTTCAAGAAGTTTCATATTTACTTGTGGTGAGTCGTCTTCCTTGTCATTCCCAAGGTTCTCTTGCACCGTGGTCTCTAAAAATAGATCCAACAACGATTTCATCACCTGCTTCTTGTCCGGATCTGAAACGGACCCGGTTCGTGATCTGCCAGCGCTTTGGGTATGTGTTCTACTCTGATCCATGCCTGCTAAGTTCTGACTCATCTTCTTGCAGTGAACGGCAACGTTGAAGTGCTCGTATGTACAGCAGCAGCAGTTGAATGATGAGTTGGGGGTTCACTTCGGACCGGATCCGTAAAAATCGTTTATTTGGAATGTTGAAGAAGGCGTGGCGACACTGCAAAACTACAAAGTTGCGCGTTCGTTAACGAGTTTAAAACAAATCGATAAAAACAAATAGCTACGGAAACTACTTAAATTCAATTAGAAAGTGAGTCCAGAGTTGCGGTTCGCCATCCGTCGATGAAGCCCTTTCTGCGCGTTACTGTCGTGCATATTCTGTGGGTAACTTCGGCCACCACTGAGTCCTGGATATGCCGCGTTGGCTTTGCGGAAAAACTCTTCTACCTCTGGTACGGGGACCAGCGCGGAGGCTGCGAAGATACCGATTGCTACTGAGAGCGCACCAGTCACCACCGCAAACGTGAGATTCAAGCCTCCGTTGAGATCCAATAGCAACACGGTGTAGAAGCTACTGGCCGCCACCGAGCCGGGTACGAGCAGAAAGATCGCAGGAATAATGTATACCACCGCGGGCTGGCCCGTGCGCCGTGAATACAGATTCGACATCAACGAGGCCGTGAAGGCCGCCAGAATGACAGGCACCTGGTTGCTCATCTGCAGTGCAAGAAAATAGTACACTAGGTAGCTACACGCGGTGATAAAGAGCATCTGCAGGAGCTGGTTGACATGCGCCTCAAGCAGGACGTTGAACGACATGGACATGATAACAAACAACAACGGATACCAGCCGCGGCTGACGGGATTGTCACAGTGGCTGTCCAGTGCCACACTCTCGTAGGTGCGCTCAGTCATGCTAGCATACGTGGATGTCGAGATATCCATGGCAAAGCCAATAAGTGCCGAAACTAACATGCCGAAGAATAAACGCGTGGTCCCGGTGATCAGATCCTTGGTCATCAGGTCCACGAAGGCCAACGTGATGGTCACGCCTTGCAGACAAAACACAATCGTACCCAGCAGCACCGCGCGGTAACAGACACTCGGCGCGTTGGCATTGATTGCGCGAATAATAATCGACGCCACAAAGGTGGCCACGAACTCATAAATGCGACTAAAGGTAGGAGACACCAAAGAAATCAGCTCAATACTGCCGATGAGCACGCCCAAGCACAGAGCACACGCACAATCCGTCCAGCTTCCTCGATAAAACAAACCACAGGCACCAAAGGACGATGTCCCGACCAACAGCACCTTGAGCCACAGACTGTACTGGGGCTTCTGCTTGATGACGGCTTTGATGAGCTGCACACCGTCCTCGACCGCCAATTTGGAGAACAAATTGCGGTAGGTGCGAGCGGCACGGGAGTCCTTGGTTCCATCGGATTCATACACGTTGGGTCCCAACCGTGCCAGGTTGAGAATCATTTTGGTGAGTTTTTTCGACTTGGAATGCTCTTCGTTGTGAGAAGTGAATCGCGCCGAGGGCTGTGGTGGGCTCGGTAGGCTTGGCCAGCTTGACAGCTGTTCTAAGAAAGGTACCGGCGAGGCTTCTGACAAACGTTCTGCCATGTCATCTTCATCGTTGTCCTCCGCAATCGGTGCCATGTAGCCTTTTCGCTCGGAGTTTATACGGGGCGAGTTGGTCATACCTCGTTTGCGTTCAACTCCACTGGGCGACGTGGTGAGCTCAAAGCCGGAGTCGCTGACGTCGTCGGCATCGTCGCCGTGCGCTTCTTCTGCGTCGTAAATATCGCGTGACATGGTTTCGCTTCTGCTCCTGCTAAAATAGGTACCCGCTAGAGTGGCAGCGGATGGCATGGGGATGCCACCTTGTCCACTCAACGCTTGAGAGTATGCCCTCGCTCGAGTAAATGCTTCATCCACCGCTTCAACGTTTAGCGACTGTACCTCAGCCACGTCTTCTGCTTCCTGGGCATAACTGGAGATCCTTCTGACAAGTTCGTCAACCAATTGAAGCTTGTAGAAGTTGTATCCGTACGAAGAACGGAAAAATTGATTGTGACGCCGTGTTATGTTCTGCTCCGTCTTCACATTGTCAATTTCCACAAAGATATGGGAAGGAAAGACGAGAAACTGTGCGGTAATCCCCAATCCTTTGGCCACTTTGCTCATGTTTGTTTCGATTGTATGAGTTGGACAGCCGTAACTTTGGTAACAAAGAGCAACCTGGTGCAGGAAAGCTTCAATATCTTCAAGAAGTTTCATATTTACTTGAGGAGAACCGTCTTCAAGGTCTTTTGCTGCGTTGTCTTGCATGGTGTTCTCTAGGAAAAGGTCCAACAGCGACTTGATTACTTGTTTCTTGTCAGGATCGGAGACGGTGCCAGCTCGAGCTCTACCTACGCTCATGGCCCGCTGTCTGATTGGGTTTATCTCAATACCAGCTAGATTTTGGTTCATTATATACGAGGGAGTTGTATTATGTAGGAACTAGTATGTGTCAATAAGGAGCGAAATAGGAGAGGGGAGATGGGTCAGTTGAGAAATGTTGCTGCAGTTCCGTTCACTTCGGACCGGATCTATCATTACCGGAACGATACGGCCGACGTACGCAGATGTTGTGAATGCGAAAGAAGAAACAACAAAGCATACAAAAACAATTCGCGAATCTCTTATTGAACACAATTATTTCATTAGACTACTAGGTAAAATTTAGTACTCCTCATCATCATCTGTCCCCACTTCTTCCCCATGGTAACAACTCACTAAATCTTCTAACGACGAGGCCAGATCCGCAATCTGCATATTCGGATGCACCAACAACTCATCGACCTTGTCAGACACAACGTGCGCCTGGGCAATAGCGTGCTGCTTCATCATGGCTTGGGTGAAAAGGACTTTAATCGCGGAGATCACACTGCTGAGGAGGTTTAAATCGGTCGTGTCAAACAGCTCCAGCAGCAGCTTCATGCACTGAGCAACAGTCGTAAACACAGAAAAAGGGGAAGAATAAACGTTAGTATAGAAAGTATACATGAAAAGTACGAATAAATGGGCGACATGGTTGGATATATTACAAGCTGATGGTTATCGGTGCTCAGTGATAAAAAAGAACGATTTCTGTCAAGTTACAAATCGTATCATACCTGGTTGGACAAATGTTCTGTCAGCTGAACACCATCGCTGAGTAAGGCCGCACATAGCACATCCCCTAAAATAAGAATTTAACAGACAAAAATACGACAAATAAGATAACTGAGCAAGTATCATAGATAAAAATTGACGAGGCATTGGATCGTGCACTGATGTCACTCGTAAAAATCTACACAAATCGTCAAAATTTTCGCACAGAAACATCAAAATTAGCCTCCACAAACAAGCAACATCAACACAAAAAAATCTAACACATACACACCTGCATCGACGGTCAAATCGTGCGAGCCCACCAGCAGCACGCCCTGCAGGGCCCCCAGCAGGCCAAACTCCAGGCAATCGTTAGCACAGGAACCACCAAAGTCCATGGTACACACCAGCGCGCGGCATAAGTCCGATTTGGTGAGGGCATTCTCAGTGCGGCAGAGGTGGTAGATAATGTGCGTTACGACGTTGCCTGTGTAGGGAAGAAAAATAAAAAAGGGAGATGTAGTAGGGTGGTAAGAAAACTGCTGAAAATTAGAATAAATGAATATAACACAGGCGGTTGAGCGGATTTGCATATTTTACCGCTAGTTGTGTCAAAGAAAAGCTTACCTGGTTGATAACTAGTGGGCTTTGGAAAAGAAACCTCCTCTACAGGTGGTGCATCGTTGAAAAATCCACCTCCATAGGAAGCAGATGTATCCATTCCCGCACCGAAACCGGTATTATTGGTAGTAGTCGTAAAGATGCTACTTGCCGATGCCTGTGCTGTGACACTACTACCACCACTATTCATATGACTATTACTATGACTACTGACATGACTACCACAGTTGTGACTAGCGTTGTGATTAGCGTTGTGACTAGTGTGATGTCTACTACCTAACTTCAACACGACCGTGCGGTGGAGGATACTATTGCCCCGGAGGATAGCACACAGTACCAGCAGACTCAGCTCATACACCGCAGGGGTGGCATGGCTGGCTTCTAAGTTCTCGCGTAGCTTGCTCACAAAGCCTAGCTCGAGGATCAAAGAAGAGAGGTCCGGGTGATCTTGTAGCAAGGTGATCAGACAGGCGCAGATGTCCATCACGATCTCGTCATCCTGTTGCAGTTATAAAACGAACGAAATCGGAAGGGTAAGTGTTGATATTGTTATAAGTGTGGGTGTGTATGACTCTAATTGCATTGGTTATACATACTACCATCAAATAAAAAATGAAACATACAACAATATTACCGGTGAGTGAACCAGTTCAGAGAGGGCTGTGAGCATCATTTTGTACCAATCAAAGGACAATTCACGCTTCATCCTGAATATGAAAATAGAAAATAGAAAAAAGGTAAATAAACGTTGAAGAATCGGTAGCAAAAAAAGACGAAATCTTCAAAGCATTGGTGGAGTACACTGCCGAAATGGCAGAAAAATCAAAACATGTGAAACAAAATGTAAATAAAATGTGCAAGGTACCTGGCAATGTTGCCGCAAATAAACGCCACGTGCCGCATGGTGGACAAGGTTGGAATGTCCTTCACATCGTACTGTACAATGCGCTGCAGGACACAGTGCGGCGTGGTGAAACTCGTCGTGCGCTGACCCTCGGGACTAAGAATCTCACACTGCAGGCCTATCTGCTGCAGCACGAGGACCATGAAGTTCGGCATGCTCAGGGCGAATTCACACGCCTCGATGGTGGACGTCATGTTGCAAATCGCCCACAAGGCTTGGTCTTTCAACGGCATGGAAGAAGAAGGTGCGACGACGACGTTCAGCAGCTCCGGCAAGGCGCCGCAAGTGAGCAGGTTGTGAATGTGACGCGGTTCACCGCAGGCGATGTTCGTGAGACACCAGGCGGCTTCCGACTGCAGCGCGGTGGAGTCCACGCGGGACAAGAAGCGGATCAAGGTGGGAACAACCATGCCAGACTCGATGACCACGTCCAACGGTGGATTCTTATCTGTATGCATACAAGAACAACGAAGAATTTAGGCATGGCAAATGTACAAGAGCTAAATTGCACAAAAGGTTGTACCAGCAGCTAAGATTCTTCTAAAAAACATAGCACCATCCAGCTGTTCTTGAAGGATCATGCTGTTTAAAAGGGCACATTTCTGAGGCAAAACCGTGTAGCTCCGTGATGTCGACGCTGAGCTTGACGCGGCCGGATCAGAAGACTCCGAGGGGGTGTCATCCACCTTGAACTAAGTGAAAACGACAAATAACAAAGGTATTAACTGTAAGCCGAAGAAGACACGAGAACACCGATTCGACCACGTCACCTTCCTTCGCTCGACGTTTGCACGGTCAAACCTCTTTTCTTTTCTAATCTGCACAGCTCTGCCTTCCCTGTTTCGACGAGCCGCTTCAGGGTCAATACCTTTACCTTTCACAGGCTTTCTGGACTGTTCGTTAGCTTGCATGTGTGAATTTCTGTGTAAAATTTGTGAAGTCGACCTCCAACATCAGGAAGTAAAAATATCCCGGAGTAGTAGCCAACTGTTCATGTAAGTTGCAACAGACTCATGGACGTTTGGATGGATCCAACGTCCTCAACGTTGCACGGTCACAAAGTACTCACTGTGGTCAACCAACATTACGCCCCAGAGGTCTGATACAGTCGGCATGGAGCTCACCTCGCAAGATGAAGCAAGAAGTGCAAGGAAAGAAAGTTTGGTTACGGAACCCGAGAAGAAGCAGGTTTTGAAGTCGTTGCTGGACAACTTCCTGGAAGTGGCTGCGGAAGATAAAGAAGCTTACGACCCGGAATGCAATACAGGAAATATGACTCAAAAGTTGTTGGAAGAAGTGGAGTCATTCATCGTTCAAGTGGCAAAGTGCTACCAAGGCTACGGCTGCCCAACGCACACCGTGGAAGTGAACCTGGTGAAAGTAGCGAAAGGATTGGGCGTAGAAGCACAAGTGCTTGTCTTTCCATCGCAAATATTCATTCAAGTTGATGACACTAGGACGGAAGCGGGAATCACAAAGCGTCACTCCGAGTTCTTCCGCACTTCGTCTGGCTACAATTTTTACAAGTTGCAACTGGTCGACGAGTTAGTGCGCCGAATTGCCAGCTATGCCCAGGACTCAGACACTGCTGCTCAAATTCAAGAGGTGCAACCAGAAGTCGCCGCTGAAGCTTTCCAGCGAGCTGGGGCATTCGTCAAAGCTGCCAGCATCAAGCCCACCGGTTCGGGTAGAATCTACGCACCGTTACCGACGGTCGAAGAAGGAAAGCCACTTGAGCCGGCCACCACTACCCCGGAAAAAGTACTACACACAAGCGAATTTACACCAATCGATATCAATTACGACAGCACAGATGTATCGGATAAGACAACGATTTCCCCTGGCCTTGCCGAGGAGGTGTATGAGGAGGTGCAAGTGGAGGAGGCAATGGACGCAGACGACAATGCCTCCGTCACCAGCGACACATCCGCCGACACGTCCCTCTCGATCACGCCGAATCCTCCTTTTCACACGCTGCTATCGCGTCTGACCAGCAAGCTCGGGCGCTCCCGAAGTCCCAGCAAGCTGCACGGCCGCGCCAAGAGAGCCGCGAAAATAGCCAAAATGATCCTAACGCTCGCTTCCTTTGGTCCGAATGTGTACGATGTAGAGAACGAAATGTATGACGAAGAGTGCGGGGAAAACGGTCCCAATTACCACCATTTGTTTTCAAAGCTCGCTGTGGAAGATGGGATCCGGTTGATTCGCACGATTATTAAACAGAAGCCCTTGTACAGTATCTGGTTCAAAATCTTCATGACCGGAGTGTCGTCGTTTGGCTCCTGTGGGATCTTCTTTGGAGGCAGCTGGCTGGATTGCGCCTTTAGTTTCGTTTTGGGCGTGATGATCGCGCTGATCGAGCTGCTTTCCATTGTGTCACCCACCTTTAGTCGCATTTATGAGTTCGTGGCCACCTTTGCGGCGTCTTTTATTATCCGCGCGGTGAGTGCATACTATCCCCACATTTGCTACCGCGCGGTGCTCCTGAGCACGATTGTGTTTGTCCTGCAGGGCGCCACCATTACTATGGCCTTCGTGGACATCATGACCAAAGACATCATTACCGGCACCACACGGGTTTTCTTCGGCATGCTGATTTCTGCATTGATTGGCTACGCCATGGACATCTCCACTTCCACGTATGCCAGCTTGGCGGATCGGTCGTATGACAGTGTAGTGGAGGATTCAGTGTGTGAGAACCTAGTTGACCCTGCGTGGTATCCCCTAATGTTTCTCATTATGGCCGTTGGCTTTAACATTTTGTTGGAAGCACACCGCAACCAATTGCCTCCGATGGTTTTCATCACCGCGTGTAGCTATCTGGTGTATTATTATCTCACCAAGGTGATTGATAATCAGTTTCCTACCATTCTGGCTGCCTTCACGGCCTCCTTGTTGTCGAATCTGTATTCACGGCGCACGGGCCAGCCGGCAGTGGTGTACATTATTCCTGCT
>LNAP01005970.1_pt1 | contig 11492 bp, 10 predicted proteins | sample 602601 | NCBI WGS metagenome assembly LNAP01 (sample SAMN02440304, study PRJNA202911) | soil metagenome | biome: Subtropical and temperate rainforests or woodlands; isolation source: soil samples (1 kg each in a 20% v/v slurry with milli Q water) were... ... | reverse complement strand
GCAGTCCGCCCCGGCTCCACGCCAGCAGGCTCCGCGTCCGCAGCAGTCGGCAGCACCGCAACAGTCGCGTCAGGCTCCGGCTCCACAGCAGGCTGCTCCGCAACCGGCTCCGGATTTCGACAGCTTTGATGACGATATCCCGTTCTGATTCCTACCTAATATTTGGTGGTAAAGGTAAGCGGGGGCTTTAGGAGCTAAGACTCCTTACGCGCTGAATCTTTTAGAGTTAGATGAAAACCCTCTTTGCTATAAAGCCAGGAGGGTTTTTTTTCGCCACGTGTAAAGCTGACCTGCAATTTGCTCCCTCGCCCCTGTGCAGCTGCTGATGAATTATGCGCTGGACCATTAGATTTTCAGCGCGTTGGCCAGGCGCAACATGGCAGCTTCGATTTCATACGCAGTCAGGGAGGAGTAGCCCAGCAGCCAGCCCTGTTGCTTCGGGTCACCCGCGTACAAGCCGCTGAGGCCGGACAGTTGCACGCCGGCAGTGGCGGCCTGGCGGATGGTTTTTTCCTCGGACCATCCGGTTTTCAGCAAGCAGGGGATTTGCAACCCGCCCGGCGGCAGTTCGGCTGTGACCACCGCGCTCAAGTACTTGCCGATGGCATCGTGCATGATCGACCGGCGTCCGGCATACAACTTGCGCATGGCCCGGACATGCGCGTTGTAATGGCCGTCTTCCATAAAGCGCGCCAGCGTCAGTTGCAGCATTTGCGGAGTGTGGCCGTCCATCATGCTGCGCGCATAGGCAAAGGGTTTGACCAGCTCGGGGGGCAGCACCATATACCCCATGCGCAGGCCGGGGTAGAGCGTCTTGCTGAACGTGCCGATGTAGAGCGTGCGCTGATACTTGTCCAGCACGCCGTGGGTTGCCCGTCGTAATGGAACTCGCTGTCGTAGTCATCCTCGATGATCCACTTGCCTTTTTGCGCCGCCCAATTGATCAACTCAAGACGCCGCTCCAGCGGCAACGTCACGCCGGTGGGGTATTGGTGCGAGGGCGTGACGTACACGCAATTGGCGCCGCTGCGGTCGGCGTACAGCAGGTCGGTGCGGATGCCCCGTTCATCGACATCAATGGGCAGCACCTTGGTTTCGGCGATTTCGAAGGCCTTGCGGGCGCCGTAATAGCCGGGGTTTTCCAGCAGGATCGGCTTGCCGGCGTCCACCAGCAACTGCGCGCACAGATACAACGCCTGACGCGTACTGCTCAATACCAGCACCTGGTCGGGGGAGCATTTGGCACCGCGTTCGAGGTTCAGGTAGGTGGCAATCGCTTTGCGCAGGGGCTCGGCCCCTTGCGGATCGCCATGCAGCAGCACGTTCGCGCGATAGTCCTTCATGACCTGGCGCTGCAAACGCTCCCAGACATCCGTCGGGAAGCTGCGGGTTTCAGGCAGGCCGGTGGCGAATGCCTTGATGACTTGCTGATCGCGCACGCCGCCGGTGTCGAAGATCATCCGCCCGCGTTGGCTGAGTTCGGCGCCCGGTGCGGCGACACTGCTCCTGACTTCCTGAGCCTTGAGGCGTCGGCGGCCGGCACCGCGCAATTCGACGCCCACCGTGTCGCAGACGTAACTGCCGGCGCCTTCGCGGCGCACGATAAACCCGTCCCGATGCAACTGCACATAGGCGTTCTCAACGGTGTCGCGGGCGCAGCCCAATGACTTGGACAGCACCCGCGTGGCGGGCAGTTTCAAGCCGGGGTCAAGGGCTCCGTCGAGAATCAGCGCACGCAACGCACGTTGGATCCGCTGGTGCAAATCCAGCAACTGAAACTCAGCGTCGTTGAGGCGCATCTTCAGGGTTTCCAGCTCGAAGGTCTTCGCCATGTGGTCTGCTCTCTTTCCATAAATTGGCAGGTAAAGGCAGGCCAGTTTATCCGTAGACTCTGGCCCTCGCCACCCCAGGCTTTACCTCGGTGATTACGCACAGGGCAAGCGTTCTTGAACAGGAGTTACTCAACCATGGCTCGGTCACACAACTTCAGCGCAGGCCCCACCGCGGTGCCGTTGGACGTCCTCGCTCAGGCGCACGAGGAGTTTTTCGATTTTGCCGGCACCGGCATGTCCGTGATGGAAATCAGCCATCGTTCGCAGGTGTTCATGGCGGTGGCCCGCGAGGCCGAACGGGACCTGCGCGATATCCTCGGGGTGCCGCCCGCCTACAAAGTGTTGTTTCTGCAAGGGGGCGCCTCGTTGCAGTTCGCTCAAGTGCCGATGAACCTGATAGGCGATAAAGGCACGGCGGACTACCTGCACACCGGCCTCTGGTCGGGCAAGGCGATCGAGGCAGCACGGCGCTACTGCGATGTGCGCGTGGTTGCCAGTGCCCACGCGTCCGGTTTCGACCGTGTCCCCCACGCCTCGGACTGGCGCCTTAACGCCGACGCCGCCTATTTGCACTACACCGAGAATGAGACGGTGCACGGCGTGCAGTTCATCGACACGCCCGCGAGCGACGCGCCGCTGGTGTGCGATGCCTGTTCAAGCCTGCTGTCCAAGCCGATCGACATCGCCAGGCATGGGCTGGTGTATGCCGCCGCGCAGAAAAACATGGGCGTGGCCGGGTTGACGGTGGTCATCGTGGACCCGGCATTGCTGGAGCGTTCCCATGCCTTTACCCCGGACATTCTCAACTACGCGCGCATCAGCGACGCGCAGTCGATGCTCAATACCCCGGCGACCTTCTCCTGGTACCTCACCGGCTTGACGCTCAAGTGGATCAAGCGCAGCGGCGGTCTGCAGGCCCTGCATCAACGCAACCAGGCCAAGGCGGGAATGCTGTACCGCGCCATCGATGGGAGTGACGGGTTTTATCGAAACCCTGTGCAGTTACCGTATCGCTCCATCAACAACGTGCCCTTCCGGCTGGCCGAGGCGGCTCTGGAGAAGGCCTTTTTGCGGAGCGCCGAGCAGGCCGGCCTCAATGGCCTCAAAGGCCACGCCAGCGTCGGCGGCCTGCGCGCCAGCCTCTACAACGCCGTTTCAGTGCAGGCGGTCGAGGCGCTGTGCGATTTCATGAACGCGTTTGCGCGCGAGCATGGCTGAGCCGACCGCGCAAAGTGGTCTGGTCTGCTGCGTTAAAGCGTAGGGGTAAAACCTGCCATTCAACGGCTATAAATGACCGCTTACCAGCGGCCGGATTACATCGTCCAGCAAGGAGCCAAGACCTATGTCATCTACTCAATTCCTTTCGTCCCTGCGTCTGCGGGACCTGCTGCACCCGGTGGTTGCCGGGCTGATTTCGGTGATCGTCAATTACGGCGGCACCTTCATCCTGGTGTTTCAGGCCGCCAAGGTCGCAGGGCTCAGCCCTGAGTTGACGGCGTCGTGGGTTTGGTCAGTGTCGATCGGGGTAGGGGTGACCGGGCTGTTCCTCAGTTGGGTGAGCCGCGAGCCGATCATCACCGCCTGGTCGACCCCGGCGGCGGCTTTCTTGATCGTCGCCTTGGCGACCACACCGTACGCCGAGGCCATCGGGGCGTACATGATTTCGGCTACAGCGTTCGTGCTGCTGGGCTTGTCCGGCTACTTTGAAAAAGCCGTTCGCCTGATCCCGCCCGGTGTGGCAGCGGGCTTGTTGGGCGGCATCTTGTTGCAGTTCGGCATCGGTGCGTTCGCCAGCATGAGCGTCGACCCGTTATTGGTCGGGGTGTTGATCGGCGCCTACATCGCGTTCAAGCGCTTGAGTGCGCGCTATGCGGTGGTCGGCATTCTGGTGCTGGGGCTTGGCTTTCTGCTGATGCAGGGGCGCGTGGATTTCACGGGGCTGGCGCTGGAGTTTGCGACACCGGTGTTCACACGCCCCGAGTTCTCGGTCAATGCATTGTTGAGCGTGGCGTTGCCGCTGTTTCTGATCACCCTCACGGGGCAGTACATGCCGGGCATGCTGGTGCTGCGCAATGACGGGTTCAACACCAGTGCCAACCCGATCCTCAGCGTGACCGGGCTGGGTTCTTTGCTGATGGCGCCGTTCGGTTCCCATGCCTTCAACATCGCGGCCATCACGGCTGCCATCTGCACTGGCAAGGAAGCGTCTGAAGACCCGTCCAAGCGCTGGATCGCAGGCGTGGCCGCGGGCATCTTCTACATCCTGGTGGGGATTTTCGGCGTGACCCTGGCGGCGGTGTTCATGGCCTTCCCGGCGACCTTCATCACCACCCTGGCCGGGCTGGCACTGTTGGGCACCCTCGGCGCGAGCCTGGCCAATGCCATGGCGGACGTGAAATCGCGGGAAGCGTCGCTGATCACCTTTCTGGCCTGCGCGGCCAATATCACCCTGTTGGGCATCGGCGGCGCGTTCTGGGGCCTGGTCATCGGCCTGGCGGCCTACGCCGTGCTCAATGGGCAGTTGCCGCGTCGTGAAAAGACTGTGGTGCCACAGGCCGAACCGGTTGCAGTGCCCACCAAAGGAGCGGCCAACTGATGCCTGATCAAACCGAAGACCTCAACATCCTGCATGCGCGCCATGGTCGTTACCCACAGGCCGACAGTGTCGAAGACTTTCGCCGCAACCTGGCCGCCGTGCAGCAACGCATTGTCGAGGCGTGCCATCGGGTAGGGCGGGACCCGGCCGGTGTGCGCTTGCTGCCGGTCAGCAAAACCTTTGATGAAGCTCATCTGCGTCTGGCCTATGCCGCCGGTTGCCGCCTGCTGGGCGAGAACAAGGTGCAGGAAGCACAGCGCAAGTGGGAAGCCATGACCGACCTGCAAGACCTGCAATGGTCGGTGATCGGCCACTTGCAGACCAACAAGGCCAAGCAGGTCGCACGCTTCGCCAGTGAGTTCCAGGCCCTGGACAGCCTGCGGGTGGCCGAGGCGCTGGACCGTCGCCTGCGCATTGAAGGTCGGCAGATGGACGTGTTCGTCCAGGTCAATACCTCAGGCGAAGCCAGCAAGTACGGGCTGGCGCCCGATGACGTGGCGGCTTTCCTGGAGACTATGCCAGCGTTCCCGACACTGCGGGTTCGCGGGTTGATGACGCTGGCGCTGTTCTCGGCCGACGCGGTGCGGGTGCGCCCATGCTTCGTCCGGCTGCGTGAATTGCGCGACCGCTTGCGTCATTGCGCCCCTGATGGGGTGTCGCTGCAAGAGCTGTCGATGGGCATGTCGGGCGACTTTGAAATCGCCATTGAAGAGGGCGCGACCGTGGTGCGCGTCGGACAGGCGATCTTCGGTGCCCGAGCCATGCCGGATGCCTACTACTGGCCGACCGCCGATGCCCGCCCTCGCAGTGAAGACACGTTGTTGTCGATCGATACCAGCCGTTGATCCCCCTCTACAGGAAGGCCCGCAATGTCCGCTGCACCCGCTTACCTCATGCACACCTCAGCCCGACAACCGGTTTCGTTCAGCCGAGGCCAGGGCGCCTCGTTGTGGGACACCGAGGGTGTTGAATACCTGGATGCCATCGCCGGTGTGGCGGTGGCGAGCCTGGGGCATGCCAACCCCGAAATTGCCGCGGCCATCGCCGAACAGGCCACGGTGTTGCTGCACACGACCAACCTGTTTCGTATCCCATGGCAGGAGCAATTGGGCGAACGACTGTGCCTGCTCTCGGGCATGCAACGGGCGTTTTTCTGCAACTCCGGAGCGGAGGCCAACGAAGCGGCGCTCAAACTGGCCCGCCTGCACGCCAACGCCCGGCAGGTGACCCAGCCGCAAGTGTTGGTGATGGACAACAGTTTTCACGGGCGCACCCTGGCCACCCTCGCCGCCACCGGCAACCCCGCCGTGCATCGCGGCTTCGAGCCCCTGATGCCGGGATTTGTGCGAGTGCCTTACGACAACATCGAGGCGATTCGCCAGGTCGCGGCGCAGTCACCCGATATCGTCGCGGTGCTCGTCGAGCCGGTGCAGGGTGAGGGAGGCGTGCACGCCGCCTCTGCCGGCTACCTGCAGGCCCTGCGCCAACTGTGTGATGAACACGACTGGCTGATGATGATCGATGAAGTGCAGACCGGGCTGGGCCGCACCGGTGCCTGGTTTGGCTTTGAGCATGCGGGCATCGAGCCGGACGTCATTACCCTGGCCAAAGCGCTGGGCAACGGTTTCCCCATCGGCGCGTGCCTGGCGCGGGGCAAGGCCGCCGAGCTGTTTTCCCCCGGCCACCATGCGTCCACGTTCGGCGGTAACCCGCTGGCGTGCCGCGTGGGCTGCACAGTGCTCGACATCATGCAGCGCGATCACATCCCGCAACGCGCTGCCGCCTCGGGCCGGCGCTTGTTGGCGGCCTTGAAGCTGGCGCTGGGCAACCATCCTGAGGTGGTGTCCGTTCGCGGCATCGGCTTGATGATCGGCATTGAACTCAATGGCCCGTGCGCCGAACTGGTCGGCCGGGCCCGTGAAGAACAACGTCTGCTGATCACCGTCACACGGGGCACCACCGTGCGCCTGTTGCCGCCGCTGATCTGCGATGACGCACAAATCGATGACATCGCCGCGCGCATCACGCGCCTGCTGTCACCCGCCGCTTGAATTCTTGACCAAGGACACTTTGCCCATGTACGACTCGACGCTGACCCTCAACGCTTTCGACCCTGAGCTGTATGAATCGATTCACAACGAAGAGCATCGCCAGGAAGACCATATCGAGCTGATCGCCTCGGAAAACTATGCCAGCCCGCTGGTGATGAAAACCCAGAGCACGGTGCTCACCAACAAGTACGCCGAAGGCTACCCCGGCAAGCGCTATTACAGCGGCTGCGAATACGTCGATGTGGCCGAGCGGCTGGCCATCAAGCGGGTCAAGGCCTTGTTCGACTGCGACTACGCCAACGTGCAACCCCATGCGGGCGCCCAGGCCAACGCGGCGGTCTTCCTGGCACTGATCAACCCCGGTGACACGGTGATGGGCATGAACCTGGCCCAGGGCGGTCACCTGACCCACGGCAACCCGGCCAACTTTTCGGGGCGTCACTACACCATCGTGCCTTACGGACTGAACCCGAAAACCGGCTTTCTTGACTATGACGAGATGGAGCGCATCGCACTGCAGACACGCCCAAAAATGTTGATCGGTGGTTTTTCCGCGTATTCGCGGTACAAGGACTGGGCACGCATGCGCAGCATTGCCGACAAGGTAGGGGCTATCTTCTGGGTCGATATGGCCCACGTCGCCGGGCTGGTCGCCGCGGGCGAATACCCGGACCCGCTTCCCCATGCGCATGTGGTCACCAGCACCACGCACAAAACCCTGCGCGGGCCACGCGGCGGTTTGATTTTGTCCAAGGGACAGGATGAAGCTTTCTACAAAAAGCTCGACTCCGCTGTGTTTCCCGGCGTACAGGGTGGGCCGCTGATGCACCAGATCGCGGCCAAGGCCGTGGCGTTCAAGGAAGCGCTTGCGCCGGAGTTTAGAATTTACCAGACCCAAGTGGTCATCAACGCCCGGGCCATGGCCGGGGTGTTGCAAAAGCGCGGGTACAAGATCGTCTCGGGCGGCACCGACAACCACATGATGCTGATCGACCTGTCCGACAAGCCATACACCGGCAAGGAGGCCGACGCGGCCCTGAGCAGTGCCTTTATCACCGCCAACAAAAACTCGGTGCCGAATGACCCGCGCTCACCGTTTGTGACCTCCGGCCTTCGTATCGGCACCCCGGCGGTGACCACCCGCGGGTTTGATGTGGAGGCTTGCGAGCAAGTGGCCGGCTGGTTATGCGACGTACTGGACGCCCTGGAAAACGGTGAAAGCGACAAGGTCGAGCACCACGTGCGCGAACAGGTTGTCGCGCTGTGCCGTCGTTTTCCGGTCTATCGCTGAGTCCGGCCCGGCCATTGCGTGATCGGGTGGTGGCCGGGTGTTCAACGGTTTTAGCCCTCGCGAATAGTGACCTGTTGTCTTAGAGTTACGGCACCAACCCGTATCCAGTGGCAGTCCTAATCAGGAGAAATAAATGACTATCGTCGTAATTGTGTATTCATCCGGACGAGGACACACACGGACTGTCGCGGAGCATGTCCAGCAAGGCGCAGCAGTGGTTGCGGGAACATGTGCCGAACTCATCGAGATTGTGCCCGCTCAGATCGGTAGTGATGGCAGGTGGCGTGATGATGCTGTCATGAGCCGGCTAGCGGAGGCTGACGCCATAATCTTTGGTGCGCCCACCTACATGGGGTCGGCCCATGGATTGTTCAAGCTGTTCCTCGAGGCTGGTATCGCGCCTTGGCGTAGCCAGGAGTGGAAGGACAAGATCGCCGCCGGGTTCACAAACTCTGGAGCGCGCTCCGGCGACAAGCTCGTAACGCTGCAGCAGATGTCGATCTTCGCGGCGCAAATGGGAATGATGTGGGTAAGCGCCGGGGATTTGCCGGGTGGCAACTATCCCGATGGCGGTTTCAACGACGTGAACGTCAACGGATCATGGCTAGGCCTGATGACTCAAAGCCTGAATGAGGGCACGGCGGAGAACGCTCCGCATCCAGGCGACAGGCTTAGCGCGGAGCGCTTTGGACGTAGGGTGGCGCGAGCGACGGCACGTTGGGCAGTCGGTGCAGACAAGTTTCCTTCCCAGAGGATCGATGCACAGGAAAACCGGCGGCGCAATCTCGCAGGGATCGACGAGTGGAAGCAATTTAAAGACTGACCCCTTCTTCAATCGGTGGGATCAGAGGCCCGAGACTGACGTCACCCTCATCAGCAAGACTCAGGCGCCTTACAGCGGGCGTTCTTCACGATGAAGCTTCCCGTCGCCAAAATCAGCTCATCGACCAGCTTCTCGTTCTGGAATGCATTGAAAAAGTGATCCATGGGCCTGACGAACAACTCGCCTTCTCCATGGTGGTAACGGATCAGGCTCTCGCCCAGGGCGGGTTGCGGGAAGACGATGTTGTCTTGGGTGCCGACGGCGACGAATAGCGGCCCGTCATAGTTGGCAATCTCCGCAGCCGGAACCAGGGTGAGCAGGCTGACGAAAAAGGCTGACTTGACCTTGAGCGGCTGCCCCTGCGGCATCGGCAGTTCCACCGGTTTGTCACCGCTGGCCAGGGCCTCTTTGATCTTCTCGGCCCCCCACAGCAGCGGGAACGACGCCGGCATGTTGATCGCCGGATTCCACAGCGCTACGGCGTCCAGTTTATGTGGTGTACGGGCCGCCACTGCGGTGGACACGGCACCGCCCATGCTCCAGCCGACCAGAACCATTCGGTTGGCATCGACGCGGCCGGAATTGGCGAGGTAATCGAGCGCGGCCAGTCCGTCCGCGACATGCGCATCCAGCGTAGCGTCAGCGCTATTTCCATCGCTGGCGCCGCCGGCGAAACGATAGTCGATCCGTAAACTGGCAATACCCTGGTCGGCCCAGATGCGTGCGGCGCGTGCAAAAATTCCCTCATTGACAGCAGGGATCTTCACTTCATCCCGGCTACCACCAAAGCTGTGTAGCAGCAGAGCGACCGGTGGTTTTTCCACGCCTTCGGGTAGGTTGAGGGTACCGACAACCTTCATGCCCTCCACCGTGAAGGTGACAGTTTGTTCGGCTGCCTGTGCAACCAAGCAAACGGCAAGAAGAAAGATGGCCAGTGCCATACGGCTAAGAGAGGTAAATATGATGAGTTCCTCAAGGATGATGGGCGGGTTGAACCTCGTCCGATTATTGATCGGTTGAGGGCTTCGCGTTTTTTTCGGCCGAAGGCTGGCTGAGCAGCCCGACCCCGCTATACCACAGCGGGCCGAGGTTAAACCGGTTGGGGTAGAGCTTGATCATTTGGTCATAGAACTCACGAGGGGTCGGGTTCTGCGCCAGCAGCCGTTGAGCATCCAGCAAGTATTGACGGGTTTCGTCCAGGATGACCGGATTGTTGGGGAGGGCTTTCTGTTTATGGCCCGCAACCACTGCCCGCGGCTTGAGCGCCTTGACGCGATCAATCGCCTCTATCCAGGACTGCAGGCCGCCGTGCCCGCCTTCAAGCAAGTACTGATGCACACCGTTGTAGGCGACATCGCCGGCCACCACCAGGCCGATGGCCGGCACATGCAAGACGGTGGTGTCGTCGGTGTCGGTGTGGCCGACCTCGACCGGAAGAACGACATTGCCTTCCAGCAGGAAGCCGTCGGCAGGCACCGGTTGGGCAAGAATCGGCGTCTCGCCAATCAGGCCGGGGAAGTCCTTGTCGTACACTCGCTCCCGGCCCACCGTCGCCTGCATATTCATAAGTTTGATCGTGCCTTCGGTCGCATAGACGGTGGCGCTGGGGAAGCGCGCCATCAGCTGCTTGGTCCCGAACCAGTGGTCGCCATGCCCATGGGTGACATAGATGTATTTCAGCTGTTTGCCCGAGGCCGCTACCCAGTCAGCGACGGCTTTAGTCTGTTCGAGCGTCATCGGCGGATCGACCAGCACAGCCTCCTTCTCCCCGAAAATCAGGGTAGACGAAATCGGCGAGGATACGATGGGCTCGCCGTTCGGCAATCGAGCACCGGAGGCACGTTGAACCCCATCCGAGACAAGTACCTCATACGACAGCGGAGGGGAAGATCGGGTGGCGTTGCTAGTCCCGGCCTCAGGGGTGGCCGCATGGGCAATGCTGGAAATGGCAGCCAAAACAGTGGCGAGCACCGTGCGGGTGGATGGCATGTGCATGATGCAACCTCCATGAGGTTTACTCGTCGGATTGCGGTTGCCGCTCGACTCGTGCGGCGACACCAGCAGACGCAATAAGCACTGTTTCAGCGTGTGCTGCCCTCAGCAAGTCTAGGCAGTGACGAACCTTGCCACCCAGTTTTCTTTGTTCAAGCGAAGCCATCTGGCTTCGCTTTTTTGTTGGCGCTATTAACTGAATAACGCGGTCACGTTGGCCCTTGCCGAGTGCAGTTTCTTGTAGCTATCGATCAACCGCAGGTGCCTGTCGAGCCCCTCCAGTTTCAAGCTGGTCGGCGTCAAGCCATGGAAACGCACGCTGCCGTCCACCGAGCCGATCGCTGCATCCGTGCGTTCGTTGCCAAACATCCGGCGGAAATTGGCCTCGTAGTCTTCCAGTTCCAGGTCTTCGTCCAGCTTCATCTCCAGCACCACATTGACCGCTTGGTAAAACAAGCCGCGTTCAACCGTGTTGTCGTTGTACTGCAGGAACATTTCTACCGCCTCTTTCGCCTCTTCATATTGCTGCAAGGCGAGATAAATCAGCAGCTTCAACTCCAGGATCGTCAGCTGACCCCACGCCGTATTGTCGTCAAATTCGATGCCGATCAGGCTCGTGATGTCGGTGTAGTCGTCCAGCTCACTTTCCACCAGACGTTCAACCAGCGATTGCAGTTCTTCTTCGTTCAGGCGATGCAGGTTGAGGATGTCGGCACGGAAGAACAGCGCTTTGTTGGTGTTGTCCCAGATCAGATCATCCGCGGGATAGATTTCCGAATAGTCCGGTACGAGGATGCGGCAGGCCTTGGCGCCGATATGCTCGTAGACCGCCATGTACACTTCCTTGCCCATGCCTTCGAGAATGCCGAACAAGGTCGCGGCTTCCTCGGCATTCGAGTTTTCACCC
>LNAP01006601.1_pt1 | contig 11493 bp, 9 predicted proteins | sample 602601 | NCBI WGS metagenome assembly LNAP01 (sample SAMN02440304, study PRJNA202911) | soil metagenome | biome: Subtropical and temperate rainforests or woodlands; isolation source: soil samples (1 kg each in a 20% v/v slurry with milli Q water) were... ... | reverse complement strand
GGACCGCTACAGCTACGACCGCGAGTACATGCTCAACCAGATCAGCATGCTGTTCGGTGGCCGCATCGCCGAAGAAGTGTTCATGAACCAGATGACCACGGGCGCCAGCAACGACTTCGAGCGCGCAACCCATATCGCCCGCGACATGGTCACCCGCTACGGCATGACCGATGCCCTGGGGCCCATGGTCTATGCCGAGAATGAAGGCGAAGTGTTCCTGGGCCGCTCGGTGACCAAGACCACCACCATGAGCGAGCAGACCATGGAAAAGGTGGACATGGAAGTGCGCCGCATCATCGACGAGCAGTACCACCTGGCACGGCGCCTGATCGAAGAGAACAGCGACAAGATGCACGCGATGGCCAAGGCCTTGCTGGAATGGGAAACCATCGACACCGACCAGCTCGACGACATCATGGCCGGCAAGGCACCTCGTCCACCCAAGGACTGGACACCGCGCACGCCTCCGTCCTCGGGTGATGGCCCGAGCGGTGGGTTGCCCGCCGTTGCCACGGAGCCCGCCCCGACCGTCGCCTGACGCCCGGCGCGCATTCACCAATAAAAACGGGGCTCGCAGCCCCGTTTTTATTTTCTCTTTTTTTCATCGATGCCCATGCTCTGGCAAACCACCCGTTTCACCCTGGACCTGGCACGTTCGCTCACCATGGGCATTGTCAACGTGACGCCGGACTCGTTCTCCGATGGGGGGCGACACGGCTCGACCGGGGCGGCGCTGCGCCACTGCGAGCAGCTTCTTAAGGACGGTGCCGACATCCTCGACATCGGCGGAGAATCCACCCGCCCCGGCAGCCCGGCCGTGGGCCTGGAAGAGGAGTTGGCGCGTGTGCTGCCCCTGGTGCGCGGTGCGGTGGGCCTGGGCGTGCCGATTTCAGTGGACACCTACAAGCCCGAGGTCATGCAGGCGGTGCTGGACCTGGGGGCCGACATCGTCAACGACATATGGGCTTTGCGCCAGCCCGGCGCAGCGCAGGTGGTGGCGCGGCACCCGCGCTGCGGTGTGTGCCTGATGCACATGCACGGCGACCCGCAGACCATGCAGGTAGCACCCATGGCGGGTGATGTACTGCCGCAGGTGCTATCGTTTTTGGAGCTATCAGCGCAATCCCTGCAAGCGCTAGGGGTCGAAAAGACCCGAATTGTTCTGGACCCGGGCATTGGCTTTGGCAAAACCGTTGCGCAGAACTTCGCCCTGCTGGCGCGCCAGCGCGAACTGCTGGCGCTGGGCTATCCCGTGCTGGCCGGCTGGTCGCGCAAGTCATCACTGGGCGCTGTCACGGGGCTGGATGTGGACCAGCGGCTGCAGCCCAGCGTGGCCGCTGCGCTGCTTGCCGTGGAGCGCGGTGCGCGCATTGTGCGCGTGCATGATGTGCGCGAAACCGTGCAGGCCCTCACGGTCTGGCGCGCCATGGAGTCGGGCCAGGCGGCGGGGGCTGCATAGCCTTTGTTCCAGCGCCTGCGGTGCCGACAACGGCCTTGTGGGGCTTTTTGTTGCTGCAGACCTCGCAAGGCGGCCGCTGTGGCGTGCGCTAGACTCAAATCTGCAAAAAACAACAGCGAAAAAGCCGATTCCCATGACTCAAAAATACTTTGGTACCGACGGCATTCGCGGCACTGTCGGACAGGCACCCATCACCCCTGACTTTGTGTTGCGCCTGGCGCATGCTGTCGGTCGCGTCCTGAAAAAGACCGAAGAGCGCCCCACGGTGTTGATCGGCAAGGACACGCGCATTTCAGGTTACATGCTGGAGAGCGCGCTCGAATCGGGCTTCAACTCGGCCGGTGTGGATGTGGTGCTGCTGGGGCCGTTGCCCACACCCGGCGTGGCTTACCTGACACGGGCGCAGCGCGCCAGCCTGGGGGTGGTCATCAGTGCCAGCCACAACGCGTATCCGGACAACGGCATCAAATTCTTCAGCGCACAGGGCACCAAGCTGCCAGATGCCTGGGAGCTGGCGGTGGAGGCTGCGCTGGATGAGCCCCCGAAGTGGGCTGATTCGGCCACGCTGGGCAAGGCCCGCCGACTCGACGATGCAGCAGGCCGCTACATCGAGTTTTGCAAGAGCACGGTCCCTCACGCACTGTCGTTGCGCGGCGTCAAGATGGTGGTGGATGCCGCCCATGGTGCCGCCTACCAGGTTGCGCCCAAGGTGTTCCATGAACTCGGCGCCGAGGTGCTTGCCATTGGGTGTGCGCCGGATGGCCTCAATATCAACCACGAGGTCGGAGCCACCCATCCCGACGCCCTGGTACGGGCTGTGCGCGCCAACCATGCCGACTATGGCATTGCGCTGGACGGCGATGCCGACCGCCTGCAGATGGTGGACGCCACAGGGCGCCTCTACAACGGTGACGAGTTGCTGTATCTCATGGCGGCCGATCGCATGGGGCGCGACGAACATGTGCCTGGCGTGGTGGGGACCCTGATGACCAACATGGCTGTCGAGGTCGCACTGCAGGCACGCGGCGTGAAGCTGGTGCGGGCACGCGTGGGCGACCGCTACGTGTTGGAGGAACTGGCTCGCCACCACTGGGTGCTGGGGGGCGAGGGTTCGGGGCATCTGCTGGCGCTGGACCGCCACACCACGGGTGACGGGATCGTGAGTGCCTTGCAGGTGCTGCAGGCGTGCGTGCGCAGTGGACAAACCATGGCACAACTGCTGGCAGACGTCGTGCTCTACCCGCAGGTGTTGCTCAATGTCCGCCTCGCGCCGGGGCAGGACTGGAAATCCAACAAGGTGCTGGCACAAACGGTCCAAGCCGTTGAACAGGAGCTCGGTTCCACAGGGCGCGTCCTGATCCGCGCCAGCGGCACGGAGCCTTTGCTGCGGGTGATGGTGGAGGCGCGCGATGCGCAAATGGCCAGTGCCTGCGCACAGCGGTTGGCCGATGCGGCGCGCGCGGGCTGAGCCTTTGCTGCGCGGTATCGCGGGAAAGTGTTGAGGCGTTTTCTGGATGGGAAGTGGTCGCCTGAAGACGAGACCACGAACATCATCTCGCATGGGTCCTTCGTTGCAGGTTGATGCCGCCGCCTGAAAGGTGCGCAGGGCATCGCCGTGCACCGCAGCGGCCAGGGATGACCTGCATCACCCTCGCGCGTCGGTGGCAGAGCGGATCGGGATGGGCCGCAAGGCGTCTTCTTGCAGCCAATAGCGCGGCTATTGGCAGGAAAAGCAACGCGGCGGATCGCCCGAGGCCGCGCTGCCACAGGCCGCAGGGAGTTATGCCGGTCATCCCCAGAAGCGGCGAAAGACCCACTTGTCATCGACGTGGCCTTGTCGCCAGAAAGATTCTGGCGCAGCCATTGTTCTCCGATGTGCTGCGTCATGAATTCGACATGACAGAGACATGGCGCTGTCACGGGAGGCTTCCACACTGCTGCGCAAGGAAGCGATGCCTGTCAATGGGTAGCGATTTCCGGAGAAAGCCACCTTCCTGCCCCTAGGAGTCGTCCCATGAATGAATTGCCCAATCTGCCACTGTTATCCGCTTCACTCCCCGCCAAGGCGCATGGTCGCGCAGACAGTCAGGGCAGCGGCGTTGCCCTGTCGGCACAGATGCAGGTGCAGGGCAATGTTCAGGTGGGTTGGGCGCGCCACCTGGACGAAGTGCGTCAGGCACAGCGGCTGCGATTCGATGTCTTTGCGGCCGAAATGGGGGCGCGGCTGGCAACGACCATACCGGGCCATGATGTCGATCTGTTTGACGACTACTGTGAGCATCTCCTGGTGCGTGACGTGCCAACCCAGCAAGTGATCGGCACCTATCGGGTGCTCACCCCGGCGCAAGCCAAGCGGGTAGGGGGCACCTACAGCGACAACGAATTTGATCTGACCCGGTTGCGCAGTTTGCGGCCCCGTATGGTCGAGCTGGGACGCAGTTGCGTGCATCCGGATCACCGCCATGGCGGTGTCATTCTGGCGTTGTGGGGGGCTCTGGCAGACTTCATGGTGCGCAATCAGCTCGATACCATGATTGGCTGCGCCAGCATTCCGATGCTGCACAACGGCGTGGTGAGTGGCGATGCCGCGGCCAGCATCTGGCAGCAATTGCGCCAGACCCATATGGCGCCCATTGATTTTCATGTACGGCCCCGGTTGCCATTGCCGGTGGAGCAACTCGACGGATCTCTGCTGATTGAGCCACCCGCCTTGATCAAGGGCTACTTGCGCCTGGGTGCCCGGGTTCTGGGGGCGCCGGCCTGGGATCCGGATTTCAACACCGCCGACCTTCCGATGCTGATGCGCATTGCCGACCTGCCCTCCCGCTACCGCAAGCACTTTCTGGGGGCCTGATGCGTGCGGCGTTCGACGCCTTGGGGCCCTGGGGCAATGCCTTGGGGGCGGCGGAAGTCGCCAGCAATGCAGGTGACTTGCATGTGCCCGAGCCGCATCGTTTTCGGGCAGTGTTCATTTCCGATCTGCACCTGGGAACGCCGGGTTGCCAGGCAACCGCCCTGCTGGATTTCCTGAAGCACCACCCTTGCGCAACGCTTTACCTCGTGGGGGATATCGTGGACGGGTGGCAGCTGCGTCGCAGATGGTTCTGGCCACAAGCGCATAACGATGTGGTGCAGAAACTTTTGCGCGGCGCCCGCAAGGGGTGCCGCGTGGTGTTTGTCCCGGGTAACCACGACGAATTCGCCCGCGCCTTCGTGGGGCATTCGTTTGGCGGCATCGAGGTCGTTGAAGATGCCGTGCACCTGACGGCCGATGGCCGACAGCTTTGGGTGACCCATGGTGATTACTTTGATGGTGTCATCCAGTGTGCCAAGTGGCTGGCCTATCTGGGGGATAACCTGTATGAGTTCACTCTCAAACTCAATCGGTACCTCAATTCGTTGCGCGCGCGCATGGGCTTGCCGTATTGGTCCTTGTCTGCTTACCTCAAAGGCAAGGTCAAAAAGGCCCTCAACTATGTGACGGATTTCGAGGTGGCCGTTGCGGCGGAGGCGCGCCGGCGTGGACACCATGGCGTGGTCTGCGGACATATCCACCGCGCAGAAATGCGGGAGATCGACGGCATTCTGTATTGCAACGATGGTGACTGGGTCGAAAGCCGCACCGCGCTGGTCGAGCATCTGGACGGTCGATTGGAACTGTTGCAATGGCCAGCCCGGCGCGAGGTTTCGTCTCCAGCCCTGGTTTCGGAAATGACGGCATGAAGATTGCGTTGGTGACGGATGCATGGCATCCGCAAGTGAATGGGGTGGTGACGACACTCACGGAGTTGGTGCAGCAACTGGAGCGGCTCGGGCATGACGTCCATGTCATCCACCCCGGCCAGTTTCGAACCCGCCCGTGCCCGGGTTATCCGGGTATCGACCTTGCCGTGCGACCGGCAGTGCCCCTGGGTCGCGCCATGGATGCCATCCGGCCGGACTCCATCCACCTTGCCACGGAGGGGCCCCTTGGCTGGGCCGCCCGTGGCTACTGTCTACGCCACAAGCTGGCTTTCACCACGGCATTTCACACGCGATTTCCTGAAATACTGAATGCCGCCTTGCGTATCCCGCTGGCGTGGGGCTATGCGTTGTTTCGGCACTTCCATCGCCCATCCTCGGGAATCATGGTGCCCACGCAAGGGGTCCTGCAGATGCTGGAGCACCGTGGCTTTCGCAATTTGCGCCAGTGGACCCATGGTGTGGATACGCAGGCGTTCCCCTTTCAGGGGGAAGCTTCACCCAGCCCTCTGGTTGGCGCACTGGCGCATCCAGTGAGCCTGTATGTGGGGCGAATATCGTATGAAAAGAACATTGAGTTCTTTTTGCAGATAAAGATGCCAGGTACCAAGATTGTGTGTGGTGTGGGTCCTCTGGAGCAGCGGTTGAAGGAGCGTTATCCGCAGGTGCGCTGGATGGGGCTGCTGGATCGGCAATCCCTTGCAGCACTGTACGCCGCTGCGGATGTGTTCGTGTTTCCCAGCCGGTCGGAAACCTTTGGACTGGTCATGCTGGAGGCCATGTCCTGTGGCACCCCAGTGGCGGCATTTCCGGTGGATGGCCCTTTGGAGGTTCTCGGGGCGTTGGAGCCACAGGGAGCACGGGGCGGTGTTTTGCACGCCGATCTGCTCTCGGCATGCCAGGCGGCATTGGCTGTACCGCGCCACGAGGCCCGTCGCCGGGCGTTGGACTTCACGTGGGCCAGGGCGACAAAACTCTTTGTTCAGCATCTGGTGCCCGCCCGGTCAGATAGCCCGAAACGCCTTGTGTCTGTCACATAAGGTGTCACATCATTGTCATGCATGTGTTAAATACTGGGACGGTTCTGTACAAACCCTTATTGCGCGCCCATGTCTCCACCGTCCCATGAAGCTGCCGTGGCCTCACCGCGCGCCAATCTGCCTGTCGTTGTGGCAGGTGCCAGAGCAGCAGACACGCCAGATCGACAGCCCTCCGCACAGGTCCTGGAGCAATCTGACTTGGTGCTCCTGGACAGGGACCACAGCATTCTGGCGTTCAACGAGCGTGTGTTTGACTGGGCGGTCCGGACCGATGTTCCGCTGCTTGAGCGGTTGCGCTATCTTTGCATTGTCTCTTCCAATCTGGATGAATTCTTTGAGGTAAGGGCTGCGCCGCACATCACGGCAGCCAAAAACGGTGAGACCAAAGGCCTTTACACCGAAGCATCCTTCCAGGCCCTGTCAGCCCAGGCGCACGATCTTGTGGTGCGGCAATACGCGCTGTACAACGACTCGCTGGTTCCGGCTTTTGCAGCGCATGGCATTCGCATTGTTGCGCATGGTGAGCGGTCGGATGTGCAAAAGCGCTGGGTACACGACTACTTCATGCGTGAGGTGCGACCGCTGCTTATTCCCGTGGGGTTGGATCCGGCCCATCCATTTCCGCAGGTCGCCAATAAATCATTAAATTTCATCGTGCGTCTGAAGGGCCGCGATGCGTTTGGACGCGAAAACGAAATTGCCATCGTCAAGGTCCCGCGTGCCTTGCCGCGGTTGATCCGCATGCCGACCAAGGTTGCGCCCAAAGAAGCTTTGTTCGTCAGCCTCTCCAGCATCGTGCGGGCGCACCTGCATGACCTGTTTCCTGGGCGGGAGGTCACTGAATTTTCGCAGTTTCGCGTGACCCGCCACTCCGATCTAGCACTCGATGAAGAAGATGTCCGCAACCTGAGAACTGCCCTGCGCCAGGGTTTGCAGCACCGCCACTATGGCCAGGCCGTGCGGCTGGAAGTGTCGGCAGGCTGTTCGGTGTTTCTTTCGGATTTCCTGCTGGAGCAGTTTGAATTGCCTGGCGCCGCGCTCTACCGTGTTAGAGGACCTGTCAACCTGGTGCGGCTGACACAGTTGGTAGATCTGGTCAACGACCCTGCGCTGCTGTTCCCTCCTTGGCGTTCCGTCTGGCCGCGTCAGATGCAGCCGGGTGTTTCCATTCTTGAACAATTGCGTCATCGTGACATACTGATGCACCAGCCGTTCGAGAGTTTTGATGGTTTGCTGGCCTTTCTGCGCGAGGCAGTCAACGACCCTCAGGTTCTGGTTATCAAGCAGACCATTTACCGCACCGGCTCAGACTCCGAACTCATGGATCTATTGACCGAGGCAGTGCGTCGCGGCAAGGAAGTCATGGCCGTGGTGGAGCTTAAGGCGCGCTTTGACGAAGAGGCCAACATCAACTGGGCCGAGGCGCTCGAATCCATTGGTGCTCAGGTGGTTTACGGTGTGGTGGGGCTCAAGACACATGCCAAGATGCTGCTGGTCACCCGAAGAGAAGGTCGCCAGCTTCGCCGCTATGGGCATCTGTCCACAGGCAACTACAACATGCGTACGGCGCGCCTGTATACCGACCTGAGCTATCTCACTGCGGATGAGGAAACCACCGCAGACATGGACGGTGTTTTCAACCATCTGGCCAGTCAGAATCGCCCCCCTAAATTGCGCAGGTTGTTGCTGGCGCCGTTTCATCTGCACCGTCGCATGCTGGATAAGATTGAGCAGGTGGGGCTGGCGGCCAGTCGCGGAGAAGACGCGCGCATTGTTGCCAAGATGAATGCCCTGACGGACGAAGGATTGATCCGTGCGCTGATCCTTGCCGGGCAGCGAGGGGCTCGGATTGACCTCATCGTGCGGGGCGCCTGTATGTTGCCGGCTCAACTGCCCGGGGTCACCGACAACATCCGCGTGCGTTCGGTGATCGGCCGTTTTCTGGAGCACACACGGGTGTTCTATTTCCGCTCAGGTGGCCAGGAAGACTTGTACCTGTCTAGTGCCGACTGGATGAACCGCAACATGATGCGCCGGGTGGAGCTTGCCTGGCCCGTCACTGATCCCGTTTTGCGTCAGCAGATCGTGGACGAATGCCTGGTGGCCTATCTTCACGATGATAAGGACGCCTGGACGCTCAAGGCGGATGGAACTTATGAACGCGCTCGCCACCCCGTCGCCGGCAGGGGGGTCCAGAACGCACTAATGGTGCGCTACAGCGCTTCAGCGCCAGCAGCGCGCCCCGATCAGGGAATGGCATGATGGACCTCATCCTCTGGCGTCACGCGGAAGCCGAGGAAGCGGCTGATGGGATGGATGATACGGCCCGTCCCCTCACCCAGCGGGGGGAGAAGCAGGCAGCACGCATGGCAGCGTGGTTGGACCGGCAACTGCCTGATGGGTTGCGAGTACTTGCAAGCCCGGCTCGCCGAACCGAGCAGACGGCCAGTGCTTTGGGGCGTAAGTTCAAGATGCGTGCCGAACTGCTGCCCGGCGGAACCGTAGAGGACTTACTGGAACTGGCCCAATGGCCGCGTGCGCGCGGGGCCGTGCTGATCATTGGCCATCAGCCTGTGCTTGGGCAGACGATTGCTCACTTGCTGGGTTTGCAGGCCCCCGAGTGCGCCGTACGCAAGGGGGCCGTCTGGTGGCTTCGCCAGCGCCAGCGGCTGGACCATTGCCAGACCGTGCTCATGACGGTTCAGTCCCCCGACTTCCTCTGATCCGCAATCCACGGGCCATTTAGCCCAGGCTAAGTCCCGTTACTTGCGGACTGCCTTGGCAGGGGTCTTTGTGGCGGGAACATCGGCCTTTGGGCGCCCCGTCTTGATGGACGGTATCGCCTGCAGGGCAGTGCGTAAAGCCGTATCTGACAGTCCGGCCAGCAGCTTCAATCCGGCGCGTAGCAACTCGCTTTTCTTGGTTGGTTGGGCGAGCGCGTCCGCGCGTTGTTTGAGTGTCTCGATGACAGCGTACTCATCTTTGGGGATGGTGAAACTGTCGCGAACCAGTTTGGGCTTTTTGGCGCGTGCTTCCTTGGCTGGCAATGCCGGTGCTGTAGCGGGTTTTGCCTTTGCCGTGGTGGGGGCAACGGCACGTTTGACGGACTTGGCTGCGGCTTTGGCAACCACCTTGGGTTCGGCTGCCGCCGCTTTTTTAACCTTGGAAGCAGTTGCCGCTGGGGTCGTGCCCGCTACCGCTGGCTTGGCTGACGGTTGAGCAGCAGTTAGGGCGGGGTTTTGGCTCGGAGTGGTGCTGGAAGTGGTCATAGTGAATGAATAAATAAACGGTATAAACAGTTTATACCGTTTATTGCCTCCAGTCACCCCAGATTGAGTTCCAGTTCCCAGGGGGTTTTTTGCCAGGCTATCACCTCTTCGCGTAGCAGGTAGGCTGATTGCGGGTAGGCTGCAGCCCATCCCGGCCTGGTGCTGATGGTGTGGCGCGTGCCCACGGCGCGCATAGACAGGCCTTCCACGTCTGGGTCGCGACGGGCATGGCAGAGCGCAACCGCTATGCGCAAACTCAGCAATTGCAGGGAAAAACCAGCGTCGTTGATCAGTTCGATTTCCAGTTTGCGGACTTTGCCCCGCGCGCTGAGCCTGTGTAGTTCGGACACGGCGAACCCGGCGGCATCGGTGTGATCCAGGATGTAGGCGCCATGGCGGTGGTATTCGCTGTGCGAAATGATGCCGCCAATCTCATGTAGGCGTGCTGCCCATTCGAGCTTGCGTGCGGCACGCTCGCTGTTCAGGGGGGCAGCCTGGGTGAAGAGGGCAGATGCAACACGCGCAACCCGCTCGGCTTGGGCGGTGTCCACCGAGAAGCGCTGCATGAGGCCATTCACCGTGGTGGTTCTTAAGTCGGTCTCGGGCTGCTCGCGGTCAAGCAGGTCGTAGAGAGCGCCCTGACGCAGCGCGCCCTGGGCGACATGCATCTGCCCAATTTCGAGCAGATCGAAAACCGCCCGCAACACACTGATGCCACCGCCAATCACGGCCCGCCGGTCTTCCTTGAGTCCTTCCAGTCGAACGCGGTCTGCATGGTGTGAGCGCAGCAGGCGGTCCTGCAGCCAGTTCAGTCCCTCCGCTGTGATGAGACCCTCGGGGCCGCCTGCAGCAGCGAGGATGTCGCCAACCGCACCAGCGGTGCCTGAAGATCCATAGGCAATATCCCAGGTGTCGGGCCGGAATGTGCCAAGCGCCTCGTCCAGCACTGCCTTGGCAGCGATTTCTGCAGCCATGAATGCCTGCCGCGTGAACTGGCCGTCGGCAAAGTAGCGTGTGGACCAGGCCACGCTGCCTACCCTGAAAGACGCCACGGTGTGGGGCCTGAATTGCTGCCCAAGGATGAATTCGGTAGAGCGACCACCAATGTCCACCACCAGCCGGCGTTCGTCCGACTGAGGCAGTAGGCGCGCAACCCCCTGGTAGATCAGCCGGGCTTCTTCAGGGCCTGAAACCACATCGATGGGATAGCCCAGAATTTCACCACCGCGCGTCAGAAATTCGTCCCGGTTGCGGGCCTCGCGAAGGGTCTGGGTTGCCACGGCACGCACCTGGGCGCGCTCAAAGCCCGCCAACGCCAGACAATCCCAGCCGCGCTGCATGGCTTCGCGCGTCAGATTGAATTCGTCGTCAAGGCCATTGCCTAGGCGCACGGTTTCCTTGAGATATTCCATTCGCTGGATGTGGCCGTGCTCGAAGCGGCCGATTTCAAGGCGAAAGCTGTTGGATCCTAGATCTACAGCTGCGAGCAGTGTTCCGTTGTGCATGTTTCTGCGCGTGATGCGCTTGATATCCGGCGAGCAGCATAGCACCCGCGTTCCTGTGCCCAGGCTGATGTCAGCCGATGATGCGACCATCCTGGGTCAGCATACTTTGCGTCACGTAGGCGTTGGACCGCTTTTTCCCTTGGTAGGCCACGATGTACCCGCCGACATTCACGTCGGCACGCCGCTGCAATGCCGTGAGCGCACTGGCACGTGTCACTGGGCCTGAAATGCCTGCAAGAATCTCGGCGGTGTAGCGCGCAGCAATGAAACCGGCCAGGCCCTGCGGAGACGGGGCTTCGTCAAAGAACCGGCTCAGCGCGTCGCGGTATGCGCGCACCACGGGCAGGCTGGACGTGATCAGCGGAACGGCCTGGGTGGCGATGATGGACGTGCCCTTGGGCGTACCACCCATCTGGGCGAGCACCTGCAGATTCACGTCGGCCAGCGCCACGACAAAACATTGTCGACCTGGCGGGGCC
>LNAP01005321.1_pt1 | contig 11494 bp, 13 predicted proteins | sample 602601 | NCBI WGS metagenome assembly LNAP01 (sample SAMN02440304, study PRJNA202911) | soil metagenome | biome: Subtropical and temperate rainforests or woodlands; isolation source: soil samples (1 kg each in a 20% v/v slurry with milli Q water) were... ... | reverse complement strand
TGTGCCGGTTGGCGCTCGTTGCGGGCCTTGCGGCTGTTGTTGGGTGCGCTGGGGGCTGCTGCAGGGGGATCGCCTGCGCCCTCGCGCGCGCGGCGGGCCTCGCCTTCGGCCTTGCCGCCGGCGCGATCACCGCCGGCGCGGTCGCGGTGTCCCGTCCGTATGGTGGCTACTATGGTCCGGGGTACGGTTACTATGGTGGCCCCGCCTATTACAGCCCGGGTCCGTACGCCTATTATGGCGACCGACCGTACTACCGGCATCGCCACTATTATCGCCACTGGTAACCGCGAAGAATTGAAAAGCCCGGAGCGCTGCTCCGGGCTTTTTCATGCGTGGCGATCAGAACCGTCTTACGGCCACAGCGAAGGCCGTTCCACCTTGCGCGCGTTGTCGAGCGTCGAGACGAAATACTCTTCGCGCTCGCGCTGGAATTTTTCCTGGGTGGCACGGAAGGCGGCGACACGGGCGGCGATCTCTTCGCGTTCGCGGATCTTGCGTTGTTCATCCTCTGTCATGTGAATCCCCTCTACACCTGAGTATGTGCACTACCGAACTCAAGCTCTGCCGCCGCAAATCACTTTGAGTCGCATTCAACACATGCATTGGCGCTTCTGATTGGGGCGTCAATGGGGAGGAGGCATTGCAGGATTGTGATAAGCGAAGGTCGGAAGAAATTGTCGCCCATGATGTGATTCACATTTGCCCGTCTTGCCTCGCGCTTCTTTTCGCGGTGGATAAGAGCGTCAACAATCTTGTCGCTTGCGCATCTTGCCGCTAGCGCGAACCAAATCGGGAGACCGCGATGATTGCATCGGATCTTCGCAGCGGCGTCGAACGGCTCGGCGACATGATCGCCGAAGCCAAGACCATCGTGCCGTTCACCGGCGCCGGCATCTCGACCGAATGCGGCACCCCGACTTCCGCTCGCCGGGCGGAATTTGGACGCGCTACCGTCCGATCGAGTTCGGCGAGTTCGTCGCCAGCCAGGATGCGCGCGACGAATCCTGGCGCCGCCGCTTTGCGATGGACGAGGTCTTCGCGGCGGCGAGGCCCGGCCGCGGCCATCGGGCGCTGGCCTCGCTGTACCGCGCCGGCAAGATCCCCGCGGTCATCACCCAGAACATCGACAATCTGCACCAGGCCTCCGGCTTCGCCGCCGAGCACGTGATTGAACTTCATGGCAATACAACTTACGCGAAATGCATCGGATGTGGGCAATCCTATCCGCTCGACTGGGTGAAGCAGCGGTTCGACCAGGACGGCGCCGCGCCGAACTGCACGACGTGCGACGAGCCGGTGAAGACGGCGACGATCTCGTTCGGCCAGATGATGCCGGAGGATGAAATGCAGCGCGCGACACTGCTGTCGCAGGACTGCGATCTCTTCATCGCGATCGGTTCCTCGCTCGTCGTATGGCCGGCGGCGGGGTTTCCGGTGATGGCGAAGAACAACGGTGCACGTTTGGTGATCATCAATCGCGAACCGACCGATCATGACGACATCGCCGATCTCGTCATCCGCCACGACATCGGCGAAACCCTCGGGCCCTTTGTCGGCAATTGAGGCGTCAGTTTGATTCGCGGGCGTGCAAGCTGTTCATAGGTTCCGGCGAATCTCTTTTTTGTCTATGCGTCGCAACCGGGAGTGTTATCTTTTGAGTCGGAAGATTCGCGTCGCGTCGAATTGAGAACATTCTCTAAAGACGCGTGATTCGACGCCGCCAATCGGGCGGGTTGCATGGAATGTGTGGGGTCCGGGGTTATGGGGTCGTCGGACGGATTTGAGTCCAAGAAGCTCGGGGTTCCCGGGCAGGGCGCATCGCCGGGGCGGGTGACGCCCGGCGAACACGGCGGCGCCGGTCGCGATGGTGTGCTCAGTCCCTTCAGTGGACTTGGCGAGGCCAGCGCCAATCTCGTCGAGGTCCACGGCGTCATCAAATGGTTCGACGCCTCCAAGGGCTACGGCTTCGTCGTTCCCGACAATGGCTGGCCCGACGTGCTCCTGCACGTTACCGTGCTTAGGCGCGACGGTTTCCAGACCGCGTATGAGGGCGCCCGCATCGTCGTCGAGTGCATCCAGCGCGCCAAGGGCTACCAGGCGTTCCGCGTGGTCTCGATGGACGAGTCGACCGCGATCCATCCGGCGCAGATGCTGCCGCCGCGCACCCATGTCACGGTGACCGCGACCAGCGGGCTCGAGCGGGCCCAGGTCAAATGGTTCAACCGGCTGCGCGGCTTCGGCTTCCTGACCTGCGGCGAGGGAACGCCCGACATCTTCGTGCACATGGAGACGCTGCGCCGCTTCGGCATGACGGAATTACGGCCCGGCCAATATGTCTTGGTCCGCTTCGGGCCCGGCTCCAAGGGCATGATGGCGGCCGAGATCCATCCCGAGACGGGATCGCCGGGACTTTCGTCCCACTAGCCGGTCGCCGTCGCGCGCATTCGCCAGTTCCCGCAATCGTGAGCAGAGGCGCGCCGGCGAGCTGGCGCGCCTCTTTCTTTTCCGGCGACCGCCGCGTAAGGACTGTCGCAGTCCAACGCCCCGAGTGCACTTCCGATGCGTTTTGCCATCAATCCTGACCGAGATGCCGTCTGGTCCGTAGCAAAGGGCTGGCTTGCCGCAATCCTCGTCATCGTCTTTGCCGTCGCGAGCGCGCCCGTCGGTGCCGCCAGCTTCCAGCCGCTCGAGATCGTCACCAGGAACGGCGTGCAGGTGTTCTCGGTGGAAATCGCCACGACCGAGCAGGAGAAGCAGACCGGCCTGATGCACCGCAAGGAACTGGCCGACGGCAAAGGCATGCTGTTCGACTTCAATCCCGAGCAGGAGGTGTCGATGTGGATGAAGAACACCTATGTCTCGCTCGACATGATCTTCATCCGCGCCGACGGCCGCATCCTGCGCATCGCCGAGAACACCGAGCCGATGTCGACCAGGATCATCTCGTCCCAGGGCCCGGCCCGGGCCGTTCTGGAAGTGGTGGCGGGAACGGCGCAGAAATACGGCATCCGTCCCGGCGACCGCGTCGGCCACCCCCTGTTCGGCAGCAAGTAAGCGCCCAACAAGACCCCAAATAAGATCCATGGGCGAGCCTTGCTGGCCGCTTTGGAAGCGTGTATCGACGGGGCTCGCCGGACATTCGGGGTATAGCGCAGCCTGGTAGCGCGGCAGTTTTGGGTACTGCAGGTCGTTGGTTCGAATCCAGCTGCCCCGACCAGTCCCGGCTCGATAGCCCAAGGTTGCGCTCGAGGCTTTGAGGCTCGACCTCAGAACAACAACCAACCCGTAAGGCGCCAGGCGATCCAGGCGAGGGCGCCGATCCAGCCCAGCATCGCAATTCCGGCCACGCCAAGCCCGCAGAGCGCGAACAGCGAGTTTCCACTCTCCGGTGTGTCCTGGAGTTTCTCAGTCGTATCAATCTGACTCACAGCATCCCCTTGCCTTGCGGCCTGCTGTTCATTGGTCTCCGCTCGCTCGTGAAAATTCACCGCCCGTGCTCCTGCTCACACGGACGTGAGACGAGATGACTGTCCATCCATCGCGGGCGACCGCCGGATGCGGCCGCGCGCGGCTTCCCCGGACAGGTGGGAAGAAGCGGCAACTCGCGGCGGGGTGATTGGTTGCTGTCCCGGGAGCGGGAATGCGCGCTGCATCGATGCTTTTTCGCAGCTGCGGCGCGCCTGCTTCGGTCAGCCGCCGCGTTGAAGGGAGAGCCGGGCGCGCGATCGGCGCGATGCCCGTGGTTTCCCTGCGAGCGAGGCTTTCATGTCGATCAGTGCGATTGCATCATCCAGCGCGGCCGTGACGGCTTCGACGTCCCAGCCGACGGCAACAACGTCATCTTCGGTGGCATCGTCGACGTCAGCCACATCGGAGACGTCAGCGGCCTCATCCTCGCAATCGGCGGACGGCAGCTCTGGCTCGGGCGGCGGTGGCGGCTCGACCAAAACCATCGTCAGCGAGGTCTCCATCACCATCGACGGCGTCACCACCACGACGATCACCTATTCCGACGGCACGACCGAGGTCGAGACCTCTGCGAGCGCACAAGCCAGTCAAGGCAATCAGACGGGACAGACCTACAACGCGCGCGGCGCGCTCGGCGGCGATGCCCAGACCACGTCCGGCGCCGGCGTCTGAGCGGGTCTCCATTGCAGGGCGGAGTGAGGCGTCCCGGCATGCGTGTGTTCCCCGCCTGAAGCCTGAGCGCTTGTTCTGGTGGCAACGCCACTTCTGCGCGATATTTCAAGGGATTATGGCCGGCGGACTGGCGCAAAATTGCCAAAACCGATCGAACCTTTGGCTGTCGCTGCAGACCAATCAGTATTGGGGATTTCAGCGCCCAATACCTAACGGACGCCGCCAAGCGATGATATTCCGCTTGCGCGGCGTTGCGCTTTTTGAAGGATCAGTTCGTTGCGTACCAGCCGAACGGAAACGGCAGGAACGGCCAGACCATCTGGTTGTCGTTGGCTGCCCTGGGGGCCTCCTGGACGGACATCCTGATGAGTGGAGCAGGCGGCGTCGATCGCACCGCCAAGCGTAGCCATGCACACTGCAAATTCATTGTGGTCGTCCCGGTCCCGTCAATTCTTTTCAAAAATGTCAGTTCAAAATCCGGCGTCAGTTCAAAATCGCTGCACGCCCAAACGGCGCGCTCATTCTCAAATCACGCATGTATTCTAGAAAAATCGACGCGGGCTTTCAACCGGTCTGGCCGGCTGTACACGGGAAGTAAGGTTGACCGGTTAGGTTAAGGGCGAGCGGTTGTTGCGGCCGCTTTGGCGGCTGCTATCAGATCGGTCCCGGCTCGCGATGGCTGCCTGAAATCCGTGCCCACACAGCAGCACGGTTCGTCGCGGCGCTCGTATCCTGTGAGTTCTGCGTCATGTCTTTCGATCGCAACGTCCGAACCGTCAGTCGGCAGTCGAGTTGGACCGAGATCTGGCATCTCTGGACCGTGGTCCTGCCGCGCCGCTCGATCAACGGGCAACTCGTCTATGGCAAGGTCTGGCGCCGCCATGACGGCCGCGACTGGATCTACAAGAAGTTCACGGAGTTCGACAGCGAAGAGGCGGCCTAGAAGACCGCCTCGTCTCAATCCGGCGCTGCTCGCAGGCTATCCCGGAGCCTGCACGCGCGGCAGCGGCAATTTGAAATGCCGTTTCGCATAGGCGACGATTTCGTTGTCCGAAGGATGATCGGCTGCTTCCACCGCGACGATCCGCTTGGCGATGTCGGGCGCGTGTGCGCGAATGTGGCTGGCGAGTTCCGTCTTCGCGCTTGCCGGTCCGATGATCAGGACTTCGCCGGCATCGGCGAGGGCTTTGGTCACGTCGGTGTAGAACGCCTTGTCGGGCGCGGCATGACCGCTGCCGATCTCGTTGGCCTTGTGATGAACCTGGCGGTGCGGCGCGTGGGCCTTGATGCGCTCGCGCTCGACGTCGTCGGCCGTGATCAGAAAAACCTTGGCCTCGCGATGGTCGAGCCAGACCACGGCATGGGTGGGGGTATGCGGCATGACGATCCTCCGATGCTGTCCGGAGGTGAACGCCGCCGCTTTGCCGAACGTTGCTAGCGTTTGCGCCGATAGAGGAAGCAGTTGTCGGCGTTGGGCATCTTTATGCCCTGATAGAAGGTCATTGCCGTCGGCGCCGACAACAGCAGCGTCGTGGTGAGGTCGCCGCCGGCTTGGACGCGCGTCTCCTCGATCAACCGCTTGCCGATGCCCTGGCCCTGGCAGGCCTTGTCGACCGCGAGGTCGGAGAGATAGCAGCAGAAGCAGAAGTCGGTCAGCGAGCGGGCGAAGCCGACCAGCCGGCCATCCTGGCGCGCCGTCAGGATGAGGTTGGCGTGGGCCAGCATGCGCTCGACGCGGCCGCGATCCTCGATCGGTCGGTTGAGGCCGGATTTGGCGACAATGTCGATGTACTCGTCGGCGCCGAGATAGTCCTCGCGGGCATACACGGTGTTCATTGGCTCAACCACCTCCTCAATGCCGCGGTGACTTCCGCGGGCTTCTCCAGCGGGCTCATGTGGCCGCATTCGTCGAGCACGATCAGCCGGGAGTCGGCGATGTCGGCCGCCATCTCCTCGGAGCGCGGCAGCGGCGTCACCTGGTCCTGACGGCCGACGATCACCATGGTCGGGATAGCGATGTCGACCAGCATGCGCCGGCTGTCGGCGCGGTCGATGATGGCGCGCTGCTCGCGCACGAAGCCGTCGGCGCCGATCTCCCGGGCCATCTCGAAGATCGGCCGGGTGATGGCGTCATCGTTGATGTGTCGGCTGTGCACGAGCTGCGGCAGCAGCGTGCGCTGCACGCCGTGGAAGCGGCCGATCTTGGTCTGCTCGAGCAGGGCGCGGCGGCGCTTGGTCGATTCGGCGGAGTCCGGCGTGGCCTGGGTGTCCATCAAGGCCAGCCTTTCCACGCGCGGGGCCGCCCGGCGCATGATCTCGAAGGCGACATAGCCGCCCATCGAGAAGCCGACGAGAGCGAAGGTCGGTGGCGCCAGCGCCAAGGTCGCCTCGGCCATCGCGCCGATCGTGTCGTGGTGCCACAGCTCCGGAACGACGCAGTCGGCTGTGTCGGACAGGGCTTCGATCTGCTGCTCGAAGACCCGGCGGGTGTTGAGCAGGCCGGGGAGCAGAACGAGCGTCGTGCGGGGCATCCGATGGGCCGAAGGCTAGATCTGGATCTGGTTGCCCAGTTCGATAGCGCGGTTCGGCGGGATGCGGAAGAAGGTCTTGGTGGCCGAGGCCGAATGGGAGAGCGAGATGAACCAGTCGCGGCGCCATTTGCCGAGCTTGGAATGCTGGCTGGGCACCAGGGTCTCGCGGCCGAGGAAGAAGCTGGTCTCCATCTCGTCGTAGGCGATGCCGTGCGGCCGGCAGGCGCGCAGCGCCTCCGGCACGTCGGGCTGCTCGGTGAAGCCGTAGCGGGCGATCACGGTGTGGAAGCCCTTGCCCAGGCGCTCGACCTCGACGCGTTGGGCTTCGGCAACCCGCGGCACGTCCATGGTCTCGACCTGCAGGATGATGATGCGTTCGTGCAGCACCTTGTTGTGCTTGAGGTTGTGCAGGAAAGCCGCCGGCGTGTGGGTGGCGTCGGCGGTCAGGAACACCGCGGTGCCAGCGACGCGGTCGGGCACGCGTTCCATGCGCTCGAGGAACTGGCGCAACGGCAGGCTGCCTTCGCTGATCTCGGTGGCGACCAGCCGGCGGCCCAGCCGCCAGGTCGTGATGGTGAAATAGATGAACGCCGCCACCACCAGCGGCAGCCAGCCGCCGTCGGGGATCTTGAGCGCGTTGGCGATGAAGAAGGCGAGGTCGGGGATGGCGAGCAGGCCGAACACCAGGGCCGCCACCGGCCAGCGCCACTTCCACACCAGGATCGCCACCACCATGGCCAGCGCCGCATCGACCAGCATGGCGCCCGTGACGGCGAGGCCATAGGCGCCGGCCAAGGCACCCGACGAGCCGAAGCCCACCACGAGGGCCACGACGCCTGCCATCAGGATCCAGTTGACCGTGGGGATGTAGATCTGGCCGATCGTGGTCTCTGACGTGTGCTGGATCGCCATGCGCGGCAGGTAGCCGAGCTGGATCGCCTGGCGCGTCAGCGAGAACACGCCGGTGATGACGGCCTGCGAGGCGATCACCGTAGCGAAGGTTGCGAGCGCCACCAGGAAGATGACGTAGTCCTGCGGCACCAGCTCGAAGAAGATCTGCCGGATGCGCGTGGGGTCCTCGATGATCAGCGCACCCTGGCCGAAATAGTTGAGCAGCAGGCCCGGCATGACCAGCGAAAGCCAGGCGGTGCGGATCGGCCGGCGGCCGAAATGGCCCATGTCGGCATAGAGCGCCTCGGCGCCGGTGACGGCCAGCACGATCGAGCCGAACGCCCAGAAGATGCCCAACCCCTGGTCGGCAATCAGGTGGACGGCATAGATCGGGTTGATCGCCCACAGCACGGACGGGTTCTTGGCGATCTGCCAGGCGCCCAGCACGCCCAGCACCACGAACCAGACCAGCATGACCGGGCCGAACAGGCGGCCGACGTCGGCGGTGCCGCGCGCCTGCAGCAGGAACAGCACCACCAGGATGGCCAACGCCAGCGGCACGACGAGGGGCTCGAAAGCCGGCGTCACGGCCGACAAGCCCTCGACGGCACTCATCACCGAGATTGCCGGGGTGATGATGGCGTCGCCGTAGAACAGAGCGAGACCGACCACCGCCAGCAGGGTGATACCGACCCGGATCCGACGGCCTTTGCCGTTCAGCCCGTGGGTGCCGAGCGTCGCCAGCGCCAGCACGCCGCCTTCGCCCTTGTTGTCGGCGCGCATGATCAGGGTGACGTACTTGATGGTGACGGTGAGCGTCACCGCCCAGAACAGCGTCGACAGCACGCCCAGCACATGTTCCGGCGTCGGCGCCAGGCTGGTGTCGTGCAGGAACGTCTCGCGCAACGCGTAGAGCGGGCTGGTGCCGATGTCGCCGAACACCACGCCGAGCGCGCCCACGATCAGGGCGGCGCTCGCCTTGCTGTGGTCGTGCGAGGGGGCGGCGTCGGTGATAGGCGACGGGCTGGTGCTGTCAGAGGCCATAAGGTCGAACGCCGCCCAAGGTGGCGGCGGCGCGACGGTGTGCGCCCCCGCCTTTCGCCTGTCAACGCGCCAATCGGGGTCCAGTTGCGACGAAAGCGCTTGACCTTTGCAGGGACCGTGCTGAGCGTTTCAGGTCGGAATGGAGGGCGGGGTAGGCGATGGCCACGGAACTCTGCGTCAACGACAAGTTCACGCCCGATCCGTCGGCTGCCGATATCATTCAGGCAGTCGATTCCGATGTCCATCCCCAGGCCTGGTTCCTCGTCCTCGACGACGAGGCAGACGGGTCCAACATAGAGGTCACAGCACGGCCAGACGGTACCTACAACGCGACGGCCGACGATGGGCAACGCGAGGGCCACCCGGCGCATCCGCTGTCGGTGGACCAGGTGAAGGCGGTCCTGCTGAAGTATCGGGCCGGCGATCCGGGCTGGCGCGCTGCCTTTACCTGGGAAACCGAGGAAACGGACTCCAAGGAAGAAGATCGGCCGGCCGCCGGCAGCTCGGCGCCGCCGCCTACCTGGGCGGTGGCGACGGTGGTCGGTTCGATCGTGCTGGTCGTGATCGCCGCACTCACGCTCCAGGACCGCAACAACTCTCTGCGCGCCGCCCTGCCGTTCGGCGATTCCGATTATTTCTTCGTCGGTCTGATCTTCCTGCCGATGGTGGTGCTGGTCGTGGTCGCCGTGTTGGCCAAGATGCTGGAAGTGCGCCAGGCCGCCGGCTGGTCGACTGCGGTTGGACGCATCGTGAAGTCCACGACGGCGGCTCGGCATCATCGTTTCGCTGGCGAAGCCACGACGGTGAAGACCATGCCGGCGGTGGAGTACGAATTCTCCGCCGGCGGCCGCAAGGTGCGCGGCAGGCGCATCAGCGTCGGTGAGGATTCAGGCGGCGCCAATACCGCGGCGACGCTGCGACGCTACACCGTCGGCGCGGCCGTGACCGTCTACTATGACCCTGCCGATCCGAAGAACTGCGTCCTCGAGCGCGATATTCCCGAGGGCGTGGGCAAGGGAATGGCGATCCTGGTCGGGCTTGTCATCGTCGTCGCGGCGGTCGTCTACTGGCTGGCCACCGGCGCGCCCCGCATCGTCGAACAGCGTTATCCCCACGCCAACGTCCCTGTCGTCATCGTCGCGGCCAGCCTCGGCGTGCTGGTGCTGCTGTTCTTCATAGCGAGCTGGCGGCTGTCGCGCCGGGCAGCCGACTGGCCGCTGGTGCGTGGCACGGTGCTGAGCAGTGGCACGGAGACGGTCCAGAAGCGCCGCAGTGGCGGCAGGCTGTCTTCCTACGCACCGGTTGTTGAATATGGTTACCGGGTGAACGACGTCGACTATGTGAGTCGGCAGATCAAGCTTGGCGTGGCCATGTCCGCCAGCGAATCCCATGCCGCCAGCGTCGCCGCCCGCTATCCGGTCGGTGCCGTCATCGACGTGCATTACGATCCAGCCAATCCGTCGAACGCGGCGATTGAAAACCCCACCAGGCTGTATTGGTTGCTGCTTGCCGCGGCCGCCGGTCTGTTCGCCATCGCCGCGCACGCTGTCGGCGCCTTCTGAATTGGCCAAATCATGATCGATGTCAGCAACCCCAAACTCTACCGCGAGGATTCCTGGCGCGAGCCTTTTGCCGCGATGCGCCGCGACGATCCGATCCATTGCCATCCCGACAGTCCCTACGGCCCCTATTGGTCGGTGACGCGCTACGCCGACATCATGAAGGTCGAGCTCGATCACGCGACCTATTCCTCGGCCTCGGAAATGGGCGGCATCCAGATCGCCGACCAGCCCAAGGGGCAGGAGCTGCCCAACTTCATCCGCATGGACCCGCCGCGCCACACCGCCCAGCGCAGGACGGTGGCGCCGATCGTGGCGCCGACCAACCTCGCCAACATGGAGGGCCTGATCCGCGAGCGCACGGCGGCGGTGCTCGACGGCCTGCCGCGCAATGAGACCTTCGACTGGGTCGACCGCGTCTCGACCGAGCTCACGGCGCTGATGCTGGCGACGCTGTTCGACTTCCCGCAGGCCGAGCGGCGCAAGCTCACCTGGTGGTCCGACGTCGCGATCGCCAACATCGCGGCCGAGGACGCCGTGGTGAAGAGCGAAGCCGAGCGCATGGCCGAGCTCACGAAGATGGCCGAGACCATGGCTGCGCTGTGGAAGGAACGTGCCGCCGAGCCGCCCAAGTTCGACCTGATCTCGATGATGGCGCACGCCGAGGCCACCAGGGCGATGCCGATGCGCGAGTTCATCGGCAACTTCGGGCTCCTGATCGTGGGCGGCAACGACACCACGCGCAACTCGATGACCGGCGGCTTGATGGCGGTGTGCGAGAACCCGGCCGAGCTCGCCAAGGTCAAGGCCGATCCGAAGCTGATCGACAGCCTGGTGTCGGAGATCATCCGCTGGCAGACGCCGGTGATCCACATGCGCCGCACCGCGATGCGCGACTGCGAGCTTGGCGGCCGGACCATCCGCCAGGGCGACAAGGTCGTGATGTGGTACGTCTCGGGCAATCGCGACGAGACCGCGATCGAGGAGCCCGAGCGCTTCATCGTCGGCCGTCCGCGGCCGCGCCATCACCTGTCGTTCGGCGCCGGCATCCATCGCTGCGTCGGCGACCGCCTGGCCGAGATGCAGCTGAAAATCCTGTGGCAGGAGATGCTGAAGCGCGACCTCGACGTCGAGATCGCCGGACCGCCGGTGCGTCTCTACTCGAACTTCATCCGCGGCATCCGCTCCCTGCCCGTGGTGATCAGAGCTTAGGCTTCAATGTGAGCTAGACTAGTACCTCTGCACAGTGATTATGACGTGTTGAAATTTGTCACCTTAGGATTGGTAAATTTTTCGGGGGTACGAGGAGCTCTATGCTTCGGGCGACGC
>LNAP01005320.1_pt1 | contig 11496 bp, 8 predicted proteins | sample 602601 | NCBI WGS metagenome assembly LNAP01 (sample SAMN02440304, study PRJNA202911) | soil metagenome | biome: Subtropical and temperate rainforests or woodlands; isolation source: soil samples (1 kg each in a 20% v/v slurry with milli Q water) were... ... | reverse complement strand
ATCACATCGGCGAAGGTGTAGAACACGTCTGGCGCAGGCTGCAGAAGGGAAATTACCGTTGTGCTGCCAAAAGCATTCGTAACGAACTTGAGGGCCTGGACAATGTCATAGGTGGTGGCGGCATCGAGTCCGTTGGAGATGGCATCCAAGAACTTGATGGTGCGAGGGGGCATAAGCATTTCGCCCAGCGTCACGCGGCGCTTCTGCCCACCACTGATGCCACGGACGGAACCATCTCCAACGAGAGTGTCACCAACCTCGTAGAGACCGAGCACCTTCAACACATTGTTCAGCTGCAAAATAAAATAGAAAAAGGAACGTGAGAACCTAGCAAGCTCCATCAACACAAAGCAACAAAGGCATACCTTGAGGTTCAATGCGTCATCTTTGTTCATAATCTCAGCCGCCTCGGCGTCCTTCGCAACAGCGTACCCGTGGTGGCCGCAGGTGGTCATCTTCCACGCAAACTCCATCGTTTCGCGCACCGTGAGCGTGCCGGCATGTTGCTCTTTTTCGTCCACGTAAGTGGCCACTTTACCCACCAGGTACTTTCCGCAGTCGATGGAGTCTCCGTTATAGAGGATATCACCCTCGAGGTGTCCGGAACTAGTGTTCAGCTGGCCAGCCAACGCCTTCAGGAAAGTTGTTTTGCCTGTAAGTAGAGGGAGAAAAAAATTGGAAAGAATCATGTAAACACAGATTCATTGCTTGAAAAACACCAATATAAATACTCACCGCAACCAGGTGGGCCCATGACAAGAGTCATGGTTCTAGGCAAAATTCGGCCAGTAAGCTCATGGATGATATCGACACGGTGTTTCTTGCCACTGCCAAAAAACATTTCTTTCATGGTGGATCCAACTGTGGGTATCGCCTTCTTGGGAACCTTGCTCCAAAACGTCAGATTTCTAAACTGCACGTTAATTTCGTAACGTCGGGTGAGATTCGTGACCTTCTCGACACTCCTGACAAGAGAAGCAAGACTACCATCCTTCATCAGACCATCTGCACGCCCCTCAGGGTTGACTTTACGGTGCTGCAGGCGTTTCTTAATGTCATGCAGCTCCGGGGGTATAGGTACATTGTTTTCTTTCAAAAGTTTTTCTAGTTCCAAAATGTACCCCTTGTCCCGTTCGTGCTGGTCAATAAATTCTTTATAAACGCGACGGTTTGCCTTCACATTGAATACAGAGAAACCACTGGGAACATCGTCTTCTTTAACGCTCGGAACGGCAACTAGTTCCATCTCAGTGCTGGTTGGCAATTCTTTTGGGTCTTTGGTACTCATTTTCAATGAGAACTACGCTGTAAGTAGGCAAATTCGTCGCGTGCACTCCTTGTTACCAAGTGGCGAAGTGATAACTGCAAGCTGTAACAGGAATCGATTATTCTTGTATATCCTTTTCTTGCACCTTAGCGCATATTTGCGAAACATTCTTTGGATATTTACAACCCTCTCAAGGATGTCATAGCAGATATGCGCTTTATGTGGTTAAAGCATAGGTAAGAACGCGCTGATTTAAACGACACAAAATTCAATTATTCAAACCATTTTGCGACGTAACTTATCTTCGCTCCAAATAAACAAAGCTTCGCTTATCCTATACTCACGCGATAGGTTCACGATGGAGTTTAATAGTATGATAGAATTAGGTGCGGACCAGCTGCTAGCGAAAGCTGAGAAATTGTTGCTGGACGTCACTAGCTGCATAAAAATCGAGGGGTCTCGAAATCGTATTCAAGAATCGAAAATGGTTGAATCGCTTTTGCTTAACAGCGACAACCAACGCGTTAAAACATGCGACCCAGAGTCAGATTTAACGCAAATTGAGTGGTTACTGAGAGGAGTTCCGGAGGCTTATGAAGATGAACCACAGGTTGATGATGAGATGGTATTGGCCCTATTGAAGGAGGGTGGAAATCCACCATCCCAATTGATCCTTCCTTCTATATACGCAACAAACCAGTTGGTGCTTGAGAAGCTATCAAATGCAAGACGACTACGAATTCATATCACAAATCTTCTTGTTCTAAGTGTTCGATATGGTGTCCGAAAAGAAGGCACCTTTTTGCGCATCTACCCTCCAAGTGGCTGTGTCATGCCAGCCAACGAAGCAGCATCTATTGTACTCCCGCTGCACGAGCTACAGGACCCGCACGGCCAGCTAGGGGCACTGCTTCGTAAGAACGACAAACGGGACTCCCTTCGCAACTATTTCGTGGGCGCTTTGGACATGGATCGCTCCCAAGAGTTAAATTTACTCATGTCGGAACAAGTCGTGCGCGACTGGCTGCACAGCAAACCAGCAGGCTCATTGCGCATAGAATTGCATGGGTATTTGTCCCCACATGTGACAGTGGTGCGCGGCACGCACAGCGAGGCTGTTCTGCTGGCCACGGCGGTGGTCCCACTAGGTGGACTTCTGGGCACAGCCAGTCTGGACGCGGTGGTGCACTGCGATCTGCACGTGGACGCCTATACACATGCTGCGGTGCTCAGCCGCATGTGCAACATCACCTCGGCGCCGAGCGTCTCCAAACAGAAAACCCTGGGTCCCAAGCTTGGCACGGTAACAGTGAGAGTCAGCTTGCTACCAGCCAAAGAGACCGCCTCTGCCATTGCGGAAAAATCCAGTCCCACGCGCGACCACAAGCTATTGCACGAAGTCGAACCATTGCTCTTGCCAGTCAATGCGGAAAACGACACGACCGTTTTGTCAACAGATAATGTTCACTCGGCCCTGGCGTACGTGCCTTCAGAGCATCCCTCCGTCCTGCCATCTGCTTCACCGAGTGTGCAACCACTTCTCCAGCAAAATTCAAACCGGTCTGTCTACGGATCAAGCGCACAGGTAAAAGGTGTGTTTGCATTGGGCTTGTGCGGGTTGGAAGGCTTTTCTGTGCCCATTGAAAAGTCCGTCGAAATTCTACAACATGCGGACAATTCTGGAGTTGCGCCAGCCGCGCAGGTTGTGCTTTCGTTCAAAACCCAAACCAGGTGAGCCATTTACCAACTTGGTATAAGTTTCATGTGTGATAGGATCGACATTATCATGTAGTTAACTCTGTACATTTCTTTTTAATTGCTGTTTTTTTGTAGGGAACGGGAATCTGTGTCCTGCGACTTTAACCTCAACGGCCCAAAAGAAGGAAACCATTTAAATATCTCCAGCGGTAAAATGTATTACACCGACACGTCTGCCTGGGTGGCACCGGTGGTTGAGGTATGGCTGACCTGGAAGGCCGCTGCTCCTCCGACGACACAAGAAACATCGCATCCACATACCCACGAACACAAACAAGACCATCTGGACGCCCACGCACCTTCCGAGCCCGCCGTGATTGAATGCAGACATCTGCTGGGCCTGGCAAAGTTTTCATCGGATTACAAGCTCGGCACGCTGGTAGAGTTGCCAGTAATGGATGTGGCCCGCGGGGTCCAGCGAGGGATGTTGGTGACCGCGGCCGTGCTCGGCAGAGAAGAAGATTTGGTGGAGAATTCCCTGCTGTGTTTGTTGAATTTCTACTCCTTGCGAGGAAATGCGGTACCCGTGGGCGTTGCGGAGCCTGCTGCGGCCAAGGTGGGACCTTGCTCCGTTCCTGAACAACAGCAACAACAAGGGGAAGAAGAGTTCAAACAAGACTTTCTTCATGACCAAGCAGGTGAAGATAATGATGAAGATGAAGGAGAATCGACACAAAGGGAGACAGACCTCGACCAGGATGTCATTAATGAGACCAACGACTCCATCGGCGACATCATCGCGTTCTTAAATGATCACCACGATCACAAACACGGTCCGAAGCGCTCTTCGAACCCACTTGCCGCATCCACTGGCTCCATGAAGGAATTTCTCGCTCAGGAGAATCGCGCCGCTGGTGTCAATGCAGTTCCCTTGACAAGTTCCCCTATTGGTCAATCTGTGCAGGTCACTGAGTCTGACGTCATTGCCTCTGCGGACACCAAGCCCCAAAATAATGGTCAAACGCGGCTGCATTTGCTGGATTTCTCCGTGGATAAGGAGTTCTCTGCGGTGCGCCCCGTCCACGAGGCCTACACGCCTGCGAACATCTTTGGCTGCTACGTGAAGTACACTCTGCCGGACCTGCGAGACGTCAGTGATGCCGAGACATATGCGCTGTGGTGGGATGGCGACTGCGCTGTGCTGAACGGCTCCCTGCGGCATCAAATTGAGCTACCGGCGGAAGACGGTGTGCTAGAGGCAGCGCTGGGCGAGGCGCTAGGCTTGTCCGCGTGCGTTAAGTTCTTCTTTTACCTTGCCGACGCCGAGGGAAATGTTCCGTTGAACCCTGTTGTATTCGGCGAGGCCGCATTGCCGCTGTCCGCACTGGCTCAGTTCATGAGCAGCAACACTGGGTTTACGGTGTTTGAGCTGCCGATTTCGCTTCACCACGCCGAGTTGTCGAGGCTTCAAGCAGGCTTCGAGGTGGTACAAAACAGTCCCGTTTTCTTGCTCAAGGTGTCGCATCGCATCGAGCCAGTGCTGCTGCGGCGGTCCCGCGATCCCACACACTACTCTGTCCAGCCGCCGTTGCCTACGCCGCTGCGAAAGCAAGAAAGTGTCTCTCCCCGCGTGTCCATGGAACAACCTGCCTGGCGTGTGCGTTACAACACCGACCCCCAGCAGGAGGAAGATGGTGAAGGTCACGGACAGATCGCAGAGCAATTGAGTTACGAGTCCCATCTGAGTGCTTCTGTGAGCACCACCCACACGAGCCATGACATCCCCACCCACACCCACAGCCGCACGGACGCGGCGTCAAGTTTGTTGGGCTTCGAGCTAACCCAGGAAGACCTCGACGGCATTTTGTACTTCCGAGACCCCGCTGCGCCCTTGCCGTGGGTGCCCTTCGAGGGCTCACAACTGCTGGAGGACCCGCGGCGGCGTGCTGTGCTGACCAGTGCGTTGGGTGGCGTGGCCATCACCATGAAGGCGAAGGACGAAGTGGTGGACCTCGACGCAGCGCTGCAAAAGTCGATTTACGAGCTGGAATACATCGAAAACATGTTCCGCCGAAGTGCGGAGACAGACACTCACCCCTCTACAAACGAAAGTGAAAACGTCCATTCGCTCCACGTGAACGATGTCAACCAGGCGGCGGACGATGACACCGAAATGTACAAATCCGATTTCGAATCGCTCGATGACGAAACCAACATCGACATGATCACGAAGTCGATTGAACGCGACCACGTGGTGTCTCAGACCAGCACGGGGGTGAGACCACCCAGAGCTCCGCCGGTGAATCTGGAAGAATCCGTTGAATCGGACAATTCTCAGTATTTCTCGGACGTGCCCCCAGTCGACGAGTTGGAAAGTGATTCAGACCTGGAAGATGGTGCGGCTTCTGTTGCCTCGTCTCTTTCCGCAGCCGAGGCGTCCATATGCAAGCGCGTCGCGGCATTGAAGTCACTGGTGTCGGACCATTTCAATCCCGCACGAGACATGGAGAAGGTGGAGGAGAATGCGCGAAACGATAACAGTGAGGAAGTTTCGAACGCGCCCACGGCTCCGTTGCAGTTGTTGGAAGAGATTGAAGAAGATGCTTCGCAAATCAAATCCTTCGACCTGGGTGAGAGGGAAGAAGAACAAAACTCGAAAGATCAGGATGGACAAGAAGAGGCATTGCGCACGGACGATCACAATCTCTTCCTTTCCGCCCGCAGCGACGAAGAAAGTGACTCTCCGGAGATGCGTGAGCTCGACGAAGAAGTTCATTCTTTTTCGATGCAAGAGTTTGACAGGAGTGCGGGAGACGAGGAAAATATGCTAGAAGGAGACGAAAGACACGAATCTTCCACCTCTGATCTTGACTCCCTCCAAGTCAGTGCGATGGATCTCGCCGTGGCTGAGTTGAATGGCCATGTCACAGGGCAAAAGGCGTCCGACGAACGCGTGTCCGCTGATCTTGTCGCTGAAGATCCGCGGCTACGATTTGATTCGCCCGAGAATGCTGTGTTGGACGAAGTGGTCACGCCGGGCGTTCAACAAGAAGAAGAAGTGTCAATACAGCAGCAGCAGCAGCAGCAGCAGCAGCAGCAGCAGCAGCAGCAGCAGCAGCAGCAGCAGCAGGATGAAGATATCGAAGATGTAGCAGCGGGCGAGGAAGTGCGACAAAGGGACAGCGAGGAAAACCAATCGGTCGTGCACGCTGAGCAAGACGCCGAAGCACACCACGTAGAAGAGTCCACACAAACAGACCTGCGCGAAATGAGCCTCGACATGGATTTTACGATGGACTTGGTGGTGTCTGAAGTTGCAGATACGTCCGCCCACTCCGCTCACTCCGCTCTCTCTTCAGATTCTGTTGTACCGGAGACGTCCGCGGCGGCGGCGGAAACCACTACTCACGACCAGGACATTTTACAGTCTGTGCGTGCGGATGACTCTCACGAGGCGTCGATTGCACATTATTCAGTGCACGTGTCCTTGCGTGCCGATCCCGATGCCTTGAATATGCGCAGCTCATCGGAGTCTATCGCACATTCTGCTCTTGCAGATCAAGAGAAACCGTGCCGCCATCAGGACGAAAGCGGAGACCTTTTGAATGAATCTTCCGCCTCGGCAATGTCCGCGACAAGCGTCACTTCTGTGGCGGCAGCGTCTGTGCAATCGATGTCGAAGGTCAGCTGCAATAGCTCGACGGTTGATGACTCTCCAGACACCAGCAAGATCAAGAATATCGTGGACAAGCAAATCGAAAAGTACTTCGGGCCCGACGTTCTGCTACCTCACCCACCCAACGATGGTTCTTTCTCACACTTGTCGAATCTTCCTCCTTCGGCGTCTTTTTCGCACGCACGTGGTGTCGACCCCCAGGTAGTGCATCAGTGGCACCACCGCACCGATCACTTGACCTTCACCGCACCTGCTACAGCTGCACCCGTCGCGCCGCCTGCCCCGATGAAACCGCCCACGGAAGCTGAGCTGTTCCGCGCGAACCTAAGCAAAGTCCAAGCATTGCTGCCGGTGTCTCTGGCGTCCACGAAGATGCGCGGTGCTGCTCGCCGACATCCAGGATGGCAAGGAAGGTTCCTTGACAAAGAGACCGACCGAGCGTCCAATATTATGAATGGTGTATTTAGCAAGTCGGACCATGTGTAAATTTGTATAGTTGTCTTTTAAAAAAGAAGTTAATCTCGTTTTTCAACTTTCTTTTTTGCCCAAAATTAATTTCAAACAAGCACCCCAATCAAAAATAATGCAGACGAATAGAAAAAATGGGTCTTCAATATATTCCGAATGTTGTTTATTTCGCACCACTGGTCAACGCAGCAGCCTCCTTGGCCTTCTTGATCTTGACGCTGTGGTTGAAAAGTCTGGCCCTGTTGACCTCGACAGTGATGGAGTTGCCTCTGAGGTGGTACAAGTCCTCCTGCAGCTCCTGAATCTTGGCGTGCGACTGCACCAACTGGGTCTCCAGCAGCGACACGGCCTCCTCGTAGCCATACTCCACCATCGTACTGGCTCCCACCCATAAAAACACTTTCTTGCAGCTGGTATCCACCTGTTTTAGCAATACTTACATTGTTAGCACATGAAAATGTGTGACACGAAACGCAGCATAACTTACCTCAGCAGCAGCATAAATGGTGTCGCATAAACTATAGTTAGTAATCATCTTTTCATCCTCTTCCTCCTTCTTGATCATAAGCTTGATAAGTTCAAGGGTTTGCTCGATTTCGGGGATCTTTGACTTATAGACATTCTTGGAACGCTCGAAGCTGGTCTCCATGTATTTATACTTTGAGTACAACTCGTTGAAGGCACCCAATGCCGTCTCTACAGTAACACCATCAGCCAAAAACTCATCGACATCCTCCTACAGACAAATGAAGTAGGGCGAAAACTGTGATAATATTTCAAATTGAATAACCCGCGATCGGTAACTTACAATGAACTTAGACGCAGGAATACCACGCGGGTTCTTTCCCTCCGTAATCAACGACTGTAAAGTGATATCCTTAACGGGTTGCGCCATCGTGCTGGAAGCTCAATGGTGTTATAAAGAATGAACTTTGTTTCGAACAAATCGCGAACAAAACCGGTCGACGACCATGTTCCAAAATCAAGAATTTAGCCCAACTTAACCAATTTATTACAATAGACGTTTTAGAGCAAATAATTGGTTCTTATAGCGTTTTAATGGTTGAACTCAATGTCATCCAGTCAGCGCCCAACGTCATTTCTTGCCACCGCTTGCCGCAAAATTCAGAAGTCGAGCAGGTCACAATTGATCTATCGCGTACAACTGACCCGGAATATAGATTTGGGAGAACCGTCTTGATATTGGCAGGATGATTGATCTCGATGTTTCTCTTCCCTCGATAATTTTGACGTTTCTTACATTGTCGATGGTTTTTGTAAGCGCCACTGCTGAGGTGGCCTCGCGGAACACTGTACTTTCTCCCAGGATTATACCAGTTACGATAATCGTCGCATTCTGCTTGAAAATAAGAAACCATTTTCACCTGGAAGGGCACAACTTTCTTATTCTGGTTTCCTACATGATATCGGCCTTCTTTCCGTACCTAAGGAAGCCAAGCAAACACCGACGCAGCTTTGTGGGGTCTGTCGACAGAAACTGGAACGACCAGCTGATGACAACATCGAGTTCGTATCTTCTCTCGGCTACTTTCGCGTTTTCGTACGGACAGTTCGAAATTGCTCTGATATGCTTCATCACATATATCGGTTCATCCCTCTATCACCGGCACCGAGAGATGGAGTTTTTCAATTTGGACAACATATTTGCGACCTCCCTATTGTTCACATGTGTTTATACCCTGCTTTCGTCGTATTTCACCCATGAAATATACTTCATCATTGGTTTGATGGGTTTGCCCACGGCGATGTTTCTGATTGTGTACTGCGGCATGCCAGCGGACATCCGGTTGAAGGACATTCCGGGGTTGGAGGTAGTTTGCTGTGTCCGCACGGGCCGCGAGCTGTACGACACTGTACATGCCCTGTGGCACCTGGCGTCCAGCGTAGGACCCTGCATGGCGGTGTGGTACTTCCATTTCAAAGCAAACGAATACGATAAGACGGATATGTCTGATTTAAACAAATTGGACGACCAGATTATTAGTCGGTTGCCTTATCTGGCTTTAAGTTTGTCTATTTTTGCCAATATTGCTGGAAATATTGATGGTATTATGCCTTTGGAATAAAGCATATAAACATGTTGACCTGTATGTAAATAAGAATTAAAGGAAAGATGACGACTGTAGTAGTGTTGCTTTGTACGCATGTGGTTTAATATAGATTTGTTCTGTTTTTTCAAAGCGAGATGGAAATAGATCGACGGTGTCAAGTGGAACCGAAACGGCCGAAGTATATGGAAGCACCAATAATAATGATAATAATAGCGTGAGAGTTTGAATGTGAAGAGATACTTCGCCGTTGTCACTGCTTTTCACAGTGAAAATGAGCTCAAATTATGATAGCTTGCTTGCTATTTGCAAGGATGAACAAGCTTCGGACCGTTTTGTTCGTAAACTCTCGAATGGAGTGGCCCCAAACGCTTCCTCGATCGACGCCAAATATCCTGTCCTTTTTCACTGCTGGGTGGAGGAACAAGTTCGCTTGTACGCAAAACACACTGTAAACGTAGACTTAGGACCCACTGTTATGCCAGTGCAAAGCATTACTACTGAAGAGAACGTTATTGTTGCTACACCACCTCTCAGTACTGACTCTAAGACCAACGAGTTGGAAGGACTTACTTTTGGCGGAATAAAGATTGGAGTGAAAGTGAAGCAACAAAAGAAACGAATGACACCAAATTTAGTCAGTGACAAGCCTAACATACACGCAGTGCAAGGCAATATTAACTCGTTAGCAGCTCGAAACGAAGTGGCCGACATACGGAAAGAATTGAAGGACATCGGCTCAAGTCTTTCCACAGAAACCAAAGGAATAACTAAGGATCCCAATGATTCTACTTTAAACCGATCAATCTCAGGAGGTATCGACTGCTCAGTCCCTGCTTCTCAGTCGACAGCGAAGCATGAGTCGGTTATGCCGGCTGCAGCATCTTGCGGAGTGAACTGTCTCAACTGCGCAAAACTAGAAGATCTCAGCTCTGTAGTGCGCCTCGCATCCATCTACAGCAAGTTGGTGTTGCATCAATATCTACCACTTGCGAAAGTGCTTCCGGTTATTCAACAATTGACCTCGCTGGACCCGGATTTGTGTTCGAAAACTTCATTGCCTGTATGCTCCAATGCCACCTCTGTCACTCTTCCACTTGCGAAGGACTCCTTACTAATCAATGGCAACTGCATACGGACCTTTTTGCGATCGCTGTTGGGCCAGTTATACCCATTTCTCACCAGTTGTGGTCACCTGATTGCGAATGAAATCGCCGACGCCGTGTCCGTGCGCACCTGGGCCCCCGAATTGTCCGTCAAAATCAAGGAACTACTCAACAACTACGCTAGTGAGCATGCGGCAATGGTGGGGCTGAGCAGTGGGAGTGCGAATTTTCGATTGCCGGAAACGTTTCAGAAACCCTTCCGGGAAGATTTGGACAGCAAAAACGAGTTTAAAACACAGGTACGTCAGCATTGCTTCCACTTGTTTAAAATTGTTAATTTATTTCCCAATTATCTTTCGCATCATTCGCGTCTTTTTCCAGGTGGAATTGGCGACATTTTACGAGCGCGAGCGCACCTACGACGAGTTGAGCAATCTGTTTCTGCGGTACCAAACCATTAACCGCAGTGATCTGGACGGCTCGGCTATCAAGCTGTTCTTCCGCACCGACTTGCTCAAGACAGGCGCAACGGTACGTCTTTTATTGCGTTGTAGTGTACAATACTTAATTTGTACGTGTGCTTCTTTTCTTATTCGTACAATCAAGGACCCTAACTCTCTGCTTTCTACAGATATTGAGTTTGAAAGAGCCCAACTACTTGTGGTTTGCGGAACTATTTATGAGGTTCTTATTGTACCACGGAGTTCAGTCAACGCCTGTCATGTCTGTGATTACCACGAAGACCGATTCACAAGCAAGTACTGACGTTTTTGCTTCTTCGAAGACCGCTTCTAACACTGTCAGCTCTGGCAGTCTCGCTACTTCCACACCTCCAGACGGCGCTACTAATAATGTTTCCATCGCTGCGTCAGCGTTCTCTGCTAGTCCCTCGCGCACCACAGCCTTTGACCGCGCGCTCTCTGCCGCGGCTGCCTCGCCGGCTCGCAAGAAACAATCCTGCGTGCCTGTCAGTGTGACTTCCACTGCATCGACTATCCCAGCTTCCACCAGTCAGTCGAACCTGAACACTAAATTCTATTCTTCTAATTTCCCGGACTTGTCCTCCACCAAGAAGCTGACTCTGGATGCGGCGAAACAGAGCAAGTTAGAAGAACGATTGGGCATGGGTGGCGAGGCGAAAACAATACTCTTTTCACCCACCCACGCCGCTGTGCCACTCACCGCACATGAAAACACGATCTCTACGCCACA
>LNAP01005319.1_pt1 | contig 11498 bp, 9 predicted proteins | sample 602601 | NCBI WGS metagenome assembly LNAP01 (sample SAMN02440304, study PRJNA202911) | soil metagenome | biome: Subtropical and temperate rainforests or woodlands; isolation source: soil samples (1 kg each in a 20% v/v slurry with milli Q water) were... ... | reverse complement strand
AGGGCCAGTATTTGTCACTGCAATGGTTTATTCGCCAACCCTTGGCTATGGCGAGTTGACTGCGGAGCTTTGCGGCCGCCTGCGCGCCGGCGAGATGGATCGCGACACCCCTGGACTGCTGGCGGCCTTGAAGGCGAACATCCAGGACCAGATCGCCATCGACCAGCCGAGCTACGTTCCTGAGCCTGATAGCTGATCGCTTCTGGCGAAGCTCGTCGATCACCGTTAGGAGCGGCGGATGCTCAGCCGCAAAGACTGCCTGGACCTCGATCGCAGTGATCCCCTGGCCGCCCGCCGGGATATGTTCGACCTGCCTGAAGGCGTCATCTATCTCGACGGGAACTCGCTGGGCGCCCTGCCGCGCAATATCGGGCCGCGGCTGCAGGCCGCGGTCGCCGGCGAGTGGGGCAGGGACCTGATCCGGAGCTGGAACACCGCCGACTGGATCAACCTGCCGCGCCGCGTCGGCGCCAGGATCGCTCCGCTGATCGGAGCGGCCGCCGACGAGGTGCTCGCCGCCGACTCCACCTCGGTGAACCTCTTCAAGCTGGCGGCCGGCGCGCTGAAGCTGCGGCCCGGCCGGCGGGTGATCCTCAGCGAGCCGGGCAACTTCCCGACCGACCTCTATATCCTGCAGGGGCTGCGCGACTTCTTGGGCGAGGTCGAGTTGCGGGTGGTCGAGGCGGCGCGGATCCCGCAGGCGCTGGATGCGAGCGTCGCGCTGCTGGTCCTGACCCACGTCCACTACAAGACCGGCGCGGTCCATGACATGGCGGCCCTGACAGCCAGGGCCCATGAAGTCGGCGCGCTCGCCCTCTGGGACCTGAGCCATTCGGCCGGCGCCCTGCCGGTCGACCTGCGCGGCGCAGGCGCGGACCTCGCAGTCGGCTGCGGCTACAAGTACCTGAACGGCGGTCCCGGCGCACCGGCCTTCCTGTTCGTGTCCCAGGCGCTGCAGGCGCAGTTCCGCACGCCGCTTTCCGGCTGGATGGGCCACGCCGCGCCCTTTGCCTTCTCGGACGAGTACCAGCCGGCCGAAGGCATATTGCGCGGTCTCTGCGGCACGCCCTCGGTGCTCGGCCTCACGGCGCTGGAAGCGGCCCTGGACGTCTTCGATGGCGTCGATATGGCCGAGCTCCGCGCCAAATCGATGCGGCTGAGCGACCTCTTCCTCGACCTGGCGCTCGAGCGCTGCCCGGAGTTCGGCCGCGGCTCTCCGCGCGCGGCCGCCCAGCGCGGAAGCCAGGTGGCGCTGACGCACGCGCAGGGCTATCCCATCATGCAGGCGCTCATCGAGCGCGGCGTGATCGGCGATTTCCGCGCGCCCAACGTGCTTCGCTTCGGCTTCACGCCGCTCTATCTGCGCTATATCGACGTCTGGGACGCCGTCGATCGCCTGGCGGCCGTGATGGCCAGCGGCGAGTGGCGGCAGGCCCGCTTCAATGAGGTCTCGGCGGTCACATGACCGAAAAGCTGCATACCCCGCCAGCGATGAGCTATGGCGACTATCTGGGCCTGGACACCCTGCTGGCCAGCCAGAAGCCGCGCTCGGACGAGCATGACGAGTTGCTGTTCATCGTCATCCACCAGGCTTCGGAACTATGGCTGAAACTGTCGCTGCACGAGCTGCGGGCCGCGCGCGAGCACATCCGCGCCGACGACCTGGGGCCGGCCTTCAAGATGATCGCGCGCGTCAGCCGCATCCAGGGGCAGCTCATCCAGTCCTGGGACGTCCTTGGCACCATGACTCCCAGCGACTACCACGCGCTGCGACCATATCTCGGCCAGAGCTCGGGCTTCCAGTCGTTCCAGTATCGGATGTTGGAGTTCCTGCTGGGAGCCAAGGACGCCACGATGCTGCGGGTCCATGAGGGCACGGACGTCCATGCGCCCCTCGTGCAGGCCCTGGCCGAGCCGAGCCTCTATGACGAGGCGATCCGCCTGATTGCCCGCCGCGGCTTCGCCATTCCGGAAGCCGAGCTCAATCGCGACTGGCGCAGGCCGCACGTCGATAGCGCTGCGGTCGAGGCGGCCTGGACCGCTGTCTACCGGGATCCCGAAAAATATTGGGATCTCTACGAGTTGGCCGAGAAACTTGTGGACCTGGAGTTCCGCTTCCAGCAGTGGCGCTTCGCCCACCTGAAGACGGTGGAGCGCATCATCGGCTTCAAGGGCGGCACCGGCGGCAGCGCCGGGGCGGCCTATCTCGCCAAGGCGCTCGAGGGATCTTTCTTCCCTGAACTCTTCAAGGTGCGCACGGTCCTCTAGCCCCGCTAAGGAGTATACCGTAAGGGGCTGCGGTAGCGGCTTGGGCTATTAGCCGTGCATGGTGGGAGATGATCCGCTGATCACGTCGCAGAGCCTTTGGACCGGCGTGGTCCTGGCCATTCTCGGCGTTTGGGCGGGGGTGGCGGCGCAGGTGATGCTGGCTCCCCTGGCCGGTGAGAGCGTCGCGTTCCTGGTTTTCGTGCCGGCCGTCGTGGTGGCCTCGGCCTATGCGGGCGTCGTCACCGGGGCGACGGCGGCTGTCCTGGGGTTGAGCGCCGGCCTCTTTCTTGCCTATCGCAATCAGGGCCTGGGCGACGCCGACCTGATCAGCGCCTTCGTCTTCGCGGTCGTGGCCGCCGCGATCGTCTATGGCGGCGAGTCCTTTCAGCGTTCCCGGCGCAGGGCGGTGGCGATCAATCGCGACCTGGCCAGCCGCGAAGCTCACCTGCGGTCCATCCTCGATACCGTGCCCGACGCGATGGTGGTCATCGACGAGCGCGGCTTCATCCAGTCGTTTTCCAGCGCCGCCGAGCGGCTGTTCGGCTGGACGTCGGCCGAGATCATCGGGCGGAACGTGAACCTGCTGATGCCTTCGCCCTACCACGAGGCGCACGACGGTTATCTTGAGCGCTATTACCGGACCCACGAGCGCCGGATTATCGGCGTCGGCCGGGTGGTCGTGGGGCAGCGCAAAGATGGCTCCACCTTCCCGATGGAACTGGCGGTGGGCGAGATGCACACCGAGGACGGCCGCTTCTTCACCGGCTTCGCGCGCGACCTCACCGAGCGGCAGGCAACCGAGGCCCGCCTGCAGGAACTGCAATCGGAGCTGGTCCACATCTCGCGCCTCACCGCTCTGGGCGAGATGGCCTCGTCCCTGGCGCACGAGCTGAACCAGCCGCTCTCGGCGATGGCGAACTATCTCCGCGGTTCGGTTCGGCTGCTGGCGGCCGAGGAAATCCCGAGGGACCGGCTGAGCGACGCCCTGGACAAGGCCAGCGAGCAGACGCTGCGGGCAGGCGACATCATCCGCCGGCTTCGCGACTTCGTGGCCCGAGGTGAGACCGAGCGGCGGGTAGAATCGCTGCACAAGCTGATCGAAGAGGCCTGCGCCCTGGCCCTCGTCGGCGCGAAGGAGCACGGCGTGCGGGTGGAGTTCTCGTTCAGCCCGGCCGTCGATCTGGTGCTGGCCGACAAGGTTCAGGTACAGCAGGTGGTGCTGAACCTTATCCGCAACGCCATGGACTCGATGGTGGAGGGCGATCGCCGCAACCTGACGATCACGGTTGCGCCAGGCGAACCCGGCTTTGCCGAGGTTGCGGTCGCCGACACCGGTCCTGGCATCGATCCCGAGATCGCGGACCAGCTCTTCCAGCCCTTCTTCACGACCAAGCGGCACGGTATGGGGGTGGGGCTGTCAATCTGCCGCACTATCATCGAGGCCCATGGCGGACGCATCTGGGCCGAGGAAACACCAGGGGGAGGCGCGACGTTCCGCTTCACCCTGCACAGCGTAGGAGAAGAAGACCTCGATGGCTGACGTGACAGTGCATGTGATCGACGACGATCCGGCGGTGCGCGACTCCCTGGGCTTCCTGCTCGAGACCGCCGATCTGCATCCCCGGCTTCATGAGTCGGCCATCGCGTTTCTGGAGGTTCTGCCGGAAGTCCAGGCCGGCTGCGTGGTGACTGACGTGCGGATGCCGGAGATGACCGGCCTGGAACTGGTGCGTCGCCTGAAAGCGTCCAACTTCCGTCTGCCGATCATCATGATCACCGGCCACGCCGACGTGCCCCTGGCCGTCGAGGCCATGAAGGCCGGCGTCGCAGACTTCATCGAGAAGCCGTTCGACGACGACGCCTTCCTCTCCGCCGTCCGGATGGCGCTCAGCGCGGGCGAAAAGGACCGCCACGGCGCCGCGGAGGCGGCGGATATCTCGGCGCGCATAGCCTCGCTGTCGGGCCGCGAGCGCGAAGTTCTTGAGGGCCTGGTCGCCGGCCACGCCAACAAGGTCATCGCCTTCGACCTGGGAATCAGCCCGCGGACGGTCGAGATCTATCGGGCGAACGTGATGACCAAGATGAAGGCTGCTAGCCTTTCCGAACTGGTCCGCCTGGCGATGATCGCCGAGCGGGCCTGACGGGTCAGTGCTTGCCGCCCTTGCTCCAGATCGACACGCCAAACACCGCGATGGCGAAGATCGAGAAGGCGGTCACGACCATGTAGAGATAGGCGTCCTGGATCGACATGGCTGACTCCGTTGCTGTTAAGGCGACGGTGCTTCAACCTGGCCGGGTCTGAAAGTCGGGGACGGCCCTTAAGGGAATTCCCGTATGCGGCGCGGGCCAGCTTCGCGGCATGACGCAGCAGCACGCGGCCGGCTGGGACGCGGGCATCTGTCGCTGAAGCCAAGTTGCTGGAAAATTTGGAGGCCTGACCGAGAATCGAACTCGGGTGCACGGATTTGCAGTCCGCTGCGTCACCACTCCGCCATCAGGCCGCCGCCGGTCGAAACCGGGGAGGGCGGATGGCTAACAGAACAGCCCGCCGGCTGCAATCCTCTCTCACGGGCCGATTGCGTTCCCGTCAGCCCAGGACCTATAAGCGCGCCAGAGTTTTGCACCCCGCGTCTGCCCCGTCGAGGAAACATGGCCGCCGATTTCGTCGCCGCCCGGCTCAATATGGTTGAGAGCCAAGTTCGCACCAACGATGTGACCGACGTGCGGATTCACGACGCGATGCGGACGATCCCGCGTGAAGAACTGGCCCCGGCCGACAAATCCTTCCAGGTCTATGCCGACACCGACGTGGAGTACGCGCCCGGCCGATACCTGCTGCGCGCCCGGGAAGTCTCCAAGCTGCTGCAGGCGGCGCGTCCGCTGGAAGGCGAACAGGCCCTGGCGATCGCCGCGCCCTACGCCGCCAAGGTGCTGGAGTTCATCGGCCTGACCGTGACCCGCGTCGATGGGGAGGACCTGAAGGCCGTTCCCGGCGCTGGCTACGACCTGATCATCGTCGAAGGCGCCGTGACCCATGCGCCCAAGGCCTGGCTCGACGCCCTGACCCTCGGCGGCCGCCTGCTGGTGATCGAGCGTGACGGGCCGACCGCGAAGGCCGTGCTCTACGTACGGGCGGACGACGGCATCGGCCGCCGTGTGCTTTTCGACGCGATGGCCCCGATTCTTCCTGGCTTCGAACCGGAGGCCGGTTTTACGTTCTAGGTTGCAGATGCGCCGTAGGCGGATCGCCCGCGTGAAACACGCGCGAAACTTGGGTGTGAAAAAAGCTTAAGGTCCGGACCACTAGTCCGACGCAAAATAGCCGGTCATATAAGGCCGGGTTCACTACGCGGTTTCGGGGATAATCATGTTCACTAGTCGTCGCGGAGGATTGCTGGCCGCTAGCGCAGGACTTGCGCTGATCATCGCAGCAGCTCCGGCTTCCGCCGAAACCCTGGCCGAGGCGATTGCGCTGGCCTACGACTCGAACCCGACCCTGCAGGCCCAGCGGGCCACTCAACGGGCCCTGGACGAGAACTGGGTGCAGGCCCGCGCCGGCTACCGCCCGACCGTGCAGGCTCAGGCGGCGGCGAACTATACCGAGAACCGGGTTCCAGCCAATGCGCGCGCCGTCGACCGCAACGGCGACGGCGTCCCCGATCCGGTGGGAAGCGGGATCACTGAGGCGAACAGCGCCGGCGCGACCCTGTCCCTGAGTCAGCCGCTCTTCACGGGCGGCCGCGTCGCAGCGACCGTCTCGGCGGCGGAAGCCGACATTTTGGCCGGCCGCGAGCAACTGCGCCGGACCGAAGCCTCGGTGATGCAGGCCGTGATCCAGGCCTATGCCGATGTTCGCCGCGACCAGGAAGGCCTGCGGATCCGGCAGGAAAACCAGCGGGTCCTCCAGCGCCAGCTCGATGAATCGAAGGCGCGCTTCGAGGTCGGCGAGATCACCCGGACGGACGTCGCGCAGTCCGAGGCCCGGCTCGCTGCGGCCGATGCGCAACTCGCCTTGGCCCAATCCCAGCTCGCGTCCAGCCGCGCGACCTATGCGGCGGTCGTCGGTCAGAACCCCGGAGACCTGGCGCCTGAGCCCCAGCTTTCGGACCTGCTGCCAGCCGACATCTCCCAGGCCTTCGAGGCCGCGGAAAACAACAACCCGCAGGTCCGGCAGGCGAAATACGCCGAGCGCGCCAGCAACGCGCGTCTCGCCGGAGCCAAGGCCGAGCGGATGCCCAATCTCGGCGTGAGCGCCAGCCTCGGCTATAACGGCCCGGCCGAGCCGTTCGAGCGCGAGGACTACTCCCGTGCGGTCCGGGCCGGCGCTACGGTGACGGTTCCGCTGTTCACTGGCGGCCTGACCTCCTCGCGTATCCGCGCGGCGATGGAGCGCAACAACACCGACCGCATCAATGTCGAGGCGGCGCGCCGGTCGGTGATGCAGAGCCTGACCCAGGCGTGGAACCAACACGTCGCCAGCAAGTCCAACATCGTCTCGACCGACGAGCAGGTGAGGGCGGCTCGAATCGCCGCCGAGGGAACGCGGCAGGAGCAGCAGGTCGGCCTGCGCACCACGCTCGACGTCCTCAACGCCGAGCAGGAACTCCGTAACGCCGAACTCTCGCAGGTCTCGGCGCGCCGGGACGAGTTCGTCGCTGTCTCGCTGGTGCTGGCCCAGATGGGCCTGCTGGAAGCGCCGCTCCTGACGCCCGGCGTCACCCGCTACGACGCCAGCGCCAATTTCAAGAACAACCGCGTCACCTGGGGCTGGGTGCCCTGGGAAGAACCGATCGCGGTCGTGGACGGGGTGCTCACCCCGAAGGTCACCGAACAGCCTACCACCGCGGCTCCGCCGCCGGCGCCCGCGTCGAAATAGGGCGAACAATTTCGTCGCTCCGACCGTTGGAGCAGTGATTAGGCGCTTGCGCCGGTCGGAGGAAATTGCAGGATCACACTGTCACGCCCGCTGGGTGTGATGGATTCACTTTCGCACGAGCGACGGCTTCATATGTCCGAACAGACTTCGCAAGAACCGACGATGGAGGAAATCCTGGCCTCCATCCGGCGCATCATCTCCGAAGATGACGCGCCGGCGGACGCCGCTGCGCCCGTTGCCGAGGCGGAGCCGGAAGAGGCCGAGCCGGTCGAGGCGCCTGCCTTCACCCCGCTGACGGAAGACGAGGACGACGGCGTTCTCGAGCTGACCGAGAAGGTGGAGACGGTCGGCGATCTCGACGTTTATACGCAGGCCGCGCCCGAGGAGCCTGAACCCGAAGAGTTGGCCCCGGCCATCGACGTGGGCGATGGCCTGGTCGGTCCTATCGCGGCGACAGCCGCCGCCAGCGCCTTCGGTCAGCTTTCTGCGGCCATCCAAATGCCGGCCGAGGGGCGGACCCTCGAGGATGTCGTCCGCGAGTTGCTTCGCCCGCTGCTCAAGCAGTGGCTCGACGACAATCTTCCGGCCATCGTCCAGTCGACGGTCGACAAGGAAGTCGAGCGGATCGCCCGCAGCCGAGTACGCTAACCCAACCGGGTTCGCACCCATCACATCGCGAAAGTTACGCCCCGCCTGGCTGATCGCCCGAGCGGGGCGCATGGATTCCATGGCATCGTGCTTCCACCCCGATGCCCGAAACGGTATGCAGCGCCCAAATGCTTGAGAAGAACTTCGACCCCAAGTCCGCAGAGCCCCGCCTTTACGCCGCCTGGGAACAGTCTGGCGCCTTCGCGCCGACCTCCGATCCCGCGGCCGAGCCGTTCTCGATCGTCATTCCGCCACCGAACGTCACCGGTTCGCTGCACATCGGCCACGCCCTGAACAACACCCTGCAGGATGTGCTGACCCGCTTCGAGCGCATGCGCGGCAAGGCCGCCCTCTGGCTGCCCGGCACCGACCACGCCGGCATCGCCACCCAGATGGTGGTGGAGCGCCAGCTCGCCGCGGCCGGCAACATCGGGCGCCGCGACATGGGCCGCGACGAGTTCATCGCCAAGGTCTGGGAATGGAAGGCGCAGAGTGGCGGCACGATCACCAATCAGCTCCGCCGCCTGGGCGCCTCCTGCGACTGGAGTCGTGAGCGCTTCACCCTCGACGAGGGGCTGTCGGCGGCTGTCCGGAAGGTCTTCGTCACCCTGCACAAGCAGGGCCTGATCTATCGCGACAAGCGCCTGGTGAACTGGGATCCGCACTTCCAGACCGCCATTTCCGACATCGAGGTCGAGCAGCGCGAAGTCGACGGCCACTTCTGGCACTTCGCCTATCCGCTGGAGGACGGCTCCGGCGAGATCGTCGTCGCCACCACGCGTCCCGAAACCATGCTTGGCGACGTCGCCGTCGCGGTCCACCCGGACGACGAGCGCTACAAGGCGCTGATCGGCCGCGCCGTCCGCCTGCCGATCGTCGGCCGCCCGATCCCGATCGTCGCCGACGACTATGCCGACCCGGAGAAGGGCTCCGGCGCGGTGAAGATCACCCCGGCGCACGACTTCAACGACTATCAGGTCGGCAAGCGCAACAACCTGCCGCTGATCAACATCTTCACCGAGGATGCGAAGATCAACGAGAACGCCCCGGCCGAATATCGCGGCCTGGACCGTTTCGAGGCCCGCAAGAAGGTGGTCGCAGCGTTCGAGGAACTCGGCCTGCTGCGCGGCGTCGAGAAGACCCGCCACGCCGTCCCGCATGGCGACCGCTCCGGCGTCGTCATCGAGCCCTACCTGACCGACCAGTGGTACGTCGACGCCAAGGTCCTGGCCCAGCCGGCGATCAAGGCGGTCGAGGAGGGCAAGACCGTCTTCGAGCCTCGCCACTGGGAAAAGACCTATTACGAGTGGATGCGCAACATCGAGCCCTGGTGCATCTCGCGCCAGCTCTGGTGGGGGCACCGCATTCCGGCCTGGTACGGCCCCAAGGGCGAGATCTTCGTCGCCGAGACGGAGGAAGAGGCCAAGGCGCTCGCCCGCGAGCACTTCGGCCATGACGAACTGCTGCGTCAGGACGAGGATGTCCTCGACACCTGGTTCTCCTCGGGCCTGTGGCCGTTCTCGACCCTTGGCTGGCCGGAGCAGACCGCCGACCTGAAGCGCTTCTACCCGACCAGCACCCTGGTCACCGGCTTCGACATCATCTTCTTCTGGGTCGCCCGGATGATGATGATGGGCCTGCACTTCATGGGCGAGGTCCCCTTCGACCGGGTGTTCATCAACGCTCTCGTGCGCGACGCCGAGGGCAAGAAGATGAGCAAGTCCAAGGGCAATGTCATGGACCCGCTGGAGCTCGTCGACGACTATGGCGCCGACGCCCTGCGGTTCACCCTGACGGCCATGTCGGGCCAGGCTCGTGACATCAAGTTGTCACGTCAACGTATTGAAGGTTATCGCAACTTCGGCACAAAGCTGTGGAACGCCGCGCGCTTTGCGCAGGTGAACGGCTGCGCCCGCGCCGAAGGCTTCGACCCGAGCCAGGTCAAGAACGTCCTCAACCGCTGGATCGTCGGCGAGACGACCCGCACGGCCCAGGCGGTCACCAAGTCCTTGGAGGGCTGCAGCTTCGACGGGGCGGCCAACGGCCTCTATCGGTTTATCTGGAACACCTTCTGCGACTGGTACGTCGAGCTGGCCAAGCCGATCCTGAACGGCGCGGACGAGGCGGCCAAGGCCGAGACCCAGGCCACCGCCGCCTGGGCCCTGGACGTCATCCTGAAGCTTCTGCACCCGGTCATGCCGTTCCTCACCGAAGAGCTGTGGGCCCAGACCTCCGACCTCGGCGCGACGCGCAGCGAGGGCATGCTGATCACCGCCCGCTGGCCGCAGCTCGGCGACGAACTGATCGACCCGGCCGCCGACGCCGAGATCGAGCTGATCGTCACCGCCGTCAGCGAAGGCCGCTCGGTGAAGGCCGAGCTCAATGTCCCGCATTCGGCGCGGCCGCCGCTGCTGGTCATCGAGGCGAGCGACGCCCAGCGCGCGGTCTTCCAGGCCAACGCCGCGGTCATCGCCCAGACCCTGCGCATCTCCGAAGTACGCTTCGAGGACCACGCTCCGGAAGGCGCGATCCCCTTCGTGGTCAATGGCGCGACCCTGGCGCTGCCGGTGGCCGAGTTCATCGACCTTGCGGCCGAGCGCGCGCGCCTGGCCAAGGAAATCGCGGGCCACGCTTCCGACATCGCCCACGTGAACAAGAAGCTGGGCAACCCCGCCTTCGTGGCCAACGCCAAGGAGGAAGTGGTCGAGGAAAATCGCGAGCGCCTCGCCGAATCGGAAGCGGCCAAGGCCAAGCTGGAACAGGCGCTGGCGCGGCTCGAAGCCGTCGTCTGAAGCTCGGCGTCAGGTCTGGCGTGCGTTCACCGCCACGACCTGACGTCCGCGTCAAACGGACGTTTGCCTCAAGCGCTAGGTTATGCTTGTTCACCTAAGACGACGACGCGGGCGCGTGAAAACCCGTGCGAGCATTAGGAGAACGCCCATGACCGAGGCCGAACTGCCCAAAGGCTGGCCTGCCATGTCCATCGCCCAGGCCCACGCGCTGATCACTGCGCCAGGCACGCCCGCGGAAATGGAGACGGTCGAGATCCGGGGCGTCCCGACGCGGACGTGGAAGAACCTTCCGCCGTCGCTTCGCTCGATCGTGGAAGCCAGCCGCGCGCATGGCGAGAAGATCTTCCTCGTCTACGAGGACGAGCGCGTCTCCTTCGAGGCGTTCCATCGCGCGGTCGCCGCCCTGGCGGCCCAACTGGCGACGGACGGCGTGAAGAAGGGCGACCGCGTCGCCATCGTCATGCGCAATCTGCCCGAGTGGGTGGTCTCGTTCTATGCGGCCGCCTCGCTGGGTGCGATCGTCACCCCGCTGAACGCCTGGTGGACTGGACCGGAGCTCGAATACGGCCTCACCGATTCCGGCAGCAAGGTCGTGATCATGGACGCCGAGCGCTATGAGCGCCTGGCCGAGCACCTGCCCAACTGCCCCGAGCTCGTCCGCGCTTACGTGAGCCGCTCGGTCGAGGAGATCTCCCATCCCCAGGTCACGCACCTGGAAAGCATCCTGGGCGGCGCCAATCACTGGATCAACCTGCCGGACCAGCCGCTGCCCGCCGCCGAGATACTGCCCGACGACGACGCGACGATCTTCTACACCTCCGGCACCACCGGCCGGCCGAAAGGCGCCCTGGCGACCCAGCGCGCGGTCAACTCGAACATCATGGCTGGCGCGGTGGCTGGCGCCCGCGCCTTCC
>LNAP01005318.1_pt1 | contig 11499 bp, 4 predicted proteins | sample 602601 | NCBI WGS metagenome assembly LNAP01 (sample SAMN02440304, study PRJNA202911) | soil metagenome | biome: Subtropical and temperate rainforests or woodlands; isolation source: soil samples (1 kg each in a 20% v/v slurry with milli Q water) were... ... | reverse complement strand
CTCTGCACAGATTCTCACGGAGAACTACAACGACGAAGAGGAGCACTAAATATGTTCATTTTTGTGGTGCGCATCCTTACTGTGTCACCGTCGTCGCATCACTGTTTTCAATACATTATTCCACGCTTTCGAATTCAATCAAAAAACATTTGCTGCCCTCCGTGAAACTCCCGCGCGCCTGTCCGCGCCTGCCCACTGCCCGGCCCCGCGCGCTCGATATCGATCACGGGAACTATTAGCCGCCGCGGTTAAGATAGACCCGAGGCAATGCTGAAGGAAATTGAACGGAAACAATTCATGGCATAGCATTATCGTACACGCTGAATCCGAATTTACAATCAACTCATGACCATGGGCGCGACTTGGTCGCCGGCGGGGGGCAGGCTGCTCACCAGGGCGGCCAGCGAGGCAAAGTGGCTGAGCTGCAGCGCCGAATTGCTGCGCATGAGGGCGTCGATGTGCGCATGCGCGTGTACGATGAAGCTCGCGCATTGTACTGCCGTGATGTCTGTGAGCGCGGCCTCTGCTTGCTCACGGGTGACCTCCACGCTGCGGTTTGCTTCGTACTGCTTGGCGACGACGCCTTTCGCCTCCCTCCACACCAGCTCGACGGGTTGCACCTCGGGCGCGAAGGGAGGCGTGTACACGAGCGAGTGACCGTGCGCCGTCATCAGCTTCTCCACCTCGGTGCGGTTGATGCCTGGGTGCGCGTCGAGGTGCGCGCGCACGGCCGCCTGCAGCTCGCGGCGCGTAGGCGCCGGAGAGGAACGCTTGTCGCGCTGGCCGAATGTAGCTGCTGCGAATGTGCCGCGCGGCGTGTCGATGCTGCGCACGCGATGGTGGTTGAGGAACGACACGCACTCGGTGACCGACATCTGCGACGGAGTGAACCAGTCCTCGCCGCGGATGTGATGGTAGCCGGCGTTGTCGAGCACGAGCGTCATGCGCTGACCGGGGTAGCGCGCATCGAACGCGGGCAGCAGGCGGTTGCGCAGCCACAGTAGGTAGCGATCGCCGTCCATCGCCGTGTGATAGTCGTCGTCGGTGCCAAGCGTCTCGAAGATCAGCTCGGCCGTGGGCACGCGCTCAGTGAGGAGGTTGGTGGCGACAGCGCCAGGCGTCTCCAGCAAGCCGTCGCGCGTCATCGCGTGCACGATCATCAGTCGCTTGCCTCCGCTGTCATCGCCTTGCACCTCGTTCTGCGTGGGCGACGACGGGTTGAACCACAGCATAGGCGCGCAGTGACGATCGTGCACGTACGACTCGTCTGTGTACACCAGCATGGTGTCGCCAGTCAGCTGACGCTGCAACGCGGCGGCGTACTCCAGGATGAAGCGCCGCATGCGGACGTGGCGGCACGCCGGCTTCACTGCGCCGACGAATCGCTTCTTACCGTACACGTAGCCGAGCTCGTGCAGCCAGCGCAGCAGTGTGCGCTCGCTCACGTCGAGGCGCAGCTCGAAGCGCAGCGCCGCGCGCAGAGTGACGCTGGACTCGTACAGGTTGCGCGCTTTGACCTCCTCGAGGCGGCGGTGGATGAGCAGCTCAGCCTCGAGCGACGGTTCAGCGGGCGAGTGCAGCGGATGCTCTGGGTTGCCGCGGCCGCGGTGCGCCGTGGTGGGCGAAGGAAGCGTGCCGTGCGTGGTGAACTGTAGTGCTGCGTCGCGCAGCGTATTGGGTGATGCGAGCTCGGCCGCGGCAGTGGCCTTGATGGCGGCATCGTAGGAGAGGCCGTGCTGCTGGTGTACAGCCACGTGCAGCAGCGCACGCGCGTTTTCAGAGGCGGAACGAGAGTGCCCCTGCTGCCCAACTCCTTGATCCTTGAGCATGCCGCGCAGCTGCTCCAGCTGTTCGTGCGACAGACCTGCAGCGCGGACGCCGACGGCAAAAGGATTAGCTATGAGAGGGGGCGCCACTGGACGAAGCTGCCAGTGCGGCCATGCGCCTTGCGTGTGTCTCGTCCAGCAGGCGCATGATCCTCTCCTCCTGTCGTGTGGTGCGTTGCTTTTTCGTTGTGGGGGCCGGTTTGGGTGGCGCCACGCGTCGGGCGAGCGCAGGCGGCGCTGCGGGCTCAGGCGACTCACCTGGGTCGGACTGCGCGCGTCGCTTGCGCGTGGGCGGGGCCACAGCAGCTGCAGCTGGCTTGGACTGCTGCGCGTCGCTCCTGTCAGGGCAGCGAGGGTTGTGCTTGCGTCCCGCTCCATCGCGTCGCCACTGCTGATTGCGGCGGACGGTGCGCTTGCATAGGCGGCAGAGCCACTGCCCGTTGGTGTCCTTCAGCGGCACGCCGTCCCGCGCTGTCCCAGTGATCGCAATGCACCGCAACGCACAGCTCACAGGAGCACTGCGTGAGCATGATTGCAACCTGAACAAAGTTGTACATCATTGCGAGCACGCTGTCAACTCACCTGCGGCTGCTGCGGCGGGCTGTGGAAGGGCGACGAGTGCGGCGGCCGCGGCGGTGGCGGCGGCGTCTGCAACAGCGTCGCCGATAGCGCTGTCCATGGGCTCCATGCTGCTGTGCTCGGCTTGGTCGGCGGCTCCTGCATGTGCCATGGGGGTGGAGGAGGAGCAGACTGCGGGCGGAATCTGGCAACGCCACTCAACGGGAGTTAACCCAGGAAACTGAGCCCTTTGCAACTTCACAACCATCAGCATGGCAGGCCATCTCACATCATCAACAGACTTAGTTGTTCATGATACTATGTAAATCGCGTTGGTTGGGGATGGTCTATCTTAACCGCGGCGGTCAATAGCTCCTGCCCGTCGCTCTGCGTTGCATGGGAACATGCAGCGTGGAGCGGCAGGCAGCTGTATTTTCATACACTGCCTGCCCATCTTTCCCAGCGCAACATTTCTCGGCCTAGATGTTTATTGTTGCTTGGGCTAGCCAGTCATGGCGACGTCCACAGCTAAGTAAACATCACTGTCGTAGAAGGTGAAGCTATCGATACACTCTCTCATCGCCCCGTTCGCATTTCCTCATCCTCATCCCTCCATCATGCCGCCGCCATGATGGCCCGTTTCGTTTTTCCTTTCCGCGGCGACGCGACGACCAGCCCGATTTTCCCCTGCGCTCGCTCGCCGCCTTCCCCTCACTCTCGCTCGCTCTCCCTCTTCCCCGTGTGACAGGGCTCGACGCCCCCGCCATCCACTGCAGTCACATCGGTTCGTTCTGCTTCCACCATCCCACCCCAGCAGCTCATGTCGTGTGCAGGCACACGTTCGACCCAGCCAACCCGTCGATCGATCTCGACGTCTTTCCCTGATCAGGCTTCTTTCGCATTCTTTTGCAAGCATGCTTTCCTTGTATTTGTTGTATAACGATTGTTCTAGCTCCTGCCCGTCGCTCTGCGTTGCATGGGAACATGCAGCGTGGAGCGGCAGGCAGCTGTATTTTCATACACTGCCTGCATCTCTTTCCCAGCGCAACACTTCTCGGCCTAGATGTTTATTGTTGCTTGGGCCAACCGCTTGCGGGACAGTCCACAGCTAAGTAAACATCACAGTCGACGAATGTGAAGCATCGATACATTTATCTCCTTTTCCGATCGCTTTTTCCATCATGGTTCATCCCTCCGTGCCGCCGCCATGATGGCCGTTTTCCTTTCCGCACTGCAGCTGCGAGGGCGACGGCCGATTTTTGCCAGCGCTCGCTCGCGGCCGCCCCTCACTCTCTCCTCGCTCCTCCTTCCTCTCCCTGTGACAGGGCTCGGCGCCCCCGCTGTGCACTGCATTCACATCGGTGAGTTCTGCTTGGGATGAGAGCGAGTGAGACACCCGGCGTGCGCCGACGACCACTGTGACCGGCATGCGCCGAAGGCCGAGCGGCACTCTGACACGTCCAGCCCTGAGGGGTTGGACACGTGTAAGAGGGTGGAACTCTACGGTGACAGGGATGAGTGGGAATGAGTGTGGGAGCGTGTGTGGGAGGTGGGACGAGGGTTGACGGAGTGACAAGGCAGCGAGCAGGGCGAGCGGCAGCGGCAGCGGCGAAAACGAACGTCGCTCGGGGCGACGACGTCAGCGGCAGGCGCCATGATGTGACAAGCACATCAGAGGATAAATAAAGGAAAGAAATGCAGAATAAAAGTACAGAAGAGGTGAGGGAGTGCAAGGGGGTGGATAGGTGATGGTGATCGAGTTTCGGGAGAGAGCCGTTGAGAGAGGCTGACCGGCTGAGGGTGAGGGGTACGGACTTATCAAGCGAATAACGCATGGAGTGAGGTTCTGGGGTTGGAAGTACACTCTCTGGGATAGAACTGAGGTACCCAGTCTGAGCAGAGAGTGTCTGGAAAGGTTATTGGGGTAGTGATGGGGTCAGGAAAGGGAGGAGGCGGCTTAGGGCCAGCAGAGGGGAGCAGAGGCGCACTGAGGCGTGATGCTGGAGTGAGATATGCATGGAAGGGGTGAAGTGCAAGCTGCCTGAGGTCCAAGGAGTGTGTAGAAGAGAAGGGAGAGTGAAAGGAAGGGTAGGAACGGAGGGGGAGAGGTGGGGTGGTTGCATGGCTCCACGCTAAGGATCCGCAGCGCATCTTTGATGCGTAGTGGCTGCATGGAAAGTGAATGGAAAGTGGTGAAACCATGCTGGCGTAAGTCCAGGGGGTGTGGGGGAGTGATCATGGAGTAAGGGAGCTGGCGGTTGAGTGCGGGAGTATGTGGTGTAGACACCGGGTCCCACCTAGGCGGGATCCTTAGGGGAAAACTGGAGGCGGGCTGAGGTGAAGGGATGTGCACGCTAGTGATGAAGAGTGAGCTGATTGGGGTCCATGGGGGTAAAAGGAAGTGGAAATAGGGTGGGAGCGATAGAGGTAAGGTGAGGCTGAGGTGGTAGGAGCTCGTGAGTGGGCCAGGAAGGACGTAAGGGAAGGTGATGGGGGAGATGGGAAGGGTGGGGGGCCGTGGACGTGACAGACCGGTCTGTTACATCCTCCCCCCGTTAGAATCAAGTCTCAGTCCGCTGAGACTGAGCGGTTGTACTCGGCGATGGCGTTGGAGGCGGAGTGGAGGTGGCGGCGCGGCTCCCAGGTGGCGCTCTCGAGGGGGTAGCCTTTCCAGAGCACGAGGTACTGTTGGCGGTTGCCGCGGCCTCTTGCGGCCAGGACGCGATCGACGACGTAATCTTCAGCGCCGGACTCGGTGATGCGGTCGGGTGGTGGTCGGTCGAAGAGTTGAGGTCGGTCGGGGAACAGGGTGAAGCCGTCGTGGTAGACCTTGAGGCGACTGATGTTGAACACGGGGTGGATGGACCAGGTGGGCGGCAGCTCGAGCTCGTAGGCGTTGTTGTTCTTGACAGAGATGATCTTGAAAGGGCCGATGTACTTGTAGAGGAACTTGGGTGTCAGCTTGGAGTGGCGGCCGACGAGGGTCAGGTGGTCAGTGGAGAGGAGCACCTTGTCGCCGATCTTGAAGGAGAGGTCACGACGGCGTTGGTCAGCGTAGTGCGATTGGCGTTCTTGAGCCTTGAGGAGGTTTTTCTTGGCGAGCTCGTGGGTCTGGTGCAGGATCTTGATGCGGTCGGCAGAGTCGGGGTTGGGGTTGAGGTTGGCGCGCTGAAGGGCTTGGTCGAGGGGCAGCTGGATCTCCTGGCCGTAGTTGAGGAAGAAGGGAGTGAAGCCGGTGGAGGCGTGCTTGGAGTTGTTGACGGCGAGTTCTTGAGTCTCGAGGTGATCGTCCCAGTCGGTCTGACGGGTGTTGACGTAGTGGCGCAGGCCTTCCTCGAGGGTGCGGTTGGCGCGCTCGGTCTGGCCGTCGGTCTGCGGGTGGAAGGCGGTGGACATGGTGAGCTTGGTGCCGAGGCAGTTCCAGAAGTGGCGCCAGAAGTGCGCGGTGAAGCGCGGGTCGCGGTCGCTGAGGATGGACTCGGGGACGCCGTGGTGGCGCACGACCTCGCGAAGGAAGAGACGGGCGAGCTCGGGCGCGGTGACGGTGGTGGTGGTGGGCACGTAGTGGACCATCTTGGTCAGCTTGTCGACGAACACGACGATGGCGTCGTGGCCGCGGCGCGAACGAGGTAACTGGGTGATGAGGTCGAGCGAGACTTGTTGCCAGGGTCGGTCGGGGATGGGCAGAGGCAGAGAGAGGCCGGGGGTCGACTGGTTGCTGGGCTTGTTGCGCTGGCACGAGTCGCAGCTGGCGACGTACCTGGTGATCTCGTCGTACATGCGCGGCCAGTAGCAGCGGCGGGTCACTTGTTCGATGGTCTTGTCCTTGCCGAGGTGGCCGGCTGCGGCGGCGTCGTGGCACTCCTGAAGGATGCGGGTCTTGAGGGCGAGGTCGTTGGGGATGTAGAGGCGCGCGGTGTCCTTGTAGTAGAGGTAGCTGCGCTGAACACGGAGGGAGAGCTTGGAGAGGGCGGCGGCGGACTTGCGCTGCAGGGCCAGGTAGACGGGGTCGCGACGATAGGCCTGCTGAATGTCAAGCAGCAGAGAGGTGACAGAGTTGATGCGCGAAGGAGGAGGAGGAGGGAAAGACGAGGACGCAGGAGCAGCGGAAGGAACAGGAGCAGGAGAAGAAACAGAGACAGGGGCGGGAGCAGAACCGGGGACTGGGGAAGGAACGGGAGCAGGGACATGGCTGGGCGCAGGGGAGGAGGCAGGGACGGGCTTGGGAGCGAAGTGGTGCAGGAGACGGCAGGCGAGAAGATCGAAGTTGGACTGGTGGGCGAGAATCCGAGGAGAAAAGACAGAGGAAGACGCAGACGAGGGAGAAGAGAGAGAAAGGGAGAGAAGTTGGGAACTGTGCTGGTGGTCGACGCGGCGGGAGAGTCCGTCGGCGACGACGTTGGTCTTGCCCTCGACGTATTCGATCTCGAAGTCGAACTCGGCGATCACGTCCTTCCAGCGGGTCTGGCGGCCGGAGAGGCGCGGCTGCGTCTTGAAGTCGTGAAGAGATTTGTGGTCGGTCATCACCTTGAATTTGGCGCCGTGGAGGTAGGGACGCCAGGTCTTGAGTGCGCAGATGATGGCGAGGAGTTCTTGTTCATGAGTGGGGTAGCGGGTCTCGGCGGGCTGCATCTTCTTGGAGAGGTAGGCGACGGGCTGCATGCCCTTGCCTTGATCTTGCATGAGCACGGCACCGAGGGCGAATCCGGAGGCGTCGGTGTGGACGACGAAGGGCAGCTTGGGGTCGGGGAGAATGAGCACGGGGTCTTGCTGCATGGCGGTCTTGAGCATCTTGAAGGCATCATCTTGAGGTTGGCTCCAGGTGAACGGGACGTTGTCGTGGGTGAGCTCGGAGAGGGGCGCGGCGATCTTGCTGAAGTCCTTGATAAACTTGCGGTAGTAGCCAGCGGTGCCGAGGAAGGAACGAACGTGGGCGACCTTGGTGGGAGTCGGCCATTCCTGGACGGCCTTGACCTTGTCCTCCATCATACGAACACCTTGCGCGCCGACGATGTGACCGAGGAACTCGACCTCGCTCTTGAAGAAGTCGCACTTGGAGGCCTTGGCGTAGAGCTTCTCGCGGCGGAGGATGTCGAGCACTTGACGAACGTGGCGCTTGTGGTCGGCGAGGGTCTTGGAGTAGATGAGGATGTCGTCGAGGAACACGAGAACGGAGGAGTCGAGGAGGGGACGGAACGACTCGTGCATGAGGTGCATGAAGGTGGCGGGCGCATTGGTCAGGCCGAAGGGAAGAACTTTGAACTCGAAGTGGCCGTAGCGGGTGCGGAAGGCGGTCTTGGGCACGTCGTCGGGGTCGATGCGGATCTGGTGGTAGCCACTGCGGAGGTCGATCTTGCTGAAGAACTTGGCGCCTTGAAGTCGGTCGAAGAGCTCGTCGATGCGGGGCAGCGGATAGGAGTTCTTGATGGTGATCTCGTTGAGCGCGCGGTAGTCGACGCACATGCGGGTGGTGCCGTCCTTCTTCTTGACGAACAGAATGGGCGCACCGAACGGGGACTTGGAGGGCTGGATGAAGCCGGCAGCGAGGAGCTCGTCGAGCTGTTTCTTGAGTTCGGCCAGCTCGGCGGCGCTCATGTGGTAGGTGGGGCGACTGGGTGGGCGGGTGCCGGGGAGCAGCTCGATCTTGTGGTCGACCTCGCGCTTGGGCGGCAGGCCGGGCGGGAGGTCCTCGGGGAAGAGGTCGTCGTACTGCTTGAGCAGCTCGGCGCGGGCCTCGTCGCCGGCGGTGGTGGACTGGATGGCGGTGGACAGCTGGTGAGCGGAGACGGGGAGGCCGCGGGAGAGACGATCGTGGCAGCTGGAGACGGGGGACGAACGATGCGAGCTCGAGGGTCGACGGGGTGCGGGCGGGGTGACGGGGTCGGGCATGGCGGGGTGGACGATGAACACGGCTTCGATGGCGCCTTGCTGGTACTCGGTGCGGAGCTCCTTGGTGGTGATCAGGTTGAGCGAGTGGCGCAGCTGTGCGGTGGGACTGACCTTAGACTTGGACGAGGACGAAGAAGAGGCTGCGGGGACAGAGGACACAGGGGAGACAGGGACAGAGACAGGGACAGAGACAGAGACAGAGACAGGGACAGGGACAGAGACGGAGGAGAGGGCGGGGACGGAGACGGAGGAGGAGTTGAACTTGGGCGCCTGGAGGATGTGCGTGTGGCCGGAGAGGTCGGAGACGGTGACGGTGCGGAGAGGCCAGTCGATGCGAGGGTTGAAGCGCTCCAGCCACGACATGCCGAGGATGGCGTCGTAGCCGGACAGGGGGACGGAGATGAGGTCGACGGGGGTGTGGTACGAGGAGACACGGAGAGGAGAGGCAGAGAGCACGCCGGTGGCGGTGGCGGCGCTGCCGTCGGCGAGGATGACGGTGGAGGGCTGGGGCTGGGCGACGGTGGTGAGGCGATGCTTTTGCACGAACGCATCGGCGACGAACTCGGTAGTTGCGCCGCTGTCGACGAGGATGATGGCCGGATGGCCGTGGATGGTCCCGCGGAACTTGAGTAGGCGGCTGGAGGGAGAGGTGACTTGGTGGATCTCGTGGTGCGGCGGGCATGCGCAGCGCGAGCAGGGAGGGGGAGAAGGGTGAAGAGGCGGCGGAGTCGACGGTGCCCGTGGCGGTGGTGCTGCCGGTGGTGAGAGGGCGTGGCCGGTCGACGATGAACCGGTGAGAGTGTTGAGGCCTTGTAGCGCAGAGAAGGGGTTCGGGGTGGTGATGCTTCCGGCTTGGCCTAGGCGTTTGGGCGCTTCGACGATCCGAACACGGGGCACTCGTTGCCCCAGTGGCCCTTCTCGCGGCAGCGCAGGCAGCGGTTCTCGCGGTGGCAGCGCTCGCGCTCGGCCTCGGTGAGCTTGGTGGGCACCTTGGCGGCGGGGGTGGCGGACTTGGCCTTGTTGGGTCCGCCGGACGACTTGTTGTTGGAGCGCGAGTGGGACAGAGCGTTGAGGCGGGTCTCGAGCGAGTCGAACTTGGACAGCACGGCGGCGAGGAGGTGGTCGGTGGGCGCGGTGGTAGGCTCATCTTGGTCGGAGTGGTCGGGGTACGGGCCGTCGTGGTCGGACTCGGCGTTGATGTTGTTGAGGTCCATGGGCGCGGAGGACGACGAGGAGGAGTGGCTGCTGGACGATGCGCCGCGGTTGCCGAACGAGGAGAAGGAGGAGGAGGCGCCAGCGTTGCGGCCGACGTAGAGCTCGGCCTGGACAGCGATCATGATGGCCTCGTCGAGGGTGGCGGGGTCCTTCTCGGCGACGCGCGCAGCGATGGCCTTGTCGAGGCCGCAGCGGAAGTCGAAGATGGCGTCCTCTGCACTCTTGTTGGGGATGTAGGCGAGGAGCTGCTGGAAGAGGCCGGCGTAGCTGTTGACGTTGCCGCGCTGCTTGAGGTCCTTGAGCTTGCGGCGGGCGAGTTCGGCGGGCAGGGCGGGGCGGTAGCGACGGTGGAGCGCAGCGACGAACTCGTCCCAGGTGGTGATGGCGGGGCGGCCGTGGTCATCGGTCTGCTTGGATGCGGTGGCCCACCAGGTGCGTGCGCCGCTGCGGAGGTACGTGGTGGCGAGGCGGAGCTTGCTGGCGTCGTCGGGGAAGTCGGCGGCGCCGTAGTAGTCGAAGGTCTGCTGCAGGTCCTCGAGCCAGGTGTCGACGACGGCGCCGAGGTTGCCGCCGGTGCCGGTGAACGGGGTGATGGGTGGCGCCTTGACACGAGGAGCCTTGGACACAGGCGCAGCAACAACGACAGGGACAGCAGAGGCAGCAGCACGAGCGGCGGCCAGTTGCGCAGTGAGCTGCGCCTCGCGGGCCTGCGCCTCGCGCAACTGCTGCTCGATGGCGATGCCCTGTGCCTGCATCTGTGCGTTGTGTTCCATCACCGCGGTGTACTGTTGCACGTCGACAGGAGGGGAGGCGGACATGGAGGGCGAGCGGGAGGAGCGGGGAGATGCGTGCGGCGGGAGGGACATGCGGCGGACGGACGGCGGACGGGACGGGGCGACGGCGGGACGACGGGCGGCGGGAGGGGAGTGCGCAGCAGCTGGTGGTTGGCGATGGGTGTGCGACGGCGGTGTGACTGCGGTGCGAGGAGTGCGGTGCACAGCAGCGGGTGAACGGCGGTGGGTGCGGGACGGCGGTGGCGACGATGACGCGAGGAGCGGGCGGCGGCGGGTGGACGGAGGCGGGGGAGGGACGGTGCGGGGAGCGTGGACCCGAAACCACTGTAAGAGGGTGGAACTCTACGGTGACAGGGATGAGTGGGAATGAGTGTGGGAGCGTGTGTGGGAGATGGGACGAGGGTTGACGGAGTGACAAGGCAGCGAGCGGAGCGAAGGCTGCAACCAAACCGAACGTCGCTCAGCGACGTCGACGGCTCGCTCCACAAAGGTGGATAAATACATGGAGAGTATAAATAAGAAAGAAAGGAAGTGTAAGAGGTACAGGAGGAGTGGAGGGTCGTGGATGAAGTGATAGGTGATGGTGATGAAAGAGACAAAGGGATGGGAGGGACAGGAGGAGAGGATTCCGGATAGTCGTCCGGGCAAGGCAAGAAGTTTGCAGCGAGGGCATGGTGAGCGCTGTGTAGGGGAAGTAAGGGGCTGCTGCAGGGTGAGGAGAGAAGGACCTGGAAAAGCGGCTCACTCGAGAGAGAGGGAGGAGAAGGGAGAGTCACCGAAGGGTGGGTGAGGGCGGAGGTCGGGATTCCGGGTAGTCGTCCGGGCAAGGCAAGAAGTTTGCAGCGAGGGCATGGTGAGCGCTGTGTAGGGGAGGTAAGGGGCTGCTGCAGGGTGAGGAGAGAAGGACCTGGAAAAGCGGCTCAGGAAGGAGAAGTGAAGGGTCAGGCTGAGGAGGCTGAGGCGAGGGGAGGGGAAGGCTGAGGCGAGGGAAGGGGAAGGCTGGGAGGCTGGGGACGTGACAGACCGGTCTGTTACATCCTCCCCCCGTTAGAATCAAGTCTCAGTCCGCTGAGACTGAGCGGTGGTACTCGGCGAGGGCGTCGGAGGCGGAGTGGAGGTGACGGCGCGGCTCCCAGGTGGCGCTCTCGAGGGGGTAGCCTTTCCAGAGCACGAGGTACTGTTGGCGGTTGCCGCGGCCTCTTGCGGCCAGGATGCGA
>LNAP01017556.1_pt1 | contig 11501 bp, 1 predicted proteins | sample 602601 | NCBI WGS metagenome assembly LNAP01 (sample SAMN02440304, study PRJNA202911) | soil metagenome | biome: Subtropical and temperate rainforests or woodlands; isolation source: soil samples (1 kg each in a 20% v/v slurry with milli Q water) were... ... | reverse complement strand
CGTATTGCGCCGCACCGGCCTGCGCAACGAACGCCTGCACGTGTTGACCAAAGTGGTTACGCCTAACCACACCGTCACCCGTGACACCTTCCATGAAGTCGGCTGGCCGCTCAGCGAGCGCCGCTACATCGCCCCGCAAGTGGGCGCGCAAGCGGCCGCCAAAGGCGTGCAGTACACCGCCGTTGACCAATACCGCGCGTTGGACCGTACCGGCGCAATGATCGCGGCCTGGTCGACCATCGACCCGCTGCGCATCGAGCAAGGCCTGGGCCTGCTGAGCAAAACCGAAGCCCTGGCCGGTAATTCGCCAGCGCGCACCGGTATCTTTATTCTCGATGCCGTGGATGAAGCCCAAGGCAATGGCGCCGGCGACTTCTTTGCTTACTCGCCACTGCTTAATGGCGCGGCGGAAATGTTCAGCGGCAGCATCGGCGAGCTGGTCAGCGACGAAAACATTGTGCTCGCGGGTAAATCCGGTCTTACCGGCGGCACCTGCCAAGACGGCAACCCAGGCTGTGCCTTCGTTGACCAGATGACGGCCGAAATCAAGAAAGACTGGCACGGCGGCGACACCCCAAGCGAAGGCACCGGCGCCCTGTACCTGGATAACAACGCCGGCGAGTTGCTGCTGTTTGGGCAGAAGAATGGCGACGGCCAGTTCGGCCTGCCGTACCTGCTGCTTGGCCGTGTGGATATGCCCTACCCAGATGTGTACGGCCTGACCCGGAGCGGCAACCTGGCCTTGGTGGCCAACGGCAATGGCGGCGTGCAGGTGATTGACGTCACCAACATGACCGCGCCGTACCACGTCGGCTATATCAAACCCAACGGCTTTGCCCGCGACGTCAAAGTGCGCGGCCATTACGCCTATATCGCCGCCTCGGAAGAGGGCGTGGTGGTCGCTGACCTCAGCACCCCAGCCATGCCGATTGTGGCCAAGGTCGACACCCTGGGCGTTGCCAACCGCTTGAACCAGCTGTATGTCACCGATATGGCCGGCAGCGGCGACAGTGCCCGCTTAAGCCGTATCGATATCAGCGAACCGGATCAGCCGCGCGTGGTGCAGGTGGTGGAAATCGCCCCGCATCGCCCGGACCAGACCCCAGATGGCCTGTATGACGTGCATGTCTCTGGCAACCTGGCCTACGTCACCGAAATGCTTTCCGACCAGGAAGACAAACCGTCGCAAAGCCTGGTGCAAATTCTTGACCTGGCCCGCGTCGGTGTTAGCGGTGTAGATGCCAGCGTGCCGGTGATGGTGCAGCGCAACGCCACTGTGGATAACTTCGCCGTACGCGGCGTAACCCTGGCCCGTGGCGCCATTCAAGTGGCCGCCGGCAAGGGCGGTATCGGCCGTATCGACCTGCCGGCTTTGACCGTGCTGCAACACAGCCCGCAAGTGGGCGAGACCGATATCAGCACCCAGCTCGATCAAGTGCTGATCGAACTGTCTGCCGTGCTGCCAAGTGACACGGTGCTGAGCGACTACGTACAAGTGCTGGAAGGCGATGCGCAGATTGGCCGCGACGTCACCGCGCAGTTCAACCTGTCGTTTGCCGCGCGTGGCACCGACACCACCAAGCGGCGTATTCAGCTGGTGCGCAAAGACGGCCAGAACCTGCTGCCGCGTACCCGTTACTACGTGCGCATCAAGCAAGGCCTGAAGCCGGTAACCGGCCAGGCATTGGCTTCCGATTACGTATTCAGCTTCAGTACCGCGTCGGCCGATGCGCTGTACCCGGATATCGTCAGCATCTGCACCCGCGAAAGCGCCGAGCGCAATGGTTGCGTAAACGTTGGCGATGTTCGCGGCGGCACCCAGGTGGTGGTACGCGGTACTAATTTCGGCGAGCAGCCGCGCCTGTCGGTTGGCGGTGAGCCGCTAGTGGTCGACAGCCGCGTGAAGGATGCCGATACCGGCATCGTCACCCTGTACGCCAAAACCGTACCGAACTACCCAGGCCCGGCTTCCGTCACCGTCACCACCGATGCTGGCCTGAGCGACACCGTGCTCGGCGGCTTTGTGTTTGTTGATGAACTGAGCATTTCCCACCTGACGCCAGCGGTAGTGCGCGTGGCGCAGAGCGGTAAAAACGACCGCGTGGATCTGGTCGGTAAAGGCTTCCACGCCGGCATGACCCTCACCGCCTATAAGAGCGGCGAGCCGGGTACGGCGAAAACCTTCAAGGTCGGCTCCGATGACCTGCGCCTTTACAGCGCCGAGCGTATGAGCTTGCTGGTGCCGGACCTGCGTGATGACGAGGGCGGTGGTTATCGCGGCTTTATCGACATTGAGCTGGCCGACGACCTGGGTCGCCACTATGTGCAACGCAATGCCTTGTTCTACGGCCGTCTGCAACTGGACCGCAGCTTGGAAGCCGAGCCGCCGATGAGCATGGAAGAGATCGACGCGCGGTTGAAAACCCTCGCCGACGGTCAGCTCACCAGCTACGTGCCCGACCCGCTGAAACTGCCGCCGGGCAACATCGTCGACCTGGCTGCCGACAGCGAATTACACATGCTCTACGTGCTCGGTCGTGGCGAGCTGAAAGGCCCGGCGCCAAGCACCCTGCTTAACCTTGAGCAGCTGGAGCACTACTACGCGCCGGGCTGGATCAGCCTGGTCAAATACGACCCGGCCAAGCTCGCTGAAGCGGCGCCGCGTCATGGCCTCGGTTACTACAACCTGCCGCAAGACTTGCAGCCAAGCGCCATGGCCCTGGCCGACAAGCACCTGTACGTGACCGCGCGCGGCTACGACTTCCCGTACCTGGATACCGAATACGAAGGCCGCAGCGTGCTGCTGGTGTACGACCGCGAAATCCGTGACCCGGATGTGCTCACCGAACAGCCGCCAGGCAAAGACCGTGGCGTGCGTTACAGCTTGCCGCTGCCGTACAACACCGTGGCCGAGAAAATCGTTGCGCATCAGGGCCTGCTGTTAATCAATGCCGGCACTGAAGGTGTAGTAGTGGTCAGCGTTGCCGAGCCGCTGCGGCCAAGCGTGGTCCGCCGTCTGACCTCGGCCACCGTTGATGGCCGCACCCTGACCCTGAATAACGTCAGCGATATCAGCGTGATTGGCGACACCCTGCATGTGGTCAACGGCACTAACCGTGTGCTGTTCGACCTGAGCAAACCGTCGCTGCCGCAACTGGGTGATTCCCGCGTGGTCGGCCTCAGCGGCCTGACCGCCGATGGCAGCCAGTTTGTCACCGGCAACGGCTTGAACCTGTACGACGCTAGCCGCCCAGCGTTTATTCGTGAGCAGGGCCGCTACCTGTCTGGTGGTTTCAGTGTGCCGGGCGACAGCAAGGCCATTCGCGCCCAGGCCAGTACCGCGCTAAACCTGACGCAAACCGGCAGCGACAAGGGCGATTGCGAGAGGGGCGAGATCGGTTACCTGGGTTTCTATGACTTCAGCCGCGCCGACAACATCAGCTTGCTTGACGCCCTCGGCCTGCCGTTCTGCATCAAGCCGCTGAATGGCCAGTTCCTGCTCAAGCAGCAACGCGGTAACCCGATGGCCCTCACCGATCAGGGCATCGGCGCCTTTACCGTGTATACCGCACCGGGCGGCGAAACCATGTCGCACCTGAACCTGGTCGACCTGCTGACCGTGGAACTGGTGCGTTCCAGCCCAGCCGACGGCGCCGATGGCGTGCCGCTGGACAGCCCGCTGACCCTGCAATTTACCCGGCCGCTGAGCGCCATGGACGACGCGCAGCTGCGTCAATTCCTGGTGCTGCAACATGACGCGCAGAACAACCAGCCGGCCAGCGAACTGCCATTTAGCCTGCAACGCAGCGCCGACCAACGCGTGCTCAGCGTGCAGCCAAGCCAAGGCCTGCAAGCCAACCACAGCTACCGCATTGTGCTTAAAGGCGACCTCGCCAGCCGCCGCAGCCGTGGCCTGCTGGAACACGCCATTCGCTTCCGCGCCGGTGTCGCCGGTGGTGCCCAAGTGCAAATCGTCAGCACCGCGCCGGGCATGCTGGATGTCGGCGGCGGTGACTTGGATGTGGTGCTGCGTGGCGCCAGCGGCCAAGTGCAGTTCAGCGTGTCGGGCCAAGCGGCCACTGGTTCGTTGGCCGAAACCCTGGTTGATGGCACCTCGCGTTATCGCATCCAGGCACCCGCCAGCTTGCCGGGCGCCGCCAGCCTGCAAGTGGTCAGCGGCAACGGCAGCAAAGCGGTGCCGTGCAGTTTGTTGAACCGCTGCTGCTGCGCTCGCTGACTCCCGCCCTCGGCTCGCTGAATGGCGGCACCCGCGTGCAGATCAAAGGCCAGGGCTTCCGCAGTGAAACCGGCGCCATGACCGTGCACTTCGGCGATATCCCAGCGGTTTCCTACAAGGTGCTCGACGCCGAAACCCTGGAAGTGATCGCCCCCGCCGGGCCGATTGGCACCGTGGACGTACGCGTGCAATTGAACAACGGCCAGCAAGGCACCCTGACTCAAGCCTTTACCTACCAGCAGCCGCCGCAATCGCAAATCCGCGACAAGGGCCGTATCTATGACATGGCGCTGGACCCGTCCGGCAGCCTGTTGTTTGCCGCCCAGGGTGAGACTGGCGTATTGGTCTACGACCTGAACGCCGGCAACTACAGCGCCGACCCGCAAAAGCCGCTGAACCCCGATGACCTGCTGCGCCTGATCGACCGTAATGGCGACAAGTCTGACGACCGCATTCTCTCGCGCATCAGCCTGCCGGCCGGCTTTATCGCTGTCGGCGTAGAACCCTATTTCGAACGCGGCAGCGACCGCGTGTATATCACCGCCGTGCGCCTGGGCAGTGGCGGCACGCCGGATGCAGCGCGCCTGTTTACTGTGGCGTTCGATGAACTCGACCCGGCGAAAACCACCCTGATCGGCAGCCTGGAATTGCCTGGCAACGCGGTGCGTGGCTTGCGTGTTCGTAATGCCCGTGTGCTGCTGGCCATGGGCAGCGAAGGCTTGGGTATCGTTGATTCCTTCTTGCCGAACAAAACCTACTTGGTACAAAACCTCGCCGCTGCGGCCAACGTGCCGATGCTGGATATCGCCACGCAAGCGGGCGATGCCGGCGCTGCCGGGCTGATCGTTGCCGTCGGTGGTGCGTTTGATTACCGCAGCAACCGCCTGCAAACCAAGGAAGAAATCGGCAGCGGCGGCTTCCAGGTCTACAGCCAGAGCGCCAACCAAGGCCTGCAACGCCTTGGCCAACTCGACCTGCCAGGCACCCGCGTCTCGCTGCAAGGCCGTTACGCCTATGTCGCCGCCGGCGCCAGTGGTGTGGCAGTCGTCGACTTGCTCGACCCAAGCGCACCGAGCGTGGTCGCCCGGGTTAACGACATCGGCTACGTCTACGACCTCGACTTCAACGGCAACACCCTGTACGTCGCCCGTGGTGACAAAGGTGTGCTGATGATCGACGTGACCAACCCGCTCAAGCCTGTAGCCGGTCGCAGCATGACCTCCAGCGGCTCGGTAGAAAGCGTGGTGGCTGGCGACTACTCCGCCCATTCCGGTGGCGTCGATGCCCAGGGCAGCCTGCTGCAAGTGGTGCCGGATGTCCTGCTGAAACTGATTGGCGTCGACCCAGCCAATAACATTGTCGACCGTCAGGTGGACGGCAGCGTGCAGGTGATTGCGCGCTTTAACAAAGCCATCGACCTGTACCCAGCCAACAACGCCCTGGTGCAGTTGCTCGATGCCCAAGGCCAAGCGCTGCCGGCGACCGTAACCATCGTTAATAACGACGCCAAGCTGGTGGTTGCCCCGGCCACCGCCGACCGCCTGCCGGTGGGCGAGCGCCTGACCTTGCTGGCCAAAGCCGGTATCGCCTCGGTGAAACCGGTCAGCGCCAACGACACCGTGGTGTTGCAGCGCCTGACTCAAGACCAGCGTGTGGCGCTGACCTTCCGCGGTGCGCGCAACGACACCTTGTCGATTGAAGCCGTGACCCCACGGCGGGTAGCGCGCGACACCGTCAGCCTGATTACCGTCAGCGCCCTCGGCCTGCCGGCTAACCTCGGCCAGGTGCGCCTGTATGCGGGCGACCGTGCCCTGCAAATCGAAGGCGTCACCCGCGACAACAGCAACGCTCCAGCCATATTGAAAGTCAGCGTGCCGGCGCTGCCGCGCGCCGGCCAATACAACCTGACCCTGCAAGTGCAGCGCGACGGCCTGTGGCAACAAACCGTGCTGGAAGGCGCCCTGCTGGTCGACGCACCGATTCGTTTCGACGCCTTGGTACCGCTGTGGGGCCCGGTGGCCGGCGATACCACGGTGACCATCAGCGGTGACGGTTTCGAGCCGGGCAACACCGTGATGGATGGCCTCAAAGTGCGCTTCGGCGGCTTGCCGGTCGGCCGCATCGATGTGTTGGCCAGCAACCGCATGCGCGTGACCTCGCCGCGCGGTGCGCCGGGCAAAGTCGATGTGCTGGGTGAAGACCGTTACGGCAATCAGGCCAGCCTCACCGGTATCCGTGGTTTCGGTTACGGCCTGCGCAAACAATCGGAATTGCACCCGTCGCTGATCTTCCCGAACGATGTGTGGATCGACCAGCAAACCGGCGTGGCCGTTACCAACGGCGGCTATATGGTCAACGGCTATGGCAAACAGACCCTGCCAGGTGGCGGTTGGCTGCCGGAGCTGTACCGCGCGGCCTCGTTCTCGGTGCAGGACGCCAGCAAGCCGGTATTGGTCGGTGGCGCACCGGCGCTGCCAAGCGACAGCACGCGCCTGAGTTTGAAAGCGCAGGCCAATGCCATCTACAAACGTATGGAAGGCGCTAACTCGATAGAGCCGACCGAAGAAGAACAAGAAATCCTCGATCGCCAGGCGGCCCAAGACTTCAAAGTCGGCTTTGATTCGCTGCGCATCAGCCCGACCCTTGAGTGGGAACAGAACACCTGGCGTAAACGCCTGTACGTGGCCAGCGGCGTCGGCGGCGTGGCGCGGTTGAACCTGGACGAGCAGAACGGCCTACAAACGATTCAGCAAGAAGACCTCAGCGCGCCGATCAGCCGCCTGGTCAAACAAGGCCCTGGTTTGTTTGCTGCGGAAGTGGCGGTTACGGTCGAGCCCCCGAACGCCGACACCTGCACCTTTAAAATCGACGTAGCGGCTCCGGGCGACCTGCTTGCCCTCAACTACCAGAACGGCGAAGACCCGGTGCGTGTGCTGGGCCCAGCGGGGCTGCAAGGCGGCGCGTTGCTGCAACTGAACGACGGCTGGCTGTACAGCGGCGGTATGGTGCGCGGGGCCAAATGGGTCAATTGCCCAGGCTGGGATGAATCGCTTGGCGTGCCGGTGGATGGCAAGGCCGGTGAAATCCACGCCCTGAACCTGTTCGACCCGGCGCAAACGCGCAGCTACAGCTTTGTCGCCAACCCGCAAGACATCGTCAGCTACGGCCGTTACCTGATCGCCGCCGTCGGCAGCCGTGGCCTGGAAATCATCAACCGCGACGAGCCGGAAGAGCGTGTAGTGCTCGCCCTCGACGGCCAACTGCAAGCCATCCCAGGCCGTGGTGTGCGCCTGCGCTTGGCTGGCAGCCTGCTGTTTGTTTCGGCCGACAGTGGCGTGGTGGTGGTTGACCTGAGCGAGCCGCTGCAGCCGCGTGTGGTCTCGGCCGGTAACGCCGAGCGCATCGAAGCGCTGGATCTGTTTAACAACCGCCTGGTGGCCGGCTCCGGCACCGCGGGCCTGACCTTGCTGGAACTGCCGGGCGCCCTGGTGCTGGATGCCAGCGTGAAACAAGGCGGCGTATTGCCGGCCGGTGAACAGGCGCTGCAACTGACCTTTAACGAACCGGTCACCTTGGAATCCCTGCGGGCTGCCGGCGCCCTGCGCTTGCTTGATATCAGCAATGGCGAACAAGCGTTGGCGGTACCGACTATCGAAGCGCTGAATGGCGACGGCCAGTCCGCCAGCCGTGTGGTGCTGCGCTTTACCCCAACCCCGGGCGCGCAACTGCGTGTGCGTCTGGAGCAAGCGCGCAACCTGCGTGGTGCCGGTCTGTGGTCGCCGTATCAGGTCGACTTCAAGGTCGCGCCAAGCGGTGCCACTCAACCCGCGATCAAGTACCTGGAAAACGCCAGCTTCCACCGTGGCGCGCAAGACCGCGTGGTGATTCACGGCAGCGGCTTCTCCAGCACGGTTAAAGGCTTTATCAACCAGTACCCGATTGAGTTGCAGTGGGTCAGCGCCGAGCGCCTGGAAATTGCCCCGCACGCCCTCGACCTGTTGCCACTGACTCCTGGCCAATGGCACCTGCGCTTGGACGATGGCGGCCTGCGCACGGATTATCTGGGTGCCCTGGTAGTCGGCGGCGAACAAGCGCTGGAGCAGGTCAAGTACAGCATCAGCCCGGATTCGGCGAGCAAGAAAGGCGGCACCAAAGTCACCATTACTGCCGCCAACGATGTGCTGATGCCGGGTACCAAAGTGGTCCTGCGCGCGCGCCATGGCGACACCGAGATCTATACCGGCCGTAGCCCGATCGTTGAAGAGCCGGGCAACGTCAGCATTAATTTGCACGACAACGTTGAAACCCAGCGCGCCTTTAGCTTTGTGCTGCCGGGTGTGATCGACCCGGATATCTACGACGTATTCCTGCGCATTCCGAGTGGCGCCGCCACCCGTGAAATCAAAGTGGGTTCGCTGTCGTACACCCTGCCGCAAGGCCTGGGCATTCTGCTGCCGAACTACCCGCCGATGCAGATTGGTGCGGCGCAGGTAGTGGGGGATCGCTTGTTTGTTGGGGTGAAAGCCGGTGCGCAACCGACCTCCAGCAACCGCTTCCTGATGACCGCCGGCCTGGAAATTTATGACATCGGTTTGTGGGAACGGCCAATCCGCCTGTCGCAACTGCGCCTGACTGAGCCGGTGCTCGGCCTGGAAGGGTGTACCTGGCCAACGACCATGACGGCGTGCGCGTGGTCGATGCCAATGACCTGAGCAAACCGCTGCTGGTGTCGAGCCTGACCCTGCCTAACCATCGTGCCGTCGATGTTGCGGTAGAGCTGCAACGTGGCGCCCTGGCGGTAGCCGCGGCCAACGACCTGGGCACCGGTTATATCCGCTTCCTGCCGATTGGCCGTAACGAACTGGGTGCCCAGGCGCCGCTGCCAAGCATCGCTTTCGACGGCAGCCTCAAGCCTGATTTGCTCGGCGCGCCCGTGGATGTGCAGTGGCTCAATGGCGAGCTGTATGTACTGTTCCTGCGTGACAAGCAGCTGTACCTGGCCAGCTTTAAAGACTTTGGCGCGCAGCTGGATTACCGCGTGCAAGCCATTGAGCGCGGCACCGTGGCCGCCAGCTCGGTAGCCGAAGCGATTGGCAAAGTGACCCTGCAAGTGCAGCAAGGCCTGATCAGCGTCGGCACCGGCGACAGCTACCTGTTGCTCGAAGCGGACGCCGCCGGCCAGTTCCAGACCATCTACTGGCAACAGCAAAAAACCAGCGGTGAGCTGCTCAGCGTTGGCGGGCAGATCATGCAGGGCAATGGCAAGGGCGTGCAGATCAACACCTCGCCGTACCTCGCCGTAGCCTCCAGCACCCCAGGCAATGGTGCCGTGCTGGGCAGCAACGAAGGCGTGACCATCGCCTTTAACAACCTGATCAATACCGACCCGGCGCACCTGGCCTCGGCCATCCGCGTACTGGGCGAGGGCGGCCAGGTGCTGAGCGCCGCCAACGTTGAGATGACCGGCATCAACACCCTGCGTGGCGGCCAGGTCGACCTGCGCTTTAAAGGCGATTACCAAGGCCCGCTGCGCATTGAAGTGAGCACCGCGCTGACCGATCTGGCCGGCCATGCCCTGCGTCAGGCCTTTGTCTTGCAACTGGAACGGCGCACCGGCATTCGTCCGTTGATCAGCCAAGTGCAGCGCGTAGTGGGCAACACCGCCGGTCTGCATTACTTCCATGCCGCCGGTGGCGAAACCGCGTTGATTAAAGGCAGCGGCTTTGGTGTGGCGCCTGAGCAACTGGCGGTCTGGCTGGGCGAAACCCGCCTGCAAGCGCAACAGCTTCAAAGCGTCAGCGACACCGAGCTGCGTGTGGATGTGCCAGACCTGCAACTGGGCAGCGTCAGCGCCAGCCTGGCGGTGAAAGTTGAGCGCATTGACCAGCGCCTGAACTACCTGCGCCAAGGCGCGATGACCGTGCTGCCGCAGATCGAAATCGACGACCTGCAACCGCAAACCGGCCCACCCCAAGGTGGCAACCTGGTGACCCTGTATGGCCGTGGTTTCAACCACTATATGCAGGTGCGTTTCGCCGGCGGCTTGGCTGGCGACCTGAAGATTCTCAGCAGCAACAAGGCCGAAGTGCGCGCCCCGTCCGGCACCTTTGGTAAAGCTCAGGTAGCGGTGACCAGCCAACTGTTCGACGGCGAGCAAAGCCTGTCGCCAGTCGACTACTTCTACACCGGCGTACCGACCGGCTCGGTCAACCTGCCAGGCGATATGTCGGCGATTGCCCGCCTCGACGACGGCAGCAGCCAACTGTTGTATGCGGTAACCGGTGGCAGCTTCGATAAAGTCGACAGCCAAGGCCGTGTCGCCCGCGTCACCAGTAACGCCGCACGCCTGCTGGTGGCCGATATCAGCGACCCGGTGCACCCGGTGATCGTTAACCGCGAATTCGCCGGTGTCGCCAAGCCTTACCACTACGAAGCGCCGAGCGGCCTGGGCAGCACCGGTTTTGTCGACCTGGCGATCAACGATCACCAACTGTTCGCTGCTGGCGGCAAGAAGCTGCTGCAATTCGACCTGACCCTGCCGGCCGAGCCGAACAAGCTCGCCGAGCTCGACCTGGCCAGCGACATCACCTCCCTGGCCAGCCGCGATGACCTGCTGTATGTCGGCAGCAAAGAAGGCGTGCGTCAGTACCGCATTACCCCTGAGCTGAAACTGCTCGACCTCGGCCTGATCAGCACTGCCCAGCTTGGCGGCGCGCCGGGTCGCCTGCGCCTGTCCGGTTCCAGCCTGTGGCTGACCTTGCCGGCCCAGCGCCAACTGCTCGAAGTGGAACTGGCCAGCGGCGAATTCCGTGTGCTGCGCCGCGTCGCCACCCGCGACCAGGCCGGCAACGCCTTTACCCCCGAAGACCTGCTGATCAGCAGCCAAGGCTTGCTGGTTTCCAGCGGTGAAAACGCCACGGTGCAACTGTTTGCCCTCAACAGCGACACCGACGCCACGCCGGTGGCCGACCTCAAGCTGACCTACCTGATCAGCCGCGGCAGCTTGTTTGCCGGGCAACTGCAACTGGCCGGCCAGACCCTGTATGTCGCGGGCGGGCAGGGCGATGTGCAGCTGTTTGATATTTCCTCGTGGCTCAACGGCCGCACTAGCGACACCATCGGCCTGCGCGACTATTTCAGCGTGGTCGGTAACGTCAACAGCCTGTCCCTGGGCAGCCAGGCGCTGTATGCCGGTAGCGCCTTTGTTTACCTCGATGGCCAGCCTGCAGAAAACCCACTGCCAAGCCTGGACGCCGCCACCTAC
>LNAP01005316.1_pt1 | contig 11501 bp, 12 predicted proteins | sample 602601 | NCBI WGS metagenome assembly LNAP01 (sample SAMN02440304, study PRJNA202911) | soil metagenome | biome: Subtropical and temperate rainforests or woodlands; isolation source: soil samples (1 kg each in a 20% v/v slurry with milli Q water) were... ... | reverse complement strand
AAGAACAGTGTTTTGAACGGACATATCTAGCTCCATTACAGCTTGATCCAGGTAGCTTTCAGTTCGGTGTACTTATCAAACGCGTGGAGCGATTTGTCGCGGCCGTTCCCCGACTGCTTGAACCCACCAAAGGGGGCAGTCATGTCACCGCCATCGTATTGATTGATCCAGACACTGCCTGCGCGCAGGGCTTTAGCAGTTAGGTGTGCTTTGGAAATATCTGCAGTCCAAATTGCAGCTGCCAAACCGTATGGGGAGTCGTTCGCAATCGAGATAGCCTCCTCGACCGAATCGAAAGTGATGACCGACAGAACCGGCCCAAAAATTTCTTCCTGAGCGATTCGCATCGCGTTGCTGACACCGTCGAAAATGGTGGGCTGCACGTACGTCCCACCCGTTTCCTGAAGAACGCGCTCGCCCCCTATTACCAACCTGGCACCGTCCTGATGACCAGCTTCGATGTAAGACAACACGTTGTTCATCTGCTGAGTGTCGACCAGGGCTCCCACGTTGGTTTCAGGATCAAGCGGGTTGCCGGGCTTCCAACCTTTTAGTGCTTCGATGACCAACGGAAGGAATTTGTCTTTTATCGAACGCTCGACCAGAAGACGGGAACCTGCAGTACAAACCTCTCCCTGATTGAAGGCGATCGCACCTGCAGCAGACTCCGCTGCGGCTTGAAGATCGGCAGCATCAGAGAACACGATGTTAGGGCTTTTGCCACCAGCCTCCAGCCATACGCGTTTCATGTTGGATTCGCCGGAGTAGATCAAGAGTTGCTTGGCGATCTTTGTTGAGCCCGTGAAGACGATGGTATCGACGTCCATATGCAGGGCGAGCGCCTTGCCTACGGTGTGTCCATAGCCCGGCAGTACGTTCAAAACGCCCGGAGGAATGCCGGCGTCAATTGCCAATTGGGCAACACGAATTGCGGTAAGAGGCGACTTCTCTGATGGTTTGAGAATCACTGAGTTACCGGTTGCCAGTGCAGGGCCCAATTTCCAGCAAGCCATCATCAACGGGAAATTCCACGGCACGATCGCAGCGACCACACCGATTGGCTCACGAGTGACCAGGCCTAATTGATCATGAGGAGTAGCGGCAACTTCATCGTAAATCTTGTCAATCGCCTCGCCACTCCAACGGATGGCGGCAGACGCGCAGGGAACATCGACACTCAGTGCATCCGAAATCGGCTTACCCATGTCGAGTGTTTCCAGAAGAGCTAGCTCCTCTGCGTTCTGATCCAACAAATCAGCAAAACGGAGCATCGCCTGCTTTCTAGATACTGGCGAAGAACGAGACCAAACGCCGGAATCAAAAGTGGCGCGGGCTACTTTTACTGCGTGATCCGCATCTGCGGCATCGCAGCTGGCAACGTTCGCAAGAAAGCGCCCATCAACCGGACTGAGGCACTCGAAAACAGCTTCCGCTGCAGCGTTCACGTACGCGCCACTAACAAAAGCGCGCCCTTCAATTTTCAGCTGTGCAGATTTGGTTTCCCAATCGCTCAAAGTTAACTTTTGCATGATCGTCCTCACGTTTCACGATTGATGGCCCAGATCGAGCAAGCTGAATTCGTATGCTGGGTCACGGTTGAATGGGCTTTCAGATAGCGGCTAAAAAATCCTGAAGCAGCAGGCGACAGTTGGTTCGATTACCTGCCTCCTTCATCTGAATTTCCGCGCGCATACGCTCGGGGAGGTCTCCGGCGGTGGCTAGAAACCGCTTCCCTTCCTCGGTATTGCTCCAGTAGTCAGTCCATGTATCGAACATCTGTGCATCAATTTCTGGATGGAACTGCACCCCCATAGATTTGCCTTTGCGGTAGGCCTGGGGTGCTAGATCAGTCTTCGCCAGCAAGGTTGAGCCGGGGGGTGGCGTGAAAGCGTCAAAGTGGAAATTGAGCCAAGGGCCCTTGTGGGCCCATTCCTCCTGAAGTGTCTGAACTTCAGTCCAACCAATCTCTGCTGTGGAATTTCGATAGACCTGACCGCCTAACGCCCGGGCGAGTAACTGGCTACCAAAGCAAATACCAAGCGTCGGCACGCCTCGCTCCTGAACAGACCTCAGCCATTTGAGCTCGTCGTCCAACCAGAACAACCGATGGTCATAGGCTGATTCAGGGCTGCCCATCACAACAACGATGTCGAGCGCTTCAGGTGGTGGCAGGGCTTGGCTGATGGATACGATCTCCAAATCAATACCCTGCTCACTGAAGAGCTCAGGCAGGCTGCCAGGGACATCAGTATCGGAATGAACAATTGCAATGGCGCGTGGCGACTTCATAAGCAAATCCTGATCAAAACTTAATACTTATGAAACCATATCTTAAAGTTAATTGGATGCCAAGCAGCTTTTTCAACCGTGCAGTGTGCTTATTTTGATTCTAAAAAAGAGTTTTTTTATGCTAATAGTTGAGTAATGTCGCAGAAATCAACCCAGCCAGGCGTCGTATCACGAAAATTCTACTTGAAAGATATGAAACCATATTTTAAATTGAATCCGTACTGCGGCCCCAGCGACATCCCAGACCAAAAGAGGTCTTGGCCCGCACCACCTCCAACCTTCGCAGGTTGTCCCGTGCGGATCGTGGGCAGTTCGCTTCTTCTAATAATGATCGAAGGTGTCCAAATGTCTTCCAGTCTCCCTACTACGCTCGAAGCTGCGCCATACCTAGATGTGGCCAACCCTTCCTTTTCAATGCGCTCGAAGGAAGTGATTGATGCGCGAGAAAAAAGCTGGTTCGCACGGACGCCTTACGGCATCGCAGTGCTTCGCTACGACGAAGTCAATGCGCTGATTCGGGATCAACGTCTTCGCCAAGGGAGCTACGCATGGCCTGCGCACAATAAGGCAACAGGTAGTTTTGCCGACTGGTGGATTCGGATGCTGCTAAGTCGCGAAGGCGCCGATCACTCCCGCCTCCGCCGCCTTGCGAACCCTGCTTTTGCACCGAAGCTCGTACGCAAGCTCACACCTGAATTTCAGGATATGGCTAACGAAATCATTGATGGATTCTCGAAGAAAGGCACCTGCGAATTCGTAGCGGACTTTTCTGAGCCATACGCTACTCAAGTCATCTGCGCCCTCCTCGGCTTACCGCGCAGTGAATGGCGAGGCCTGGCTCAATTGGCGGTAGACATGGGCTTGGCGCTGGGGGTGACGTTTAAGCAGGACGAAGAAAAAATCAACGCAGCGACCGACAAACTTTTTGGTTATGCCGCCATGGCGGTTGAAGCCTTGAAAAAGAACGGTCTTGGTGATGACTTTCTCAGCATGCTGGTTAAAGCCAACGAAGAAGACAAAACCGCGCTTAGCGATCAAGAACTGTACGACATGATCGTTCTCGCAATTTTCGGCGGTATCGACACCACACGTAATCAAATCGCATTGGCCATGGACATGTTCATCCAGCATCCAGACCAGTGGAAACTGCTGGGTGAAGATCCTGAACTGGCAAGAGCCGCTGTCGAAGAGGTCATGCGAGTGCGCCCGACCGTGACATGGGTGACCCGGGAAGCGCTGGTGGATTTCAACTATCAAGGACTGGATATAAAAAAGGGAACCACGGTTCACCTGTTCAGCCAAGCTGCCGGTACCGATCCAAAAGTATTCGAAAACCCTGGATTCGATATTACGGCTAAACGCCAGGCGCACTTCGGTTTTGGCGCGGGCGCTCACCACTGCATCGGTCACTTCATTGCGCGCGGCGACATGACAGAAGCCTTGGCGCTTCTTGCACAGCGAATCAAAAACCCTCGCTTCAATGGCGAAGTGGAGTGGCTGCCGGATAGCGGAAACACGGGCCCTATTGCGATGCCTATGGCGTTCGATCCAGAGGTGTAATCATGAGCACTCCAACCGTTGCGATAATCGGGTCGGGCCCATCGGGCTGCTACATAGCTCAGGCACTTCGACGCGAATGGCAGGACGCAGAGATCACGCTGATTGAACGACTGCCAGTTCCATACGGCTTAGTTCGGTACGGTGTTGCACCTGACCACCCAGGCACGAAGGCAGTAACTCGTCAGTTCGAAAGAATGTTTGAACGCGAAAAAATCCAGTTTCTGGGTAACGTTCATATCGGCACTGAACTACCGCTTGCAGATCTTCGAGCTGCATACGACATCGTGGTAGTCGCGACGGGCCTTTATGGAGATCGGAAACTAGGCGTTCCAGGTGATGCACTGAATCACATCTACGGAGCAGGGCAGATAACTCGATTCCTGAACGATCACCCAGACGAGGAAGAGTTTCTGCCAAGTTTTGGATCTCGTCCCATCATCGTGGGCAACGGCAACGTTGCTGTCGATGTGCTGCGGTTGCTGGTCAAAAAGGGAGAGGAGTTTCATGGCTCGGATTTGTCACACGAAGCACTGACGCATCTCGTAAGCAGCCCAATAGAACACATTGATGTCGTAGGTAGATCTCCAGCTGCGCTCGCAAAATTCGACACGGTGATGATCAAAGAGCTCGCCAAGCTTGCCAATGTCCGATTCGAGTTTAACGACGAGCTCGATCTCGAATCGATTGATGATCCACTTGCCAAGGCCAAGGTGGATGCGTTGCTGGCGCTTGCTAAATCCGGCAGCGAGTCGGACTCAATCAAAAGATCCGTCACTTTCCACTTTGGATGGGCGCCTGTTCGCGTAGCCGGTGTCGACCATGTTGCCGGTCTGGTTCTCAAAGACACGCAAAACCCTGACCGCCAGCAAAGCATTCCTGCGACAAGCATTATCACGGCGATAGGATTTGAAGAGCGTCCAGAACTCGATCTATGCCGCACTGATTTATCACGACCAGGCTCTGATTTGTCTAATGGCTTTCTGGACGACGGACTGTATTGCACTGGCTGGTTCCGCCGAGGGCCCACAGGCACGATTCCAGACAATCGAGCGGATGCCAAACACGTGGCCGATAACATCGTGCAGGCAGTCAAGGCGGGCTCCTTAGCTATTGGAAAACCAGGTTACTCCGCGATAGCAATGGCCATCAAAAGCCCAACTGTTTGCTACGAAGACTGGAAGCGCATCGATACGGCTGAACTCAAAAATGCGCCAGTTGACCGTGCGCGCCGAAAATTTCGCAACAAAGTTGCCATGTTGGGCGCAGCCCAGTCCCATCAAGCAGGAGAAAACAATAAATGAACATTCATGTCCTCTACGGCACAGAAACTGGCAACGCTGAAATGGTCGCGGACGATATCGTCGACGCACTCAGCGGAGACGTAAGCATTGAAAGCACTGACATGTCCAAATTCTCAGTCGCCGATCTATCGACTGACGTGTTCTATTTCATTGTTTGCTCGACCTATGGTGACGGCGAACTTCCGCACTCAGCCCAGCCTTTCTTCGAAGCGCTGAACAGCCATCAACCCGACCTGTCCGGACTTCAGTTCGCGGTCTTTGGTCTGGGCGACAGCTTCTACGAAACCTTCAATCGGGGCAGCGAAATCATTGCACAATCACTGACTCAGCTGGGAGCCGCGCAGGTGGGCGAACGAGGGATGCATGACGCCAGTGCAGGGCAACTGCCAGGTGACATTGCAATGCCTTGGGCTAAAGCAGTCTTATCAGCACTGTGAACGGCATGATTAGCACGATGACGATTGTCTAAACCAGCGCCTTCGGGCGCTGCTTGAAAAACTGTCGTTACGTGCGGCACTACGATTTATGAGGTGAAAGATGTCTCAGCAGCCATTGCGGATTTGTATTCTGGAAAACGGACGAACACCGGACGACTTGATCGACGAGTTTGGGTCGTACCCAAAAATGATCGACAAGTGGCTATCCCCTTTTCTTCCCGAAGCCACGTTCACCTACATATCACCAGTGCGTGGAGAAAAGCTCCCTGCCCCAGGTGACTTCGAGGGTTTTATCCTTACTGGCTCGAAACACAGCACCTATGAGCGCAGTCCATGGATGATTGGACTGATCGCACTGCTACAACAACTAAGACAGAAAAACATTCCAGTTTTCGGTATTTGCTTCGGCCATCAGATCATGGCAGACGCGTACGGTGGACTGAATGCGAAATCGAACAAAGGCTGGGGTGTTGGTTCTCAGCAATACAAATATGAGACGCCCGACCTTCCAGCATGCAATGCGTCTTTCGTCTTTCATCAAGATCAAGTTCAAAAAATTCCGCCAGAGGCTACACGCGTAGGCGGATCATCGCACTGCGAAAACGGAGTATTCGTTTACTCATTTCCTGCCATCTCCGTGCAGTACCACCCTGAGTTTTCGTCCGCATACACTCAAGCGCTGGCGAAAAAGTTTCGAGGCGATCTCCTTACCGATTACGTCTCGACTACCGCTTTGGATTCCATCGCTCATCTACCGGTTGATTCGACCCCTGTAGCGAAATGGGTCTCAGATTTCTTCCGTACCCATCGCGCAAAATAAGCATCACCTCAACGGTTAACCTCTGGGCCTGTATGTATAGGCCCTTTTTTTTGCCTTTGATTCTCGAAAGAGCCTTATCCCATCCCATAATGGCATTCACAAAAGCCATTTTCCTTATAAAAAATCTAATTAACCGCATAAAACGGCCTTAAAAAACGCGCGTTTTCAAATTTAAAGCTTGAAAGATATAAAACCATATCTTAAATTAAATACGTCCCTGCCAGGTGCCATTTGCTAGCCGTCAGAGCAGGAATACAAAAAGAAAGTGCTGCTGCTATGCCTTGTCCATGCAGCGCCAGGAGAACTCGAATGACTGCGTTAGACCTGCACAGAGAATTCAACACCAGCTCCCAAGCGTCCCAGGAACTGGCCAAACGCATCAAAGATGCCGGCGTCGAATACCTCTACTATCAAGTTGTCACCCTCTCCGGTCGCGTCATCGCCAAGGTCGTGCCGGCGAAACATCTGCTGCGTAACCTTGAGAAAGGCGTGCAGTTCCACCGAACCGCTGTGTCCGATCTTCAAACGTCCCGTACTGGCGAACTGCTGGGCGGGGGCGCTCAAGCAGCCGAGTTCACCGCTATCCCTGACGTTGATAGCTTCAACGTTCTTCCTTGGGATAAATCCATTGGGTCGTTCTTCTGCCGCATGTACGAGCCGGATCACCGACTCGAAAACGGTGGAGCTCCACTGGGTACTGATGCTCGCGGGCATTTGATCCGTACACATGAAGCCTTCATCAAAGAAACTGGCTTTCGTATGAAGTCGGGTTGTGAGCCAGAAATGACCTGGTTCGGTGACAAGCTGGAAGTACAAGTCCGCCCAGGTGCGAGCCCGGCCTATCACATGGGCAATCTTGAGCTCATGCGCCCTATTTACAAACGCGTCATGGAATATGCCATCTCCATGGGCCTGGACATGATCGAAGGCGATTACGAAGATCCGGGTCAGCTCGAACTCAACTGGATGTTTGACTCGTGCGAACTAACCGCAGATCGCCTGATGACTTATCGTTTGATCTGTCGCCAAGTCGCGAGCGAGTTTGGTGTCAAGGCGAGCTTCATGCCAAAGCCGAGCACCGGCAGCATGGGTAACGGTTGCCACCACAACGTCAGCTTGTGGAAAGACGACCGTAACGTTCTGGCTGAGCCAGGTCGCCGTGAACTGCACCTGACTGAAGTAGGCATGCACGCCTTGGGTGGCATGCTCGCTCACGCTCCTGGCTCCATGATGATCATGGCGTCGACCGTGAACTCCTACAAACGCTTCTGGGACATCGGCCAGTTCGCTCCAACTCGAATCAACTGGGGCATGGACAACAAAACCTGCACCGTTCGCCTGTCTGCCAATGGTCGCCTGGAATACAAACTCCCCGATGCCAGCGTGAACCCGTACCTCTCGCACACCCTGCTTCTCGCCGGCATGCTGGACGGCATCCGCAACAAGACGAATCCAGGCCCGTCCGAGACCAAAGACAGCTACGTCGACGGCGGCGAATCGGTAGGCATCCCCCTCACCCTCGGTGATGCGGTTGCAGCATTTGACCGTGACGAAGTTGTTCGCAGCGCATTCCCTGCAGAGCTGACCAATCTTTACCGTGAACTGAAGGCTGACGAATGGGCTCGCTCTTGCGGCGTAGTGACCGATTGGGAACGCAAAATGTACTTGGACTACCTGCCATGATCGACAAAGCTCATCAAACAGCCGAATTCCGCGTTATTTGTGCAGACCTCCCCGCTCCACCGCTGTTCTGGAGAGATGACAAAGGATTCCGTCATGGTTACGAGTCTGACCTAGGCAGGTTACTGGCACATACACTTGGCCTGCCTTTTCAGTTCGCTTATCAAAACTGGGCAGATTTTTATCCAGCCTTGCAGGCGGGGAAAGGCGAAGTCATTTTGTGCGGTCAGGGTATTTCTGATCATCGCAAAACTTTGGCCGATTTTACTGAGCCTTACGCGGTATTCGATGAAGCAGTGATGATTCGACGTGGTTCAAATCTGCGCTCTCCATCTGACCTCGTCGGCAAGAAAGTAGGTGCGATCGCCCAAAGCTTGAACATGGCACTGGCAGAAACGTTCACCGGCTGTATTTGCGTGCCTTTCGGTGGCGACAGTGATGATGTTTTGGGGGACATGGTGAACGCGCTACGCGACGGAAAAATCGACGCATTCGTAGATGACGACGTTGCATTGGTTCCGCTGGCTGAGGAAGCAGATCTCGAAATTGGTTTCAATGTTCCGACTCAAAACAAGTGGGGCATTGCGGTCAAAAAGGGAAATGAGGCCTGGCTCGCGGAGGTTAATGAGGCCCTGGCGATTATCAAATCGAACGGCCAACTGGAGCAGCTTTGGCGCAAATGGATGCCTTCGCTGAGCTATCCCTTCGGGATTAGTTGAGAAACAGCACTCACCCTGCATCTCAGCTTGTCTGCTCGGCCTTACCAACCGAGCCTTTGGCCGCACCTGTCGAGGGGGCGGCCTTTTTTTTAAAATTTTATTTGAGAGGTTTTAGCGCGAAGTGCTGACTGAGTCTGGTAAATTGAGATCATGAGACACAACCATTTGGGAGGATTGGCAAGTCGACTTGGCTCGTTCGAGCGAATTTTACTGCCGATGGATTATGAACAGCAATTCCAGTGCAAGAACCGCCTCGTTCATGAGGTTGCGACAGGAAGGTCGGACAGAGGAAGTCGTCCGCAGGTTAATTGAAGTAATTGACCTGGGGCTTTTCGCTGAAGGCGAACAATTGCCAAGCGAAAACGAGCTGGCCATGCAATTTGGTGTAGCCACCGTAACCCTGCGCGAAGCTTTGGCCTACTTGCGCGAGCGCCGTGTCATTGAGACAAGGAGAGGCCGCAACGGTGGCGGTTTCGTTTGCCCGGCAGTTGAGCTTCCCGAAGTCCATCTGCGTGCTCGCCTTGCCGACATGAGTGCCTTAGAACTACGCGATCTCTGCGATGAACATGTTGCCATCTCAGGCGCAGCTGCTCGTCTCGCGGCAAAACGCTCCTCATCAGAGCATCATGCAAAGCTCCAGCACTACATTGATGCGCTAGGCGATGCGACCACACGAACAGAACGTCGGCGTGCTGATGCTCGCTTCCACATCGAGATTGCCGTCGCTGCGCAATCGGTAAGGCTGACCCACGCAGAAATGAGCCTCCAGGCAGAAATTGGTGAACTGATGTGGATCCCTGGACAGGGCTCTATTACACCTGAAGCAGCCCAATCCGAACATCGAGCTATTGCAGATGCGATCATGGCAAATGATCCCAATTTGGCAGGCGCGTTAGCCGAAGCACACGTCACGCGAGGGGTCAAAAGACTAATAGATCTAAGATTAGATCTTTTATCCGAAGTAGCCTAGAAAGTGGCATGCGCCTTGCTCCTTCTCACGTAAGCGACTTTTTGATGCGAAGTGGGTGGAAGCTACTCACAGCATCAAGCTGAAACAGCGTCACGAGAATGCAACAGAGGCCCTACATCATGCCAGTACCACTTTTTCGCACCGACGCAGACGACTGCGCCGACAGTATCAATGCTTCGATCGGTAACGTTTTCGATCAGTTAACGATCTTGGCAAACGAAGTCGGGGAAATTTGGCGACGTGAGGCTGCGCTAGGCAAGAAGCCCTCCTCTAAAGACTTGGCTGTGCTGAAACCGAAAATTGACGCACAACTCCAAGGCCCGAAATCTTGTATTCATGGGACAGGCGTTGTTCTGGAGCCAGGGGAGTTGGAAGACTGCGAGATGTACCTTGAGTGGTGGAGAATGGGCACAGCGGGCAAGGTTGTCCCAATGACACTCAACTTCAATCGACGCAGCGAAAGCTTCTACAACTACCAGAGCATGCAGTGGTTTGCTCGCCCAAAAAATACAGGAAGCAACGTTGTCGTAGGCCCTTACGTCGATCTCTATGGCGCCGACATGTACATCATGACTTTCTCTCTGCCTATCCATGTTGATGGTCGATTTGTGGGTATCGCCGGAGCGGATATCGCGTTGCATCGCTTCGAACGAATCCTGCTTTCAAGCCTGATCAAAATGGAAAACGAAGCCCTGATCGTATCCGAGGAAGGTCGAGTAATCGCCGCTAACACCGCCAATTGGACTGTGGGGGATATGGCTCACCACGCAATGAATCGCCAGGAAGCAGGCTGTCGAGTTATTGAACTCGGCGAAGCGGCTGCGCACTGGTCGCTTGTTCAGCGCCCCTGCAAGCGTAAACACCAAGGAGCGGCATAAACCGAAAGCATTTCATCGTAGAGAGGCTTAAACCTCTCTACGCAGTACGAATCCGTTTAACTCCACAGTACAGCTGCTAGGGCTTTTCGCTTACTTATCCCCCTGGCTATTCCACATTAGTCAACGCCTCGATCAAGAGGATGGTTGGCCCCGTTGCTCACCGAGACAGACTCCAGCACCGTCGGATCTACACCGTCTAGACAGCCTATGTTGTACCCACATTGGGCTGGGTCAGACCGCCTCACGTGATGCGTGTAAACGCCACATCGAGAACAGAAGTAATGGCAAGCGATTTCCGTATGGAAACGATAGGCTGTCAGAACATCCTCCCCTCGGGTGATTCGTATACCCGATAGCGCTACAGTCCCCATCACTGCTCCTTTACGCCTGCAGAGCGAACAGTTGCATCGCTTTGGGTCGACCACCCCATTAGGGAGATCCAGCTCAAACACCACCGAACCGCAATGGCAGGATGCCGTATGGATTGGTTGGATTATGGTTTTGCCAATACGTTTTATCATCGTAAACCTCCGGTTCAAGCTACCTGCTCATACAGGCTCACTCACCACTCACCGAGACATTCTCAAGCATCGAGTGGATCTGCTGAGTGGCTTCCTGCGTTCGTGAAGCGAGCTTTTTTACTTCATCAGCCACAACAGAAAAACCACGACCCGAGTCCCCTGCCCGCGCCGCTTCAATTGCGGCGTTAAGCGCAAGCATGGTTGTTTGATCTGCAATCGCCTTTATCACACCCAGTGCGGTGGAGACCTGGCCATACGTTGCCTTCATCGCGGCCTGCTCACGTACGCGTAACTCCAAAGCATGTCGTTCCGAGGATATGTCACGT
>LNAP01005315.1_pt1 | contig 11501 bp, 6 predicted proteins | sample 602601 | NCBI WGS metagenome assembly LNAP01 (sample SAMN02440304, study PRJNA202911) | soil metagenome | biome: Subtropical and temperate rainforests or woodlands; isolation source: soil samples (1 kg each in a 20% v/v slurry with milli Q water) were... ... | reverse complement strand
TTCCTGTACGGCTCGCTGGCGGCGATCATCGCCAAGCAGTTCTTCAGCGGCGTCAACGAAACCACCGGCTTCATCTTCGCCCTGCTGGCCTTTGCGGCAGGCTTTTTCGTGCGGCCCTTCGGCGCGGCCTTCTTCGGCAGCCTGGGCGACCGCATCGGCCGCAAATACACCTTCCTGGTCACGATCCTGATCATGGGCCTGTCCACCTTTCTGGTGGGCGTGCTGCCGTCCTACACCGCCATTGGTGCGGCCGCGCCGGTGATCCTGATCGTGCTGCGCCTGGCCCAGGGTCTGGCGATGGGCGGCGAGTACGGGGGCGCGGCGACCTACGTGGCCGAACACGCGCCGGTCAACAAGCGTGGGTTCTACACCAGCTTCATCCAGTGCACGGCCACCGTTGGCCTGTTCCTGTCGCTGCTGATCATCCTGGCCTGCCGCACTGCGCTGGGCAATGAAGCGTTCGAGGACTGGGGTTGGCGCATTCCGTTCCTGGTCTCGATCGTGCTGCTGGGCGTGTCGGTGTGGATCCGCCTGCAGCTGAGCGAGTCGCCACTGTTCCAGCAGATGCAGTCCGAGGGCAAGGGGTCCAAGCAGCCGTTCCGCGACAGCCTCAAGGGCGGCAACTTCAAGCTGATGCTGCTGGTGCTCCTGGGCGCCACCGCCGGCCAGGCTGTGGTCTGGTACGGCGGCCAGTTCTACACGCTGTTCTTCCTGACCCAGGCGCTGAAGGTCGACCCTACGACCGGCAACCTGATGATTGCCGGGAGCCTGGCACTGGCCACGCCGTTCTTCCTGTTCTTCGGCTGGCTCTCGGACAGGATCGGCCGCAAAAGCATCGTCCTGGGCGGCTGCCTGCTGGCCGCACTGTGCTACATCCCGCTGTTCAAGGCGCTGACCCACTACGCCAACCCGGCGATCGAAGAGGCCCGTGTCAGTGCGCCGGTGGTGATCAATGCCGACCCGCAGACCTGCAGCTTCCAGTTTGACCCGATCGGCCGGAAGAGCTTCACCAGCTCCTGCGATGTCGCGGCCACCGCGCTGACCAGGGCCGGCGTTCCGTACACGATCAACGAGGCCGCGCCCGGCACCGTGGCCACGGTGAATGTGGGCAGCGTGCAGATCAGTTCGTACGAAGGCGGCGGCTTGAGCAAGGAAGAAACCAAGGCCAACAGCGAGGCCTTCACCAAGCAGCTCAAGTCCACCCTGACCACTGCCGGCTACCCTGAAAAAGCCGACCCGGCGCGCATGAACAAGCCGATGGTCATCGCGGTGCTGTTTGTGCTGGCGATCTTCGTGACCATGGTCTACGGGCCGATCGCGGCCTGGCTGGTGGAACTGTTCCCCACCCGGATCCGTTACACCTCGATGTCGCTGCCATACCACATCGGCAATGGCTGGTTCGGCGGCTTCCTGCCCACGATTTCCTTCAGCCTGGTCGCGGCGACCGGCAACATGTACTACGGCCTGTGGTATCCCATCGGCGTTGCCTTGATGACGGTGGTGATCGGGGGGATCTTCCTGCGCGAGACCCGGGGCGTGGACATCACCAAGTAAGCCATCCCTGGGAGGGGCGCCACGGGCCGGGGCGAGATTCGCCAGCCCACACCGACGCCGGTCCCGTGGGGCCGGCGTCGGTGTTTATGCGATTTGACGAGGTTGCCAGGGGCAGGCCGCGCGCGAAGCGGGGGTTATCATGGCGCCATGCCGACCCATGCCTTCCCCACTGAATCGACCACCCTGTTGCTGGACGGCCCCGCCGGCGCGCTGGAAACGGCGGTGGACCTGCCCGATCCCGACGTGGCGCCGGTTCCGGCCGTGGCGGTGGTCTGCCATCCGCTGTCCACCGAGGGCGGCAGCCTGCACAACAAGGTCGTGACCATGGCCGCGCGCGCGCTGCGCGAGCTTGGCCTGGCCACCGTGCGCTTCAACTTTCGCAGCGTCGGCCGCTCGGCCGGCGCGTTCGACAACGGCGTCGGCGAGCAGGACGACCTGGCCGCGGTGGTGGCCTGGGTGCGCACCCAGCGGCCCGAGGCGGCGCTGTGGCTGGTGGGCTTCAGTTTCGGCGCCTATGTGACCCTGAAGGCCAGCGCCGCGCTGCGGCCGCAGGTACTGGTGTCCATCGCCCCGCCGGTCGGGCGCGAGTGGGACTTCGATGATGTGCAGCCGCCGTCGCGCTGGCTGGTGGTGCAGGGCAACGATGATGAGATCGTCGATCCGCAGGCGGTGGTCGACTGGCTCGACGGCCTCGACGCGCCGCACACGCTGGTGCGCATGCCCGACACCGGCCACTTCTTCCACCGCAAGCTGATCGACCTGCGCGGCGCCATCCAGCACACGGTCAAGGGCTGGCTGCCGGCAGCCAGCGCGTGAACGCACCGCAGGCAGGCCGCGCGCAGGCTGACCTGCTGCCTTCGCAGCGCTATGCGCAGGGTGCGCGCGAAGGCAAGTGGAGCGATGACCGCGCCCAGCACGCGGCCCTGGCCGAGCTGGACCGCATCCACATCGAACTGTGTGAGGGCGAGCAGGACGGCTTCCTGGATCGGCTTTCGGCCTTCTGGAAAAAGCCGCAGGCCGTGCGCGGACTGTATCTGTGGGGCGGTGTGGGCCGTGGCAAGACCTTCCTGGTCGACCTGTTCTACGACGGGCTGCCGGTCAGGCAGAAGCGGCGCACGCATTTCCACCGGTTCATGCGCCAGATCCACGACAGGCTGCGCGCGCATGCCGGCCAGAGCGATCCGCTGGCACGCATCGCCCAGGACTGGAAGGATTCGCTGCGGGTGCTGGTGCTCGACGAATTCTTCGTCACCGACATCGGCGATGCGATGCTGCTGGGGCGGCTGCTGGAGCGGCTGTTCGCCCAGGGCGTGACCCTGGTGACCACCTCCAACACCGCGCCGGAAAACCTCTACAAGGACGGCCTGCAGCGCGAGCGTTTCCTGCCGGCCATCGCCGCGCTGCAGAAGTACTGTGTGGTGCTGCACGCCGAGGGCCAGCAGGACTATCGGCTGCGCACGCTGACCCGTTCGCCGGTGTACCGCGCGCCGCTGGATGGCGAGGCGGACGCCTGGCTGGGCCAGCGCTGGCTGGAACTGGCCGGCGTACCGGCGCAGGCCGGGCAGATCGAGATCGACGGTCGCAGGATCGCGCTGCGCGGACGCTGCCGGGGCCTGGCCTGGTTCGATTTTTCGGCCCTGTGCGAAGGCCCGCGCTCGACCACCGACTACATCGAGCTGGCGCGCGAATTCGACACGCTGCTGGTGGGCGCCATCCCGACCTTCGATCGCCACAACGAGGATGCCGCCCGCCGCTTCGTCAACCTGATCGACGAGGTGTACGACCGCCAGGTCAAGCTGGTGTGCACCGCCGCCGCTGCACCGACCGCGCTGTACAGCGGCAGCCGCCTGGCCGGTGCGTTCGAGCGCACGGCGTCGCGATTGATCGAGATGCAGAGTGCGCAGTACCTGGGGACGCCGCACCTGGGTTGATGCGGCGCAGGCTTCGGTCTGTTGTTGTTGATTTGACTGAGCTTCACTCTTGCCGCGAGAAAAGGAAGTCCATGCCCGAAGGGTGCGAAATCCTTTGATCCTGCTTGAATGGCTTGCGCGGTCTTAGCGGGGACACTCAACGCACACCAAGATCAGAAGCAAAGGCTTTCACGCCGCTTCACGGCGCGAGCTACTTTTGTCTTGGCAAAAGGAAGCAAAATCGCTTCTCGCCGGTCCAAAAAAGGGGATTGAAAACGCGATCCGCCGCTGCGCGGCGGTCCCCTGTGCTTCTCGCAAGGCAGGGCATTTATCCCCTTTCAGGGACGGCGCCCAAACTCGCTTCGCTCAGACAAGGGCGCCTCTTCGGCCCTGCCTTCCTGCGATGCTCGGCTCGCTTTACGGCTCGGTCAGGTAAAGCTCACGGCAACGGCAACGGCAACGGCAACGGCAACGGCAACGGCAACGGCAACGGCACAAGCAACAGCTCAGGGCAACAGCTCAGGCGTGGGTTGCCGCCGGCGCGCGGCACGGTGCGAACAGATCCCGCGAGGCGTCGTACAGCGAGGTCTTCACGTCCAGCAGGCCCAGCACCGAGGGAAACAGGTTGTCGTGGCTGGTGGGCCGGGTGGCGCGCTGGCGCAGGCACTGCAGGTCCAGGCCCTCGTCGCGGGCGAAGCGCTCGCCGAACCACATCACCATCGGCACGTGGGTCTGTTCGCGCGGGGCAATGGCGTAGGGCACGCCGTGCAGGAACAGGCCCTTCTCGCCCAGTGATTCGCCGTGGTCGGACAGGTACACCAGCGCGCTGTCCACCTCGGTGCGCCTGGCCAACGCGCCGATGGCGCTGGCCAGTACATGATCGGTGTAGCGCAAGGCATTGTCGTAGGCGTTGACGATCTCCTGGCGCGAACAGCGGCCCAGGTCAGGCACCTGGCAGGCAGGCGTGAAGCGGGCGAACTGCGGCGGGTAGCGGTCGTAATAGCTGGGTCCGTGGTTGCCCAACATGTGCAGGACCAGGACCTTGTCCCGGCCCGTGGTCTTGGCCATGGCCAGCGCCCCGTCCAGGTCCTTGAGCAGGATCTGGTCCCAGCAGCGCTGGTCGTTGCACAGCTGCGGGTCCTTCGCGTCGGTCACCGACTGCATCGGCAGCCCCTCGCATACGCCCTTGCAGCCAGCCTGGTTGTCGCGCCAGACCACGCCGATGCCGGCATGGTCCAGCACATGCAACAGCGACTGGTGGGCGCGGATCTTCTTCTCGTCGTAGTCGTGGCGGCCCCACGGCGAAAACATGCACGGCAACGAGACCTCGGTGGCGGTGCCGCAGGCGCTGGTGTCGGTGAAGTTGATCACGCCGGCCTGGCGCAGCTCCGGGGTGGTGTCGCGGGCGTAGCCGCCCAGGCCCCAGTTCTGCGCCCGCGCGGTTTCGCCGACCACGATCACCAACAGTCGCGGCCTGGCCCCGGCCGGGCGCGCGGCGACCTGGACCGCGTCGGTGCCGAGGGGCAGCCTGGGCTTCTTCGGGCCGGGCGGGCTGGCGAAGGCCACCTTGCCCAGCGAGAGCATCCAGTTGCCCGGGGTGGCCAGGTAGCGCAGGTCATGCTGGTTGCGCATCAGCGCGGCCAGCGGCTGGTAGCCGGCCACCGCCGCCACGGTGCTGGCGGCCAGGGCACCGCCCAGCAGCAGGACGCGCGCGCCCAAGGCCTTCTTCAAAGGTCGGCCGACCAGCTCCACGCGCCACAGCAGCGCCACCGGGATGGCCGCCAGCAGCAGCGGTGCCAGCAGCGACCAGGTCATCAGTTCGGACGATTCGCGCGGATCGGTGGCCAGCACGTTGCGCACCATGTCCGCGTCCAGGTACAGGCCAAAGGCCTGCATGAAGTGCGAGGCCGCGGCGGTCACCAGCACGATCACGCTCAACAGCGGCTTGGCGGTCCAGCGGTTGACCAGCAGGCCCAGCAACAGCGCGTGCAGGCCGACCAGCAAGACCAACAGGGAGATGGCCATCGGCCATTGCTGGGCGGGTGCGGTAATGGCGGCCGACCAGAAACGGACATTGCTGAAGACGGCGAAATACAGGCTGGCCAGCAGCACCAGCATTTCGCTGCTCAGGCGCGGCGACTGCCGTAGCCGCGCCGCCAGATGTGGCACGTCGGCGCCGGGCCGCTTGCGCGGCATGGGCAAGTCGGCGCTCATGCCTTGACCGCCGGCTGGCGCGGCAGCATCAGCCGTGCGCAGACCCAGGCCATGAGCCAGCACACCGCCGCCGAGGCCACGTCGTGGGAGAGAAAATGCGCGCCGCGCAGCTGCTGGCTGATGCCGAACACCAGGCCCACCCCGAGCGCGATGCCCAGGCCGATCCAGCCCCAGCGGCGATCCAGCGCGCCCAGGCCGAAGAACAGCGCCAGCCAGCCATAGCCGGCGCTGGCGTGGCCGGCAGGAAAGCACTGGCCGGGGCCATGGCCGGCCGGACGAGGCTGCAGCAATTCCACGTACGGATGGCTGCCGCCGTAGCGGACCAGGTCCCAGGGGCAGTCGACAGCAGTCCAGGACTTCAGCCAGGACACCATCAGCGGACCGGTCAGCGTGGCCACCAGCAGGTAGTCCAGGGGCCGCCACCAGGCGCGCTTGCCGGCATCGCGTGCGAGCACCATGCGCGTGCACGCCATCACCAGCCAGGCGAGGATATCCAGCCGCTTGCCCCAACGGTGAACCAGGTCCTCGGTGAACCAGGCATGCTGCAGGGCCCAGCGGCCCCCTTCGAGCGCATACAGCTGGTCGGCCAGCCACCGGTCTGCGCCGGCGCCCTGCAACAAGGCGATGGCCGCGATGGCCGCACCCAGCGGGCCCCACAGCAGCAGGTCAGGACGCAGGCGCGCGGCGCCGCGAACGCGGAGAAGTCTGGTGGCAGGCATCTGCATTGAAGGCGCACGCATCACGGGAACGGCGCGGATGCTCGGGCCTGCACCGTCGGAGCTTCGTCGGAGCGAGGTTGGCTGGATTTAACCGTTCAGCCGCCGGTGGCTATGGGAGAATGTGCATGGCCGCGCATCCAACACCATTCCGACAACGGCATCCCAACCATACGCGCCCATCCATGGCGATCGCGACTGCGCTGCGGCCATCCGAGGCAATTGAGGAAGCACGGCCATGCGCCTGCTGGTGATCGAGGACAACCGCAACCTGGTGGCCAATCTGTTCGATTACTTCGAATCGCGCGGCCACGCCCTGGATGCCGCCCCCGATGGCGTTACCGGCCTGCACCTGGCCACGACCCAGGTCTTCGACGCGGTGCTGCTGGACTGGATGCTGCCGCGCATGGACGGGCGCGAAGTGCTGCGCCGGCTGCGCGGCGAGTACGGCAGCATCGTGCCGGTGATCATGCTCACCGCGCGCGATGAACTGCCCGACAAGATCGACGGTTTCCGCACCGGCGCCGACGACTACCTCACCAAACCCTTTGCCATGCAGGAACTGGAAGTGCGGCTGGAGGCACTGCTGGCCCGCGCCAACGGCCGCAACCGCCGGCGCGTGCTGCAGGTGGCCGACCTGACCCTGGACCTGTCCACCCTGGAAGCCACCCGCGCCGGCCAGCCGCTGCACCTGTACCCGGCCTGCCGCAAGCTGCTGGAAGTGCTGATGCAGGCCAGCCCGGCCGCGGTCACCCGCCAGCGCCTGGAATACGCGCTGTGGGGCGATGAGCCACCCGACGGCGACATGCTGCGTTCGCACATCTACGAACTGCGGCGCAGCGTCGATGGCCCGTTCCAGACCAAGCTGATCCAGACCCTGCCGCGGGTCGGTTACCGGCTGCTGACCGGTGATGTCGCTGCCGATGGCGCGTAGGATCTCGCTGCGCAAGCGCCTGCTGCGCTGGGCGCTGGTGTACCTGGTGGTGGTCACCGGCGCGGTGGTGCTGGGCGGCGAGGTGGTCAACGAACACGCCGAGCGCCAGGTGTGGCGCTCGCTGATGCGCTCGGACCTGCAGCATTTCGTCGAACGGCGGCAGGCCGACCCGGGCTACAACTGGATCGACGATCCGGCCGAGCGCCTGTATTTCCTGAATACCGATCCGGACGTGCCGACCAAACTGGCCGCGCTCAAGCCCGGGCTGCACGATGACTTTTCCATCGATGGCGTGGAGCACGTGGTGCTGGTGGAAGACACGCCGCTGGGGCGGCTGGCGCTGTCCCTGGATCTGACCCGTTTCGAAGGCGTGGAAGGCTGGGTGACCCTGGGCACGGTGGGCGCCGCGGCGGTGGCCATTGCCGTGTTCGGCCTGCTCATGGCCTGGGGCCTGGGGCGCGCGGTGCGGCCGCTGGGCGCGATGGCCGACCAGATTGCCGGGCTACGCCCGGACATGGGCCATGCCCGCATCCAGGTGGCCGAGGACGCCAGCGAGGAACTGCAGGTGATCGGCGCGGCGTTCAACGACTACCTGGAGCGCAACGCCCGTTTCGTCGAACGCGAACGCGCCTTCATCGACAGTGCCAGCCATGAGCTGCGCACGCCGGTGGCGGTGATCGCCGGCGCCAACGAACTGGCCCTGGAGCAGCCCGACCTGCCGGTGGCCGCGCGCCAGCCGCTGCTGCGCGTGCGCCGCACCGCGCGCAACGTCGAACAGCTGATCGCGCTGCTGCTGGCGCTGGCCAAGGATCCGGCGCGCCTGGCCGGCAGCGCCGACATGGTGGCCCTGGACGAACTGCTGCCGGCGGTGGTGGCCGATCACCGCCACCTCACCGAAGGTCGCGACCTGGAGATCGTGCTGGCGCCGCTGCCTGCCTGCGTGATCCGCGCGCCGGTGGCCATGGTCCAGGCCGCGATCGGCAACCTGCTGCGCAACGCGGTGGAGAACAGCGACCGGGGCCGGATCGAGGTCGGCCTGACCGCCGATGCCACCGTGATCATCCGCGATCCCGGCCACGGCATGTCGCCGGAGGAAATCAGCGAGGTCTACGGGCGTCTGGCCCGCGGCGGCGGCGGCCGCGACGGCGGCGGCATCGGCCTGGACCTGATCGCGCGCCTGTGCGAGCACCTGGGCTGGCAACTGCGGATCGACTCCGAGCCGGGCCGCGGCACCGTTGCCCGGCTGCGCCTGGCACCGGCCGAAGGCCTGTAGCCGAGCCTGCAGCGCTGCCGTTCGCCCGATGACCGGGAATGTCCCGGCCGGGCAGGTTCGGCCTGCCCCCGAAACCGGGGAAAGCGGGAAGCCGTGCCTGCGGCACGCGGGTAAACTCCAGGGCTGCATGCGGTGCCCCTGGCGCGCCGCGTCACGTGCGTGCGAGGTCCGGGAAAGGCAATGATTTCAGGTTGGCTGTTGCTGGGCATTTCAGTCGGCTATGCGGTGCTGCTGTTCGGCATCGCCTGGTTCGGCGACCGCCATCCGCTGTATCCCAACCGGCGCTGGCTGCGCCCGGCGATCTATTCGCTGGCGCTGGCGGTGTACTGCTCGTCGTGGACCTTCTATGGCGCGGTCGGCAGTGCAGTGCGCAACGGCATCGGCTACCTGCCGATCTACCTTGGGCCGCTGCTGATGCTGGCGTTCGGCTGGCGCATCATCGAACGCCTGGCGCTGGTGGCGCGCAGCCAGAACACGGTCTCCATCGCCGATTTCATTTCTTCGCGCTACGGACGCTCGCGCCGGCTGGCGGCCCTGGTCACGGTGATCGCGCTGGTCGGGGTGATCCCCTACCTGGCGCTGCAGTACAAGGCGGTGGCGATGAGCCTGGGCGTGCTGACCGGGTACAACCCGCAGGCCGCCGGCTTCCTGCACGACCCGGCGCTGTACGTGGCGCTGCTGATGGCGCTGTTCGCGGCCCTGTTCGGCACCCGCCAGGTCGATGCGACCGAACACCACCACGGCATGATGCTGGCCATTGCCATGGAGTCGGTGGTCAAGCTGGTGGTGATCACCGCGGTGGGTGTGTTCGCCTGGCAGTGGCTGGGCACGGGCGGGCATGCGCTGGGCGAGTCGGTGCTGACCCTGTTCCAGAACGCCCCGCCGGTGGGATTGCTGACCCAGACCCTGCTCGGATTCCTGGCCATCATCTGCCTGCCGCGCCAGTTCCACGTGGCGGTGGTCGAATGCGGCGAGGTGGGCGACGTGCGCCGCGCGCGCTGGATGTTCGGCGCCTACCTGGTGGTGATCTCGGCGATGGTGGTGCCCATCGCCACGGCTGGCGCGGAATTGTTCGGCGGGTCCGGCGCGCAGGCCGGCGATACCTATGTGCTGGCGCTGCCGCTGGCGCTTGGCCGCGAGGGCCTGGCCATCGCCGCCTACATCGGTGGCTTTTCGGCGGCCACCGGCATGGTGATCGTGGCCAGCATCGCCCTGGCCACCATGGTCAGCAATGATCTGGTGATGCCGCTGCTGCTGCGCCGTGGCTGGGGCGAGCGCCACGACGCGGCCGACATGGCCACCCGGGTCCTGTGGATCCGCCGGGTGACCATCGTGGCGCTGGCGCTGTGCGCCTTCGCCTACCACCGCAACAGCGACGGTGGCAGTACCCTGGCCAGCTACGGCCTGATCGCCTTCGCCGCGGTGGCGCAGTTCGCACCGGGGCTGATCGGCGGGCTGTACTGGCGCGGGGCCAGCCGCCACGGGGTGGAGCTGGGCATGGCAGTGGGCTTTGCCACCTGGGCCTATACCCTGCTGCTGCCGACCCTGTCGGCCTCGGGCTGGTTGGGGCCGCAGTGGCTGGTCACCGGGCCGTTCGGGGTGTCCTGGCTGCGTCCGCAGCAACTGTTCAACCTGACCGGCTGGGACCCGTTGACCCACGGCACGTTCTGGTCGCTGCTGCTCAATGCCGGCACGATGATGATCGTCTCGGCGCGCTGGCGGCCCAGCCTGGATGAACGCCTGCGGATCGTGCCGTTTCTGGACCCGTACGCGCAGCGGCGTGCGCTGATCGCAAGCCCGTGGCCGGGCGGGAGCGTGCGCGTGTCCGACCTGGTCTCGCTGGCCCAGCGCGTGGTCGGCGAGCGCCACGCGGTGCGTGCCTTCGCCGAGCAGGCCAACGAGCTGGGGCGCGAACTCAAGCCCGATGCCAGCGCCGACCGCGCCTGGGTCCAGTTCACCGAGCGCCTGCTGGCCTCGGCCATTGGCGCGGCCTCGGCGCGGCTGGTGTTGACCAGCGTGCTGCGCGGCTCGGGCATGGAGCTGGGCGAAGTGGTGGCGGTGCTGGACGAGGCCGGGCAGGAACTGCGTTTCAACCGCGAGATCCTTTCCTCCACCCTGGAGAACATCAGCTCCGGGGTCAGCGTGGTCGACCACGAGATGCGCCTGGTGGCCTGGAACCGCCGCTACCAGACCATGTTCGGCTACCCGGAGGGCATGCTCTACGTCGGCCGGCCGGTGGCCGACCTGATCCGCTACAACGCGCTCAAGGGCGAGCTGGGTGCCGGCGAGGTGGAGGAACAGATCGACAAGCGCATCGGCTACATGCGCGCCGGCACGCCGCACGTGTTCGAACGGGTGCGCAGCGACGGCCAGGTGATCGAGCTGCGCGGCCAGGCGCTGCCCGGCGGCGGCTACGTGACCAGCTACAACGATGTGACCGAATTCAAGCGCGTGGAGATGGCACTGCTGGAGTCCAACGAGACCCTGGAGCAGCGGGTGGCCGAGCGCTCGCGCGAGGCCGAGGCCGCGCAGCAGTCCAAGACACGCTTCTTGGCCGCGATCAGCCATGACGTGCTGCAGCCGCTCAATGCGGCAAGGCTGTTCACCTCGGCGCTGCGCGAAAGCGGCGGCGATGCGGCCGAGCAGGTGCGCCTGGCCGAGCGCGTGGATGCCTCGCTGCGCGCGGCCGAGGAGCTGCTGGACGGGCTGCTGGATGTCTCGCGCATGGACGCCAACCGCCTGCGCGCCGAGCTGAGCGACTTCGACGCGGCCGAAGTGCTGCGCGAACTGGCCGCCCAGTACGCACCGGTGGCGGCCAGTTCGCGCAGCACTTCGGCCGCGTCGAAGTCGCTCAGCTCGGCGCGCAGGCGGTTGGCGTCCATGCGCGAGACATCCAGCAG
>LNAP01014858.1_pt1 | contig 11505 bp, 12 predicted proteins | sample 602601 | NCBI WGS metagenome assembly LNAP01 (sample SAMN02440304, study PRJNA202911) | soil metagenome | biome: Subtropical and temperate rainforests or woodlands; isolation source: soil samples (1 kg each in a 20% v/v slurry with milli Q water) were... ... | reverse complement strand
ATCGACTTCTTCAACCGCGATCCCGTCGTCCACACCTGGACCTACAAACTTGACAAGGCCGCTTGATATGATTCGAATTTCAAAATCGCTGATCTAGGTATTGGTACGCTGGCGATCTTCTTCAACCGAAGCGGCGATCGCCTGAGCGCATCAAGGATCACGCTTTGCGCTGGGCCGAGACGGCCTTGACGCTGTCCCACCAGGGGCACACGCCTGCCATCACCTCATAGTTGCCTTCCATCACCTGCACCGGCGCCCGCAGACCCTTAGCGGCATTGGCGTGTCGCATTTCGCGAGCCTTCTTGCTGACGTCATCCGAGGTCCAGGTTCGCTCGTGACCCCAGAGGCTTGGACCCAAGTTCCGTTCGTGTGCCTGCCAGTTCGCCGGCTCGATCGATCGGCCGCCCCAGCCATATTCGATCATGAACTGCGACGGTGTCATCGAGTAGAAAGATGTCATGAAGTCGCTGGTATGCCGCCCTAGCGTCGTCGCCACCTTGCCGTCGGCGTTGGCGAGATCGTAGCCCTGTCCCACGTCATCGAAGCTGAAGAGCTCCATCATCAAATGATGAAATGCGTTCTTGCCGGTCTCGACAAAGGCCAAGCTGTGATGACGCTGGTTGACGTGCAGAAACCGGGCCTCGAACGGTTCGGAATAATAATCCGTCAGCCGGAATCCCAGTAGATCGCTATAGAACGGAAGCATCTCGTGCACCGTCTTCGCGCTTTCGACGCCGAACACGACGTGACCCATGCCAAGCGGACCGGTCCGAAAGCCGGAGATCGATCGGCCGGGGACGAATGGATCGGTCGCGGTTTCCGCGCCATAAAACGCTTCCAGCCGGTTGCCGATCGGATCCTGGAATACTATCAAGTCGGCAACATGCCTTTCATCCGCCAGCGCCCGGCTGCCTTGGGCGACCTTGACACCAGCCGCCTCCAGACGGCCGGCGAGTTCAGCCAGCGCGACCTTGTCCGCGACCTCCCATCCAAAGAAGCCAATTCCGTCGCTGTCATGTTCGTTGACGATGATGCGTTGCTTCCGGTCATCCATGCGAAACGCGACTGTTGAGCGGCTCTTGTCCACCCGCTGCATTCCGAGTTGGCGCGGTCCATAGCCCGCCCAGTCTTCCAAGTTTCTGGATCGCACGCCCATATAGCCCAATGATTGAACGCTCATGTGATCCACTCCTTTGGTCTGACAGTTGTTTCGTCAGAACGCCAGCCGCGACTGTCCCCCGGTCACGCCGACGGCGGCCGATTGGTGCGATTGCTATGACAAGGTTGCCGGATGCACCGCGCTTCCACTGTCGGGCCTGCCCCACAACGCTTTCGCTTTGGCTTCATCGCCATGCGCTTTCATGAACTCGTCAAAATCGGCAATCGTGGAAACCTTGGCGACAGCTCTCAGTCCATATTGCTCGCTGCGCAGCGCGGCTATCGGCTCTTTGCCCTCGGCGAGATCGCGGGCAAGTTTGGTCAGTTTCCGCCGTGCAAACATGGTCGGAAGGTCGGATTTGACGAGATGCTCTCCGCTCCGGTCGACAATGCCAAGCTGGTCGCCCTGAATGCTCGGCATGCTCTCCTGCAGCGCCCTGTCCTGCTCGTTGATTCCCCAGATGCCGGTAAAGCTCTCTTTCCGCTGCGCCTGACGATCGATTATGTAGTCGTTGTCCTTGTTCGCGGTCGGAACAAACGTGTCGATGACATAACCGTGCGGAAGCTGCGTCGAGCCTTTTGTCGATCGAGGCGGAAACTGGCTACCCTGATTGATCTCGGCGACTTCTGCCTCTGTGTAGGAACGCTCGGGCCGATATTGATAGGCGAACGCGGTGGTGTGATAATCGTCTATAGGCACCCAGGCCCGGCCGGCTCCGATGAAATCGTCCAGCCCGCCCGGAATCGCGCTCCACATCGGCAGCATCCATTGGGTCACGCGCCAATAGAACCGATCGTCGTATCGCCGGCGTGCGCCGTAGACGAATCCATAATCCGTTTCCCTGAGTTCGATATGTGGAGCCCCGTCACGCGCCAGCCGGTGCCGGTCCGGACCATTCTCGGGGACTTCGAGAACGCTGTGCAGAAAACTGATATGGGAAGTATCGATCTCGCCTTCGGCCGCTTGCAGCCAGTTGCTCTTGTGAAACCAGCGCGAGGTATGGACCTGAGATGCCGGCAAGGACATCCACTCCATGCCGGGCAGTTCGGGCATCAGTTCTCTGGGACCCATATAGATCCAAACGATGCCGCCCGCTTCGCGGGCGGGATAGCCTGTCATCCTCGCCTTGTCCTTCAAGGCGGGAAAATTATCGGGCGGAATGATGTTGGGGATATCGACGCATTCGCCGTCAACATTGAATTTCCAGCCGTGATAAACGCAGCGGATTCCACATTGTTCGTTGCGGCCAAAGAACAGCGGCGCAAGCTTGTGTGGACAATAGGCGCCGATGATTCCAACTTTTCCATCTGTATCGCGGAAGGCGAGTAGATCTTCGCTCAAAATTCGGATGCGAACGGGTGTGCCATCGGGTTCGGGCAGTTCGCTGGCAAGAAGCGCGGGAAGCCAGAAGCGCCGGAACAGATTTCCCATTGGCGTGCCGGGGCCTACCCGCGTAATAATATCAAAGCCATCGCTGTTCGCAGCCATGTCATGTCTCCTCCTGCCGATCGCACCTTGGCTTTGCTTCAAATTTCGATCTGAAACTTGCGGAAGCTGCGCAGCATTTTGCGCGCACTCCGTACGGCGTCTGGAGTCACCATGGTTGGGTTCGGAAAGGGAAACAACGCATTAGCTGCCTACTGTTGCAGTAGCTAAATGGCTACAACCCACGCACCATACTGGTTCTGTACGCTTATAAGCGTTATGGCTTGCGGGATGGCTTCTCGGCCCGGTAGGTGGCAAATTCGCCCCTCCGCAGGATTTTAGCGAATTCCAGTGCCAGTCGTCCCGGCCGACGGCGCGGGGGAAATATTAGATGCAAATCGGCAAACAGCGGCGGAGCGTCGATGGAAAGTTCGACGAGCAAATTGTTTCTCACGAACGGATCGGCGGCAGGAACGAAGCCGCAAGCCACGACGCGCCCCTGCGCAGCCAGTTCGTTCAACACAGCGCCCTCCTGAATCTGATGTACGACGCGATATCGATTCAGCCCGATCGAAGCCAACAGATTGGCTATCATCTGGCCATAGTGCCCGTCGCGGCGCGTCGCGACGAACGGTTGATTGCCAAGTTCGGCAACGCTGATCTTCTTTCGCCGTGACAACGGATGGTGCGGCGCGACAAAGAAACCGATCCGTTCACGCCCAACGATCTCGGTTTCAAGTTCCGCAATCGGCCCGAAATTGATGACACATCCCAAATCTACCGAACCGTTGGCAATGCTCTCGATCGAATCCTCGAACCTCCCGGCGTCAACCACCAATTCGATGTCTTCCTCGTCGCGGACAAATTCGCAAATGGGACGGCGCAGCACATACTCTGCGAGCACGCGTTGGGTGCTAAGCGTAAAGCGGGGCCGCTTTGATTCGGCCCGATTGGGAGCAAGATCGCGCGTCAGGAGACCAGCTTCCTGCACCAAACGCGTGCCTCGCTCGTAAAGCCGGCGGCCTTGCTCAGTAAGGCTGGCCACCGATCCTTTTCGGCGCAGAAAGAGTGTGCACCCGACCTGTCGTTCCAGCGTCTTGATATGGTTGCTTATCGAAGGGTGGGAAATTCCAAGGCGCTCCGCGCCCGCAATGAAGCTGCCCGATTCCACTACGGCGAGGAAAACTTCCAGCCTCCTGAAGGTTGATGGAAACATGATTCGAACTCTCGGACAGAAAACCAAAGTATCATGACAAAGGAGACTCCGAAATACTGAGTCACGCGCTGACGAATGCTTTCAAACACCCTGTGTTAGCTGCCGACGGAGTTCATCGATAAGCGATGAAAAGTTTGGATCGCTCCCGCAGGTATGCCTGAAACCGATCATCGAGCGCCTGAAGGCCACTGTCCACACATCACTCGAAAATCCATCGCTCCGAGATCGATTAAAGGGCATAGATGTCGATGCGAGAGCCAGTAGGCCTGACGAGCTCACGGCCATAATGGAGCGGGATATCGTCCGTTATACCGAGATCGCCTGGGCAGCGAATATGATCGCGGCCGTACCGTTGATGGTGAAGGACGTCGATATTCTCGAAAGATCGATGCCGTCAAACAGCAGCTCCATCTCCGAAAGATTGGAGAGCGACACGCCGACCTTGCCGACCTCCGGACGCGCGATCGGATCGGTCGGGTCGTAACCGCATTGCGTCGGCAGATCGAGCGCCACGCAAAAAGGCCGTGTCTGGCCCTGGTCGAGCAGGAATTTGTAGCGCTGGTTGGAATCCTCGGCGCTGCTGAACCCGGCATATTGGCGCATGGTCCACATGCGCCCGCGGAAGCCATCGGGAAAGATGCCCCGCGTAAACGGGTATTCGCCGGGCAGGCTGTCGTCGGCGGCAGAGGGTGTCAGAAAGAATGTGTAAGCAGGTTTCTGTGAGTTTACCTTACCGAGGAGACTCACATGACGACCGACACGACGATTACACCTGAACTACTGGATCAACTTCTTGCTAACATGAGAAGCCTGAAGACCTCACAGGTGCGGACGGGCTTTTCAAGCAGCTGAAGAAGGCGCTGATTGAGCGGGCGCTTGGTGCGGAGCTGAGCGAGCATCTGGGCTACGAGAAGGGCGATCCAGCCGGCCGCGGCAGCGGCAATAGCCGTAACGGGACCAGCGCGAAGACGATCCTGACCGAGGACGGCGAGATCGACATCGCTGTGCCACGCGACCGGGCCGGCAGCTTCGAGCCATTGTTGATCGCCAAGGGCCAGACCCGGTTCGACGGCTTCGACGACAAAATCCTGAGCCTCTACGCGCGCGGCATGACGGTGCGCGAGATCCAGGGGCATTTATCTGAACTTTATGGGGCCGAGGTCTCGCCGGATTTGATCAGCCGGGTGACCGACGCGGTTCTCGACGAAGTCCGGGAATGGCAAACCCGTCCGCTCGACCCGGTCTATCCGGTGGTGTTTTTCGACGCGCTGCGGGTCAAGATTCGCGATGAAGGCATGGTCAGGAACAAGGCCGTCTATGTCGCGCTGGCGCTCAATCCGGACGGCGAGAAGGAGGTTCTGGGCCTGTGGATTGAGCAGACCGAAGGCGCCAAATTCTGGCTCAAGGTCATCAACGACCTGAAGACGCGTGGCGTCAACGATATCCTGATCGCGGTGGTCGACGGGCTCAAGGGCTTTCCCGAGGCGATCGCCTCGGTCTATCCGCAGACCGTGGTGCAGACCTGCATCGTGCACCTGATCCGCAACAGTCTGGCGTTTGTCGCCTAGGCGATCCTGCCTGCCATCAAGGCAATCTACCGGGCCGAGAATGCCGACATGGCCCTGGTCCGGCTCGAGGAGTTCGAGGAGGAATGGGGCAAGCGCTTTCGGCCGATGCGCCACGCTTCGCCACGAGGTCGCCCGCGCCATTTAAAAATACCACGTCGGGCAAGAAAGTGCTTGTCGATCTCATCCGTATATGCGTTCTTCGTCCGTATCCGGGCCAGGCGCGGTCATCAGGTTGCCGCCGTTGCCGTGGCGCGCAAGCTGACTGTTCTTTGTTGGCATCTGCTGACGAAGGAGGAGAACTACCTTTGGGCGCGACCAAGTCTCGTCGCTCACAAGGTGCGCGGCCTGGAGTTGCAGGCCGGTCGACCGCAGAAGAAAGGCAATAGTCGCGGTCCCGCCTACGCCTATAATGTCAAGGAACTCCGGAACCAGGAGATGCGCGTCGCGGAACAGGCGCAGAAGAGCTACGAGCATTTTGTCGAAGCTTGGCGCCCGCGCCCGCCAAAGGGCGCGCGGGCGCCTCAATCCGGCAAGGCATGAATTGTAAGGCTGCCTGGCGGCGCTTTCGGCCGATGCGCCACGCTTCGCCACGAGGTCGCCCGCGCCATTTAAAAATACCACGTCGGGCAAGAAAGTGCTTGTCGATCTCATCCGTGGTGTAGATCATCTTGCGGACGCCAGGAGCGAACGCGAAGAACGGCACGACGTGTTCCCAGGCGCGGCGCCAGGCCAGGCCGATCGCCGGAATTCCTCCTCGAACTCCTCGAGCCGGACCAGGGCCATGTCGGCATTCTCGGCCCGGTAGATTGCCTTGATGGCAGGCAGGATCGCCTTGCGATCCTTCCCGGCGACAAACGCCAGACTGTTGCGGATCAGGTGCACGATGCAGGTCCGGATCGATCGACCTGCATGCGAGTTCGCCGATCGTCTTCGTAGCGCCGCGAGGCTTGGCGGCTTGGATCGAATAGGTCTTTCCGGCGGTCTTTACGGTAAACGTTCGAGTAGAGGGGGTAATCCCGGATCCTGCCGCCGCGAGGAGGACCGCATTCAGATAAAATCCCAAGCTGCGCCCCTCGCTGCGGACGGTAAGTTCTGCGTCCTTGTCGGCGAATTGCGTCGTCTTGCTTCTCTTCGAACTAGGGTCGGCATCGATTGAATACATTGCGAACGAACCCGATTTTGTTGTCATCCTTCCGCTAGACTTTGACCGATCGAGCGTGCCGAATTCGGCGGGCCCCGGGTCGAGCGAGATCGCGAATTCGCTAAGGTCAACGATCTTCAATTGATGGCCCTCGACGGCCGGTGCAGTGTTTATGGCGTCGCCGAAACAGTCCGCATAGAACTCGATCGTGGCTTCGAAGCCGCCCGAGTTAGATAGTTTGCTCCATCGCACAGCGAACGCGTTGTCTTCCTTCGGGCTGTTCCAACGAAGCGTGCCGTTCTCGAGTTGCGAAGGAAAGATCTGGAACGGCCCGCGATCGTCGTCCACCTGTGCACGGGGCCGCTTCCCGCGGGTGTCTTGAATTTCTCCTTTGGTACCGATCGTCCCGTTGACCGGGGCGTCGAGAACCATGTCCAATCGCACCGGGATCGGCCGGTAAAAGAATTTGGCCATATGGTATACTGCCGAGCTTATGCAGACACCGACTACGAGCGTTACAAACGAAGCGGCCAGTCCGCGCAGGAAATTTGGTCCGCGCAGGCTGATAAAGCACGCGTGTCCTGCGATCATCACGGCAACCAAGACGAATGCAACGACAAGCGCACCCGCGGCATTCGCAATCAGGTTCTCCAGGAGATAGGGCCCCGATAAATTACGTTCCCAGATTCCCACTGCAAGATCGCAGGTGACGAGCGACAGATAGGATGCAAGGACGCCGGACACGAAGACGCTTCGCGCGCCATTGCGCGGAAACGAAAAGCCGACAATAGCGACGGCTACCGTCAGAAACTGCAACTGAAAGGCACTGGCCAGCCATTGCCGGAGACTCGGAAATCTCACGAGGCCGTCCTGGTAAGCCGAACCGTAAATTGACGGAGAATCGCTGCGGATCAGCGCATACAGGTAATTCTGGATATCAGGTCCGGTGCTTACGACGAATGATAGGCTGATTCCCAGGCAAGCGGTCGACAAAACCCAGCAAATCGATCCAATAGGATGGAGGCGGGCGGACCGGAGGGTCTCACCAACTCTCGCATGCAGTTTCCGCCAGTAGCGCAGCAAGTTCGGACTCGACATCGGATTATCTTTTCAATTTTGCGATAGCACCTCAGGCCGTTCAGCCTTGCTCCGGCGTAGCTGGGTCTGATCGAACCGGGGCAAGAAGGTCTTCTCGCACGTACCATCAGAAGCAGAACGAAGGCGCCGGTTCTTTCGCCTCGTCTTGGAGCTACTCGTCGCCCGCCACATGGCCCTGCACCATCGCGGGCCTGACCTCTTTCACAAGAGCCAGCTTGGCAAACCGCGACGTGATCGCTTCCTTGATGCCGTCTGGGGCCGGAAGATCCTTCAACGCGTTCGGCCATGTGTCGAGCGCCCGCGTGACGGTCCCGCGCATTTCCCGCTCTAGCACCCTCAAATCGACTTCGATGTAAGGCGCGATCCGTCGGAGGCGTCCGGTATCCACGAGCCGCGGATCCTTGGTTCCGTTGAACCTGAGCGCCATCGTGTCCTTGAGATAGGTCAGCGTCGAGACGATGTCATACGCAGGCGAGAGCCGCGCGCGACGCCCGTCGGGGTAGATGAACGACCAATTCTTCAGATGCCCGTCGCAATTACCCAGCATGATATCGACGGTAAGCCGTCGCAATCCTTCGAGCGTGTCCCCGATCGGATCGTCGGAAAATCTCTTGATCGAGCGCAGGATGGTTTCCTGATTCCACCGCCAATACTTTTCATCCGTGATCGCGCCGGCCAACTGTGCGAAATCCTCGGTGTGGATCCGAGCGTTGCCGGAGGCGCGGTCGAAACGCTTCACGGAGAGCGCGTTTTTGCTTAGCTCCAAGAACTGCGGCGGAACGCCTTCGATCGTTTTGATCTCGACCAGTCGCGCTTCGGAGACGTTCACCCCAGCCAGCCGCGCAAGCTCCATGGATGTGAACTCGTTCTCGACCAAATGAGGAAACTTCTCGCTCGGCAGCTTGAGGATCACGTCCCCGCTCTCGTCGGAACCAGGTGCGGTCAGCCGGTGCCTGTCGCCGTGCATGGAGAACTTCATCTGGACGCCGGCCAGCGAGAATGTGATTGGCTTGCCTGTCGCGGGGCCCGCGGGCGTCTCAGTCGTCGTCCCTTTCGGGGGCGGCTCACCCGTCTCGCGGCGGGCGACGATCGCGCCTGGGAGGTCGCCGCCGAGCCTGGCAAGAACGTCGTAGTTGTCAAAGGTGCCCGTGCCGAACTCCTTTTCAACTAGATCCAGGAGTGCGCCTTCCGGGAGGAGGTTGTCGAAGTACGGCGGCAGAATGCGGCCGTGCGAGATTTTGTCGCCTCGCGCCGCGAGGCGCTCAAGCGTCTCCTTCTCGGTGGCGCCGTGCCACGTCAGGCTGAGCAGAGGACGGGCCTGCCCTAGCCTGACGTAGGCGTCGTCGACCTCGAACGTGATCACGCCAGAGGCGTCGCGTACCATCGTGCCCACGCGAATCTCTCGGTCGGGGGACGGACGGAGAAAGATGCCCAGGATACCGGGCCGGTTAGGGACGGCCATTTCCGCTCATGCTCTCTTCCTCTTCGGAAGGATCCGGGATGAAAACGTCGTCGTGCAGGCTACGGACGACGGTCGGATAGGCGGTCGTAATCGACGGCCGACCGATCAGCGCCATGATCTCCTCCATCCTTTCGGTCGGAACGAAGGTCAGCGCCAGCCCGGCCGCCTCCCCGACCTGTGCCAAAGCGTCGACGGTGGCGTTGAACTTGCCGTTCTCGATACCGCTGAGCCGGCTGGCCGCGTTCCCCGTCCGCTGTCCTAGATCCGTCAGCGTCCAGCCTTTTTCGCGACGGGCGGCCGCCAATTGGAGGCCTAGTCGCTCCCTGGTTTTCTTCTGTTCCATTGTTTTATCTTTTAGAGTAATTTTACTTCATATTTCATATATACGATAAAACTCCGGTTGTCAACTTATTCCCGTATACAATAACTTCTACCAATTATTATCCTAAACGATAAGTATTGTGGGGTTCCTTCATACGGAACCAACTTTTCGACTTACGGCAGACCCAGCCAGCCCACGCGATGTCGACTAGGCGAGACCTACTGCTCCGTTCGGTGCAGTGCCGCCGATGCTGCTGATGATCGCCGCGAACGCACAGGGCAGATCACGGAAGAGGAAGCGCGCTTCCACACGCAGCTACAGGCCAGCGTCGCCATCACGTACGGGATGCAACTCGGAACCGCGATCCATTTCTTCGACTCTGCGGTGCCAAGCGAGCAACTGGCTACTCAACTCGTCTTCAGGTTATCGCGCCCCTGAATTCCGGCTGCGGTCCTCGATGGCCTTCGCCATCTGCAGATACCGCTCCAGTTGGCCCGCCCGCCATCGTTGTTCCGACCAGAACCATAGCTTGCCCTCGCGCACCACGAGCCGGAGCGCGGGCGGGTCGATCGCGTCGAGATGAGAGAGAAGCGTCGTCGGCAAGCCGCGCTCGCCTCCTTCGGGGTCGCGGTCGCTCATCTCCTCCTTCAAGGTGTCGACGGGGCGGCGGTCCATCCGCCTTCAGCCGAGGAACTTCGCGATGCCATCCGCGAAGGCGGTGCTCCGTTCGTCGAACTGACTTCTCTTCTGGCGACCTGCTGGGCGCTCGGCATCCCAGTCATCCATCTTCGGGTGTTTCCGCTCGCGACGAAGGCGATGCACGCGATGGTCGTCGAGGCCAAGGGGCGCTTCGCGGTCCTTTTGGGAAAAGACGCACAGTATCCGGCGCCGGTGGCATTCACGCTGGCACACGAACTTGGTCACGCTTCGCTCGGCCATCTCAACGGCGCTTCGGCCATCGTCGACCTCGACGATCCGATCGAAAGCGAACAGGAGGACGACGACGAGAAGGCGGCCGACAGGTACGCACTTGCTCTTCTGACCGGCTCTCCCGAACCCGATATCCGGACCAACATCGACAAATTCGGCGCACATCAACTTGCAGCAGCCGTTCAGGAGGAAGGCCCGAAGCGGGGCATCGAACCTGGAACGCTGGCTCTCTGTTATGCTTACCGCACCGAGAATTGGGCACGCGCCATGGCTGCCCTCCGCCACATATATTCCGAAAAGAAGCCGGTCTGGCGCGAGGTGAATGGATTCGCGGAAGATCAGATTGCTGAGGGCGCATAGACGGAAGGCCGCCGAACAGCTGGTCGCTCAGGAGCCGCTCGGCGTCGCCACGAACGCTGGCCCATTGCCCGGGGTTGTGGACGGCTCGGGCTATGTAGGGCCCGATCCGCCCACAGCCCCTCCCACCGAGCAAGCTTGGAAGGCCACCTGGCGCGACCCATTAGTCGACATCGGATCGACTGCTGCAATGGCGCCATCAGGGTAACATTTGCAGATGCGGCAATACGCGGGGGCAAATTTGAACACGATGACGTAATTGCGGTCGGCGCTCGTGGCAGGCAAGCTCCGTTATCATCGAGCCCTCGCAATCAAATGATTCGAAGGAGCTCCCATGAAGCAGTACGTCGGGCTGGACGTCTCACAGAGAGAAACAGCTGTGTGCGTTGTCAACGAGACTGGTCAAGTAATCTTCGAAGGAAAAGCCAAGTCTAATCCTGGTGCCTTGACTGACCTGCTTCGCAAACATGCGCCTCATGCCGAGCGTATCGGCTTCGAGACCGGTGCGATGGCGAGTTGGCTATGGCATGAACTCCGCAGGGTTGAGCTTCCTGTGGTCTGCATCGATGCTCGGCATGCGCACGCAGCCTTGTCGGTCCGAATGAACAAGAGCGATCAGAATGATGCGCGGGGCCTTGCCGAACTGGTGCGGGTTGGATGGTATCGAGAGGTCAAAGTGAAAAGTGAGGAAAGCCAGAAGATCCGCGCGATCCTTGTCGCCAGATCTCGGCTAGATCAGCGATTTTGAAATTCGAATCATATCAAGCGGCCTTGTCAAGTTTGTAGGTCCAAGTGTGGACGACGGGATCGCGATTGAAGAAGTCGAT
>LNAP01005313.1_pt1 | contig 11507 bp, 7 predicted proteins | sample 602601 | NCBI WGS metagenome assembly LNAP01 (sample SAMN02440304, study PRJNA202911) | soil metagenome | biome: Subtropical and temperate rainforests or woodlands; isolation source: soil samples (1 kg each in a 20% v/v slurry with milli Q water) were... ... | reverse complement strand
AGATCGAGAAAGCCAAGGCTCAGGTTCGTGCCAAGGTCGAGCACCCGTTTCGGGTGATCAAGCGCCAGTTTGGCTATGAAAAAGTGCGTTTTCGGGGGCCGGCCAAGAACACAGCGCAGATGTTGACGTTGTTCGCCCTATCAAACCTGTGGATGGCACGTCGACATTTATTGGCGAACACAGGAGAGGTGCGCGTGTATTACAGGAAATGGCGGCTGCGAAGCGCCTTGCAGCGGCTGGAAGGGCTGAAAAATGAAGAGAATGGGTCAAATTTCGACGGGGTCGTTTTTTGAAAAGTGCTGACGGCTCAATAGCCAGAAAATATCCGGCTATTTCAGACCATCCTTATAGGCAACTTCATACCAGGTATCAAACTTGTCGAAACCAAGATTGAAAGCCAGGGGTTGAAGTGTCGAATCAAAAGCGACGTGAAAGGCGCTATCGCTCAAGGCGGCATATTAGGCGCTGTAATTGGAGCTGCATCTCTGCCTGTTGGGGTCGTCTTAGCCGCTGCGGCTACCGTCGCCAGTACTGGCCATACTTTAGCTACCTACAACCCCGACTACGAAATTATAAAAGACTACGTCAATAAAAAACTGAAAGTCATCTACAAAAAATAATAACCAACACAGTCAGTCTGCGCTCACGCTTAAAAAGCCTATGAACACCGACTGCAACCAATAAAAATTAAAATACTGGACGTTCCAAATGGCAAATATGAGCCTATCAAAAACAATACTAAGCGCTGGATTTATAAGCGTAACATTCTTTGCTTACGAGGTTTTTACAAGAAACACCGTAGAAAATCTAGACTCATATAAAAAACTAATCGACTCTGGACTTTCTGAACACTGGAAAAGTGGGAACGTTATTTTGTTAATAAGGCACGAAGAGCGCTGTGATCGCTCAAACAACCCCTGCTTAGGCCCAGAGGAAGGAACCACAGTTCTAGGAGGCGAGAGAGCAAAAGAAACAGGCATTCATTTAAAATCACAATTTTATTTTGACGATGCTGATATTTTCACCAGCCCAATGACTAGAACAGTTCAAACATCCGACTTCATGCTAGGCAAAGCGAGCCTGCTATTCGATAGAGAGGCCATTTGCGGAAACGACATCGTGGATAAGTTACTCGAACACAAGAACTCTGGCAGAAATCTTATAGTGATGACCCACAACACCTGCATGAAAAATTTAATAAGATCCGGCGGACACAGGCATTCATGGAGCCCCGAATACGGGATCCTCCTATTTGCAAAAAAAACAAGCAAAAATGAAATACTGATTGTCGGCACGATAAATGCTGATGACATCCCTAAAAACCCATCGCCGAGTTAAAACCAAAAGCCTTTCACAAAGAAACTTACAAAAGAATCCAACCGTTTCCTTCCTCCCACCCTGAGTTTAAGACAGTGAATATAAAATCAGTTGCACTCAAAGCAGCAGGCTGCTTGGCGCTTGCACTTTCATTGAACGCACTAGCCGAAGTTGACTACGGATACATGTATCCACCCATGCTACCAAATGAACAAAATATGAACGATTTACCTTATGCCATTCCGTGCGCGGAGGCCAAAAACCAGTACGGGGCGAAGTTCTTCCGTTGCACCTGGTATAGCATCCCAAGAAATATTACTCAGTGGAATGCACAGCAGCAGCGCAACGTCACCTTCAGCAACCACATCAGCGGCAAATGCGTACGAGGCACTTGCCGTGCATCCAATGGCTCAGGTATTTATGGAATGTACGGCCAAGACCTCAGCTTTAGTCTCTCTATTTACTATTACATCTATGAAAGTGAAGATGGTTATCCGATTGCCTATCGCATGGATGGTGGACCAAATAAAAAGGGGAAAGAGGTTACCTATGCTCAATCCCGAAAAATACTTCAGGACTTTTTGCTAGATCACGGCATCAGCAAAACGAGCGCAGAAGACGCTATTGCTAACTACTCGTTGGATGCGAATGCAGCGAGGGATTCGTCAGTCGATGACGCGCCACAGGTCGAAAAGACACCAATGATAAAACCCACAAAAGCCATTGAAGTAAAAGAAGCTTGGTGCAACCCGCGTGCAGATGATGAATGCAAAGTCAATGGAAAGCACGTTCAAAAGGCGGAGCTCAAGCAATACCTGCCAGCGGTTTACGAACTGGAAGTACTAAATGCAGGCGGGTACTGCGAACATCCGATTTGCTATGACAAAAACGACAAGCCAATAGGAATTCACAAAAAATAGGGCATGGGATTCGCCCCATGCCTTTATTTTTCTTCTTAAGAAAATCGTTGCTAAAAAGCGAAGCAAAGATCGAAGCACAAACTACCAGATAATACTTCAGTAGTTCTCTGATCTTTATTCATCACTTAAAAACGGGCCAGCATAGCTGAGAAACTCTGCATGTGGCACTCGTTGCTCAATCCATCTATATGGCTTGGATGGAGGCGTTTCACGGTGTTCACTAACGGTAATAATCAGTCGACGCTTGGCCCGTGATACGCCAACAAAGAAAGCACAACGCTCTTCGTCTGCCTTTCCCCAGAATGTCTGGTTTTCGACGCCAAGGAGGATGACCGAATCGAACTCCAGCCCCTTGCTCTTGTGCATCGTCATGATGCGTACCGCCTGGTCATCCGAAAAACGCTCAAGGGCCTTGGGCAGCTCAGGTTCAATTTTGAGCAATTCCTCAATACGCAATCTAGTATCCCGAATAACATCCTTAAGCCTGTCGTAAGACTCATAGTCCGGGGAAAGCGCGCTCAGGGTTTCGATACTAACTTGTTTCAAGAACGCCCGAACAGCCTCCCACCAACCTGAATACGGCACGTCAAGAAGCTCCGCTACATCAGCTTCTTTCCGCTGACGCTTGATCAATCGGTCTACATCCTTGCGAATGCTGGATTGGATTTCATCATCCGCGAAAGGGATCAACTGATTCATCAACCGAACCCAGGCTTTGGGCTCACGCTGGCCATAAAGGCAGGACAAATAGTCCACGATCAAGCGAGCTGCCGGTTCGACCGTGATGTCCTGCATCTGTTGTTCGTTACGAAAAGGAATGCCCCGCACCTCTAACTCAGCCATGAGATGGTCGGCATATAACTCCAACTGTTTGGAAACCAACACCGCGATTTCGGAGGGGGGGAGCTGGTCAACCCTTATCCAGTTGGCAATCAAATCCGCCAAGCACTCAGCCTCTCTGTGGCTGTCCTCAAATTGCCACGCGAAAACCTCACCTTCATCACCGGCAAGCTGCTCGCCGGGCATAGCTGACGTAGGATCAAGAACACGGATGATCTCGTTCTGCACTCGAAGTAAGCGAGGCAGAGAACGGAAATTTCGGTACATGTTGAGCGGTACCGCAGCAAAATCAGCAGCGAAGGTTTCAAAGATGCCATCAAGGGCTCCGGCCCAGCCCATAATTTTTTGTTTGGTATCACCAACGGCTGTGAGACGTATGCTGGTGCCCTGAAAGGCAAGCTTTATTAGGTCGTACTGCAGATTGGTACAGTCCTGAAACTCATCCAAAAAAACATCTCTATAGGTTTGGCGAATGGCGTTCCGGGCCACTTTAGACGTCTGCAGTATCTTTATAGCCAACGGCACCAAGTCACCGAACACAATTTGATTTCGGGAGGGCTCTACCTTCCTATCGGTGATTTTGTAACCCGCGTCCAGAGCATCTTTCCCCACCAGAACTGGCCGAAACCGATCGATTATCCGTTTAGCAAAGGCATGGAAGGTAAAGCTATCAAAGCGAGAAGCCAGATCAGTGCCACAGCGACGCTGAACCCTCTCTTTCAGGTTCTTGCTGGCATCAACTTTGAACGAGATGGCCAGTATCCGCTTTGGATAACGACAAGTGCCGGTGCGTAAAAGAAAATCTGCTCGCTGTGCAAGCATCTCCGTCTTGCCGGCACCAGGTCCTGCAGTCAGGGCAAGACACTGCTTCGGTTCCTTGGCTGCGAGGAGGGCATTCGGTTCAAGCGTCAGCCCATCAGCAGGCTGCCAGGCTTCGACTGCAATCATTCCGGCAGGTCCGCTAGTTGGGCGATGACAGCGTCTGTCAGCCGACTCAGGGATGGAGGCATATTTTCAAGCAACTCCTGGTCACTTAATTGAGCAAGTGCACTGATATGCGCGGCGGGCTTACTGCCAAGCTTGAAGCGCTGATGGTAGGTGCCAAACAGCTTGAGTTCGTCTTCACTGTATTGAGATGAGTCGTGATGGCTTTTCCCGAGAACAGCCTTGATAACACCAGCATCTGGTATCTCCAGTTCAACGCCATAAGCATCTGGGTAAGCGAGAAGCATCGAGAAATCGAGATCCAGTGGATTGGAGAAATAGATGCCTCGCGCCTCAAAAGCCGCTAAATAACCGGGATGTTCACGCACCTTATGATCATCGGAGTTCCACTTGGGAATTCCATGATCTTTCGGAAGGACCTTATCCGCTCGAAACACCCGCAGCTGATCGTTTACGTATTTGAACCGACCCCACCCTGCTTGATGGCGGGCCACATCGAAATCCAGCAACGTTAGATATGGAATCTGCAGAGCCTCAAGCAGACGCCAGAAATGGTTGACATGCCTCCCCCCCAGAGGTGCTATCACAACAGCTGACTCATCAATCGGCGCACCCTTGGCCCGTAAGAGACGTGGCAACACAATCTCCTCGCTGTCCCCTTCCCCAAGGACAACCAACCGAGAGAAATAGACTTCGGGAAATGCCTGCACCGCCTCGCGCACGAACTTGTGCGCATCATCCGTTTTTTCAGGTAATTGAATGCACGTTACGCGTGATTGTCGCGCCTCTGTCAGGCGCAAATAGCGGATGTGTTCAGGCTCAACTCTGCGGAGCATGGAAGGCGCATGTGTAGCGATGAGGGCTTGAGCATCGCCTTGGCTTGTCATGGCATTCAATGCACTGACAATCCTTCCCAAATAGTGAGGGGAGAGACTGTTCTCAGGCTCTTCAACGGCAACCAGTGTAAAAACGGGGGGGCGCAGCTTGTCAGGATCGAAGGACTTGTCTTTCTCTGCTAAAACGGCGCGACCTATTGCCTGCGACGAGAGCACAAGGGACAGATAGAGCATCGATTTCTGGCCATCACTCAACCGAGAAAAATCAACCAAGTTTTCATCATGCCCTGGCGTGAACGAGACGGACATATGCCGCAACAAGGCCTCAATCTCAGAGGCTACAAAGGTAATCTTGGGGTCGGCAAAGAAACTGCCTTTGTGCAGCGATGCCCATGTCGCTTTCAACTGCTCGCTGAACACATTGACTGATGGGTTGGCTGCCAAGCTATCGCTTATGCCGTCTGTAAGCCCCTTAATGACGCCTCGCTCTTTGTCCCATTGCACGGCTCGGAGTATCCGCCCAAGCAATGCGTTGGCTCCATAAGCGATGTGGTCGGCTGGGTCACGTCGTGCGGGCAAGTAGTGGACATGTATATGGCTACGCTCGGCTCGCGGCACTTGCGCAGTGGTGAGCGGAGAACCATCTGGATTGACGTCCAGCACATATACAAAGATTTCTTCGATGTCGCCATCCTGCCCCATGGCTGCGCTAAGGCGGAAACGCACTCGCGGAATACCGTCCGGTTCGTCTAGGCGCATGTGACCAAAATGAGGAGCAACCGTGCTGTTGTCTTCGTCATTCGCCAGTTCAGGGAAAAGGAAATCTGCTTCGATCCATAGCAGACGCTCTTCTGAAATAACCTCCTCATCGAATGGAACGTGGAAGTCAGAACGCTGGATGCGACGCTGAGACGGATCAAAAGCGAACAGTCTGCATAGTGCTTGGAGTGCAGCCGTCTTGCCAGAACCATTAGGACCGATCAAGTAGGTGATGGCTTCTAGGCCAACGTCGGTAGGTCCAGGGCCGTAAGATTGGAAACTCGATAGGCGCAGCGTCTGCAGCTTCATACTGTTTATCTTCCTTGTTGTTACTAACAGCCCGCGGGACCCAGTACACGCCAACTCGCCGGCCATGCCAATAAAACGAGAAGCTTGGCAGCGAGATTGCGAATGTGCTTCTGTGGTTTTCAGTCACGGCAGACCGCCTTACGCCGCCGTGACCTGGCCGTTCATCAGCATGGGCAGCAGCCAGTCGCGGAGTTGTGTGAGATGTTGGTTTTCCATGCTTCGCGTAAAGACCATTTGGTTATACCTCGTCACCACCTTGTCATATTCAGTGAGTAGTTCAGTCGGAGGATAAGCCAGCGGCAATGAATGCAGGTCATCCTTGTTTATAGAGCCAAACGTGGTTCCCTCACTGTTTCGCCTATCGAAGACTGTTTTGAAATATTGCATGACATAAAACAGGAAGCCATCAAAGCCATCCTTGCTATTCAACGCAGCCAATCCACGCCCGATGCAACAGTCAAGGTGCGCAATGTTCATATCTCCAACTGGGGCCCGAACACTGAGCAGTATGTCGCCGCTCTTTGCCATACGGGTAGGTTGAGTTGTGTACTGGCGCACCGTCGGAAACTGCCAGCCAAAATCGGTAGACCCTTGAAAGAACTCCACCCCCTCTCCGGAATCATTCAAGGACTCTCCAACTGGAGACTGCCCCATGGTTATATTGGCAATCTGACTTAACTGCTTATCCTCCCATCCAGCTGGAATTTCCCGTTTCAGCGTGGCGTTGTAAAGCATCTTGCCACCGGAGGATTTGTAGGGCTTTCCGTTGGCGTCGAGAAAGTCGAACTGCACAAACCAGTAGTCGTACAGAGTCTTGGCCATCATCTCCAGTTGGGCGTTGATACGATTGTTGCAGTCAATCTTGGCGTCGAGGGCGGAGAGGACGGCGGCGATTTTTTGCTGGTCTGCTGCGGGCGGCGTCGGAATCTGGAGGCTTCTTATTGATGCAAGAGACAGGTTCTTGATAGTAGAGCCAGTAGCAACGTTCCAAATCTGCTGTTGAATGTGCTTTAACTGCAAGTAGTAGTAAAGAAAATCAACGTTTATTTTTGAGCAGTTAATGTAAGCCACGCTCTTGCCAAGAATGACAGATTCCCCACGGTATTTTGCCAAGCTACCGAGGGTGCCATTTATGGATAGAAATAAGGTATTTTCGTCGAATTCGATGAAATATTTTTCAAACTCAGAACGATCTACTTTCTTCGTCTGTGGAAATATCCTAATGAAACCTTGTTTTAAATTGTTGCCGTTGATGAACGGATACTCCGAGCTTTCAACGTATCTGGGCGTTCCATGAACCCCATCCCCGATCCGAGAACAAAGGGAATTCAAACTGGATTCTGGCCAAGGAATGTTACTCATACCGCAACCCCGCCAACTGCTTCCTAATTTCCCGCTTCAGTCCCGCCGACTCGTTAAATAGATTATCCAGATTGTCAGTAAAACCCTGCAATTTTGCGGCGAACTGTGCCGGGGTCAGGTCGGCGTACTCAATCTTCACCTCAAAATACTGCCCGGCACTCAGGGAATAGTTCTTGGCAGCGATGTGGTCGTAGCTAACCACCACCGAGAAATCCTCAACCGCCTCTTTGCCATTAAAGGTAGCAATGATGCGGTCTTCCTCTGCCTCGGAAAGCAGGGTCTTCTGGTTCTTTCCATCCTTAACCTTGGTGCCAAGGCCGGAGGCGTCAAGTAGCACTACATCCTCTTTATTGGCTGCGTCGATAAACAAGATGGAAACATTGGTACCGGTGGTGGCAAAAATATTGCTGGGCATGGAGACGACGCCGGCCAGCATTCTGTTATCCACCAGATGCTGCCTGATAGCTTTGTCGATGCCACTTTGCGCGGTGATAAAGCCGGTGGGTACTACCACGGCGGCTTTGCCCCCGGGTTTAAGCGAATGAATAATGTGCTGCAGGAAAAGTTGGTAGATGGCCATCTTGTCGACGGCCTGTTTGGGGATATTCGGCACCCCAGCAAAGAAGCGTTCCTGATGCTCCTTGCTGTCCAGCTCATTACGAAAATCACTGAAATCCATCTTGAACGGTGGATTGCTGACAATGTAATCGAATTTTTTAAGCGCCTTACCCTCCCGATGGTAGGGGTGAGACATGGTGTTGCCCTGGATGACATTGGGAATGGAGTGCACTAGGTTGTTGAGGACCAAGTTCAGGCGCAGCAGGCTGGATGACTTTTGCGAGATGTCCTGCGAATAGATACTGCAGCGCTGCTCGCCGATGGCATGGGCGATGTTCATCAATAGGGTGCCGGAGCCGGCGGAAGGGTCGTAGCAGCTCACGTTCCTGATTTTGCCGCGCACACTCTCCGGCACCAAGATGGCGGCCATGATCTTGGCCACGGCATGGGGGGTGTAGTACTCGGCGTATTTACCGCCGCTGTCATTGTTGTAATCTTTGATCAGGTACTCGAAAAGCGCGGCGTAAAAGTCGTACTTCTGAGTGAAGATGCGCTCGAAGCTGAACTCCACCAGCTTATTGATCAGTGCGCGGCAAAAATTGTCGCGCTTGGACGGGTCGGAGATGTATTCGCTGACACGATCAAACAGCGTGACCTTGGCTCCACCATCGGTTTTCACTGCGAAGATGTCGTTGTTGGTAATGGCGATGTCACGCAGGGTGTCGTCAAACAGCTTGGCGAACTCAGGCTCATTCTGCCGGCTGAAGAGATGGGCGAGGAAGTGCTCAGGCTTCAAGCGTGGGGTGTCTGGCCCCAATTGCAATTGCAGCATTTCCAACTCATCAGCGCTAAGACTGGCCATGGCCTGCTCCCAAGTGAGGGCTTGGCTCAGCTCGGGACGAATTTTTTTGGCTTCGAAAGTGAATTTGTCGTTGAGAAATTTGTAGAGAAAAACCTGGGTTATGATCTTGAATTCATTGCCATCGTTGCCCAAACCATAGTCGGCGCAAGTCTTCTTAAGGCTGTCAATCAGGCGGCGAGTGCGTTGCTCAAATTCCTGCGTTACCACGTACGTGTTCCTATTCGAGTGCCTGAGGCAAATTCATTGATGTATTCGGCGACCACCAACTGGTTGATGGTGCGGGAAGCGTCGGGAGTGAGGTGGATTTTCTGGCGGTTTTGGAACTCGCCAATCACCAGCGGCATCATCATCCGCTCGAAGTAGCTTTCGTTATTCACTAGCTGGGTGTTCTGCAGCACCTGCTCGTCGGCCGCCTGTTTGACGCCAGAGAGCGCCTCAAACAGGCGACGTTCGGTTTGCGTGAGGCCACCACGCTCTTGCAGGCGCTTGTGGGTGCGGGTGTATTTGGCATCGCCCTGATACTTGGCACGTAGCTGGTTGTTTTGCCGGTTGAGCTCTTTGACCTGGTCATGAATCGCGTTGAGCGCGCCGATATTGGCGGTCATTTCGTCCTGGGTGACTTCGTTGAGTTTCTTCTTCTTGAACAGCCGCTCCAGCTCCTCCCTCAGAGTCATGAACTTGGGGTCTTGCTGGTCGAAATTGTCGGCAAGGGCTTCGCGGGTCTGGCGCAGAGTGTTCTTGAGCTTGTCAGCCAGTACCAGCTCTTCCTCCCGGATCTTGGTGAACATGAACAGCACATCTTCCAGCGCCACGTTGAGCAGGTTGCTGGTGTCAGTGCTGGATTCGATGCTCTCTTTCAGGTTGAGCATGTCGAGGTGGTTGCAGGTTTCGCGGTAGAGCTGGTTAAGCTTCTGAAAATCAAGCTGCTGCAGGAGTGCGTAGTCAGCCTGTAGGCGAATCAGATTGTAGAGGCTGCGGGCGTCGGCCAGTGCTTTCTTGAGTGCCAGTACCGTGGCGCGATCCTGAATTTGGGTGATCTGTCGCGAAAACTCTTCGGCGTTTTCGATGTTGAAGCTGAATAGGATGTCCTTTATTGCTTCAATTTCCTCGGCGATTTCTTCCGCGGATTTGAACAGTTTGGAGTAGTGCTCAACCTCATCGCCTAGCTCGGCCTGCAGCTCGTCGAAATAGGCCTTGTTGGTGGCGTCGAACTCCTTGCGGATGTCGGCGAAATCGACCACATAGCCGTAGCGAAAATCCTTGTAAGTGCGATTGACGCGGGTGAGTGCCTGCAGCAGGTTGTGTGAACGGATCACACGGCCAAGGTAGAGCTTTTTCAGGCGCTTGGCATCGAAGCCGGTAAGCAGCATGTTGTAGACAAACAGTAGGTCGATCTTGCCTGCCTTGAAGTCTTCCACCCATTGCTTGCGCTCTTCCTTGCTGCCCACGTCGTGCAGGATCAGTGCGGAGCTTTTGGCGCAGTTATCCAGCAGGCTGCGGGCGGCATAGCTGCCGGGCTGCGTGGCAGCGATCAATGCTTGCGAGGAGTCCTGCTGGTTGGGGCTGAGCAGGCTCTGCTTGGCATGAACAGCGTTGAAGATCTCGAACATCTGCCGGGCCTGGTCGGCACTGTCACAGATCACCATGCCGCCAATGCTGGCATCAGCTAGCGCACCGCGGCTCTTTTCGAAATCACGCACGATGTAGTCGAGCATAGGCTCGACGAACTTCGGGTGGGCGTAGATAAGCTTACGGTCGATATCGCCTTGCTGCAGTTCTACCGCAGCTAGCGCTTCCTGAAGGACCATTTTGTAGTTGGTGGCAATTTCTTCACGGATCAGGCGCAGGGTATAGCCGTCGGCGATGGATGCGTTGTAGTAATACTTGTGGATGTAGTCACCGAACAAGGCGCGAGAGTTGAAATCATCGCCCAGCAACGGGGTACCAGTAAGACCAATTTTGATGGCGTTGCGGTCCGACTGACTAAGGTTCGCGAGGAAGCTGCCTTGCGGGTTGTAGCTGCGGTGCACTTCGTCAAGAAAGTAGACGCGCTGGATATTGACGTCGTAATCCTCGGTACGCACCACGTCCGGGTCATCCTGAAATTTCTGGATGTTAACCACGGTAATTTCTGGCCTGCCGCTGTGGTTGTGCAGCACCTGAGTGGCCTTAATGTCACGAGCGAAGGCTTCTCGGCTGTCGACCGTGTGGACGATCAGCCCACGGCCATTGAATTCGCGCTGAGCCTGAATAAGAAGATCAAGCCGGTCGACGATGAAATAGAACTTGGGAATTATGCTCTGACGCTGGAAGTAGTCCGTTAGAAAACGGGTGTTGTAATAGGCCAACGCGGTTTTCCCGCTGCCTTGGGTGTGCCAGATGATGCCCTTACGTACACCAGCATCGAGCTTCCTCTTAATCGCCTTAGTGGCAAAAAGCTGCGGATAGCGCATGACGTGCTTTTGTAGGCCATCCACCTCGTTGACATACACGAGCGCAAAACGCAGTAGAAAGGCCAGGCGTTGGCGGCTGAACAATGACGTGCAGATGCGATTGGTCGGCGCATCAGGATCTTTGTTACTGAGGAACTCCGGGCTGTGCTTGATGACGTTGAGATTATTGTCGCGCAACACCGTGTTCTCGACGTCATCATCTTCGGCAACTAGCAGCTCGGCCAGATTCAACGCTTCCTCTTCGCGGAAGTAGGCGGCCGCAAAAACTGAGTGCAACACCTGACCTTTCCGGTACGGTGCTGCCACTATGTCCTATCACGAACTCAGTATCCCCGAACGTGCGACC
>LNAP01005310.1_pt2 | contig 11510 bp, 12 predicted proteins | sample 602601 | NCBI WGS metagenome assembly LNAP01 (sample SAMN02440304, study PRJNA202911) | soil metagenome | biome: Subtropical and temperate rainforests or woodlands; isolation source: soil samples (1 kg each in a 20% v/v slurry with milli Q water) were... ... | reverse complement strand
TCCGGTGCATTTTCGTCTGCACCTGCAAATTGGAACTTCAAAATGACCGCGCTCGACCGTGCCCTCGGCGCGTTCTACGGACTGGCCCTGGGCGATGCGTTGGGCATGCCGACACAATCCCTGAGCCGCGCCGAGATCAAGGCGCGCTTCGGCGAGATCACCGATCTGCAAGACGCTGGCCCGGATCAACCGATTGCCGCCAACATGCCCAAAGGTTCGATCACTGACGATACCGAGCAGGCGATTCTGCTCGGCCAGTTGTTGATTGAAGGCGAGGGCTGGATCGAACCGGCGGTGCTGGCCCAACGCTTGATCAAATGGGAAGCAGGGATGCAAGCCAAGGGCTCGCAGGATTTGCTTGGCCCCTCGACCAAACGCGCGATCGAGATGATCCTCGCCGGTCACTCGCTGGAAGAGGCAGGCCGCCACGGCACCACCAATGGTGCGGCCATGCGCATCACCCCGGTGGGGATTGCGGCCGATGTTGCCGATCCCGAGCGTTTCATCCGCGCCGTGGTGCAGGCCTGTCAGGTGACCCACAACACCACGCTGGGAATTGCCAGTGCGGCGGCGGTGGCGGCGGTGGTTTCTGCCGGGATCAACGGCATGGACCTGGGCGAAGCATTGAACCTTGGCCAGCAGATCGCTCAGCAAGCCGAAAGCCATGGCCACTGGGTCGCTGGTGGACGTATCGCCGCGCGCATCGGTTGGGCGTGGAGCATAAGCGTCGACAGCGACAAGGCATTGCTGGCGGATTTGCTGTACGACGTGATCGGCACTTCGGTGGCCTCGCAGGAATCGGTGGTGGTGTCGTTTGCGCTGGCTCGGCAAGTGGCTATCGGGCAGATGACGGCCTTCGAAGCGTTGTGCATGGCTGCCAGTCTGGGCGGAGATACCGACACCATCGCGGCGATTCTCGGCGCCATGCTTGGGGCCTGCCTGGGGCTTGAGAGTTGGCCTGCCGCAATGATCGAGCAGGTTAAAGCAGTAAATGATTTGCAGCTGGAACCGTTGGTGCAGGGGCTGTTGGCTCTGCGTTGACTGGACTGGCGTCTTCGCGAGCAAGCCCGCTCCCACAAGGATGGCGCAATTCCCATGGTTCACATCAAACCTGTGGGAGCGGGCTTGCTCGCGAAGGGCGCAACGCACATTTGAAGTATTTCACCCGCAATGGAGCGCACAGATATGGCAAGGACCGCCGGAAAGTCATGTCGACTTCCGAATTGCCCACAACCACAACAATGGCAACAGGAGCAGTTTTCATGAGTTCATCGAACACCGGACAAAGTGCCGGGCAATTGGAAACCCGTGGCATCGAACCGGTGCCGGAAGGGGAGTGCAACGGGCACCCACAGCAACTGTTCTGGGTCTGGTTTGCCGCCAACATCTCCATCCTCGGCTTACCGTTGGGCGCCACGCTGGTGGCCTTCCGGGGCCTGGCGATCTGGCAGGCGATCATCGTCGCCATCCTCGGTGCCGCCGGCTCTTTCGCGGTGGTCGGGATCATCTCCATTGCCGGTCGCCGTGGTCGCGCACCGAGCCTGACGCTGTCGCGAGCAATCTTCGGGGTGCGCGGTAATATCGGCCCGACGCTGGTCTCGCTGATGTCGCGACTGGGTTGGGAAACCGTCAACACCACCACCGCCGCATTCGTCTTGCTGTCGCTGTGCTCGATTCTGTTCGGCTCGCCGGTGGAAGCCAAAAGCGCGCCGCTGCTGACCCTGGTGTTCATCGCGATTTTTGTGCTGCTGACGTTGTCGGTGTCTGGCCTCGGTCACGCCACGTTGCTGGTGATCCAGAGGTGGGCGACCTATGTGTTCGGTGGGTTGAACATCCTGGTCGGCGGTTTCCTTTGCGCGACCATCGACTGGAACGCCGTATTCAATGCGACGCCCGCGCCCCTGAGCGCAATGATCATCGGCATCGGCACCATGGCCGCCGGCACCGGGATCGGTTGGGCCAACGCCGGTGCCGACATGTCGCGCTACCAGCACCGCAGCGTCAAAGCCGTGCGTCTGGTAGCGTCGGCGGCGTTCGGTGCGGGGATTCCGCTGGTGCTGCTGATCACCCTCGGCGGTCTGCTGTCAGTGGGCAACAATGATCTGGCCTCGGCCACTGACCCAATCGTCGCGATCCGCGACATGCTGCCGACCTGGATGGCCGTGCCGTATCTGATCACCGCATTCGGCGGGCTGCTGCTGTCGAACAACCTGTCGGTGTACTCCGCCGGTTTGACCACGCTGACCCTCGGCCTGAAGGTCAAGCGCGTGTATGCGGTGGTGCTCGATATCATTGCGATCTTCGCCGGTTCGATCTACTTCATGCTGATCGCCGAGAGCTTCTACGGCCCGTTCATCACCTTCATTTCCTTGCTGGCGGTGCCAATCACGGCATGGGTCGGGATCTTTGTGGTCGACCTGATTCACCGGCATTACTACAGCCCCAAAGACCTGCTGGACGTCGGCCCGAGCAGCGCCTACTGGTATCGCGGTGGCGTCGAGTGGCGCGCCTTCGGTGCATGGGCGGTGGCGATTGTGTTGGGTTTCAGTTTCACCACCATTGGCACCACTGAACACGATGTCTGGTTCCGGGGCTTTTTGTCCGACTCCTGGCTGGGCCACAACGGCCTGGGCTGGATCGTCACGTTCGTGGTGGCCGGTGGCATTTACGGGGTACTCGGCGGTGCCAAGGATCGCCGCACTGCGTTGATCGAGCCGGCTCATGCCTAAGCTGTTGCACACCGGCCAGGTCATGATCGATCTGGTCATGGCCGTGGATAAATTGCCTCATTCAGGCGGCGACGTGCTGGCGCAATCCGCCCGTTTCGAGGCCGGCGGTGGCTTCAATGTGATGGCTGCGGCCCGGCGAAACGGCTTGCCGGTGGTCTACCTCGGTGGCCATGGCAAGGGCCGTTTCGGCGACATGGCCCGAGAGGCGATGACGGCTGAAGGCATTCGGATCGGCATCGATCAGAGCACTGAGCGCGACACCGGGCTGTGTGTCGCGCTGACCGAAGCCTCGGCCGAGCGCACGTTCATTTCCTGCATTGGTGCCGAAGGCGAATTGACCGCCGAAGACCTGGCGAGCGTGCCGATCGAGGCGGGCGATTTTGTCTATGTCAGCGGCTATAGCCTGCTGCATGGCGGCAAGGCTCAGGCGCTGGTGGATTGGGTATTGGATTTGCCGGACGGGATCAAGGTGGTGTTCGATCCGGGGCCGTTGGTGGATTTGCCGGGCGCGCCGCTGATGAAGGCCTTGTTGCCGCGCATCGATCTGTGGACCAGCAACCGTGTCGAGGCGCTGCGGTTTACCGGGGCGACGGACATCGGCGAGGCATTGCATCGGTTGGCTGATCATCTGACGACCGAAGTACTGACGGTGGTGCGCGATGGGCCGCAAGGGTGCTGGATCAGCCAGCGTGGCGATCACCAGCATGTGCCGGGATTCACGGTCGTGGCGGTGGACAGCAATGGCGCCGGGGATGCTCACGCGGGCGTTTTTGTCGCCGGGTTGGCGCACGGATTATCGGCAGTCGAAGCGGCACGACGGGCGAATGCGGCTGCGGCGTTGGCGGTCACTCGCTGGGGGCCGGCGACTTCGCCGGGGGCGGTTGAGGTGGATGCGTTGATCCGGGAGACCTATGGCGCCTGATTGACCGCTATCGCGAGCAGGCTCGCTCCCACAGTTGATTCGTGTGAGCCGCAATATTGGCGGCTGGCATAAATCCAATGTGGGAGCGAGCCTGCTCGCGAAGAGGCCCTCAAACTCACCATCAAATCCGGACCCTTACCCGGCCTTGCGCAACGCCTCGATCAACTCCTGCTTGCGCATGCTCGAGCGCCCCGGAATCTTCTTCGCCCGGGCTTCTTTCATCAGGCTGTCCACCGTTTGCGTATCGCGCGAAGCCTTGCTGTTGCGCGGCTTGCCTTCACGGGTGGCCACCGCACGTCGGGCTGATTCCTTGCGATCTGCAGACTTGGCGCTGGCCGGCTTCTTGCGCCCCGAGCCGCCGGCGCGTTCACCGCCGCCCGACTGCTTGTTCACCGTGGCCCAGGCGCGAGCTTCGGCTTCATCTTTCGATACGCCTTTGTGCTCGTAGCTTTCTTCGATGTGTTCGGCCTTGCGTTTTTGCTCGGCGGTGTATTTGTCTTTGCTTCCACGAGGCATGGGATTTCTCCTGGTTGTAGGCGCTGGCGAGGCCTGCGATCTTTTTTTTTCAAACATTCAAAGCAGCGCCAACTCGGTTAGACATCCAGCTTGCGCGCCGCTTCAACCCCAGCGGCGCTAAGTTTGATCGGCAGGTTCAGCGAGTGCTCGCCGGCTTCGTTGCAGATCACATGACCGTGCTGGATCAGCCCGCGATCCTGCAGGGTGGCGAGGGTGCTGGCCACGACTTTCTCCCCCCGGTAATTGTCCAGAACCTCCTTGCCCAAGCCATTTGGGTGGGCGTGCAACAGGCGGGTCAGGACTTCTTTTTCCAGGTTTTTATCGACGTTCATGGTTACCTCTTCGTTAGGACGGATAGGTATTGCAGGTCGCTCGCATCGGCGATTTTATTGATTGACGCTACGGCCTTCGGAGCCCGAGCCACCGGTGGTGGTTTTCGAGCCGACGCCGGTTCCGGCGTTGTCGGGAGTCTGGGAGCCGGGTGTATTCATCCCGCCCTGAGCGCCCGCGTCGTCGTGATAAATCCGTGGGTCTGTGGCCGTCGGAGAAGGCGATCGGCCGCGGTCGATGCCTTGGGTGGCCGCAGATTCGGGCTTTTGGAGTGGATCGGTCGAGTCGGTCCCGGAAGAGCTGGTCGCGGCGAGCGCGACAGAGGAGAGCAGCGTGGTGAGAGCGAGGGCGGTCAGTCGGGACGTGAGCATGGTGTCGTCTCCGTTGATTAGAGTCCTTACCCAATATTGGTCCTCGCTTACCTGGATTGGTGCCTGATGAACGACGAGCGGTGCCGCCCAGACTTATTGATCGACGCCGATTTCTTCCTTGAACAGCTCCATGAAACCCTTCAGGCGTTCGTGGCGAATCTGTGCCAGACGCTGACCGGTGGTCGTTTGGAAACCGTCCGCCAGGTGCAGCAGCTTGGTCTGGAAATGATCGAGGCAAAAGCGCTTGTCGTCGTAGTCCCGTTCTTTTGCCTCTGGGTCCAAAGGATCGTACAACGCACTGCCCATGCGCCCGGCGATGTAGAAGGTACGCGCCACGCCGAGCATACCAAGGGAGTCCAGGCGGTCGGCGTCCTGGATGATTTTCGCTTCGAGGGTGGTGGGCGTGATATTGGCGCTGAAACTGTGGGCTTCGATGGCATGGACGACCGCAGTGATTTTTGCGCCAGGCCAATCCAGGGCTATCAGTACGGTCGAAGCTTTCTGCGCCGCCAGTCGTGATGCCTGTGAGCGCAGCGGCGAGTTCTTCTCCACCGCCACACAATCGTGCAACAGCACGGCGGCCAGCAGCACCTCAAGATCACCGCCTTCTTGCGCATGAAGCGTGCGCACGTTGTGCCACACCCGCTGCAAGTGCGACAGATCATGGGCGCCATCCTCGCCAGGTTCCAGCGCGTGGGGCAGCAGGCTTGAGGCCAGATTATGCAGAGGCGCAAAAGCGATAGCGGTCATAAAAGTCCTTGGATTCGACTCGGTTTTTGTGATCAATGAGCACCCTGTGGGAGCGGGCTTGCTCGCGAAGGCGTCAGTACAGTCACGCTGATTTCGCCGGTTGGCCCGTTCGTACAAAGCGCCACAAAACATAAATGCTACATGACGTTTTGCTTTCAAATGTGACGAGCGCCGCGCGCGGACTTAGTATGGCGTTTTCAACTTTTCACAAGGCACGTTCATGACGATCGAAATCCGCCCGGCAACCCCCAGCGATGCTCCGCAAATCCTCGCGTTCATCACTGAACTGGCCGACTTCGAACGTGCCCGCCACGAAGTCATCGCCAGCGTCGCCGACATCGAGCGCAGCCTGTTCAGCGAAGGCGCCACCGCCCATGGCCTGATTTGTCTCCGTGATGGCCTGCCGATCGGCTTTGCGGTGTTCTTCTTCAGTTATTCCACCTGGTTGGGCAGCAACTGCCTGTACCTCGAAGACCTCTACATCACCCCTGAACAACGAGGCGGCGGCGCCGGTAAAACCTTGCTGCGCCACCTGGCAAAAATCGCCTGCGCCAATGACTGCGGCCGTTTCGAATGGAGCGTACTGGACTGGAACAAACCGGCGATCGAATTCTACAAATCCCTCGGCGCACAGCCGCAGGAAGAGTGGGTGCGGTATCGGATGGATGGGGCGGTGTTAAGGGATTTTGCCGAGGGCAATTGATCCCCTAAAAGATCGCAGCCTTCGGCAGTTCCTACACGGATTGTGTTCGACCGCGCTATTGCGTCGTATCGATCTATAGGGACTGCCGAAGGCTGCGATCTTTTTTTGTGCGCTTCCCAGTATATGGGATTGATATTTATATATTGAGATTTGTGCGCATCCAGGTTTATAGTCCAGCTCACTCACTGCCAAAAACCAAAACAGGTGAAGCGATGCTGGCGCAATTGATCGCGCTCGATTGGGGGACTACCTCATTACGTGCTTACAAACTCGGCTTCGGTGGCCAGGTGCTGGAACAGCGCTCGCTGTCGTCCGGCATCATGCAGCTGCCCAAGACGCCGCGAATCATCGCCGGTCAGGAATGTGCCGACGGTTTTGAATTGGCCTTCGATGAGGCGTGCGGTGACTGGCTCGACGCGCAGCCCGATTTGCCGGTGATTGCTTGTGGCATGGTCGGCAGTGCTCAGGGCTGGCGCGAAGCGGCCTACTGCGACACGCCGGCGAACGTCGCCAATCTCGGAACTTCCCTACAAACCGTTCGCAGTCTTCGCGGTGTCGATGTGCACATCGTGCCGGGCGTGATTCAGCGTTCGCGCTTGCCGAACGTGATGCGCGGCGAGGAAACCCAAGTCCTCGGCGTGTTGCAGAATCTGCCGGTCGGGGCGGGCAACGATCTGTTGATCGGCTTGCCGGGCAGCCATTCGAAATGGGTGGAAGTGGCCGACGGCTGCATCGTGCATTTCGATACTTTCATGACGGGCGAAATCTTCGCCGTCCTCAGTGAACACAGCATTCTGGGGCGCACTCAGCAGCGCGGCGGGTCTTTCGATGGCGAAGCGTTTGATCGTGGCGTGCGGGTGGCCCTTTCGGCGGACGGCGAGATCGGTCCTCTGTCGACGTTGTTCAGTGCCCGCAGTCTGGGGCTGACCGGTGAACTGAGCACCACGGCTCAACCGGACTACCTGTCGGGCTTGCTGATTGGTCATGAACTGGCGGCGCTGGCCAACGTTCAGCGGCGTCGGCGCAATAGCGTCCATCTGCCGTCGATCATCCTCATAGGCAACTCCCAACTCTGCGCCCGCTACAGCCGTGCGCTCGACGCCTGCGGTTTTGCCCGGGTGACCCTGGCCGAGCAGGCCACCGAACGCGGGTTGTGGCAGTTGGCGGTCGCCGCCGGACTGATCGCGACACCGACACCCCCATCCCGTTAAACCTGACTGGAGGTCTGACATGCTCAAGCAAGCACTGGCACAAAACGGACTGATCGCGATCCTGCGTGGCCTGCGTCCGCAAGAAGCGGCAGCCGTCGGCGAAGTCCTGTACTCGGCGGGATTTCGCGTCATCGAAGTGCCGCTTAATTCCCCCGAGCCGTACGAAAGTATCCGCATCCTGCGCAGTACCTTGCCCGCCGATTGCCTGATCGGTGCGGGCACGGTGTTGACGCCGCAACAGGTCGAGCAAGTGAAAGCGGCGGGCGGCCAAGTGATCGTCATGCCCCACAGCGATGCCAAGGTGTTGCGCGCGGCGAAAGCGGCGGGGCTGTTCCTGTCGCCGGGCGTGGCGACGCCGACTGAAGCCTTTGCTGCATTGGCCGAGGGGGCGGATGTGCTGAAGATGTTCCCGGCCGAACAGATGGGCCCCGCCGTTGTGAAAGCCTGGCTGGCGGTGTTGCCAGCGGGGACGGTGCTGGTGCCGGTAGGCGGGATTACGCCGGACAACATGCAGGTGTTTATCGAGGCCGGCGTCAAAGGTTTCGGTCTCGGGTCCGGGTTGTTCAAACCGGGCATGACGGCTGACGAAGTAGCGGTGCGCGCCAAGGCGTATGTCGCTGCCTGGAATGCTTTGCGTTAAGACTTTTTGGCGCTGCGAGCGCTGCATCTAATAAGAGAGGCAATAGATGAAAATCACCAAACTCACCACCTTCATCGTTCCGCCGCGCTGGTGCTTCCTCAAGGTCGAAACCGACGAGGGCGTGACCGGTTGGGGCGAGCCTGTGGTCGAAGGCCGCGCGCACACCGTCGCCGCTGCGGTTGAGGAATTGTCCGACTACCTGATCGGCAAAGACCCACGCAACATCGAAGACATCTGGACCGTGCTTTACCGGGGCGGTTTCTACCGTGGCGGCGCGATCCACATGAGCGCTCTGGCCGGCATCGACCAGGCGTTGTGGGACATCAAGGGCAAGGCACTGGGAGTGTCGGTCAGCGATCTGTTGGGTGGTCAGGTGCGCGACAAGATTCGCGTTTATTCGTGGATCGGTGGTGATCGCCCGGCGGACACCGCTCGCGCTGCGAAAGAAGCGGTCAGCCGTGGTTTCACGGCGGTGAAAATGAACGGCACCGAAGAACTGCAATTTCTCGATTCCTTCGAGAAGGTCGACCTGGCCTTGGCCAACGTCGCCGCCGTACGCGATGCCGTCGGCCCGAATGTCGGCATCGGCGTGGACTTCCATGGTCGGGTGCATAAGCCGATGGCCAAGGTGCTGATGAAGGAACTCGACCCGTACAAACTGATGTTCATCGAAGAGCCGGTGCTGAGCGAAAACTACGAAGCGCTGAAAGAATTGGCTCCGCTGACCAGCACGCCGATTGCCCTCGGCGAGCGGTTGTTCTCGCGTTGGGATTTCAAACGAGTGCTCAGCGAAGGCTACGTCGACATCATTCAGCCGGACGCGTCTCACGCTGGCGGTATCACCGAAACCCGCAAGATCGCCAACATGGCCGAAGCCTACGACGTGGCACTGGCGCTGCATTGCCCGTTGGGCCCGATTGCCCTGGCGGCGTGCCTGCAACTGGACGCGGTTTGCTACAACGCGTTCATCCAGGAACAGAGCCTGGGCATCCATTACAACGAGAGCAATGACCTGCTCGATTATGTGAAAGATCCACGGGTGTTCGACTACGACAAAGGCTTCGTGAAGATCCCCAACGGCCCGGGCCTTGGGATCGAGATCAACGAGGAGTATGTCATCGAACGCGCGAAGGTCGGCCACCGCTGGCGCAACCCGATCTGGCGCCATGCCGATGGCAGTTTTGCCGAGTGGTGAGTTCTCCCTGACCCACCGCAAATCTAATGTGGGAGCGGGCTTGCTCGCGAAGGCGGTATCACATTCAACAGAGATGTCGACCGACGCACCGCTTTCGCGAGCAAGCCCGCTCCCACAATTGATCTCCATGGACAGGAGGATCCGCGTTCAGGCGCGAGCTTTTCATCGACCTCAATAAACATAAGAAGAGGCACCCCCCATGCAACCGCAAACCCTCACCGGGCAGGCGTCGTTGGTGACGCCGAGCCGCAAGCGCTTTTTCATCATGGTCCTGTTGTTCATCACGGTGGTGATCAACTACCTGGACCGCAGCAACCTGTCGATTGCCGCCCCGGCGCTGACCAGCGACCTGGGCATCGATCCGATCCATGTCGGGCTGATTTTTTCCGCGTTCGGCTGGACCTACGCCGCCATGCAGATCCCCGGCGGATGGCTGGTGGACCGGGTGCCGCCGCGCATCCTGTATAGCGTCGCATTGCTGCTGTGGTCGCTGGCCACGGTGATGCTTGGCTTCGCTGCCAGCTTCATCGCGCTGTTCGTGCTGCGCATGGCCGTCGGTGCGCTGGAAGCACCGGCGTATCCGATCAACAGCCGTGTGGTGACGACCTGGTTCCCCGAGTGCGAACGCGCCACCGCCATCGGTTTCTACACCTCCGGGCAGTTCGTCGGGCTGGCGTTTCTCACGCCGGTACTCGCGTGGTTGCAGCACCAATATGGCTGGCACATGGTGTTTGTCAGCACCGGTGCGGTGGGTATCATTTGGGCGGTGATTTGGTACGCGGTATATCGCGAACCACGGGATTTCAAGGGCGCCAACGACGCTGAAATCGAGTTGATCCGCGAGGGCGGCGGGTTGGTGGATATCCAGGCTGAAGCCGCCAAGACCAAGGCTAAATTCAGCTGGGTCGACCTCGGGATTGTCCTGAGCAAACGCAAGTTGTGGGGCATTTACCTCGGTCAGTTCTGCCTCAATTCGACGCTGTGGTTTTTTCTGACGTGGTTCCCGACCTATCTGGTGAAATATCGCGGCATGGACTTCATCAAGTCTGGCTTGCTGGCGTCGTTGCCGTTTCTGGCGGCCTTCGTCGGTGTGCTGTGTTCGGGGTTCTTCTCGGACTTTTTGATCCGTCGCGGCTACACGGTGGGTTTCGCCCGCAAGTTGCCGATCATTGGCGGCCTGCTGATTTCCACCTCGATCATCGGTGCCAACTTCGTCGAGTCGACGCCGCTGGTGATTGCCTTCCTCGCGCTGGCCTTTTTCGGCAACGGCCTGGCGTCGATCACCTGGTCGCTGGTGTCGACCCTGGCCCCGGCGCGCTTGCTTGGATTGACCGGTGGGGTGTTCAATTTCATCGGCAACCTGGCGGCGATTACCACGCCCATCGTCATCGGCTTCCTCGCCTCGGGTGATTCGTTTGCCCCGGCGATTACCTATATCTCGGTTCTGGCGTTGTTGGGTGCGCTTTCCTACGTGTTGTTGGTGGGCAAGGTCGAGCGTATCAAGTTGTAGTCGCGGCCTTCGGGCGACCATAATGCCGCCCGTTCACTCGCTCAACGGTAAAGGCTGGATATGCAGGAAGACGCCCCAAAAATCGCCAAGGACGCCGCGCCGACTGGCACCCAGACACTGCTTCGTGGCCTGGGTGTGGTTCAGGCCGTGGCCAGTGGCGCCCGCGATCTCAAGGAAATCGCCCGGCTGATCGGCACGACGCGCAGTACCACCCATCGTCTGGCCAGTTGCCTGGTGGACGAGCGATATTTGCGGGTGGTGCCGCAAGTCGGTTATCTGCTGGGGCCGAAGCTGATCGAGCTGGGTTTCCAGGCACGTGAAGAGCTGCCACTGGTGACGCTGGCCGGGCCGTACCTGGATGAGTTGTCGGCGTTGACCGGCGACACCATTCACTTGGCGATTCGTGAAGGCGACGAGGTGCTGTACCTGCACAAGAATCCGGGGCGCAACGGTCCGGAAATGCGTTCGCGGGTCGGTCATCGCATGCCATTGGCGCGTACCGGGATCGGTAAGGCGCTGATGCTCGATGACACACAGGAAGAATGGCAACGGCTGTACGAAATCAGCTTGCCGGTGGGTGGGAAAAATCAGTTCTGGCCGCAGCACCCGGAGCAATCCTGGGAGCAGTTTCAG
>LNAP01007404.1_pt1 | contig 11511 bp, 9 predicted proteins | sample 602601 | NCBI WGS metagenome assembly LNAP01 (sample SAMN02440304, study PRJNA202911) | soil metagenome | biome: Subtropical and temperate rainforests or woodlands; isolation source: soil samples (1 kg each in a 20% v/v slurry with milli Q water) were... ... | reverse complement strand
CCGCGAGGGATCGCCGCTGCCGAGCCGGAACCAGAACAGCAGCGCCAGCGCAATGAAGGCGATCAGCGGCAGCACCATCAGGAAGGTGCGGCGCTGCGGAGTTGCGGACGTCGATTGCTCGCTCATGGTGTATCGGTCGCGCTGCGGCCCGAGCGGCGGGTGACGCCGCTGCGGTCGAGCTCGCGGAGGCGCTCGGTCTGGCTGCGATAGTCGAGCGCGATCCAGCCGATCAGGATCACGACCACGAGCGCCGCTGATGCATATGACGTCACGATGAAGGAGGCGTAGGGACCGAGCGACATCATCATGCGGCCCCGGCTTCCTTCGATGCGTTGCCCTGACGCGAACCGGTGTCCGAAAACGCGACGCGGCTCGCCTGCATCATCTGCAGCGAGCGGACGCGCCGGCGCAAAATCTCGTTGCGCATCGCCGCCAACTGCAGCGTCACGAACAGCAGCGTGAATGCGATCGCCATCACCAGCAGCGGAATCAGGAACGATTTGTCGAGCGCCGAGCCGCCCATGCGCATCACCGAGGCCGGTTGGTGCAGCGTGTTCCACCAGTCGACGGAGAACTTGATGATGGGCAGGTTGATGGCGCCGACCAGGGTCAGCACCGCGGCGGCGCGCGCCGCGCGGGAGGGATCGTCGACCGCGCGCCACAGCGCCATCAGGCCGAGATACATCAGGAAGAGAATCAGCACCGAGGTCAGCCGCGCGTCCCACTCCCAATAGGTGCCCCACATCGGCCGGCCCCACAGCGATCCCGTGAGCAGCGCGAGGAAGGTGAAGGCGGCGCCGATCGGCGCTGCCGCCTTCGCGGCGACGTCGGCGAGCGGATGCCGCCACACCAGGGTGCCGAGCGAGGCGATGCTCATCACGCCCCACACGAACATCGACAGCCACGCATTGGGCACGTGGATGAACATGATCTTCACCGTCGCGCCCTGCTGATAATCGTCGGGTGCAAGCGCGGACTGATAGAGGCCGATGGCGAGCAGAACGACGGTCGCGGCCGCGAGCCACGGCAACACCCGCGCCGTCAGCGCGAGGAACCGGGTCGGGTTGGCGAGGTCGATCAGCGTCATGGTATTCTGATAATCACAGGTAAGCGCTCACGCAATCAGCACGAAAGCCCGCAGCGAAAATTGATCGGGGTCAAGGTCAGTCGAGCCCGTGTCAGTCGAGCCCTTGCCGCAGGCTCGCCGCCGCCGCGAACGGTCCGATCACGAGGCTGACCAGCGACAGCGCGCACAGGATCGAGAACGGCGCGCCGAACGTCATGGGACCGACGATCACCGCCTGGGAGGCCGCGACCCCGAAGATCAGGACGGGAATCGACAGCGGCAGCACCAGCACCGCCATCAACAGCCCGCCGCGTTGCAGCGTCACCGCCAGCGCCGCGCCGATCATGCCGGTAAAGGTCAGCGCCGGAGTGCCGGCCAGCAGCGTCAGGGCCACCGCACCGGTCGCGACCATGTCGAGGTTGAGGAGGAGGCCCAGCACGGGGGTTGCGACAATCAGCGGCAGGCCCGCCGCCAGCCAATGCGCCAGCGCCTTGCCGGCGCAGGCGAGTTCCAGCGGTGTCCGGCTCATCGTGATCAGGTCGAGCGAGCCGTCCTCATGGTCGGCCATGAACATCCGGTCCAGGGTGAGCAGGCTCGCCAGCAGGGCCCCGAGCCACAGGATCGCCGGTCCCAGCCGCGACAGCAGCGCCAGATCCGGGCCGACCGCGAACGGCATCAGCACCACGACAGTCAGGAAGAACAGCACGCCGATCAGCGCCCCGCCGCCGACGCGGAGCGCGATCCGGATGTCCCGGCGGATGAGGGCGGACAGGGCGGTCATGGGATGGCCCTTCCGGCGAAATGGGAGCGTTCAAGGGCTTCGAGCCGCAGGCACAGTGCGCGCCCTCCCCCCTTGTGGGGGAGGGCGGGGGAGGGGGATAGCCCCCCGAGAGATGCTCGTTCGAGGCGGGTCGCCAGCAACAGAGCGGTCGCCTTCCCAGCGCTAGAACCGACAGGCCGCGTCGTGTGGCACCCCCCTCCCTGACCCTCCCCCGCAAGAGGGGAGGGAACGGACAGGCCGGTACCCAGCCGCTTGGAAAGCTGAGGGTCAGTGAAGCTCACGCCATCCCCCCGATCCGCAGCTCTCGCGAATCAATCCCCAGCGGAGCGTGGGTGGCGGCGATGATCATGCCGCCTCGGCCGAGATGCTCCCGCATCAGGCCGCCGAACATGTCCTGCCCGGCCACGTCCAGCGCCGTGGTCGGCTCGTCCAGCAGCCAGACCGGCCGGCGGACCGTCAGCAGCCGGGCCAGCGAGAGCCGTCGGCGCTGGCCGGCGGACAGGAAGCCGGCCGGCAGGTGGGTGGCATGGTCGAGCCCGACGGTGGCGAGGCTCTCGACGGCATCGCAGCGCTCGCCGCCGAGGAAATCGGCCCAGAATGACAGGTTTTCCGCCACGCTCAGCGCTGGCTTCAGGGCGTCGCGATGGCCGAGATAGTGGCACTGCTCCGGCAGCGTCAGCTCGGCATCGCCCCCCTCCAGCACGATTGTCCCGCCGGCGGGAACGAGCAGGCCCGCGATCAGCCGCAGCAGCGAGGTCTTGCCCGAGCCGTTGCGACCCATCACCGCCACGGCCTCGCCGGACGTGGCCGCGAAATCGAGCCCGGCGAACACCTCGCGGCCGCCCCGCACGCAAACCACCCCGTGTCCAGAAAGCTGCATCCTGCCTTGGTCCGATCCTTGGTCCGATCCGCTCAAAGCAGGCCTCAGGAAATCTTGGGGTAGCGCATGGGAATTTTTGGCTCGCGAGTTGCTACGGTACGATTGTGGCTGTGGCGGCGCGGTTAGAAAGCTTCTATAAGCCCGGAACTACTTGATGCAGCAACTCAACCTGCCCCTGCAAGCGATCCAGCCGGCTTCGCTGACGGTGTTAAAATACCCCTTGCCGGGTATAACTAACAATTGGGATTTCCTACATGACCTCGCTCGACAGCTTCAAATGCAAAAAGACCCTCAAGGTCGGCGCCAAGACCTATGTCTATTACAGCCTGCCCACGGCCGAGAAGAATGGTCTGAAGGGAATTTCGAAACTCCCCTATTCGATGAAGGTGCTGCTCGAAAACCTCCTCCGCAACGAGGACGGCCGCACGGTCAAGAAGGCTGACATCGTCGCGGTCTCGAAGTGGCTGCGCAAGAAGTCGCTGGAGCATGAGATCGCGTTCCGCCCGGCGCGCGTGCTGATGCAGGATTTCACCGGTGTTCCCGCGGTGGTCGACCTCGCCGCGATGCGCAACGCGATGCAGAAGCTCGGCGGCGATGCCGAGAAGATCAACCCGCTGGTGCCGGTCGATCTCGTCATCGACCACTCCGTGATCGTGAACTTCTTCGGCGACAACAAGGCGTTCGGCAAGAACGTCACCGAGGAATACAAGCAGAATCAGGAGCGTTACGAGTTCCTGAAGTGGGGCCAGAAGGCGTTCTCGAACTTCTCCGTCGTCCCGCCCGGCACCGGCATCTGCCACCAGGTCAATCTCGAATATCTCTCCCAGACGGTCTGGACCAAGAAGGAGAAGATGACGGTCGGCAAGAAGACCGGTACCTTCGAGGTCGCCTATCCCGACTCGCTGGTCGGCACCGACTCGCACACCACCATGGTCAACGGTCTCGCCGTGCTCGGCTGGGGCGTCGGCGGCATCGAGGCGGAAGCCTGCATGCTCGGCCAGCCGCTGTCGATGCTGCTGCCCACCGTCGTCGGCTTCAAGCTCAAGGGCGCGATGAAGGAAGGCGTCACCGCGACCGACCTCGTTCTCACGGTCACGCAGATGCTGCGCAAGCTCGGCGTAGTCGGCAAGTTCGTCGAGTTCTTCGGCCCCGGCCTCGATCATCTCTCCGTCGCCGACAAGGCCACCATCGCCAACATGGCGCCCGAGTATGGCGCGACCTGCGGTTTCTTCCCGGTCGACGCTGCCGCAATCGACTATCTCAAGACCTCCGGCCGCGCTCCGGCGCGCGTCGCGCTGGTGCAGGCCTATGCGAAGGCGCAGGGCCTGTTCCGCACCGCCAAGTCGGCCGATCCGGTGTTCACCGAGACGCTGACGCTCGACCTCGGCGACGTCGTGCCCTCGATGGCCGGTCCGAAGCGCCCCGAAGGCCGCATCGCGCTGCCGTCGGTCGCAGAAGGCTTTTCGCTTGCCCTCAACACCGAATACAAGAAGGCCGAAGAGCCGAACAAGCGCTTTGCCGTCGAAGGCAAGAACTTCGACCTCGGCCATGGCGACGTCGTGATCGCCGCGATCACCTCCTGCACCAACACCTCGAACCCGAGCGTGCTGATCGGCGCCGGCCTCCTGGCCCGGAACGCAGCCGCGAAGGGTCTCAAGGCAAAGCCGTGGGTGAAGACCTCGCTTGCGCCGGGCAGCCAGGTGGTCGCGGCCTATCTCGCCGATTCCGGTCTCCAGAAAGATCTCGACAAGGTTGGCTTCAACCTGGTCGGCTTCGGCTGTACCACCTGCATCGGCAATTCCGGTCCGCTGCCGGAGGAGATCTCGAAGTCGATCAACGACAACGGCATCGTCGCGGCCGCCGTGCTCTCCGGTAATCGCAACTTCGAAGGCCGCGTCTCGCCGGACGTGCAGGCGAACTATCTCGCTTCGCCGCCGCTGGTCGTCGCGCACGCGCTCGCGGGCAGCGTCACCAAGAACCTCGCCGTTGAGCCGCTCGGCGAAGGCAAGGACGGCAAGCCAGTCTACCTGAAGGACATCTGGCCGACGACGAAGGAGATCAACGCGTTCATGAAGAAGTTCGTGACCGCGGCGATCTTCAAGAAGAAGTATGCCGACGTGTTCAAGGGCGACACCAACTGGCGCAAGATCAAGACCGTCGAGAGCGAGACCTATCGCTGGAACATGAGCTCGACCTACGTGCAGAACCCGCCCTATTTCGACGGCATGAAGAAGGAGCCGGAGCCGGTCACCGATATCGTCGAGGCCCGCATCCTCGCCATGTTCGGCGACAAGATCACCACCGACCACATCTCGCCGGCCGGTTCGATCAAGCTCACCTCGCCCGCGGGCAAATATCTCAGCGAGCACCAGGTGCGTCCCGCCGACTTCAACCAGTACGGCACGCGGCGCGGCAACCATGAAGTCATGATGCGCGGCACCTTCGCCAACATCCGCATCAAGAACTTCATGCTCAAGGGCGCCGACGGCAACATTCCGGAAGGCGGTCTCACCAAGCACTGGCCCGACGGCGAACAGATGTCGATCTACGACGCCGCGATGAAGTACCAGCAGGAGCAGGTGCCGCTGGTGGTGTTCGCCGGCGCCGAATACGGCAACGGCTCCTCGCGCGACTGGGCCGCGAAGGGCACGCGTCTGCTCGGCGTGCGCGCCGTGATCTGCCAGAGCTTCGAGCGCATCCATCGCTCCAACCTGGTCGGCATGGGCGTGCTGCCGCTGACCTTCGAGGAGGGCACCTCATGGTCGTCGCTCGGCCTGAAGGGCGACGAGAAGGTCACGCTGCGCGGCCTCGTCGGCGATCTGAAGCCCCGTCAGAAGCTGACCGCGGAGATCGTCTCCGGCGACGGTTCGTTGCAGCGCGTTTCGCTGCTCTGCCGCATCGATACGCTGGACGAGCTCGATTACTACCGCAACGGCGGCATTCTGCACTACGTGCTGCGCAAGCTCGCGGCCTGAGCGCGAATTTGTGAACGGTGGCTCACTGCGACGTGAGTAGAAGGTTAAACGAGGGCGGCCTATCACAAGGCCGCCTTCGTGCGTTACGGCGCGCTTTCGATGGCCCCGCCCGGCGGAAAGCCTCGCCCTGGACGGTTTGATGCGCGATGCCCGTAAGACTACGGTGACCATCAGGCGATAGGATATTCCGCAACGCGTGCGAGGTGTGACGTTCGACATGACTGCAATGATGGCCTCTAATCTGGTTTCGCGCTGGTCCGGTGCACTCTGGTCGGGAGCACTCGGCATCTGCGCTATCGTCGCCGTCATTCGTCCCGCGCACGCCGATCCTCGTGCCGTTGTCGAATTGTTTACCTCGCAGGGCTGCTCGTCCTGCCCGCCCGCCGACAAGATCATCGGCGACCTCGCCAACGATCCCTCCGTCATCGCACTGAGCATGCCGATCGATTATTGGGACTATCTCGGCTGGAAGGACACGCTGGCGGATTCCCGCTTCTCGGCGCGGCAGCGCGCCTATTCGCGCATGCGCGGCGACCGCGAGGTCTACACGCCGCAGGTCGTTGTGAACGGCTCCACGCATGTCATCGGCAGCGACCGCGCCGGCATCGAGAATGCGATCGGCAAAACTGACAAGGGCACGGGCGTGATGAGCGTGCCGGTGACGATGTCGCTCTCGGGCAAGCAGATCAACGTCTCGGTGGCCGCGAGCAATGAGCCGGCGGTATCGCATGGCGAAGTCTGGATCTGCTCGATCGCCAGGTCGGTGCCGATCGCGATCAGCCGCGGCGAGAATCGCGGACAGCAGGTCACCTATCACAACGTCGTGCGCAACCTGCTGAAGGTCGGCGACTGGACCGGCCGTCCGGAGAGCTGGACCGTGCCGATCGAGAACCTCACGCGCGATGGCGTCGACGGCGCGGTGGTCTATGTCCAGGACGGCAGCCGCGAGAAGCCGGGGCCGATGCTCGGCGCGGCGTACACATCGCTGCACTGAAGCGTAAAGATCGTCACAGAAAAAGCAGCCTCTCGTCATTCCGGGGCGCGCCCCTTGGCGCGAGCCCGGAATCCATTTCTCAGCTCACATTGTTGATCGATGGATTCTCAGGTGCGCAATTGCGCACCATAGCTCGCGCTACGCGCGCCCCGGAATGACTGCAAATCGAAACATCCCGACACAAACAAAAAAGGACCAACTTGCGTTGGCCCTCCTTGTCGTGCGTACAGACCCGATCCTGTTCGACCCCGGGGGGCTGGGGGCTGAGGAATCCGGAACCGAAAGGACCGGGCCAACGCACACAGCTCTTTTCGCAATGCAGGGCGGCGGGCGCTTGGCGGAAAAGCGGCGATACTATGATTCCTGCTAACGATCCCGTGACGGTTCGTCGCGACAGAGTTCCACTCTTGCGTGTGCTGTGATTCGCACGCGATTCAATGAGTTGAGTGAGGAGCCTCTTGCGGCCGGGAACAGTTGGCGCGATCATGCAATTGTCATGATCCGCGGTTCCGGGGACGGTCTTCGCGGAGGCGATCATGTTGATGCGACAGGAGGCGTTCCATGAGTCTGTCGGAGGATGCCGATCCGAGCGAGCAGCGCGCGGCGGCGCGCCCCGCCGCTGCGAACACGCAGCTGACCCGGGTGACCTTCAACCGGCTCGAGCTGCACCGTATTCTCAATCTCTACGGCCGCATGGTCGCCGACGGCGAGTGGCGCGACTACGCCATCGACTTCCTGAGGGATCGCGCCGTGTTCTCGGTCTACCGACGTGCCTCGGAAGTGCCGATCTATCGCATCGAGAAGGATCCGCGGCTCGCGCGCAAGCAGGGCATGTACAGCGTGATCTCGGCGACCGGCCTGATCCTGCGCCGTGGCCACGAACTCGAGCGCGTGCTGCTGGTGATCGATCGGAAATTGGCGGTGGTGTAGCCGCCATCGGAATGACAATCCTACTTCCCCGGTACCGTGCTTGCGCCCTCGCCGAGGTCGCGCTGCATCATCACCGTGTCCAGCCAGCGGCCGAATTTAAGCCCGACACTGGGATGCGTGCCGATCATCTTGAAGCCGCCTTTGGTGTGCACGCCGATCGAGCCGGCATTGGCGGAATCGCCGATCACCGCGATCATCTGGCGGAAGCCGCGCGCCTCGCATTCGGTGATCAGCCGCTCCAGCAGAAGCCCCCCAATGCCGCGGCGGTGGAAGCTGGGGTCGAGATAGATCGAGTTCTCGACCGTGAAGCGATAGGCCGGCCGCGGCCGGTAGGCGCCGGCGTAGGCGTAGCCGGCGAGGCGGCCGTCGAGGATGGCGACGAAATAGGGGTAGCCACCGTCGATGAGCGCGCGATAGCGCCGCGTCATCTCGGCGAGGTCAGGAGGCTCCAGCTCGAACGTCGCGGTGCCCTCGCGGACAGCCTGCTGGTAGATGGCGGTGATGGCGGGGAGGTCGGCCTCGAGCGTGGGCCTGATTTCGGGTGCGGACATGAGGCAAGATTAGAGCCTTCCCGCGACGGCTGGAAGAGGCAACGACGCTGCCCCACCCGTCATTGCGAGCGCGGCGAAGCAATCCAGAAATGCGTCCGCGGAGGGACTCCGGATTGCTTCGTCGCAAGAGCTCCTCGCAATGACGGTCGCTTGTGGCCGCGCCCGGCCCAAACAAAAACCCCGGCCTCTCGGCCGGGGTTCGTGTCCGTTCTCTCAGGCTGGCGCTTAGTCGCGCTGGCCGAGGAGCTGCAGCAGCAGCGTGAACAGGTTGATGAAGTTCAGGTAGAGCGACAGTGCGCCGGTGATGGCCGCACGCTCTGCGATGTCGCCGCCGGCCGAAGCGTAGCCGTAGATGTAGTCGTTCTTCAGCCGCTGGGTATCCCAGGCGGTGAGGCCCGCGAACACCAGCACGCCGACCACCGAGACGATGAACTGCAGCATCGTGCTCGCCAGGAACAGGTTGACCAGGCTCGCGAGGATGATGCCGATCAAGCCCATGAACAGGAACGAGCCCATCCCGGTGAGGTCACGCTTGGTGGTGTAGCCATAGAGGCTGAGCGCGCCGAAGGTCGCTGCCGTGATGAAGAACACCCGAACGATCGAGGTGTGCGTGAACACCAGGAAGATCGAGGACAGCGAGATGCCCATCAGCGCCGCGAACACCCAGAACAGAATCTGGGCGGTCGACGGGGCCAGGCGGTTGATGCCTGCCGAGATCACGAACACCATGGCGAGCGGCGCGAGCATAAACAGCCACTTCAGGGGGCTGACGAACATCGCGTAGCCGAACGGCGTCAGGAACAGCTTGCCGACGCGGACGGCTTCCGGGGTCGGAACGTCGGTCACGGCGGCCATGTAGACGCCGAGCGCGGCCAGGCCGGTGATGGCCAGGCCATTGTAGATGCGCAGCATGTAGGCGCGCAGGCCGGCATCGACCGTCGCGGCGTCAACACGCCCGGCGGCCCTGCCGAAAGGAGAAGCGTAGTTACGGTCTAGGTCCGACATGGTCGAATTCCCATTGGTTGGTCCGGTCCGGCACGAGGGTCGCCATGCCGCCGGTTCGTCAAATTCTATCTCGGATACCGCTGTGGGCCGTCATTAAATTTGGCTCACAATCGGGGCTCCGAACCCACTCGATATGTGGGAAACTAACACATTCGCCGCAACGGTCCACGCGCGGCTGAATGTCGCCCTCTCCTGCAATCTCGGCGAGCGGACGTGGTTAATCGCAGGAATCGTGCGATTTCGCTCCCACAAGGCCAGCCGCTACCATTTGTCACAAATTGCGCAACACCGTGGCGGGCTTTTTGTTCAACGCCAGGAGCGTGCCGGCGAGCCCAAGCCCGACCGTGACGATGAGGGCGGCCGCGACCACGCCGGCCGCGCTGCCGGCCTGCCAGACGAAGGTCAGCGTCATCAGCCGCGTCACGATCATCCAGGCCGCGACGCTGCCGGCGATCACGCCGAACACCGCGGTCGCGAGCCCGATCAGGAGGTATTCGAGGGCGTAGGCGCCGAGCAGGCGCAGCCGGGTCGCGCCCAGGGTCTTCAGGATCACCGCATCATAGACCCGGTGGCGATGGCCGGCGGCGAGCGCCCCGCCCAGCACCAGGATCGCCGAGATCAGGGTCACGGCGCTGGCGCCGCGGATCGCGAGCGCCAGATTGGTCACGACCGCGCCGACCGTCTCCATCACCTCGCGCACGCGCACGCTCGTCACCATCGGGTAGGCGTCGGCGACCTGTTTGATGATCTTGCCGTCGCCCGCGGCATTGCCGCCGGCTTCCGTCAGGGTCGCGATATGGGTGTGCGGCGCGCCCTTGAAGGCGTTCGGCGAGAACACCAGCACGAAATTGATGCCGAGCCCCTGCCAGTCGATGGTGCGCAGATTGCCGATCCTGGCGGGAATGTCGCGGCCGAGCACGTTGACCACGACCTCGTCGCCGAGCTTCAGGCCGAGGCCGTCGGCGATCTTCTTCTCCATCGAGACCAGCGGCGGGCCGGAATAGTCGGCGCGCCACCATTCGCCCTCGACCACCTTGGAGCCCTTCGGCAGCTCGGCGGTATAGGTCAGGCCGCGGTCGCTCTGCAGCACCCACTCCGAATCGGTGGTCGGCTTGAGCTCTTCGGCGCGCAACCCGCGCGCTCCGACGATCCGCCCGCGCAGCATCGGGACGTCCTCGACCTTCGCACCGGGCGCGATCCGGCGCAGATAGCCGTCGAACTCGGCGGCCTGCGTGCTCGGGATGTCGATGAAGAAGAACGACGGCGCCTGATCGGGCAGGGCCGCGAGAAACTGCCGGCGCAGATTGCCGTCGATCTGGGTGATGGTGACGAGCACGGCGAGCCCGAGCCCCAGCGACAGCACGACGGAGGGCGTCAGCGCACCCGGCCGGTGGATGTTGGCGATCGCAAGCCGCAGCATCGGCAGCCGCGTCCGCGGCAGCCGCCGCGCGATCGTCATTAGCAGCGCGGCGATGCCGCGGAGCAGGGCGAACACGACGACGGAGGAGGCCACGAACACCGCGGCGATCCGCTTGTCGAAGGAGAGGCCGATCACGACCGCGATCAGCAGCGCGACCACGACGGCCATGAAGACCAGGTAGCTCCAGCGCGGCCGGTGCCAATCCGAGCTGATGGTGTCGCGGAACAGCGCGGCCACCGGCACGTCGTGCACGCGCCCGAGCGGCCACAGGCCGAAGGCCAGCGCGGTCAGGATGCCATAGACGAAGGACAGCGCGAGCTCGTCGGCATGCACCGCCGCCACCACCGGTAGCGGCAGCAGCTTGCCGAACAATCCGACGATGGCGAACGGCATCGCCGCGCCGAGCGCCAGGCCGATCACCGAGCCGATCGCGGCGAGCAGGATGACCTGCGCCAGATAAATGCCGAACACGTCGCGCCCCGTCGCGCCGACCGCCTTGAACGCCGCGATCACCTCGAGCTTGCGGTCGATATGGCTCTTCACGGCATTGGCGACGCCGACGCCGCCGACCAGCAGCGCGGCGAGGCCGACCAGCGTCAAAAACTGCGTGAAGCGGCTGATGTTGCGCTCGAGCTGCGGCGAGGCATTGGAGCGGCTGCGGATTTCCCAGCCGGCCTGCGGCGCCGCAGCTCGTGCGTCCGCAATGAAAGCGTCGGTGGCGCGCTCGCTGTTGGCGGCGTCAGGCAGTTTCACCCGGTAGACCCAGCGCCCCAGGCGGCCGGGCTGGATCAGGCCGGTGGCGCGCAGCCCCGCCTCGCTGATCAGGAAGCGCGGTCCGAAGCCGATGCCGCCGGCGAGCTTGTCCGGCTCGGCCTCAACCGTGCTGCGGATCTGGAACGTCGCCGAGCC
>LNAP01005308.1_pt1 | contig 11512 bp, 14 predicted proteins | sample 602601 | NCBI WGS metagenome assembly LNAP01 (sample SAMN02440304, study PRJNA202911) | soil metagenome | biome: Subtropical and temperate rainforests or woodlands; isolation source: soil samples (1 kg each in a 20% v/v slurry with milli Q water) were... ... | reverse complement strand
ACCGGAAGTCCCAGGAGTTCCGAGATTTCGTCATCACTCGGATCCGCAAGGCGACCCTTCTTCCTGATGATGCCGTTGCTGCTAACGAGACGAGCGATCACGACATCCAATGGACGAGAATCGTTGAACTGACGCTCATACCTCACCCTGATCAACCGCGAAATGTGGGCTCCAATGAACCCTTTCTGACAATATTCGACTAAAAAATCAGATTCGTTTCCGTAACATCATAAAAAGTAGTAATTTTGGCGTTTTAAAATTCCGGAAAAGTGAAAGAGGTGATCACCATTAAAGACAAACAGTTTGACCTGTTTATTGAACAAGAGGTTATTGAACGGGAAATAAAACGCGTTGCCGAACAAATAAATGCGGAGCTGGAAGGCAGGAACCCCATTTTTCTCGCGGTGTTAAACGGGGCTTTCATGTTTGCCGGTGAGCTCATGAAGGAGGTTTCCATTCCCAGCGAAATCACATTTGTACGGCTGGCATCCTATCGGGGTACAACCTCTGCCCGGCATGTACAGGAGGTGCTCGGCTTGAACGAAAGTATTGAAGGACGTTTGGTGGTGATAGTAGAAGATATAGTGGACAGCGGGAATACCATGAGTTCATTGCTAAAGGAACTGAAGCGTCATAAACCGGAAGAGGTGAGGATTGCCACCCTGCTCTTTAAACCGGCAGCACTGACACAGAAACTCCACCTCGATTATGTGGCGCTCGAAATCCCCAACGATTTTATCGTAGGTTATGGTCTCGATTATGATGGGTATGGGCGGAATTTGAAAGATATCTATAAGGTAAAATGAGCCGGCACACGTATTGAAAAAGATTCCTTTTGGACAATTTTCTTTGCAAAAAACGATGGGATATAAAAAAAATACCTATTTTTGTATGCAAAGCATATTGGTAGCAAAACAAGAAGTAGATAAAAATGATTCACAATGAACAAAGATGAAGTAAAAAAATCGCCAAAAGCGAATTTGGAAGTGCATAAAGGAACATATGTCCTGATGGGGCTTGTGCTCGGAATATCACTCCTTTTCTTCGCTTTTGAATGGTCGACCCAGACACAAAAATTGGACGAGACTGTCCTCGTTCAGGACGTTCTGGCCGAGGAAGAAATTGAGATTACTCGTCGCGACCCGACTCCGCCTCCCCCGCCGCCTCCCCCGGAAGCGGAAACACCCGAAATCATTGAAGTAGTGGAAGAGAGAGTGGACACCAGGCTGGAGATAAAGGTTGAAGATGATCAGTCTCAACGACAGGCTCAAACCTATGTGCCACCCCCACCTCCAAAACCCAAACAGGAAGAAGTGACCGAAGAAATTTTCGTGGTGGTGGAAAACCAGCCCGAATTTCCGGGTGGAAACGCAGCCATGATGAAATTCTTAAGCGACAATATCAAGTATCCTGTCATCGCACAGGAGAATGGTATCCAGGGACGTGTTATTTGTAACTTTGTGGTGGAAAGAGATGGCGGTATTACCGACGTGCAGGTGGTACGCGGAGTGGACCCCTCACTCGACAGAGAAGCTATCCGTGTGATACAGCAGATGCCTCGCTGGAAGCCCGGTAGGCAGCGCGGACAGCCCGTACGTGTACGTTTTACACTTCCGGTAGTATTTCGCTTGCAGAATTAATTGACCGAATAATGTAAAAAAGCTGCTTTTGAATAGCAAAAGCAGCTTTTTTACTTCATATCATCCATCCGATGAATGATAAAGTAGCTGTTTTCGAAAAGATGATCGGTGAAGCCATCGAAAAGGTATTTACCGGTGAACAACCGCTGACATTGTTTGATCCGGCCAGATATATCCTGTCGATTGGTGGAAAGAGACTCAGACCGTTATTGACACTTATGGCAGCCGATCTCTTTGGCAAAGAGGCCGATGCAGTGCTGAATCCCGCCATGGCAATTGAGATATTCCATAATTTCTCTCTTCTGCATGACGACCTGATGGATAAGGCGGATATGAGGCGCGGGAACCCCACCGTACATAAAAAATGGAATGCCAACAGTGCCATCCTGTCAGGGGATGCGATGGTGATCGAAGCCTATCAATACATTGCCAAAGTTCCCGCGCAATTTCTTCCCGAAGTACTGGAACTTTTTTCCGCCGCAGCGATGCAGATATGCAAAGGACAGCAATATGATATGGACTTTGAGATGCGTATGGATGTGTCGGAAGCGGAATATATCGAAATGATCCGTCTGAAAACGGCGGTGCTCATCGGTTGTGCATTAAAAATAGGAGCCGTGATTGCGGGAGCTGCTCCTCACGATGCCGATTATCTGTATGAATACGGCATAAACATCGGACTTGCTTTTCAGTTAAAAGATGATCTGCTCGACGTCTACGGCGATCCAAAAACTTTCGGGAAAAAAATAGGAGGGGACATTCTCTGCAACAAAAAGACATTTCTATTGATTAAGGCTTTAAAGCATTCCGACAAAACCCAAAGAAATGCACTGAAGCACTGGCTCTCGGTGACCGATTTTGATTCGGAAACAAAGATCGCTTTTGTTAAAAATGTCTATGATGAATTAAATTTGAGAATCATTACCGGGAATCTCATAGAAAAGTATTACCTTGCATCATTGGATTGTCTGTCAGCCATCAATGTGCCGGATGACCGAAAAAAAGATTTGATCGACTTATCGGAAAATCTGATGTACAGAGAAAAGTAAGAATGCATGCCCTATCGTCGATTACCCAATACTGACAGTGCCCGTATGAAGGCATTGAGGACGGCAGTTGAAAAGGCTGCCGATACGGATTTCCAAGAGTTATCCGTTTCCCCTCACCTGATTGCCGAAGCAAATCGGGTATTGATTCACTTCGAGCGCCTTTGTACGCGTTACCAACAGATGTACAACACCCAGGTGAAAGCCAACAAGTCGTTTATGGTGAAAATGAAAAATGCGCGTATGTATCTTTCACATTTTGTGCAGGTATTGTATATGTGCGTGATGCGTGCTGAAATCAAGAAAGCACATCTCTCACTCTATGGCCTGGAAGGCAGTAACATGATTGTTCCTGATCTGACCTCCACCGAGCAACTGCTGGAATGGGGGCAAAAAATCATTGACGGCGAAAATGCACGTATCGCACAAGGAGGAGTCCCTATCTATAACCCGTCGGTGGCCAAGGTAAAAGTGATGTATTCCCTGTACAAGGATGCTTACCAGACACAAAAGTTGCATCAGAAGGCTACGACAAGGGTGCAGGACGAAGTGGCGGAATATCGGGAAATAGTGGATCAGGTGATTCTTGATATTTGGGAAGTGGTGGAAAACTGTAATATGAATCTCACGGCAGCAGAACGTCTCGATATAAACAGGCAATACGGTGTTGTTTACTATTACAGAAAGGGAGAGCGCGTAGAATGAAACTGATTGATACGCATGCTCATCTCTTTACGGAAGAGTTTCGGGATGATATTGCCGGAGTAGTAGCGCGGGCGAAAGAGGCGGGGGTAGAGAAAGTATTGTTACCCAATATTGATGAAACTACCATCGCCGGTTTGAAAGCGACTACAGCGCAGTATCCCGGTTTTTTCTACCCTATGATGGGGCTTCATCCCACAAGTGTGCAGCCACATTGGAAGCAACAACTTAATACAATCTATGAGGAGTTTCTTCGCGTCCCCTATGTTGCCGTAGGAGAAACAGGCATCGACCTTTACTGGGATTCTTCGCTATGCGCTGCTCAAACAGAGGTGTTTGAAGCGCAGCTAAGTTGGAGCATAGAGAAAGACCTTCCTGTATCCATCCATTTCCGGAATGCCACAGAAGAAGTGATAAAGAGTATTCAACGAGTGGGTGAAAAGCGACTGAGAGGTGTATTCCACAGTTTTGGAGGGACAAAAGCCGATTTAGACGCAATCCTGCAATTACCTGACTTCTGGGTGGGGATAAACGGAGTCATTACTTTTAAAAACTCAGGGCTGGCAGAAACACTTAAAAATTGTCCGAGAGACAAGGTAATACTGGAAACAGACGCACCTTATCTTGCTCCTGTTCCCTTCAGGGGGAAAAGAAATGAATCTTCCTATTTATCCTTTATCGTGCAGAAATTGTCGGAAGTTTGGGAGATCAGCCCGGAAGAAACAGCCCGGATAACAAGCAGCAATGCAAATAATTTATTTGCCCCCGACCAAAGTAAATAATATTTTTATTAAAATAATTTCTCGCGGAGGTGGCATATAATCGATAAATTCAGTATTTTTGCTCCCCAGATGGAACGCAAATGATTTTTTTTTTGTAATTTGCACCCGTTTTCATGGAGTCTCCATTTGGAGAGATGCTCGAGTGGTTGAAGAGGCACGCTTGGAAAGCGTGTATACGCCAAAAGTGTATCGCGGGTTCGAATCCCGCTCTCTCCGCTCTGAAGAAAAAAGTCACATTGCATTTAGAACAGTAAATACAATAAAATCAATTATTAATACAACAAACAATCAATCAATCAAAGATCATTAATCAAAAAAAATTGAACACACAATGAAAAAGTTATTTGCAATTTTAGCAATCTTCGGAATGATGTCCGTGGGATTGTCATCGGTTCTTTTAGCGCAAGACACAACTCCCCAAGAACAAACAGAACAAGTTGCCGCAACCCCTGTTGAGACTGCTCCCGCTGCTGTGCAGGAAACCTCCAGCGGTGGGTTTCATCAGGCATTGAAGGTGAAGTTTATCGAAGGTGGCGCAGGTTTTATGAGCACAATCGCTATCTGTTTGATCCTTGGTCTTGCTTTCTGTCTTGAAAGAATTATTTACCTGAGTCTGGCTGATGTGGATCCTGATGCATTTCTTAACAAAATTGGAGACGCCATGGACAGAGGCGATGTGGAAGCTGCCAAAGATATTGCACGCGATACAAGAGGCCCTATTGCCTCAATCGTATATCAGGGTTTACTTCGTTTGGACCAAGGCCCGGATGCTGTAGAACGTTCTATTGTATCTTACGGTGGTGTACAATCGGGATTGCTGGAAAGAAACCTCTCCTGGATCACTTTGTTCATCGCGATTGCTCCGTCGCTGGGATTCTTGGGTACGGTAGTAGGTATGGTTCAGGCATTCGATGATATCCAAAGAGCCGGTGACATGAGCCCGACGATTGTAGCCGGTGGTATGAAGGTGGCTTTGATCACTACCGTAGGCGGTTTGATCGTTGCACTGATCCTCCAGGTAATTTATAACTATATCCTCAGCAAAATGGAAGGCATCCTGAACAAAATGGAAGATGCATCCATCACTTTCCTTGATCAGGTGATCAAATATAACGTTAAATACAAAAATTTATAAGAACCATGGCTGTAACTAAAATACACAGAACCTCCAGAACAACCCTCCTTATAAGTGTAATTATATCTATACTGGTGATGGGTGTGTTCTACCTGGGAGGTCAGGCATCGGGAGAAGATAAAATTGCCGCCGATATGAGTCAGCCTAAATATACTGATATTGTATTGTATTGGGCTTACATCCTGTTGGCAATTACAGTGGTAGTGCTTATCGGATTTGCCATATCCGCTTTTTTAAAACAGTTGAAAGAGAGTCCGAAAAAAGCATTGAGCGGTTTTCTGGCACTCTTGGGAATATTCGGCCTGTTGATTGTTACCTATATTATAGGTGACGGAACATTATTGAATATTCCAGGATATGATGGTGCGGACAATAATCCGCAAACGTTGAAAATGACGGACATGTGGCTCTATAGCTGCTATTTCTTGTTGATTGTCACGGTGATAGCTATTGTGGTCATGCCGTTCTATAAAAGGAAAAAATAACGAACGGTTCTCATTGAGAATCTATTAAAAAAGGTGAATTTATGCCAAAAACAAATAGAAAAGTTCCGGCACTCAACGCCAGCTCAATGGCTGACATTTCTTTTCTGCTGCTGATTTTTTTCTTGCTTGTATCGAATATGGACGTCGATTCCGGTTTGGCACGCCGATTGCCGCCACCACCACAGGGCGATGTACAGACCTCTGTTGATGTTCAACGAAGGAACTTGTTGGTGGTATTGGTCAATGCACAAAACGAAACATTGGTGCAAAACCAGCAGGGAACCAAGTTGTACGTGAATGAACAGGAGTTACGTGGTGACGGTGGGAATATGCCGCTGAAGGATGTGGTAAAAGAATTTGTGTTGAACACACAGAACAGCCCACAGCTTCCTGAATTGACCGAAGAGGATTTTGGAGCTCCCATTGGTACTGTTCCCGTAACGGCACAACACGTTGTTTCCATCCAGAATGATGCTACTACAAGCTATAAGGCGTATATCGCCGTGCAGAACGAAGTGATGAGAGCTTATAATGAGCTGAGAGAGGAAGGTGCCCGTAAATATTTCAATTCCTCGTATGAGGAATTGACGGATGACCAGCAGGAGCAGATCAATGAGCTCTACCCTCAGCGTATTTCTGAGGCCGAACCTAAAAATTATGGAGGAAAATAATCATGGGAAAATTTAATAAGAGTGGTAAAAAAGAGATGCCGGCACTGAACTCTGCATCGATGCCCGATATTGTGTTCGCCATCCTGTTTTTCTTTATGGTTACCACAACGATGCGTTCGGAAACGCTCATGGTGAAGCTGAAATTGCCCACTGCTTCCGAAGTGCAAAAGCTCGAAAAAAAATCACTGGTAACCTATATCAATATTGGTCCGCCAATGGATGCCAAGTTAGGTACCGGTACGCAGATGCAGCTGAACGACCGTTTTGCGCAGGTGTCTGAAATTCAGGACTATATTGCTCAGGAGAAGGCAAGTATGAATGAAGCCGACCAGCCGCTGATGACAGTTTCCATCAAAGCAGACGAAGAGACGCGCATGCAGTACATTACCGATGTGAAGCAGGCATTGAGACAGGCTTATGCACTAAAAATCAGCTATTCGGCCCGAAGGGGAGAGAATTGATCTGTGAAGCATGGCTTAAAAGCAATAAAAAGACCGAATCCTTGCGTGGTTCGGTTTTTTTTGTTCGCTCCAACAGGAAATCAGTTTGTACCTGTTTCATTGAACAGGCTCTGATAAATCAATCTGTAAGATCCTTATTCCCTATTTCGGATTTCCCTGCTTTACCCATTCCATTACGTTGGCCGGGGGACGTTTTGCCAATAGTTCCTTTTTCATGAAATCCATGTAAGGCATCACGTGATGAAAGAACTTGTAACACCCTTTACAAAGATAGTTTAATCCCTTATTGCCGTATCTGTCTTTGATAAACCTGTTTTTAGGGCATTCGCCGTAACAGGCAAACAGTACGTCGCATTCGCGGCATTGCTGCGGAAGTTTGTCGAATTTATCATTACCGAACGTCAGCTGTTCCTCGGAATACATCATTGAGGTAAGCGTTTTGCTGTATATGTTTCCCAAACGGTATTCCGGAAATACAAAATGATCGCACGAGTACACATCGCCGTTGAACTCCATGACCCCTGCATGACCGCATGTTTTGGCCATGGTGCAGACTCCCGGTTGTTCTCCCGCCCAATTGGCCAGTGTGGAGTCAAATATCTGAATGAATATTTTTCCCACATCCTCTTTCACCCATTCATCAAAAACGGTACACAGAAAATTTCCCCATTTCTCTGCCGGCACAGTGAAAGGTGCCGGTTCCACCTCATGATCCTCTTCCTGCGCGGTAGCCAGTTTTAACGACGATTTGTTTTTTCGCAATCGCTCTACGATGGGTGTGAACTGGACGTACTGACATCCGATTTCTTTAAAAAAACGATAGAATTCCAGCGGATAATCTACGTTGTAATCGTTTACGACAGCCATACAGTTGAATTCCACACCGTGTTTCTTCAACAATTCAATCCCTTTCATTACCCGGTGAAAAGAGGGACGACCCATCTTGTCGCGACGGTATTCATCGTGAAAATCCTGTGGTCCGTCGATGGAAATACCCACGAGAAAGTTGTTCTCTTTGAAAAATTTGCACCATTCGTCGTTTAGAAGAGTTCCGTTTGTTTGTATAGAATTATCGATTTGTCTTCCTCTTGCGTACTTTTTTTGCAGTTCGACCGCTTTTTTGTAAAAGGAGAGAGGGCGCATCAGGGTTTCACCGCCGTGCCAGGTGAACATCACCTGGGGCATGGTTTGAGATTCAATATATTGTTGAATAAACCGTTCCAGGAGCTCTTCGCTCATCACCTGCTGTTTGTTTTGATAGAGATTTGCCTTTTCCAGATAGTAACAGTAGTCGCAATCGAGATTGCATTTCGATCCTACCGGTTTGAGCATCACGTACATTGGCTTTGCGAAAGGAGCATATGTTGACATATCAATATTATTTATTATTAATTATATGGTAAATATAAACAAAAAAGGCCTGTTTATGTTTAAATAAGTAGCGATAAACATAAATTTTTATTTTTTGGAAAAGTAAGCGTGCATTTGTTAATTGAAACAAAATTTACGGCTTTGTTCTAATCAAGGAGATCAATGTACAAACATAAGATGAAGGTATGAACATCAGTTCACTCCTCAAGATAATTTTGAACGTTGAGTAGCAAACTTAAAAAAATTAAATAGACGTATGAAACAAAAAAACAATTTATTACAGGCCGGATGGCTGATTTTAAGAGTAGGGATAGGTATTTCGATCTTTTTGCACGGATTACCCAAGATAACGGGTGGGGTGGAAACCTGGACAATGGTGGGAAGTACCATGTCAAATTTCGGGATCGATTTTGCTCCGGCATTCTGGGGATTCCTCGGTGCTTTTGGAGAGTCGGTCGGGGGACTGCTGTTTGCACTGGGACTTTTCTTCCGTCCCGCGGCATTGCTGCTTACCGGAACAATGGCAGTGGCGCTGGGAACCCATCTTTCAGCCGGAGATAATTTCATGATCTTTGGTCATGCACTTGATCTGTTGATTATTTTTGGCGCATCCATTCTGATTGGTGCCGGTAAATATTCGATCGACGCAAAGCTATTTCCGAAAATAGCGTAACTGCTTGGCCCCATTATGTACGAAACCCCTTCTGTCACCGATGACGGAAGGGGTTCGTTGTATCATAAAAAATGGGTAAGCTTACTATATCGCGCCGCTACAACCAAATACCCTTGCTTCGGTCAAGACCTGGGGGATTCAATGGGAGCTGACCGTATAGGACTTACCCAACTGCAAAGATACGCTTTTTTCTTTTTGTTCCAAAATGGTGCAATTGTTTTTTACTATTTACGCCGTTTTTTCTATCTTTGCACACGCAATGTTGCTTTATCTGAGAAAAAATCAAAACCAAAAACAGTATCAGCATGGATATCGTAGATCGATTTATGAAATATGCGCGTATCGATACACAATCGGACGAACAGAGCACGCAGACGCCCAGTACCCGGAAGCAGTTCAATCTTGCCAAAGAGGTGGAGAAGGAAGCCTTGGAAATGGGGTTAAGCGATGTGAGCCTCGATAATAATTGTTATCTGATGGCTACATTGCCTTCCAACACCCGCAAAGAGATCCCCGTCATTGGCTTTATCGCTCATTTCGATACGAGCCCCGATATGAGCGGTGAGAATGTGAATCCACGGGTGGTGAAGAAGTATGATGGGAACGATATCGTTCTGAACGAAGCTAAAAAAGTAATTCTGTTGCCTGCCGATTTTCCGGAGTTACTCCGTCATGTGGGAGAAGATATCATCGTCACCGACGGTGCCACACTGCTGGGAGCCGATGATAAGGCGGGGATAGCGGAAATAATGACTGCCATGCAGTACCTTTTGGGGCATCCCGAAATTGAACAAGGCAAGATACGCATCGCATTTACACCGGATGAAGAGATCGGACGGGGAGCAGATAAATTTGACGTAGCTAAATTCGGTGCCGAATGGGCATATACGATGGATGGAAGCGAGGTTGGAGAGCTGGAGTATGAGAACTTCAACGCGGCTTCCGCAAAGATTGAAATACAAGGGCGCAATGTCCATCCGGGATACGCGAAAAATAAAATGATCAATGCCCTTCATGTGGCAAATGAATTGGTTGCATTGCTTCCGGAAGACGAACGCCCCGAAACCACGGAGGGATATGAAGGGTTTTACCATCTGATTTCGCAGAACGGAACAGTGGATGAGGCAAAGCTGTCGTTCATCATACGCGACCATGATCAGACTAAATTTGTACAACGAAAAGAGCTTATGGAGAGCTCTGTCGCCGTGCTGAACAAAAAATACGACAATCGCCTTAAACTGGAGCTCAAAGATCAGTATTACAATATGCGGGAGAAGGTGGAGCCGGTGAAGCATGTGATCGATTATGCGTTTCGGGCGATGGAAGAAGTGGGCGTGAAACCCAATATAAAACCGATACGTGGTGGGACGGACGGTGCCCGCTTGTCGTTCATGGGCTTACCCTGTCCCAATATTTTTGCCGGAGGGTTGAATTTTCACGGAAGATATGAATTTTTGCCGGTACCTTCGTTAGAAAAAGCATCGGAGGTAATCGTGAAAATTGCCGAACTGGTCGCAAAAGGTAGCGCTGCTGCTTCTGCTGAATCCTGAATTCTGACAACTGATTCCCAAACCGCTGCAGGTACAAAGCTTGCTCCGAAAAAAAACCGACAACTGACAACTGATTACTATAATATGAAACAGACCCCTTTTACTGATTTGCACATAGCTCTTGGAGCCAAAATGCATGAATTTGCCGGTTACAATATGCCTATAGAGTACTCCGGCATCATTGATGAACATCTCGCAGTGGTCAACGCTGTCGGGGTTTTTGATGTATCTCACATGGGTGAGTTCTGGGTGAAAGGCTCCAAAGCCTTGGAATTTCTGCAGAAAGTGGGCAGTAATGATGCTTCCAGGCTGCAGCCCGGAAAAGCGCAATACAGCTGTTTTGTAAATGAGCAGGGCGGCATTGTGGATGATTTCATTGTCTATCAGTTTGAACCGGAAAAGTATCTTCTTGTGGTCAACGCTGCCAATATCGATAAAGACTGGAGCTGGTGTCAGCAACACAATACGATGGGAGCCGAACTGGAGAATGCTTCCGGATGGATGGCCCAGTTGGCTGTGCAGGGACCCAGGGCCCAGGAAACGATACAGCTGCTGACGAACATTGATCTCTCTGCGATTCCCTATTATTCTTTTACTACCGGCACCATAGCCGGCGTGGATAACGTGATTATTTCCAATACGGGTTATACGGGAGCAGGTGGTTTTGAGCTCTATTTTTATCCTGAACAGGGGCGCAAAATATGGGATGCGCTATTTGACAAGGGCACAGCATTTGGTATCAAACCCATCGGGTTGGGTGCACGCGATACGCTTCGCCTGGAGATGGGATCACGCCTGGGGCTGCGGGATAAAAACAACTACAAATGCCTCTGGGTGGTGGACTTCCCCCTGCTGGAGAAAGATGAGGAGCTGAACCGCTACTTCGCGAAACACCACCCTTTCACCTCTCCCAAATCGGAAGATATCCCCCTGCTGGACACCGACCCGGGTGCGGTACGTGCCAACGCCTACGATATCGTGATCAACGGCGTGGAG
>LNAP01005307.1_pt1 | contig 11513 bp, 7 predicted proteins | sample 602601 | NCBI WGS metagenome assembly LNAP01 (sample SAMN02440304, study PRJNA202911) | soil metagenome | biome: Subtropical and temperate rainforests or woodlands; isolation source: soil samples (1 kg each in a 20% v/v slurry with milli Q water) were... ... | reverse complement strand
GCCCTCCGTCACCTGATCCATCAGGCGCAGCGAGGGATTGAAGGCGGCGGCAGCGCTCTGGGCCACGTAGGCGACGCGGCGGCCGCGCAGCTGCGACAGCTCGACCGGCGACATCGTCGTCACTTCCTCGCCGCCGATGCGCACGCTGCCGCCGGCGATGCGGCAGCCGCGCCTTCCATAGCCCAGCAGCGCCAGGGCGATCGTGGTCTTGCCCGAGCCCGATTCGCCGATCAGCGCCAAAACCTCGCCGCGGTCGATGGAAAAGCCGATGTCGCGCACGATGTCGCTCGGATGGCCGCCTTCCGCCGTGGCAGTGACGCGCAGGCCGGAGACTTCGACCAATGCCATCTAACGCACCATCGTACGGCTGCGGCCCGAGAAGCCGTCGATCAGCAGGGTGATGCTGATGGTCAGCATGGCGATCGCGATGGCGGGGACGAGCACCGCGGGTGCCGCCTCGTAGATGCCGGTGATATTTTCGCGGACCAGGGCGCCCCAGTCGGCATTGGGCGGCTGGATGCCGAGGCCGAGGAAGCTCAATCCGCTCAGCAGCAGGACGACGAAGACGAAGCGCAGGCCGAAGTCGGTCAGCAACGGCACGATCATGTTGGGCAGGATCTCCGCCCACACGACATAGGCGGTCTTCTCGCCGCGGGCGCGGGCGACCTCGACGAAGTCCATGGCGTTGATGTCGAGCGCCAGCGCGCGGGCGAAGCGGTAGGAACCCGGCACGTAGCTGATCGCCGCCATCAGGATCAGCACCGGCAGCGACGTGCCGAAGGCGGCGACGACGACCAGGGCGAACATCAGGTGCGGGATGGAGATCAGCGCGTCGGCGGCGCGGCCGAGCACCGAATCGGTCCAGCCCTGCCGGACCGCCGACAGGATGCCGAGCGCGATCCCGCCCATGCAGGCCAGCACCGTCGCCACCATGGCGACGCCGACCGTGTAGCGGGCGCCATAAAGGAGGCGACTCAGCATGTCGCGGCCGAGATAGTCGGTACCGAACGGATGGGCGGCGCTCATGGGCGCGAACACGCCGACATTGACGACGTCGCCCGCGCGGTACGGCGCCAGATACGGGCCGACCGCGGCCAGGGCTGCCCAGGCCAGCACCAGGGCGATGCCGGCCTGCCGGGCGGCCGAGAGGCGCCGGCGACGGGGTGTGGTGATGGCGGTGTCGCTCATCGGGTGCGCAGCCGGGGATTGGAGAGGATCGAGCAGATGTCGGCGACCAGCACCAGCAGCATGAAGGTCGCGCAGAAGATCATGGCGCAGGCCTGCACCAGCGGCATGTCGCGCGTCTCGACGGCGTCGACCGCGAGCTTGGCGAGGCCGGGGTAGCTGAAGATCACCTCGACGATGATCACGCCGCCCAGCAGCGACGACAGGTTGAGCGCGACGGCATTGGCGATCGGTCCCGCGGCATTGCGCAGCGCATGGTGCATGAGCACCTGCAACTCGGTGATGCCCTTGGCGCGCGCGGTGCGGATGAAGTCTTCACCCATCACCTCCAGCACGCTGCTGCGGGCGATGCGCGCGATCAGGGCCACAAACCCCGTGCTGAGCGCGATGGTGGGCAGCAACAGGTGCATGCCGAAGGCAACAAGACCCGCCGACGGCGACTTATAGCCCTGCACGGGTAGCCAGCCCAACTTCATGGCAAACAACAGGATCAGCGCATAGCCGGTGACGAAGATGGGCACCGAAAAGCCCAGCACCGAAAACGCCATCACCGCCCGGTCAGTCCGGGTGCCGCGGCGCCACGCCGAGAACACACCGAGCGGCACCGCGATCAGCGTGGACAGCAGGATGGTCGACAGCGCCAGCGCCAGCGACGGCCCCACCAGGCTGGCGCGGGCCTTCAGCGCGAAGCGGCCGAAGCCGCCGGCGCCGGGAGGAGCCTGGCCGGCCCAGCGCAGCGCATTGCGCAGCGACGGACTGTCGGCGGTGAGGGTGCCTTCCATCATCAGGCTGGCACGGTTGGCGATGTTGCCATCGAAGGCGAGCTTGATCGGCGCGCTGGCCAGCCGGGCCTTCAGACCGGAGCGGTCGCCCGACAGGGCTGCGACGAAATCGCTGACGCTGATGCTGCCGTCGACGCGCTCGCCGCGCCAGTCGAACTGGCCGGTAGCGGCGAACGAGCGCGAGATCGACGGCCAGGCCAGCGACAGGTCGATGTCGTCGAGCTGCTCGGTGTTGTGCGGATCCTGGTAGCTCAGCGTGCCGTCCTGGATGCGGATCTCGGAGAACGACAGCGGATTGTCGGCGCCGGGTTTCATGGTCCGGGCGATGTTTTCGATGAACGGCGTCCAGTTGCTGTCGCCGGCGCCGTCGCGGACCACGTGGATGCGCGGCCGCAGCATGATCATGTCGGCGATCTCGAAGCGCTGGGTGAGCAGCGGCAGCAGCCGGAGATTGGCGGTCAGCACGTCCACCGACAGCGCCGGGTCGATCTCGCCGCCGCCCTTCAGGCCGACGTCATGGAACGAGACGTAGCTGCCGGGGAAGACCGAGACGTCGACGCTGCCATTGACCACCAGGTCGAGCCCGGTGACAGCACGGATCTGTGCCTCCACGGCGTGCCGCAGCGCATCGCGGTTGAGCAGCCAGGACATGGCGAACAGCCCGATCAGCGCGACGCCAATGAGGGCCGCAACCGGCATCCCCAGGCGTTTCATTCCTTGGGCTATCGTCAATGATCTATCCGGGTTGGTTGGCGGTCAAAACAGGCGAGGCGTCTTGTGGGCGCACCTCGCGTGCAAGGTGCGCAATTTGATCGGTTTTCTTGACGCTTTCAAGGCCGGACGAGGGGTTATGGGGTCGCAGCGGGGGCTTCTTACTACCCTCTCCCCTTGTGGGAGAGGGTGGCCGCGCGCAGCGCGGACGGGTGAGGGGTGCCACAGGCGCTGCATCTTTTGGCTACCCCTCATCCGACGCGGGCTTCGCCCGCGCCACCTTCTCCCACAAGGGGAGACGGAAAAAGGGAAGCAGGACGAGGAAAGCACCCCGCCCCGATTTGACGCCTTGCAAAGAATTCGCCTAATAATCCCCGCAATAAGACCGGCCCCGTGCCATTCAGCGCTTTCCTCCATCAGGTCGAATCCCCCATGAACAAGGTCTATCCCGACGCCAAATCGGCCCTCGACGGCATTCTCAAGGACGGCATGATGGTCATGTCAGGCGGCTTCGGCCTGTGCGGGATCGCCGAGGCGCTGTCCGACGCGCTGCGCGAATCCGGCGTCAAGGACCTCACCGTGGTCTCCAACAATGCCGGCGTCGACGGCATCGGCCTGTCGCGCCTGCTGGAAACCCGCCAGATCAAGAAGATGATCTCGTCCTATGTCGGCGAGAACAAGCTGTTTGCCGCGCAATTCCTGGCCGGCGAACTGGAACTGGAATTCTCCCCGCAGGGCACCCTGGCCGAGCGCATCCGCGCCGGCGGCGCCGGTATTCCCGGCTTCTATACCAAGACCGGCGTCGGCACGCTGATTTCGGAAGGCAAGGAGACCATGGAATTCAACGGCGAGAAGTACATGCTGGAGCGCGGCCTGTTCGCCGATCTCGCCATCGTGCATGCCTGGATGGGCGATACCGCCGGCAACCTCGTCTACCGCAAGACTGCGCGCAACTTTAACCCGATGATGGCCACCGCCGCCCGGATCACGGTCGCCGAGGTCGAGCATCTCGTTCCCGCCGGCCAGATCGATCCCGACCATATCCACACGCCGGGCATCTTCGTGAAGCGCATCGTCGAGGTCGGCACCGCGCAGAAGCGGATCGAACAGCGCACCACGCGCAAGCGCCCCGTGCCCGCCGCAACCGGAGAGGAAGTCTGATGGCCTGGACCCGCGACCAAATGGCTGCCCGCGCAGCCAAGGAACTGAAGGACGGATTCTACGTCAACCTCGGCATCGGCATCCCGACGCTGGTTTCGAACTACATTCCACCCGGCGTCGACGTGCAGCTGCAGAGCGAGAACGGCATGCTCGGCATGGGCCCGTTCCCCTATGAGGGCGAAGAGGATCCCGACCTGATCAACGCCGGCAAGCAGACCGTCACCGAACTGCCGACCACCAGCTATTTCTCGTCGGCGGATTCCTTCGGCATGGTGCGCGGCGGCCATATCGACCTGTCGATCCTCGGCGCCATGCAGGTGGCGCAGAACGGCGACCTCGCCAACTGGATGATCCCCGGCAAGATGGTCAAGGGCATGGGCGGCGCGATGGATCTCGTTGCCGGCGTCAAGCGGGTCGTGGTGGTGATGGAGCACTCCGCCAAGGACGGCGCCAAGCTGCTGAAGAGCTGCAACCTGCCGCTGACCGGCGAGCGGGTGGTCGACATGGTGGTCACCGATCTCGCGGTGTTCACCATCGACAAGCACGGCAAGGACGGCATGGCGCTGATCGAGCTCGCCGACGGCGTGACGCTGGACGAGGTCAAGGCCAAGACCGAGGCCGAATTCCGGGTGGCGCTGACGAATACGTAAGCTCCTTTCTTTCTTCCTTCCTTCTCCCCTTGTGGGAGAAGGTGGCGCGGCGCAGCCGCGACGGATGAGGGGTTTCTGGCTCGGCGTTCGTGGCTACCCCTCACCCGTCTTCGCTTCGCGAAGCCACCCTCTCCCACAAGGGGAGAGGGAAGGAAGAAAGAATTTGGATCCCCCATGCGCGGCAGTCTTGAAGACAAGGCCTTCCTGATCCTGATCGTGCTGGTCTCGCTGGCCTTCGCCTGGATCCTGACCTCGTTCTACGGCGCCATCCTGTGGGGCGTCGTCATCGCCCTGATGTTCGCGCCGCTGCACCGCTGGATGCTGCGCAAGATGCCGTCGCGGCCGAACCTCGCCGCACTGGCGATGATCGTGCTGATCGTCATGATCGTGATCCTGCCGCTGACGCTGATTGCCGCGTCGCTGACCCAGCAGGCGGCGGCAGTGGTCGGCAAGATGCAGTCGGGCGAACTCGATTTCGCAAAATCGCTGCAGCAGATTCTCGATGCGCTGCCGGCATGGGCCACCGGGCTGCTCGACCGGTTCGGCGTGGCGAGCCTCGGCGGCATGCAGGAAAAAGTCATGGCCGGTCTGGTCAAGGGCGGGCAGACCATCGCGGCGCAGGCGCTCGACATCGGCCAGAGCACCTTCGCGTTCATGGTCAACCTGGTGATCATGCTTTATCTGCTGTTCTTCCTGTTCCGCGACGGCGACGCGCTGGCGCGCCGGGTCAAGGATGCGATCCCGCTGCGCACCGGACTGCGCGACGAACTGCTGGAAAAATTCACGGTGGTGATCCGCGCCACGGTGAAGGGCAGCCTGCTGGTGGCGATGGCGCAGGGCGCGCTCGGCGGCCTGATCTTCTGGATACTCGGCATCAATGCCGCATTGCTGTGGGCGGTGCTGATGGCCTTCCTGTCGCTGCTGCCGGCAGTCGGCGCCGGCCTGGTCTGGATGCCGGTGGCGCTGTATCTGCTGGCGACCGGCGCGTTCTGGCAGGGCGCCATCCTGATCGCCTACGGCTTTTTCGTCATCGGCCTCGTCGACAATCTCATGCGCCCGATGCTGGTGGGCAAGGACACCAAGCTGCCCGACTACGTCGTGCTGATCTCGACGCTGGGCGGCATCGAGGTGTTCGGCCTCAACGGCTTCGTCATCGGCCCGGTGATTGCGGCGATGTTCATCGCGGCGTGGGATATTTTTTCGACCCAGCGCAAGCTGGGCGAAGGCAAGGCGTAGCAGTTACGCCGGCCCCTCCGGCAGGTCGGCGAAGCGCGTCAGCCACAGCACCGGGCCGACGCTCGCCGCCACGATCAGGAGCGCGGCCAGCGCGCCGTCCTCGAAACTGCCGCGACTGGCATATTGATAGATCGAGGTCGCCAGCGTCTCGACGTTGAGCGGACGCAGCAGCAAGGTCGCCGGCAATTCCTTGAGGCCGTCGACGAACACCACGATCACCGACCCGACCAGCGCCGGCCGCAGCAGCGGCAACTGGACGCGCTTGAGCGTGGTGAGCAGCGGTGCGCCAGCCGCCTGCGCGCTGTCGTCGTAGTCGAGGGGAATGCGCGCGACGCCAGCCTTGATGAAGCCGGTGGGCACCGCGAGGAAGCGGATCACATAGGCGATCACCACGGCGGCGCCGGAGCCGACCATCACCAGCCCCGGCGGAGTCATGCCGATCGCTGCCGCCATTGTGTTGAGTGCGCCGTCGATGGCCAGCACCGGCGTCAGCAGGCCCAGCGCCAGCACCAGGCCGGGCAATGCGTAGCCGGTCTGTGCCGCGGCGAGGCTGAGGTTGCCCGGCCATGTCGGGCGCCAGCGTTGCGCGAGCACGACGGTCAGCCCGAGCAGCACGGCAATCACCGTCGCGCTCGAGGCCAGCGCCACCGAGTGCCAGGCATCACGCCACAGCGTCGGATCGAACCGCGCGAACAATCCGCGCTGGATCGCCTCGCGGATCAGGTACAGCATCGGCACCACGAAGCCGAGCAGCGCCGGCGTGACGCAGGCGACGAAGGCGAACACGGCTCTGATGCCGGAGAGACGCCGGCGCTGTGCCAGGCGCGGACTCTCGGCGGAGAATTCGATGCTGACGTCGCGGCGGCCGCGGCGCTCCACCGCGATCAGCACCGCCACCGCGGCAAGCATGACCAGCGACAATTGCGCGGCGCCGCTCAGGCTGCCGCGGTTCAGCCAGGTGGTGAAGATCGAAACCGTCAGCGTGCGGACGCCGAGATATTCGCTGGCGCCGATGTCGTTCAGCGTCTCCAGCGATACCAGCGCGACGCCGACCGCCAGCGCCGGCCGCGCCATCGGCAGCACCACACGCCAGAAGATCGTCCATCGTCCGGCGCCGAGGACCTTGGCCGCCTCGGCAAAATCCGCGCTCTGCGCCTGGAACATCGCCCGCGCCGAGAGATAGACATAGGGATACAGCACGAGGCCGATGACGAAGACGGCGCCTGGGAGCGAGCGCAGGTTCGGCAGCAGGGCGATGGCGTCGCGCAGCGGCATCACGGTCGCCAGCGCACGATGCATCAGGCCGAGCGGTTCGAATAGGTCGACGTAGACGTAGGCCGCGATGTAGGTGGGGATCGCCAGCGGCAGCGGCATCAGCCAGATCAGCAGCGTGCGGCCGCGAAAGTCATGGCTGGAGATCAGCCATGCCGCGCCGGCGCCGATGACGAGCGCCAGGCTGCCGACCCCGAGCAGCAGCAGCGCAGTGTCGCGCAACGCCTGTGGCAGCACATAGGCGATCAGATGCGACCACAGATCCGGCTCAGGCGTGAGCGCAAGCAGCGCGATGCTGATGACGGGCGCCGCGACAGCCAGCGCGGTGAGCGCGGCGATAATGGTGGCTGTTCGTTGGACGATGGAACGGGTCACGCTCTGTCTTCCCTTCTCCCCTTGTGGGAGAAGGTGGCACGGCCGCAGGCCGTGACGGATGAGGGGTAGCAACAAGCTCGGAGTTTGTGGCTACCCCTCACCCGTCTCGACCGCTTCGCGGTCGATCCACCCTCTCCCACAAGGGGAGAGGGGGCGGAAGAAGCGCGCCGCGAGCTTCCATCGCTCAATTATCGAACCCGACCTTGTCCACCAGCGTGGCGGCGGCCTTGCGGTTGGCGGCGATGGCGGCGATCGGCATGGTATCCGGTGTGAGCTTGCCGTAGCCGGCGATGGTCGGGTTGACCTTGACGCCGGCGCGCACCGGATATTCGTAGTTGGCGTCGGCATACATCTGCTGCGCCGTTTCGCCGGCCAGCCATTCGATCAGCTTGATCGCATTGGCCCTGTTCGGCGCGTTCTTCGCCAGCAGCACCGCGGACAGGTTCACATGGGTGCCGCCGCCTGCGAAGGTCGGCAGGATCACGCGGGTGGCTTCGGCCCAGGGCTTCTTCTCGGGGTCGGCATTCATCATCAGCGCCCAGTAATAGGTGTTGCCGATGCCGATGTCGCACTTGCCGGCGGCGACGTCGCGCGCTGCCTCGCGGTCGCCGCCCGACGGTTTTTGCGCGAGGTTGGCCTTGAGGCCGCGCAGCCATTCCTCGGCCTTCGCCTCGCCGTGCTTGGCGACATAGGCGGCGAACAGGCCGTTGTTGTAGATGTGCTGGCCGGAGCGGATGCAGATCTTGCCCTTCCACTTGGGATCGGCAAGCTCCTCATAGGTGATGGCGTCCTGCTTGACGCGATCCTTCGACGCGTAGACCACGCGGGCGCGCATCGAGATGCCGGCCCAGTGGCCGGCGGGATCGCGGTACTGCGCCGGCACGATCCTGTCGATGACGTCGGACTTGATCGGCTGGGTGATGCCGGCCTGCACGGCGTCGTCGATGCGTCCGATATCCACCGTCAGCAGCACGTCGGCCGGGCTGCTGGCGCCCTCGGCCTTGATGCGCTGCTCGAGGCCGGAGCTTGCCGAGATCACGTTGACCTTGACGCCGGTGTCCTTGCTGAAGGCGTCGAACAGCGGCTGCACCAGCTTGGTTTCGCGATAGGTGTAGACGTTAACCTCTTCCGCGGCGCGCAACGCGGACGCGCCGGACACGGCGAAGGCTGCGGCCATGGCAAAGGCGACGATACGGGCTCTGGTCATGAAGGACTCCGGCGGGCACGGGTGGGGTTGCCGAAGTCAGTAGCGCAGCACATGTCGCAACAGTAGCGACTTCATGTCGCGATTGGCCGGTTCTAGAGCGATTCCAGACGAGGGAAAGGACGCCGGAGCACCCATTCGCCTATGCCGAGGCCGGGGTATGGGAGAACACCACCTCGATCAGCGTGCCGGAGCTTGGTGCAGTCTTGATCTGGAAGCGGGCGCGGTTGGCTTCGACCAGCGCCTTGGTCAGCGACAGGCTGACGCCGGCGCTTTCCGAGGTGTGATCGGCCGGCGCGTGGCTGTTGAACGGCTCCATGGCGGCCGCCAGTTCATTGTCGTTGAGGCCCTGGCCGGTGTCGCGCACCCGCAGCACCACGTCACCGAAATCGGTCAGCGCTGTGGAGACAATGACCTGGCCGCCGGCATTGGCCAGGTGGATCGAGTTGCCGATCAGGTTGAGCGCGATCTGGCGCAGCGCGCGGGCATCGGCCACCACGCGCGGCAGCGTATGCGCCAGCGAGGTGCGGATGATGATGCGGCCGCGGTTGGCCTGCGGCTGCATCACCGCGACGCATTGCTCGACCATCTCGTTGAGGTTCTGGTTGGAGAAGGCGAGGTCGAGCTTGCCGGTCTCGATGCGGCTGAGATCCAGCAGGTCATTGATGATGGCGATGACGCGCTCGCCGGAGACGCGGATGTCCTTCATGTATTCGACGTAGCGTTCGTTGCCGAGCGGGCCGAAGCGCTCGTCCGTCATCACTTCGGCGAAGCCGATGATGGCGTTGAGCGGGGTGCGCACCTCGTGGCTGATGCGCGCCAGCACGTCGGCCTTGGCGGTGGCGGCGCGATCGGCCTGGCGGCGCGCATTGAGCAGTTCGGTCTCGGTCTTCTTGATCTGGGTGAGGTCGCGGAACACGGCAAAGAAATTGGGGCCGTTCTCGCGGGTGCGACCCATCATCACCGACAGTGGAATGAGGCCGCCTTCGCGGACCTGGCCGAGCGCCTCGCGGCCGTGGTCGAGCAGGGCGGCGACGCTGGCGCTCTTGATGCTGTCAAGATAGTCGCCGACCACGCGCTGGCTCTCCGGTGCGAACAGATCGACCAGATTGCGCTGCGTCAGCGTCGCGCCGTCATAGCCGAACAGCGCCTCGGCGCTGCGGTTGCAGGAATTGATGTTGCCCTCGGCGTCGAACATCACGATGCCTTCGGCCGTGGTGTCGAGGATGGCGCCGAGCTCTTCGGCATCGGCGGCGCCGGCGCCTTCAGGCACGGCCGGTGCCGCGGGCTCGGGCCGTGCTTCGCTGCCGGCCTGCGCGAAGATCAGCGCCAGCGCTGGGTCGCTGTCCCAGGAGATGGTGAACAGTTTGGCGTCGGTCGGCTGCATCCGGAACGCCTGGCCCGCATCGGTGCCGGAGATCGTCACGGCCTTGCCGCCGTCGGCGGTTCTGCTGCTGCCGGAGACGTTGGGCTCCACATAGAGCGCGTCGAGGCCGCCGGCGTCTTCCAGCGCATGCAGCGTCGGATAGCCGGTGCGGGCGAGAAACGCCGGGTTGGCATAGAGCAGCCGGTCGAGCCGGTAGATCAGGACGCCGACCGGCATCAGGTCGAGCAGGATCTTGTCGCGCATCATCTCGCCACGCGCCGGCGGCGGCGGCTCCGCCAGCCAGTCCGGCGCTTCGCTGGCGGAGGCCGGCGCGTCCGACGCCTCGATCTGCGCGAGCATTTCCTCGGCTTCCAGCGGGCTCGGCTGCGGTTCGCCGGTCAGTCCGGTCTCGGCTTCGAGCCGCGCCGACAACTGTCGCGCCAGTTCGTTGAAGGCGCTGTTCTCGACGGGTGTGAGCGCCGGCGATTTCAGGTCGCCCGGCCGGAAGGGCACGACATTCTTGGGAGGTTCCACGGCGGTGTCCGGTTGGTTTGGCTGCTGGGGTTCGTGGGCGACCGCCGGGACAGGCGGTGGTGCATCGTCGGACTCGTCCGCTTTGTCGGGGTGGTCGGCGGCGGGGCCGGCCTGGACGATATCCGCCGACAGCGATTGCGGCGGCGGATCGCCGATGAACTCGTGGCGCCGCAACTCCGCGAGCCTGTTCATGACGTCGAGGTCGCGACATACGCCGAAGCCGCGGTAGCCGGCGAAATTGCGCTCGCGATCATAGACCGGCAAGCCCGACAGTTCGACCGGCAGCCGCGCGCCGCCGTCCGCCGGAAACAGCAAGGTGATGCCGCTCCAGGTGTTGCGGGTGGCCACCGCCTTGAGCACGCGGTCGTCGGGATCGAGGCCGAAATCGTCGGCGATCTCGCGCCAGTTGCGGCCGAAGCCCGCCGTGGTGCGGGCACCGAGCAGTCTTGTGAAGTCGTCGGAGCCGAGTGCGAAGCGACCGTCGGCATCCATCTGCCACATGAAGCGCAGCGGCTGGCGGCGTACCGGCAGTTCTGGCGGCGTTTCCGTTACAGGCGTGGGCTCCATGGGGACGGTTTCTGCGGCCGGGATTTCCACGGGCGCTGCCGAAGGCTCGTCAGCGATGGCCTCGACAACGGGCGACGGTTCATGCGCCGGCAATTCGCCGGGCGGCACCGCCGAGGTGTCGATGGCGGCATGGACAATGGTGTCGGCGATGCTCGCTTCCAGCAGTTGCTCCGCGGCGCGCTCGGACTCTTCCTCTTCCTCTGCAGCGACGGCACTGCCTTCGTCGGACGGTTCGGCCGGAGCCTGAATTTCATGGGGCGTGGTCATGCCGCTTGGTTCGACGTCGACCAGTGCGGGATCCACCTCGGCGACGAGTGGCTCGGGCGGCATCTGCGGTGCGGCCGCTTCATGCACGGGCGCGGTACTCACATCGGCAATGCTGTTTGCCTCGTCAATCGGCATCGGTTCTGCCTCCTGCGCGGCGGCCGGATGCGCCGGGCCCGGCGCGATCAGCGCGACCAGGCCGACGT
>LNAP01005306.1_pt1 | contig 11513 bp, 7 predicted proteins | sample 602601 | NCBI WGS metagenome assembly LNAP01 (sample SAMN02440304, study PRJNA202911) | soil metagenome | biome: Subtropical and temperate rainforests or woodlands; isolation source: soil samples (1 kg each in a 20% v/v slurry with milli Q water) were... ... | reverse complement strand
TACTACGATCCCAGCGTCGACGACATCCGGCTCTACTCGGTGATCGACCCGCTCGTCATCAACGGACGCCAGTTCAAAAAAACCGACAACACTTCCGTGCGGCTCTGGGGCATGAATCTCTCCGCGGTGTATCCCACGCACGCCCAGGCCGAGGCCATCGCGGCCAACCTCGCCTCGCTCGGCATCAACGCCGTGCGTCCGCACCACAACCTGCGCAGCAGCCTCGACTGGAACACCGTGTCGGGCATCCCCGCCCTCGTCACCTACTCCGGCAACACCCGCACGCCGCACACCACCGCCTGGGATCGTTTCGATTACTTCAACGCCCAGCTCCGCGCCGAGGGCATCTACCTGATGCCGAGCCTTCACTCCTCCCGGCGTTTTCTCGCGGGCGATGTCGACATTCTTACGACCAACAGCACCGACCGCACCGCCTGGATGAACGCCATGAGCGCGCTCGGCTCCATGCCGGGCAACCTCGATCTCTTCAAAATGCTCCCGATGATCGACGAGCGCTGCGCGCGTCTCATGGAAGAGTTCGCCCAATACTTCCTCGCGCACGTCAACCCCTACACCGGCCTCGCCTATGGCAACGATCCGCAGGTGCTCTCCCTGGAGTTCATGAACGAGCACTCCTCCGAATACGCCATCGTCGCCGGCAATAAATTCCAAAGCACCGCCTACCCCGCCGTCTCTTATTTCACCACCGCGCTCCAAGCGAAGTGGGACGCCTACACCACCGCCCACGGCGTGGCCGCCTGTGATATCTACGCCCCGTCCACCACCGCCCAAAAACTGGCCCGCGGCGATTTCCTGCGCGAACTCGACCAGACGTATTTCAACCGCATGAAAACCTACGTCCGCGACCTCGGTTGCCAGACGCCGGTCATGCTCTCCAATCTCTGGCGCGGAGAAGCCTTCCAAAAACAACAGGAGTCGCTCTCCGATCTCATCGAGGACCACTCCTATGGAGACCCGTATATTCCGCGCGCGGCCGACGACATCTTCAACCCGACGAGCCGTTCCACCTCGACCGGCAAGCCCTACATCCTCGGCGAACTCAACCAGTCGACCGACACCACCTCGATCACCGCCAACTCCCGCTACCGCACCACCCTTCCGGTCGCGGCGGCCGCCTACGGCCTGTTCAACGACTGGAGCGGAGTGGTCTGGTTCGCCTGGGCGCATGGCGACGCGAAGACCGGTGCTGACGGCTGGGCCACGGTCGAGGAGCGCACACCCGCCTCCACCTCCGACCGCATCGGCCAGCTTCAATGCGACGGCATGATGCTCGACCACCTGCGCACCACCGGAATCATTTTCCGCCGCGGCCTGGCCTCCCCCAGTTCCTCGCCGATCACCGTCTATGCCGACGACCCGCTCGGCACCACCGGCTACTCGGCGCTGGTGTCGCCCAAATACCAATTCGTTCCCGGCTGGCAGAGCATCAACGCCGTGCGCCGCGCATTCGGTCCGGTTCCGCCCTCGCAACCCACCGCCTCTTGGATGACCACGACCCCGGTCAGCCCGCTCGTCTCCGACACCGGCCAGATCCGCAAAGACACCGTGCGCCAGCAGCTCACCCTCAGCGCCCCCTATGCCGAGGCCTTCAGCGGAAAACTCGACTCGCTCGCTCCCGCCGGTCTCACGCGCCTCGGCCTCGTAAGCACCAGCGGATACGCCACGGTGGTTCTCGTGGCGAACGACAGCATTCCGATCGCGACCAGCAACGAACTCGTGATCAGCCGCACCTACCTGGACACCTCGGCGGTGGAACGCGTCAACCAGCCGACCAAAGTCTCCGGACTCAAAACACCGGCCGCCGGTTTCGCCTGGCACATCAAGGTGACGCGCCCGCGCGGGGGTCCCGCCACTTATCAGGCGCTCACACCCTCCGCCGGCGTGCTCACGCTCCCTTCCTCCAACTGGAAGGAAGCCGAGCTCAAATACGCCCAGACCGGCACGCTCCCCTAACCCCCCGGCTTGTCCCGCTCCATCATCCGCGTTGCACAAGTATGTTCCGGTCGGAACATACTTGTGCAACCACTCCGTCAAGGCGTCCGCCTGTGATCGGGCGCCAGATTTCCAAGGGGCTCGATGCGTTGGGGCCAACATTCCCGGCCTGACGGATGGTGAAAGAGGCTCCGGCAAAAAGGATCGCCAGGCGCCGTCTCCTCCCAAGCCAAACGTTCCCGGCGTGCCCGTTGCCGCCATCTTCGCCCAGACATCGGGCGTTGTTGCACCCCGCCAGCTCCCGCGCGCCCCAGATTCTGATCCGAATCGCCCCAGCCAGCGGATGCCAAATTTTGTTCCGACCGGAACAAGATTTGGCATCTGTTTCTGCGGGCGCCATGTGGACGGCGAGAACGCGGGCGCTAAAACTTAGGCAGGGGGAGCGTCGCCTTGGCACGCAAGACCCAGCGTGTGGGCCGCAATTCCTCCTCCAGGGTCAGCGGCATTTCGCCCGCTCCGGTCAGCAACAGTAAATACGCATCCAAATAATCCAGTCCTGGTGCGTCCGTGCTCAACGGCCCGTGATCCGTCCCGCCAATGACAAGCCGCGTGTGCGCGCCGCCCCGGCCGGACTCCACCATCCCGTGCTCGCCGAGAATCCGCAACGATTCGTAACCCCACACGCCCGTGCCTTTCGGATTAAGGTAGTTCGCGGTGATCGACGCGAGCCCTCCGCCCTCCAACTCCATCATCAGACAGGCCGCCATTCGCAGGCCGCCGTCGCCCGCAGGATTGCCCGCCGTGGTTTCGAGGGCACGCACGGATCGCACGCGCGCACCGGCGACGTGCTCCACAAAACGCATCGCATGCACCCCGCATTGCAGGATCAAACCGCCGTCAACGCCTTCGTCGCACGGACGCCGCTCATGGAACGGATAGGATTTCTCCGCGATGACCTGCACCACGCGGCCAATCCGGCCCGAACGCACCACGTCGCGCATCGCAAAATACGGCTGCTCGAACGCCGTCCCCGCCATCTCGCGGAAATGGAATCCGGTCTCCTTCGCAACCGCCACGATCTCATCCAGCTCCGCCTCGCCGAGTGCGGACGGTTTCTCCGCATACACATGCCGGCCCGCCCGCAACGCATGGATCGCGTGCGCGGCCTGCTCACCGCGCCGCGGCGAGCACAACACCACCAGCTCCACGCGGGGATCGCGCAGCAACACGGTCAGATTTGAATACTCCTTCACCTCCGCGTTTCCACGCAGAGCCACCGGCAGCTTTCCTCGGGGGAACTCCGCGATCGCAACCAGGCGCGCGCGCGGATGATTCACCAGGAGTTCGTGAACCTGGTGTCCGTTGTCGCCATAGAGGGCGACGCCCACGCGGCGGTCGCTTGCGGCACTCAAGGCTTCTGCACGCTCAGCTCACCTTCATGCCAGAGTCCGGCGGGCAAAGCCAGGCGTCCATCCTCCGCAACCTCGACCGGCAGAATCTTGCCGGCTTCGGTCCGCGGACGGGTGACTTTGAAAATCCATCCCTCGCCCGCAGGCGCGGCGGCCATCCCCTTCAGAGAAACCAGCGGGCCCGCCGTCTCTTTGTCCGCCGCATCAAGCGCCGTGCGACTGAGGATGAGATGCCGGCTCTCCCCCAACGCCTTCCCGTCGCTCGCCACCGCGACCACCGTGGCAAAATCCGCATCGCCAAGCACGAGGTGCTTCAGCCCCGCCGGCGCATGATCATCGAGGAAGCCGCTGAAGGCCTCCGCCTGCGGCGCGGACACCGTGAACTGACGCCGCGTCACATCCTTCACGATCTCGCCCGTGTCGGAAACCACCGGCGAGGCGGCCGGCGCGGCCATCCACGGGGCGGATGCCTGCTCCGCAGGCATCGGACCGTAGGCGCGCCGCACGGCATGCACATCGGTCCACCCGGCCTGCAGATCGGTTTTCCCGCGCATGAGGGACTGATAACCGGCGACGGCGAACGGCGCGTCCGTCCAGATCGTGACCGGCTTGATGCTCGGCGCGACGAGCCCGCGGCGGAAAATCAGGCCGGTCGTGCGCAGGTGATCGATCATCATGCCGTCGGAGACCATGCCGCCGAGGTTGGACGTGCGCCGTTCGTAGCGCGCCCAGCCGTCCTCGCCGGTGCCCACCTGTTCGCCGTGCATCCAGGCGAACCACACGAGGCCGCTCCAGTTGTCGAACGCGCCGTAGGCGGCCGAAGCCAGCGGCAGCATCGAGCGGTGGGGCGACTGCGCCAGAATGTTCTTTTCTCCCTCGGCCTGGTTGAGTTCGCCGATGAAAAACGGCTTTCCGGCCAGCGCGGTGCGCCCGGCCTTGGCAAAGCCGTCCTCGATGCCGCGCACCACCAGCGGATCGATGTAGGCGTGATTCTCCATGATGTCGGCCGTGCGCGCATGCATCTCGAGCGTGCTGTCGCCCCGCCAGAGATTGGAGAAGGTCATCGGCACGCGGCTGCCCGTGGCGCGCACCACCGCCTGGATACGCGCGTAATACGCCCCGTCCAGATCCGTCAGAAATTTTGCGCGCAGGGCGACCGCGGCGCCCGTCGGCTTGTAGAGATCGCCCCCGTCGACACCGGCCGCGGCGGCGTAGTCGCGCCAGCGTTGCTCCAGACGGCCCTGCCAGAAGTCGGGCAGGCGGTTCATGCAGACGATCGCGTATTCGAGCGCATGCTCGTTGACGACCTCGATGCTGATGACCTGGGGATCTTCGGCATAGGAAAGCCCGGTGTGCGGGTTGACGTGCGTGAAGAGGTTGCGGACGAATTCCTCGGTCAGCAGCGCGGCACGCTCGTCGACCACCGGCAGGAGTTTGCGCAGGTCGAAACTTTTCTTCGACGGCCAGCTGTTGAGTTCGGTGAGCGCGGCGGACCATCCGGCCCGGTCGGCGTCATCGGTTTTCAGAATATCGACGTCGCCCGGCAGGTAGGCGCGCGTGAAGTGCGTGGACATCGCCAGGTAGATCCCGCGCTTTCGCAGCGCCGCATTGAGATAATCGAAGCGGTCCAGCGCCTCGGGTTCGAATTCGCGCGACGTGCCTTGGTAGCTCAGCAACGCACCGCTCGGCAGGCCGGGATTCCAGTCCTTGCCGGCGCGAAGCAGGTGGTGGGGACGGGCGAGGTTGACGCCGAGTTCGGAGAGGTTTTTCGCGAATGCATCCGCACGGACGCGATCCGGATAACTGGCCGTCAGATTGACGCCCCAGAAACGGACGACACTGCCATCAGGCGCTTGATAGTCCTCCCCCTTGACCGTGAGAGGCACGATGGGATCTGAGGCGAAGGCGGACAGCGCTGAAGCCGCGAAGAGCAAAAGGGAGGAAAAGCGGGACATGAGGCGAATGGGTTCGGATGAGAGAAGTAGGCGGGCACACAAAACAAACGCGGTCGTGTTTCCACGACCGCGCGACGCTGCAATTTCAAAAAACAATTACTTGGCGGCGGGAGCGGCGGCTTCCGCGTCGACGGCGGCCACGGAGAACACCTCGACGCTGAAAACACCGGCCTGACGACCTTCGGTATACCATTTGCCAAGGCCTTTTTCAAAACGGGCGTCCGCGACGAGATTATCCTTGGGACGATCGCGGCCGGCGAGCTGGATGGCGACGTCGGCAATCCAGATTTTCACGGCGCTCGCGTCGCCATAGTTAAACGTGATCCGGGACTTTCCCGGAATCGCCTTGGCGGCCGAGAACGGAAGTTCGTAACGCTGCCACTGGGTGCCGATGGCGATGTTCTCGCGCAGACCGAAAAACGCCCAGGGCGGCGCGCCGTTCTTCGTGGAGATCGCGAGACGCGTGGAGGCCGAGGCCTTGGCCCAAAAGCTCACGATGTAGTTCTCGGCGGGATCCAGGTTGATGTCGTTCTGGAAGATCTGATGGCGATAGGGTTTTTCCGGTTCTTCAACCGCGCGATCGAGACGGGCGGCGTTGCCGGTGGGACCGGTCTGGCCGAAGACGGCTGTCGTGGCGAGAAAGGCCGTGGCGAAAAAAAGGATGAATGGGCGGTTTATTTTTTTCATAAAAAGATGAGAAAACAAAACTCAGGCGACACGGCGGCGGCGCGAGAGGGCGACCACGCCGATGGAAAGCGTCCCAAGTATAAGCGCATAAACACTGGGCTCGGGAATGGAGTTGGCGCTGAACTGGACGTTGCCACTCGCATCGAGCCCGGTGACGGTGTAGCCGGCCAGGGAGATCTGGGCGAGCTGGCCCACGGTAAGCCCGGAGATCGAGGTGAAGCTCAAGTTGTCCGTGCCGACGGTAAAGTTAAGCAAGGACAACGAGCCTGTCCAGGTGGCCAAATGACTGTCGCCGAACGTAAGAGTGAGGCCGCCGACGTGGGAGCCGAAGTCGATGGTGGATCCGGCGGTCATCGTGAGAGCGTTGGTGAACGCGGCTTGGCTGAAGCCGCCGAGGCTCAACGTGCCACCGCCAAGAGTGATGGCGGTGCCGGTGGCGAGCGCGTTGGTGGTGCCGAGGGCAAGGGTGCCGGCCTTGATAAAGGTGGCGCCGCTGTAGGTATTCGCAACGGAGAGCACCAGCGTGCCACTGCCGAGCTTGGTCAAGCCTTGTCCCGTGCGGTTAAGACCAAGCGCGCTGTTTAAAGTAAACACACCGCCGCTGGCGTTGGTGGTATCAAGTCCCAGAATCGCGCCGTTCGTAAAGCCGGCGGTGGAGCCGGTCAGCGCCGATAATGTCGCAATATCCGACGACGTAAACTCACCCGTTCCGCCGACATTGAAAGCCATGGTGGCGCCGGCGTTCACCCTAAATGCGGCAGTAGACCAAGCCGCAGCGGCGCCGTTGTTGTAGAACGAGACTTGCCTGGCGAATTGCACCGTGCCGTTGCTGGTGCCGTTGCCGATGGTAGTCTTACCTGTGTAGGTGTTCGCGCCGGAAAGCGTGAGCGTGCCGGTGCCATTGTAAGTCAGAGTGCTAAGTGTCGCCGTGCTGCTGCTATCAGTCACCGCTCCCGTGATCGTCACATTGCCCGAGCCCGCGATGGTCAAATTTTTAAGGCTCGCACCGTTGCTTATATTATACCCACCGAACACAAGGGTATTTCCAGTTCCATTTACCGTGAGGGTAATGTTGCTACCGCTGGCTGTGTTCGTGGCCACGCCACCGAATGTCAGCGTCTTGTTCGAACCGTTCAACGTCACGGTGTTGGCGGATTGGGTATTACTGATCGCACCCGAGCCGAAGGTGAGGTCATTGCTCCCGCCAAACGTGAATGAAGCTGCGAGGTTGACGGCGTTGTTCGTTTGAACGGTCACGGCACTACCGCGGGTGTTGTCAATAGTGGCGCCAGCTGCAATCGCCAGGGTTCCGGTTCCGATCGCCGAATTCGTTGAATCCGTGCCGCCGTTATTGATGTTGAGTGCGTTGGTAGCCCCTACCGAGACGCCTCCACTAAATGTGTTGTTGCCATAAAGAGTCAGCGATCCCGTGCCGCCTGTCGAAATGCTGCCCGTGCTGCTGAGCAGTCCTTTCGTCGCATCCGCAGCACTGCCAATGATGATATTCCCGCCACCTGAGGTCATCGAGAAAGTGTGAGCCCCCGACGTCAGCGCCAGATTCAATGCGATGGTCTGGTTGCTGGTGCTACTGTTGGTAACAGCGCCGGCGCTATTTAATGTCAGCGCATTCCCTGCCAGCGTGAACGAACTTGCACCCGCATCGAATACAAGGCCGTTTACAGCTGTAATTGTCCCAGTGTTATTGGTCGTGGAGGGCTGCGTGCTGCCGGCAAAGTGCAGTGACGCGCTGTTGCTCGGCACGGCGTTATTGTCCCAGTTCAGAGCATCGGCCCAGTTGCCGGTGCCGGCGCCGCCATCCCAAATATTGGCCGCGTTTACAGCTGCTGGCGCAACCGCAAGCAGCACAATGGGAACGAGTCTATTTTGCATGAAAGAGCGGGGACTCTTCATGGAGGAGGATTTTAGGTGGGGGGTTTTCATGGATCTGGGGGCCTTCGGATTGGTGGGATGAGATGCTTTTTGGGATAAAAAGAGAGAGGGGCGACCTAGCTCCCGCAGGACTGGCGCACGATCAGGCGGCAGGACAGGCGTTCGTGGTGGTTGACGAGTTCCTCGCCTTTTAGCTGGCGCACGAGCAACTCCACCGCGCGGCGGCCCGTCTCCATCAGGGGCTGGTGCACCGTCGTCAGCGGGGGCCGGCTGGAGGCCGAGGCCGGAAGATCGTCAAAACCCACGATCGCCACGTCGGCGGGCACTTTCCAGCCGCGCTCCTCGCAGCGTTTCAGGGCGTTGAGCGCGATCAGATCGTGCAGGCAGATCACCGCCTGCGGAGGCGTCCTCAGCGCCATGAGCACATCCATTTCCTGGATACCCTGGCGGGCCGGATCGCGGCTGCCGACCTCGAGGAAATATTCGGGCGGCACCGGCAGCCCTCGCTCTTTCATCGCGGCGAGAAAACCCTCCTCGCGCTCCTGCACCACCTCGGTGCGCACACTCGTCAGGAAAGCGATGCGTTGATAGCCGCGGGCGATGAGATGATTGGTCAGGGCCTGCATCGCCTCGCGGTTCTGGCTGCACACGCTGGGCAGGCTGGCATCGTTGGAGAATTCATCCACCATCACGACTTGCTGGCCCGCCTGACGCAGCGCATGGATGACCCGGGCGTTGCTGGCGTCGGACAACGGCGTTTGCAGCGGCACAAGAATGGTTCCCGCCACCTTGTGCTCGTTGAGACTCACCGCTTGGGTGAGCGCGGCGCCGGCGTCGTTCTGCGAATTCGCCAGCATCAGTTTGTAGCCCAGTTCCGACGCGACTTCCTGGGCTCCACGGATCAACACATCGTAGGCACCGGCGCCGGTGCTATACTGGCACACCAGCAGCGCGAGCAGCTTCTTCTGCACCGGCGAGCGGTCGAAATTCACAAACGTGCCGCGTCCGCGGAAACGCACCAGCAAGCCTTCCTTGACGAGGTCGGCGATCGCCTTGCGCATCGTGGTGCGCGACAGATTGGTGACGCGGCAAAGCTCGAGCTCGGTTTGGAGTTGTTCGCCGTGCCCCACTTCGCCGCTCAGCACCTTGTGACGCAACAACTCTTTGGCCGCGCGGTAGCGCGTGGTTTCGTCCAAGTTCCTGGAATCGAGAGAGGAGGTCATACTCGCGAAATACATTAGATGTATTCCTCCGAAACAAATCCTATCATTGATCCCCTGTCCGGCTCCGGGTGCACCGATGCTCCGCGGCCCATTCCGCGGACGCTCGCCCCAAGAGGAGAAGGAGCGATCTGTGACGGAGGTATGACGGCGACAAAAAACATGGGGTAATCAGGACTAGGCCATAAATGTATTTAAAAGATACATTATCAAGAAAAATCGTCTGCTCCCCTGAGTTTCGTTTCAACGTCGTTATTCGACCCGATGGCCGCCCAAGGGGTCTTGCGCAAAAACGTCAGGCTGCGCGCCGGCTCGTCGATTTTTCCGCATTCGACCGACAGGAAAATCTCGCGATCCAGCGGCTGCAAAATTTTCACGACGCGCTCCCAATCGACCACGCCCTCCCCGCAGGCGCAGCCCACCGGGGTGCCCGTCACCTTGCCGCGCTCGCCGGCGCTGCGTCGGAGAGAAATGTCCTCGGCGTGCACAGGCCGCACGCAGTCACGGACTTTTTCGAGCCCCTCGTAGGGATCTTGGATGCCCGCGAGGTGGGAGTTGCCCGTATCCCAGTTCACCCCGATCCACGGAGACGGCACGAGGCGCACGATCCTGAGCAGGCCGTCGGCGGTCTTGGTGCAGGTGCCGCGCGGCTCGATATAGCGGTAGCCGAGCTCGGCCGCGATTTTCGCGCCGGCCTCGAAGCTTTTGTCCGCGCTGCGGCAGAACTCCATGTTCAGGGCGATTTTAAACTTGGCCATGGGGGTCGTGAGGTTGGGGTTGAATCGAACGGTCGGGCATCAGACCGACGACGCATCGGCCACGGTGAAGGTATAGGTTTCCTCCCCAATTTGGCCGCGCGCCCAGAGGACGGGCCCGGCGTGGGACGGCCCGACCGAGACCCAGGCAAAGGGATTCTCGAGGGTGAAAAGCGCTCCCCCGCGGGTCTGCTCAAGCGTAAGTGAGATCGCCCTGCGTCATCCCGCCGTCGTGCGGGCGCGCGAATTGATCGAGCACCAACCCGTCCGCACCTGGACCGTGCAAACGCTGGCCGTGATGGCCGGCCTCTCCGCCCGTCGGCTCGCGGCTTGTTTCAAATCCGAGATGGGCGTGACCGTGCACCAATATCTCATGCGCGGCCGCATCGACGCGGCCGCGACGTTGCTCCGGGACACCGACCTGCCCATCACGGCCATCGCCCTGGAACTGGGCTACGCATCCAGCCAGCATTTTTCCTCGGCCTTCCGCGCCGCGACCGGCCAAAGCCCCACGGACAGCCGACGCAAGGCAGCGCCCGCAGCGAAGGCCGGCTGAACGAGTCCGCCCTCGCAGGCTCACCGCAATTACAGCACGGGCTGATTGACAATTGTATCTTTAAAATACAAACAATTCAGACGTCGCCGCCTACCCGGCAGGGCACCGCCTGCACCGGCCTCCAGCCCCGCAACAATTTATATATAAGTATTTTAACCCCATGCGTTTTCACCTCATTGGTAATTCACATCTCGATCCGGTCTGGCTCTGGGACTGGCGGGAAGGTCTCAACGAAGGCATCGTCACCTGCCGCACGATCATTCGCCTCATGGACGAATTTCCGGACCTCACCTACATCCGCGGCGAGACCTCGCTTTACCGGCACATCCAGGAGAACGACCGGCCGACCTTCGGCCGTATTCGCGAACTGATCGACGCCGGACGCTGGGATGTCGTCGGGGGCACGCTTTGCCAGCCCGACACCAACCTGCCGGCGACGGAGGTGCTGAACCGTCATTTCACCTCCGGCCTAAACTACATGCAACGCGAGCTGGGGGTGCGCCCGCGCGTGGCCTGGGCGGCCGATTCCTTCGGACACAGCTTCGGCTGGCCCGAGATCTACGCCGCCGCCGGCATGGATTACTTTGCGTTTTCGCGTCCTTTCGAAGCCGACTGCCCGCTCCCCTCGCCCGCCTTTTGGTGGGAGGGCCCCGGCGGACGTCGCGTGCTGAGCTGGCGCATTCCCCTCGGCTGGTATGGCAGTGATCGCAACGACGTCGCGCGCCGGCTCGACGAGTATCGCGAAAAAGCCTCCGCGTGGGGGCTCGACAATGTCGCCATCACCTTCGGGCTCGGCAACCACGGCGGCGGTCCGACCGCGGAACAGATTCGCGCCATCCTCGCCTGGCGGGACGCGAACAAGGACATCGACGTCGAGTTCTCCACCTTTCACCGCTTCTTCGACGCGCTCTCGAAGGAAAAAAAAGCGCACCCCGTCGTGAAGAAGGAGCTGAACTTCACGCTGCGCGGCTGCTACGCGAGCGCGTTCCGCTACAAAAAAGCCTACCGCCGCACCGAGAACCTCCTGCTCTCCGCCGAGCGCACGTCGAGCGTCATTTCCGCCGCGCTGCACCGGCCCGCGCCCGATC
>LNAP01022004.1_pt1 | contig 11517 bp, 9 predicted proteins | sample 602601 | NCBI WGS metagenome assembly LNAP01 (sample SAMN02440304, study PRJNA202911) | soil metagenome | biome: Subtropical and temperate rainforests or woodlands; isolation source: soil samples (1 kg each in a 20% v/v slurry with milli Q water) were... ... | reverse complement strand
GCGACATCAACATCTCCACCAGCATTGCCAACACCTGCGAGTTCAACACCAACGACCTGGGCGGCTCGGATTCCAATCCGCTGTCTGCGGGCGGCTACGGCTACAGCCCAGCGGCCATGCTGGTTCGCTGCAACCAGGGCGCGGCGTATACCATCGTTCCGGGCGAAGGCTTGAACTATGCCCAGGCCAACGACCGCCCGATGTTCCGCGCGATGAGCGACGGGGCGGGCCACTACATTCCGTATTCCTTCTTCCAGGACAGCATGGCGACGGTGCCGTGGGACCAGGGAGCGGATGCCATCGAGGGTGTGGGCAACGGATTGACGCAAGAAATCCCGCTGTCGTATCAGTTCTACGACTTGAACTTGGCAGTCGCGGGAAGCTACAGCGACACCGTCACCGTGACCCTGACCTACTGATCGGTGGATGTTAGGAAAACCCCCGAGCAATCGGGGGTTTTTCTTTTATGGGTATATTGACAAACCCATAAGTTCTAGTTGCATGAGTGGAGATATCCACCTGGGGAGGCCCATGCAACGTTTGCTTGTTTCTGCTGTTCTTTTTGCGCTGTCCGTTCCGGCCCTTGCCGGCAATGTCGCGCTCTATCCCACGACGATCTTGGCAGCGCCAACCGAGAAATCGGCAGCGCTGGTGCTGGAGAACAAGGGCTCGGAAACCGAGCGCTACCAAGTCACCGTTTTCGCCTGGTCGCAAAGCGCAGACGGCCGCGATCAAGTCACCGCGACCCAGGACCTGCTGGCCGCGCCGTCGATCATCGAAATCCCGGCCAAGTCCAAGCGCGCCGTCCGGGCCATCCGCCTCAAAGGGCAGGGCACCGCGGGCTACTACCGGTTGCTACTTCGCCAGCTGCCCAAAGCCGAGACCGGCAACGGCCCGGCCAAGGTCCAAATGCTGATCAACCAGGACCTGCCGCTGGCCTTCGAAGACCCCAAGTCCGGTCAGCCCGTCCTCACCGCCCGCTTCACCGTCGAAGGCGTGCTGCTGTCCAACACCGGGCCCACGGCCGCGAAGCTGACGGCCATTGGCCCTGCCAACCAATCCGCGTGGCGCGAGGGCGCCCTGGGCGAGCTCGAAAAACTGCGCCAGCAGCACCTGGGCGACTATTCGGCCACCCGCTGCCTGGTGCGCAGCGGCGTCGCGGATGCGGAGATCATCACCACGGCCAAGGACGAACAGGCGGATCTGATCGTCATCGGCACGCACGGCTTCTCGGGCCTGAAGCATTTCCTGCTCGGCAGCACCGCCGAGCGGGTGGTGCGCGACGCGCCCTGTCCGGTGCTGACGGTGCGCCATCACGTCGCAAAGGCCTGACGGCGCACCGCTTCGGGCGACCGGGCGCGAACAGGCCGCCGCTCAGGCACCGGCGGCCCGGCGGGCCGGCCGCGGCACCAACTGCACCGCAACAGCCGCCAGTACCGCCGCAACGCTGAACAACAACACGCCGGACCGGTAGCTGTGGGTGGCTTCCAGTAGCCGCCCCAGCGCCGCCACCGTGATGAACGCCCCCAGCGCGCCGAAGGAATTGACCACGGCGATGCCGACCGCGGCCATGGCCGGCGGTATGGCGGCCGTTACCAGGCCCCAGAAACAACTGAACGCCGCGCCGGCTCCCAGCAGCGCCAGCAGCATGCCAACGGATACCTGCCAGACGCTGCCGGCAAAGGCCATCAGCAGATAGCCTGCAGCCGCCGTCAGGGCGCCGTGCCAGTGACGCTCGCCGGTGCGGTCCGAGTGGCGCCCCCACAGAACCAGGGCCGCCCCGAACAGCAGATACGGTGCGCCGACCACCCAGCCGACCGCCGTGGCGCTGAGGCCCGGATCGAGCGCATGCACCAGCTTCGGGCTCCAGAAGATCACGCCCGTGAAAGAGCCCAGGAACATGAAGTACGCCAGCGCCAGCAGCAGCACGGTGGGGTGCAACGCCTGGCGCAAGGTGCCGTGGGCCACCGGCGCGGCCGCGGCCCGCTCGATGGCCAGTGCGTTCTGCAACCAGCTGCGCTGGGCGGCGGTCAGCCAGCGTGCCTGCGCCGGGCTGTCAGGTAGCACCATGAGTACGACCAGTCCCAGCAGTACCGTCGGGATGCCCTCGACGATGAACAGCCATTGCCAACCCGCCAGTCCGAGCACGTCCCCCATGCCATCCATGATGGCGCCCGACAGCGGGCTGCCCAGCAAACCCGCCACGGCCAGTGCCAATGCGAACTGGCCGATCGCAGTGGCCCGGTCGTTCGCGCGGAACCAGTAGGTCAGGTACAGGATGATGCCCGGGTACAGGCCCGCCTCTGCCACCCCCAGAATGAACCGCATCACGTAGAACTGGGTCGGTGTAGCAACACCGGCCATGAGCGCCGATACCGTGCCCCAGATCAGCATGATGCTGCTGATCAGCCGGCGCGCGCCGATGCGCTCGAGCAGCAGATTGGCCGGCACCTCGAACAGGAAGTAACCGAAGAAAAACAGGCCGGCGCCCAGGCCGTAGACGGCGTCCGAGAAATTCAGGTCCTGGTTCATGGTCAGCGCCGCAAAGCTGACGTTGACCCGATCCAGGTGGGCCATGATGTAGATCACGATCAACAGCGGAATGAGCCGCACGCTGATCTGCCGCCGCACGCCGTCGGCGAATGCCTGGTCTGACCCGGCCATGATTCCTCCCCTGTCTTGCTTGTCTTTATGAATGCTGGCGCCAAATCGCCACTCGGCGACGCAGGCGCCTGTTGTCCGGCCATCGGCCAGCCGCGTGCTTGCACTGGAGCCCGGCTATGCCGGGCGATCATCGCGCAGCGCAGCTGCGCTCCTATCATGTTTTTCTGGTGGCGGGCGCTGAGAAATCCAGGATGGATTTATTCAGCTTCCTTCAGAGCCCCATCAGCCGCCGATACCCCGCCCAGAACGCGCGCACGCCGTTCTCGTCCACGCCCATCACTTCCATGCTGTCGGTGCTGCTGCCGCCGCATTCGATGACCGAGGCGGCATCCAGGCTGCCGGCAATGCCCTGCTGGCAGATGTTGACCGCCTCGCCGTCTTCCATGGAAATGAATCCGGCCGGGCCGACCATGTTGTGCTGCTTCAGGCGGTGCGCGGTCAGTTCCGGGCTGTCATCGGCAAAGCCGTAGAAGGTCCAGACCAGCTCGGTGCCTTCGATGCCCTTGGTCTGAATCTGCCGCACGGCCAGGGTGTTCGAAATCTGCTGCAAGACCACGTTCGGGAACATCGAGTGGATGGTCAGCGAGATCTCGCCGCCCAGCTCCGGCATCCAGCGCAGGATTTCCGGGGCTTCCAGCTGGGCGTCGGATTCGGCCTTGCGCGCGCTGGCCTGCTGGTAGTGCTCGATGCTCTGGTCGTCGGCCGGTTTGCACACCTGCAGCAGCTGGTGCAGCTTGTTGTCGGACAGATGCACCCAGCCGCGCTGGCCCTGCCGGTAGATGCCGAAGGTCGGGTAGAACAGGTGCAACAGCCCGCCGTGGTAGCTGTCGCGCGAGTTCTCGGCGTACAGCTTCCAGTTGCCGCTGAAGTACTGGCGGGCGTGGCCCAGCACTGTGATCGGTCGCCCGAACAGGCGCTCGATGTTGGCGCAGTGCTCGGCGCCCAGGTACTCGCGCAGCGGCGGCGTGGCGGCGTCGAAGGTGCCGAAGATCATCTCGCCGACCGTATCCACCCGCAGCTGCTGCAGGCCATGAGCGGCCATGTCGAAATCGGCCGGGTAACCGCCCTTGCCGCCCAGGCCCTTGCGGAAGGGAACGCCGACCAGCTGGCCAGCGGCGTCATAGGCCCACTGGTGGTACACACAGGTATGCGTGCCGTTCTGGCCGACGTTGCCGCGCAGCTCGCGGCACACCAATGCGCCGCGATGCGCGCAGCGGTTGACCCAACAGTGCAGCGCGCCGGCGGCATCCCGCGTCAGCACGACCGGCGTATCGCCAACGAACGTGGCCTTGTAGTCACCCGCGGCCGGCACCTCGGCGGCCAGGCCCAGAAAGCTCCACACCGGCCCGCGGAAAATTCGCTCCTGTTCCTGGGCGTAGAGGGCCTGGTCCTGGTACACGCGGTACGGGGCGCGCGTCTCGCCGGCCGCCGGCCAGCGCAGGGGTGTGTCGACGGATAGCGGTGCGTTCATGCGAACTCCTCCTGGTGCGTATTTGCTGTGCGTGGGCGCCGAACCATGCGCCCCGATATGGCGCATAACGATACCCGGAAATATTTCGCTGCACTCGCGTGTAAGGTGCATGGAATTGTCGTACGCTTCCGCGCGTTCGTGATTGTCGGGCGTTTGTGCTTGTTTCCTCGCGGGAAATTGGCCTGATCCGTCCGCCACTGCGGACTCAGGCACATGCTGCCCGACGGCTGATTTTGTTTTTTCCGAGACTTCGGAAAGCGCCGACGGACAGCGGTTTTCGATGACCCCGGGGCAGAATGATGGCGCACCGAACCGCATCCGCCCCGTTATCCGGAAGCGATTTTCGATCATGACTTCGATCTACGTAGGCAACCTGCCTTTTTCCGCATCGGAAGACGAGCTGCGCGCGCTGTTCGAGCAGCACGGTACCGTCCACTCGGTGAAATTGATCAACGACCGCGAAACCGGCCGTCCACGCGGTTTCGGCTTCGTCGAGATGGATCCCGGCGCGGCAGCGGTGGCCATCCAGCATCTCAATGGCGCCGATTTTGGCGGGCGCGCCCTGCGCATCAACGAGGCGCAGGAGCGTCCGCCGCGTCCGCCACGCCGTCCGCGCTGAAGCCGCCGACGCGATCAACGGACCCCGCGGCGTGCGAGCGCCGCGGGGTTTTCGTGTTTCTGATGAACCGGAGCGCTCAATGGACACAGACCTGCAAACCCAAATCGAAGCGGCAGCTTTCCGCCGACTGCTCCAGCACCTGCAGCAACACACCGAAGTCCAGAACATCGACCTGATGAACCTGGCCGGCTTCTGTCGCAATTGCCTGGCCAAGTGGTACCGCGCCGCGGCCGCCGAACACGGCCAGACGCTCAGCGAGCCGCAGGCCCGCGAGGCGGTGTACGGAATGCCGTACGAAGACTGGAAACGACTCCATCAGAAATAGCCGGCTGAGGTCGTCGCAAACGCTGCTGGCGGCTGCGCCCGGGCCCATCGATGCCGGGTAGTACATTAACGACCGACGCGGGTCGGCAGAAGCAGACCTCGCAAGGCACTGCCTGCCCTCGCACATGCATCAACCTTTCACATCGGAGAAAGTCAATGAACAACGCTCGTCGTGCGCGAATCGCCTGCCTGGCGCTTATCCTGCCGCTGAGCCTGGGAGCTTGTCGCGACGAGAAGGACAGCGCCGCCGAAACGCCGGCTGAAAACACCGCCGCAGCCCCGGCGCAGGCCGTCGATCCGGCGCCTGCACCCGCCACTCGAACACCCGCTCGTCCTGCCGAAGCGGTGCCCGTGGCGCAAGCACCGGCCACGGCGCCGCCATGTGCCGACTGCGGCACCGTCACCGATGTGCGCAGCTACCAGGTCACCAGCGGCGTCGGTGCTGCCGTCGGCGCGGTGGCCGGCGGGCTGCTCGGCAACCAGATCGGCGGCGGCAGCGGCAAGAAAATCGCGACCGTGGCGGGCGTGGTCGGTGGTGGCCTGGCCGGGCATGAGATCGAGAAGCGCCGCAACACCGACACCCGCTGGGAAGTCACGGTGCAGCTGGACAACGGTGGGACGACCACCATTCCGTACTCGCAGGCGCCGGGCCTGAGCGTGGGCCAGAAGGTCCGCGTGGTCAACGGTCAGGCGCTGCCGCTGTAATCACCTGGGCGCCGCGATGCCCTGACCTGCGCCGCTGTGCCCCACCCTCACCGGACCCGTCGAGCCTCTGCCTGTGACCGACCAAGCCGATCCTCGCCTCGCGGCATGCGCCGATCTGCCGCCGTTGCTGCGCGAATCCGCGCAGCGGGTGCTTGCCGACCTGCTGCGACACCCGGCGCTGGCCGCAAGCAGCGCACAGGCGGGGTGGCTGCAGGCGGCCCCGCGCGTGCTGGCAACCAGCGACTTCGTCGCCGACCTGTGCCAGGCGCAGCCACAGATCCTGGCCGGGCTGATCGACAGCGGCCGCCTGCAGGCGGCCGAAGACGCGCCGGCCCTGAATGCCCAGATCCGCGCCGACCTGGCTGACCTGAAGGATGAGGCAGACCTGCGCCAGGCGCTGCGGCGGCTGCGCCAGCGCGAGATGCTGCGCATCGCCTGGCGCGACCTGGCCGGCTGGGCGGATCTGGACGAGACGCTCACGGCACTGTCGACGCTGGCCGACGCCTGCATCGACAGTGCTCTGGCGTATCTGCACCGCTGGCAGGTGGAGCAGCTCGGCCAGCCGCGCGACGCGCAGGGCCAGCCGGTCGGGCTGGTGGTGCTGGGCATGGGCAAGCTGGGCGGCAACGAGCTCAATTTCTCGTCCGACGTCGACTTGATGTTCGCCTTCGAGCGCGCCGGTGTGTGTGACGGGCCGCGCGCGCTCGACAATGAGGAGTTCTTCCTGCGCCTTGCGCGCCGCCTGGTCGGCGTGCTGGACGAGGCCGACGCCAATGGGCGCGTGTTCCGCGTGGATGTGCGTCTGCGCCCCTTCGGCAGCAGCGGGCCGCTGGCGGTGTCCTTCGACGCCATGGAGGACTATTACCAGAACCACGGCCGCGACTGGGAACGCTATGCCCTGATCAAGGCGCGCCCGGTGGCCGGCGACATCGCGGCCGGCGAACGGCTGTTGGCGCGACTGCGGCCGTTCGTGTTTCGCCGCTATCTGGACTTCGGGGCCATCGACGCGCTGCGGGCCATGAAGGCGCTGATCGTCGACCAGGTGCGTCGTGAGCGACTGGACGATCACGTCAAGCTGGGGGCCGGCGGCATTCGCGAGGTCGAGTTCATCGGCCAGGTGCATCAGCTGATCCGCGGCGGACGGGAACCGGACCTGCGCTGCCGTGGCATACGGCAGGTGCTTCGCCTGCTCGGCGAGCGCGGCCAGTTGCCGCAGTCGGCGGTCGATGAACTGCTGGATGCCTATACCTTCCTGCGTCGCATCGAGAACCGCCTGCAGATGTGGCAGGACCGGCAGACCCACCAGGTGCCGACCGACCCGCTGGACCGCGCGCGCCTGGCGCTGGCCATGGGTTACCCCGATTGGGATACCTGCGGAGCCGCTCTGGACGCCTGGCGCGACCGCGTGCATGGCCACTTCCGGTCGTTGCTCGGTGATTCGCAGGATGCCGCACCCGCGCAGCCGCTGTGGCCGGATCGGCTGGACCAGCCCGGCGCCGAGGCGGAGCTGGCCGCACTCGGCTACACCGACCCGGCGCAGGCCCTCGCCCATCTGACTGCGCTGCGCGATGGGCGTGCCTGCCGCGTCGCCTCCCCCACCGCCCGCCAGCGCCTGACCGCCCTGCTGCCCGGCCTGCTGCGCGCCGCCGGCGGCACGGCCAACCCGGAGCTGACGCTCGGGCGCCTGTGCACGCTGCTGGAGGCAGTGGCCACGCGCTCGGTGTACCTGGCCATGCTGGTCGAGCACCCGGCGGCGCAGGAGCACCTGGCCCGCCTGATGGGCGCCAGCACCTGGATCACCGACTGGATCACCACCCACCCGGTGGTACTCGACGAGCTGCTGGATGCGCGCACCCTTTACCAGCCGCAACATGCGCCGGACATCGAACGGGACCTCGATCAGGCGCTGTCGGGCGTGAGTCCGGACGACCTCGAAACCGCCATGAACGCCCTGCGCGAGCACCGCCACGCCGCCGCACTACACGTGGCGGCCGCCGAGATCGGCGGCCTGCTGGACCCGGCCGAACCGCCGCAGGCGCTGACCGAACTGGCCGAAGTGCTGCTGCGCCGCGCCCTGCTGCTGGCCCGCGCGCAGCTGGAACACCGCCACGGCCGCCCGCGTGACGCCACCGACCCCGGCCGCGAAGCGCCGCTGCTGGTGATCGGTTACGGGCGCCTGGGCAGCGCTGAGCTCGGCTACGAATCCGACCTCGACCTGGTGTTCCTGCACGACGGTGCCGGCGGCAACAGCGACGGCCCGGCGCCGCTCGCCAACGAAACCTGGTTTGCCCGTGTGGTGCAGCGCCTGACCCACATCCTGACCACGCGCACCCCGGCCGGCCGGCTGTACGAGATCGACGTTCGCCTGCGCCCGTCGGGCAACGCCGGGCCGCTGGTCACCACGCTGGGCGGCTTCGAGGCCTATCAGCTGTCGGAGGCCTGGACCTGGGAGCATCAGGCACTGGTGCGCGCCCGGCCAGTGGCCGGCGACGCAGACCTTGGCGCCGCCTTCGAGGCCGTGCGCCAGCGCGTGCTGTGCCAGCCGCGCGATCCGGCCAAGCTGCGTCAGGAAATCGCCGACATGCGGGCGCGCATCCGCCAGGAAAAGCCGCTGCCAAAGGACGGCTTCGACCTGAAGCTGAGCCCCGGCGGCCGGGTCGATGTCGAATTCATCGCCCAGTACCTGGTGCTCGCACACAGCCACGCGCATCCGCAACTGGCCGTGCCGCGTGGCAGCGCGCAGATCCTGGCTCTGGCCGAAAGCTTGCGGCTGCTCGAAGCGGGCGTCGGCCAGGCTTTGGCCGCGGCCTTTGTCGAACTGTGCGCAATCGAGCGCCAGCAGACACTCAGCGGCGCCGGCGGCGTCATCGAGGCCGAGCGCGCGGCGCCGCTGACGCAGACCGTCCGCGACGCCTGGGAGCAGATATTCGGCGCCTGAACCCGGTCCAGGCAGCCGTATCGTCCGGTAGCCGGACCCGTTTTCGGGAAGCGCTGAATAAATCCCTTCTGGATTTACCGAAAAACCTTGTGGGAGCGCAGCTTCGCTGCGCGATGATCGCCCGGCGCAGCCGGGCTCCCACAGTTTTCCGATGGCTCACAAAATCAGCAGCTTGCAGCCGCTGATTTTGGCAGCGCTTCCCTGCGCTGCGGGAAACGCTGACTACTTCAGCGTTTCCTCAGGCGAAGGTGACCGACGCCGAACCCATGCCGCCGATGGAGACGCGCATGTGATCGCCGGCCATGGCGCTGACCATGGTGGCCAGCGAGCCCGACAGGATGACCTCGCCCGCTTTGAGCGGAATGCCGCGCCGGCCTAGCGTGTTGGCCAGCCAGGCGACCGCGTTCAGTGGATGGCCCAGCGTGGCTGCGCCTGCGCCCAGGCCCACGATCTCGCCGTTTTTCTCAAGGATCATGCCGCAGGTCTTCAGGTCGACCTTGCGCGGATCGACCGCCTGGTCGCCCAGCAGGAACAGACCGGCCGAGGCGTTGTCGGCAACAGTGTCCTGGATCTTGATTTTCCAGTCGCGGATGCGCGAGTCGCAGATCTCGAAGCATGGCATCACGCACTCGGTGGCGGCCAGCACGGCGGCATTGGTAATGCCCGGGCCGATCAGGTCCCGCTTGAGGATGAAGGCGATCTCGCCCTCCATGCGGGTCTGGATCAGCGTGCCCTCGATCGGCACCACGTCACCGTCGTTGTAGGCCATGCTCGACATCAGGTGGCCGAAATCCGGCTGGTCGACGCCCAGCATGGTCTGCACGGCCTTGCTGGTGGCACCGATCTTCTTGCCGATGATGGTCTCGCCATCGCGCTGCATGCGCCGCTGGATGATGCCCAGCTGGACCTGATAGGCGTCCTCGATGGTGATGTCCGGCTCGCGGGCGGTCAGCGGGTCAACAACCTGCGCGCTGCGCAAGGCCCGGTACAGCTCCTCGCTGTAATGGTCGATCTTGGCGGTATCCATGACAGTTCTCTCTTCTTACAGCTTGATGCAGATGTTCTTCAGTTCCGTGTAGAACTCCAGCGAGTGCACGCCGCCCTCGCGGCCGATGCCGGAGTACTTCATGCCGCCGAAGGCCGAGCGCAGGTCGCGCAGAAACCAGGTATTGACCCAGACAATGCCGGCTTCAAGACGCGCCGCCACCCGGTGGGCACGGCCAAGATTGCTGCTCCAGACCGTTGCGGACAGGCCGTAGTTGGTGTCGTTGGCGAGTTCCACCACCTCGTCCTCGCTGTCGAACGGCGTGACGGTGACCACCGGTCCGAAAATCTCCTGCCGCTGCGCCTTGCAATCGCGGCCCAGGCCGACGATCACCGTCGGCTCCAGGAACGCGCCCTCGGCCAGGTGCGCCGGCAGGCCGTCCGGGCGCTTGCCGCCGGTGAGGAAGGTGGCGCCGTCGGCCAATGCCGAGTCCAGGAAGGTCTGCACCCGCGCCAGGTGCTCGCGCGAAATCAGTGCGCCCATCGTGGTGGCCGGGTCGGTCGGGTCGCCGACCTTCACCGTGGTGCGGATGCGCTCGACCAGCTTCTCGAGGAACTTCTCGTAGATCGGCCGCTCGACATAGATGCGCGAACCGCACAGGCAGACCTCGCCCTGGTTCGAGAACGATGACTGCATGGTGGTCGTGATGCAGGCATCCAGGTCGGCGTCGGCGAAGATCAGGTTGGGGTTCTTACCGCCCAGTTCGAACGAGACCTTCTTCAGGCTGGCGGCGGCGGCGCGCATGATGATCTGGCCGGTGGTGGTCTCGCCGGTGAAGGTGATGCCGTCCACGTGCGGATGCTCGGTCAGCGCAGCGCCGGCGGAGTCCGGCCCGAAGCCATGCACCACGTTGAGCACGCCGGGCGGCAGGATGCCGCGCGCCACGTCCGCCAGCAGGTGCGTGGTCGCCGGCGTCTCTTCCGAGGGCTTGATGACCACCGTGTTGCCGGCCGCCAGCGCCGGCGCCACTTTCCAGGTGGTCAGCAGCATCGGGAAGTTCCACGGTGAGATGATGCCGACCACGCCCAGCGGCCGGCGCAGGGCGTAGTTGAGCGCGCCTTCCATCTCCCAGCACTCGGTCGCCACGTACTTGAAGTGCTCGGCGAACTGGATGAAGTTGGCACTGCCGCGCGGGATATTGATATTGCGCGCCAGCGAGATGGACATGCCGTTGTCCGCCACCTCGGCCTGAGCGAATTCTTCGGCACGGGCCTGGATGCCGTGCGCCAGCTTCATCAGCAGGTCCATGCGCTCGGCCATGGGCATCTTTCCCCAGGGACCCTTGAGCGCCGCCCGCGCGGCGGCGACCGCCTGATCGACTTCGGCCTTGCCGCCCTCGTGCACCTTGGCGATGACCTGCCCGGTGGCCGGGTTGATGTCGTCGAAGGTGCGCCCGTTGGCGGAGCCGACGAATTCACCGTTAATGAAGTGTTTGATCTCGTTCATGCTGTTTGCATCGTACCGTGTGCTTGGAGCGCGCCTGGCGCTCGACTGTCTGTCGACGAAAAAGGGCGCAGCCGCCCTTTTTCCTTATTCATCGCAGCCAAGGGAATGCTCTACCCCAGCGTGCTACCTCAGCCCGGATCGGCGGTCAGGCCGGCAGCCGCCAGGCCCGCGCGGGCGCAGATTTCGTCCTCTTCCTCGCTGCCCCCGGACACGCCCACGCCGGCAATGCAGTCCTGGCCCACATACACCGGTACGCCGCCGCCGAACACCACCATGCGCGGCACGGCGGAAATTCCGGCCAGCAG